>Ga0307514_10001136_pt1 | contig 36615 bp, 43 predicted proteins | sample 16_EM_MG_FD_203088 | JGI IMG/M metagenome (GOLD analysis project Ga0307514, IMG submission 203088) | Populus trichocarpa ectomycorrhiza microbial communities from riparian zone in the Pacific Northwest, United States - 16_EM | ecosystem: Host-associated > Plants > Roots > Unclassified | place... | reverse complement strand
CAAGAATACAAAGTGCTGCGAGATGTGGTACTACTAGGGGGTCCGAGCCTGTCACCGAAGGGAATGTTTTGTTCTGCATTTGTGCTTCACCCGACTAAGGCTACCCCGGGGCCGAAGCTCTCGGGCTTTATCGATATCTGTGTAGCCGGATCCACGACGTGAAAGTAGGGTAAAACCTTGCCGCTCAGATTGTGGTTCAAACTTCGCATGCGGAGTCTCTGGTCCTCCGAAAAATGATTTGCGACGAGTTCAGAACCCACCCTCGGTAGGATTATTGAAGAAAGTAATTCTCAGAACAGCAGCAGCTACACAACTGGTGCAATCTACCGTCTAGGCGTACACGGGAGTCGGTTGAATGAATACAAAATATGCCAGCACTGCGGGTACTACAAGAAACTACAGGATGGATAAAACCCAGAGACAAGAATGAGAGAAAACGATGGTATCAAGTCCAAGCAACGGAGTGGATTCGCAACATTCTAGCACGAGCGGCCTCTTACCACTCGTGAGTGGCCAAGGCTTCCAAAGTCACCCACCCGGTCCTCGGTACACTTTCCTTGGCGAGCTGCCCAACGAGGGTGTTCACGACACTCCTATTCAGAAAGAAACCACGATGGGTGCAAATCACCATACTCTTCTTACACCGAGAGAGCATGACGTTCGTTCGTCGATGATTCTTCATGAACCCCGGACGTGAGGTTCGGACGATCGAGACGACGATATGGTCTTCTTCGTTTCCTTGAAAAGAGTCGACGTTGAATACCGTGTTTTCCCAGGCGAGACGCGCGGTCTTCAACGCGTTTTCGATCGCGTTTCGTTGAGCGTCGTAGGGAGTGATGATCTTGAATTCTTTATTTTCTTCTATGTAACGCCGAGCAATTTGTACGGCGGCTTTGACCTCTCCTTCGTTCTGGACGGTGGGTAGATGTCAGTCACGAACGTATTTTGGAGGGCTAGGCGCACCGTCCAGCTAACGCCTTTCTTGGTCTCCTTCCCATTTCTCACGTCTACGAAGCGACAGCAGCTCAGGGTGTCAATGGCGTGTACGGTTCTGAGTCTCGAGCGGTAGACGTGACGAGAGATGAAATGTCCGATTACTGTCGGCATTCGGTCTGTCAACGACAAGTGATCAATACGGGAGCAGAATCAGAAGAGAAGGCAGAACGTGCATTGGGTGTCGAGGAAAACTGCATTATCCTTGAGGTGTTCCCACTCGAATACACTTTTCAGTTCTGGGATGTCCTCTTGTCCATAAGGAGCCACTGTGTGGATCCACTGTCAGCAAAGTTCGACTACACTCGCCCTGTTCCTCCCACACATACGTTGCTTATCATCACCAATGAAAACCATCTTCCTCAACGTCGGCTTATACCTGGCCACTATTGGCAAGTAATCGCTAACTTCTATTTGGCTTGCTTCGTCGATGATAACGGTTTGGACCGGGACGATCGTGGTGAATCCGCGATCCACGATCCTCTCCGTCGACAGCATGCTGATCGTGCAAAGGATGACTCGAGCACCCAGCACCATACGTTCATTGTCTTGTATTGTGCGCTTGAATTCCCCGGATTCGATCACGTTTCTGCGGATGTCTTCGTATAGATGCTCATGCCTTGGACGTCGTCCGGTTAACGTCAACGGATGGGGCGTCCGTACATGGAAGGACTTACCAATCGAAATGGAAATCTTTCGATACGAGGAGCTTGAAGTCCAAGAAACCAGAGTCGACCAACTTCTCCGCAACGTTCTTGACCGCGACATTCGACTGTGCAATGACCCAGACGGTATTTGAACCGTGTGCTGCAATCATGCTGTGAACAGTGGCGGCGATGACGGTGGTCTTGCCGGTCCCCGGTGGACCCTAACGCCAATCGTGAGATGAGGCAGGAAAGTGGGTGGGATGAACTTACGACAATGACAACATGTCGGTCCTCCTCCTTATTGCTCAGGCTCTTCTCTACAGCTCTTTTTTGCGATGGATTCAGCGGTCGGTAGGTAAAGTTGATCTCTGGCTGACTCGGAGGTAGCGCAGGCCATTTCAATGTGTGAAGAGAGTATCCCGGAAAGAAGATTTTCCGTACGAACGGGCAGGAGAGGAGGGAATCGTAACCCTTGAACGTGTCCAGGATTAGATCCGCACGGGAGGCTTCAGCACCATTGAGATCCTCCTTTCCAATAGTGACGACCGATGTGATCTTCGCGGTGAATTGAGAGTGCGGAGAGAGTTTGACGGCTTTGCCTTGGACCTTTTTCACGTGGCCCTTGATATCCCCTTGGTCGGTCTTGAGTCGGATGTGCTTTGATCACAAAGGGTGTCGGACATGTTAACCAGATGTGGTGCCGAGGGAGAACTTGAAGGATGAGCCTCACCTGACCTTCCGATTGACGGATGCGGGTTTTGAATCGTGTGCATTGAAGGTCTACAGCGCCATCCTTGATATTGATTTCGGCGAGGTTGATATCATTCACGGTATAATGTGGTTTCAATGCGTCCAAACGATCTGCGTCTCGGATGCATTTGCACATCCACGCCAGTTCCTAGCGACAAGGGCGGTCAGATAAGATATAGACACGGTTGATAGGTAGAGCGTGCCTGAGAGTCTTTAATCGATGTATCAATTGCGCCAGGTTTTTCGGGGAATGCTTGGACTGCAATGCAGCACGCCCAAGCACGGAGGGCGAACTCGGTTTTACGGGATAAGATGAACGGCTGTTCAGTAAAGATGAACTCCACGATGGGTTCATTTAACGAGTCTTCGGCCCGCGCTCGTGCGAGAACGGCTTTGTATGCGGCCATAGAACCCCGCCTGTCACCGTCTGAAGTGATGTCAAAGGCATGCCGGATAAACAGACCCAAATCCAGGTATAACGCCCCAGCGAGGCGCTCCATGAAGAAACCGTGCTTTTCCAGCGAGATGTTGCAGAGAAGTTCGTTCCTCAGAATTTGCATCTGGCGTTTCGCCGACCTTGAAGTTGCGTTCATCGTGATCAACAAGACTCGAGATTCAGTCGAGAAGGCTAAAGCCTCTAGGACGCATCTTTCTCCGTATGATGCGGCGACCCCGAGTCTCGCTTCCCAGGATAATGTGGCGACCAAATCGGCGACAGATTCCGTGGTGAGCGATGCGAGATCGATGTGTTCGAGGGTTATAGGCGATAAGGAAGCGTCGTAGAATTTCTGGTGGATAGTTGTGATTGAGCTCGCGCTCATCGGTGGGGTTGGTAGTGTCATGGTGAGGGAACAAGGGAGGGTGCCAAGTTACGGGGTTATGAATGGCAGGGAGAGTTGTATACAGCCTACAGCTGTCACACCGGAGCTGTAGTTATATAAGCATCCCTGAAGGACGCTACTGTCACACAACATGGCGCCCACTGAGGGAGTTTTGAATTTAAACCACTTGTTCCGGTGGCCAGAAACGAGTCAGACGAAAGAAAAAAAGTGTGTTTGTGGTTTGAAAGAGTCAACCAACGACGATTGTTGGGATAAATAACCTCGAGCGAGGATCCAGAACCGGTCAGTAGAAGGGAAACCACCATCGGGGTGGATCGTAGCGCTCAGGTCTAGAAACTGTCAATGGATGAATTTGCATTCCACGCCTGAGAAGAACGTGCTGATCGATGCGCACAATGAGCCTTTGGGACGACTGAATGAGCCATATTCATCGGTCGCGGTGGCTGAATTCGCTCCGCGATTCCTTGAATCGCACGTCGGGAGTCGAATCTAATTTCCGCCTCACGACGTGTGCTGTCAGGTGAATAAAGCCAGCGAAACCACGCGATCCGCCACACGGGCAGCTCGAAATCACAGCACGGTTTCCACACGTCCAAAATCACCTGCAACGCGTCGGCTAGATCAAGTGGATGCATGATCCAAAGCGGCTTGCATGGTTCTCAAACCGAAGGCTGCTCTCAAGACCGGCCCCGGTCCGGGAAAGGGTAAAAAACACGTGATTGGACCATCATGACACCGTGATCTGTTCATCCAGCCTCCGGTGCGGGCAAGTAACAAGGTCCCCTACTCTTCCCGTCCATCTACCTCGAGTTCAGCCTCTACTCTGATCTAAGATAATAACCATGGGACGGCCAGCGGCTTCCAACGCCAACACAGAGTCTCTGACGGTCATTGACAACCGTACCGGAAAGTCTTATAGCATCCCGTGAGACACCGCTCGGCTACCTCACCCTTGGTAACCATACGCTGAGGCGCAATCTCTAGCATCCTCAACAACACAGTATCAGCAACCGCGTTCAAAGCCATAGCTGCCTCGAAGAAACCGGGTGAACGTGATGAGAACGAGACCACCAAGGGCTTGCGGGTCTCGGACAAGGGTTTCCTGAATACCGCCGTCATCCAGAGTGAGATCACCTATATCGACGGCGAGGCTGGGAGTAAGCCCTATGCGCACTCAACGTTCATTGTTGCCACTAACGTGAACAATCCCAGTTCTCCGCTACAGGTTGGGCAATCCAAAAATGTGCTCATACGGTTCTCGTCAACTGATTTCATCGACTCAGAGGGTACCCTATCGAGCAATTGGCCGTCAAATCCAATCACCTTGAAACCGCCTATCTCCTCATTTATGGTGTCTTGCCCACAAAGGAGCAATACCACAAGTTTAGACTCGAGATAACCCAACACAGAGTCGTGCATGCTGATGCCGAGGGTTTCTTCCGTTCATTCCGGTCTCTATCGGCTTTCATAATTTCCGTCCCCTGCTCTGACGAACCCGTTCAGTTACGATGCCCACCCAATGGCCATATTGACCAGTGCCTTCGCGTACTTGGGTTCTTACTATAGCGAAGCCAACCCTTCGCTTCAAGGTATTCATTTGCCGTTTCCTGTAAGCTCGCCAATTGAACACTAGGGGGTTAGGCCAGAAGCTATACACCAAGGGAGATGTGGAATCCTTGGCAATGATCGACAGACAAATATACCGACTCATCGGCAAAGCAACAACCCTTGCCGCGTAAGTGCCCACCCCACGCGCATGATTCTCTCATTGACCAGGGTCACCCCAGCATGGCATACCGAATCCGTCAAGGTAGAGAGTTTGTTACCCCTCCCTCCCACCTCAGCTACACTGGATCGTGAGTCTCTGATCGTTCTTCGATACCGTTCTCCCGTTGACCCCACTCCGCCAGGTTCCTGTACATGATGGACCATATGGGGGAACAAGATTACGTCCCAAACCCAGTGTTGGAGAAAGCTCTCGATGTCCTATTTCTCTTGCACGCCGACCACGAACTCAATGCATCGTGCACTACCGTTTTGCAAACCGCAAGTTCGTTGGTGGACCCGTACTCGGCAATCGCGTATGTTTTCCCCATTACTTCCCGTCTCAATTTCAACTGACATCCTGTTAGCGCCGGCTGTGCGTCTTTATAGTCAGTGTTTATCAAGTCGTCTCTATCCTGTAACTGATGTCGACCGGGTTCAGTGGACCACTTCACGGTATGTCGCATGTCATTCAAGCCTATACACGATTTTTACCGGGAACCAGGCGGTGCCAACGAGGCCGTCATCAGGATGTTGATCTCCATTGGGAGGTTGGTGGTCAAAACGCACAATGGAGAACTCGCTCACAAAACTCCAGCCCGGAAAACGTACCCGCCTTCATCGAAGCGGTAAAGAAACGAGAGAAGACCTTGTCGGGATTCGGTCACAGGTAGGTACAAAAATCCGCATCTTTTCTTGGAGGTCTCACACAGTTTTTAGAGTGTACAAGACAGTACGTCTAGGACGACTTTGATCCCGTTTTTGTGGCTGATCTTCACCTCCGTTGGTCCCAGTCTGATCCCCGATCGTTCATTGTTCGCAAGACAGCCGACGAGGTGTTTAAAGTGTAAACAAAGCGTTTTTCCGGGTTCGAGCGAGATTGACCGCTTTTCACAGGACCGGACGCGACGCACTCCTAGATACCGCGATGGCCTTGCACGACGCCGCGATGAAAGACGAGTACTTCGTTGCGCGCAAGCTCGCACCGAACGTCGATTTTTGGTGAGTGCCCAGTCTTTGATGGATTGATCTAGATGACTGATGACCACGTGTGTGTGTAGGAGGTGAGGGTTTCCACCAAGTCTCGAACATCACTCATACCAGTTTCTAGTGGCCTGATATACCGAGCAATGGGTGCGCGCGCTCTGCTGCCGGTTATGGTGGTATTGACGTCTACGTACATAGGATTCCCACTTGATTTCTTCCCAGTGCTTTTTGCCGTGCCAAGAGTGGTAGGCTGGTTGGCTCACTGGCGCCAGGTACGTATAAAGCACGCGAGAGAAATGAGCACCTGTAATCCCAGTTCGTTACCACAGATGATGATCCAAGAAGGCGGCGTGAAGATCTGGAGGCCAAGACAGGTGCGTGTTCGAGTCTGGGTCAAGTCCCATGAGACGACAAAGAGCACCGCATTGACGTGCTCTCCGGTGGTATATCAAGGTCTATATAGGGCCTGCAAAAAGGGACTACGAACCAATTGGCAGCCGAGGAGAATCAGACTCGCCAAGAACGGTGGCAACGAGTGTGGAACACTCCGGGTGAGTTTATGGCGGATTGTTGTTCCGCCGTTTTTCCCACAGTCTCTCTGACGACCGGTTGCTACATACAATGCAGGATAACGAAGAGGACAATGCTTGCTACGTTCAAAGGTAAGTTGTGAGCTAGAGCAGGTCGGATCGCCAGCCATTGTTTGCTCTGGAGGGAGGGGGGGTGGCATGGTGAAGTGGATCGTGATTATGTAACCTAATGCTGTTACCAAATGAGGATATTGCTACCCGCTATCGTGAGAAAGTTGATTGTCGGTCGCCTCCTTAAACAGCGGGTTGGAAGAAAAGTCGGTCTCGTTTCTCATCTCCCTCTCCATCTGCGCTCCTGTATACAGAAGGTCTCATCCCTTCCCCCCTCCTTCCTTTCTCCTTAACGTCCCAAACGTATATCCACCATGTACTCCACTCTTTTTGCAACTACCTTCGTTTTCGCTCTCGCTGCTCTCCGTGTCTGGGCCGACTTCGACGTACCTGCTGTCGAGCTCACTCAGGTTAGCAATTCTCATCAGGTTTCTCCTTTACCCACTCTCGGTCGCTCATTTTGTCTCGTCTGGACCACAGTGCAAATCCGCGAGTCTCCACTGGGCTAAGACCGATGGCCCTTACAATCTCATCATCGTTCCTGTTGCAGACCCATGTGGCCCCGCTCTGTGCGTCACTCCTGTGCTTCTGGTTTTGGAGCGTCTGCCGACCTGACGAAATTTGCATCTAGTGTCGACCTCGGTGACCATGACACCAACAGCTTCCAATGGTCGAAAGTCAACATCACCGCGGGAAGTAAAGTCTTGATCTCCGTTTTGGATGACAAGGAACAGGAGGGTTGGAGTGGCTCTGCAAGTCACGGAAATGTCTTCCTATCGATTTGTTGACTCATGCTCTTCCTTTCTAGATTACCGTCAAGTCGAGCGACGACAAGACTTGCTTGACCTCCAATACCCCCAGTAAAACCCCTGGGCATTCCTCGTTAGTGTACCTCACTCTTCCGGACTCCTTCTTGCACTAACTCACTCCTCTAGACCTTCTCCTTCTTCCAAGCCCCCCGCGACCACACCCAACTCACCGGCTGCCACTGTTGTCGGTGCTGCTAACTCTGGAGTGTTGCCCAACGGTGCCTCTACGATTCGCCTCAGTGGTGTGGCTGTCGTTTTCACCGCCCTCGGTGCTTTGGTTGCTCTCCTCTGAGAAATCTAGTACCCCCCTATACCCTTCTCGCCTCGACCCACAGTTGAGCTGGAACCATTCTCATTTATGTTATGTTGTATCATCATTCCATCCTGGTTTGTTGGTTTGTTCTCTCAAAGCCTCGCCCGTATCTCTTGTTATGTTCGTTTTTGGTTTCCCTCCGTCGTTCTTGTCTCTCCTTCTCCGACTCTCAAGCAGTTTGGCGAGGAGAGGTGGGCGGGTCTGTCGAAGGAGGATTGCCAGGTGCTTGAATCAGTGTTGCTGTTGTCGCCCCACCCGAAACAGCTGGGCGCATGGTCCATGCGGTATGTACAACCAATTGTACAGTTTGTCTGAGATATGTAGTAGTTCGTCTGTGCTCGATCTCTGATAGACATCTGATTCGACTGTTTTCTTTTTGCTCGCTTCACTTTGATCCTTTGAGGTGTCCACGTTTCCTGCTTTCATTCTCCGGCCGGCGATCCTTTACGTGAAGTCTGTTATTCAGTCACCCCGAGCTGCGCGTGGATATGCGGCGGCCCGTGGCGGTGAGCGCTTGAGCTCCGAGCCCGCGACCATCTCGAGAGGATTTCACTGTTACCCTATCGCGTGGCTCTTTACCATGAATTTGAAAGGCTTGCGTTGGGACCGGATTATCCGAGCACCACCACTCAATGGATCTCTCACGATACTTAAGCTTAGCGTTCCTCCACATCGACCGGAGGCTCGATATCGAACACTACGATTCAAAGGAGCAAGGAGATCTGACCACAAAGTGCCCAGGAGACTAGAGCAGCCCACAGGTTGAAAATACATTCCATCAGCGCCGGAAAAATGTCCAGGGACGAATTACAGTTGGTGCAAGGGCTGGAGATGTACATCACCGGTTCAACGCACGTCGTCCAGTGACTCATCACATCGCATAGGTCATTCAGCTTCTTTCCATTCATTCCCCAGTCGAGGGCTCGACAGATATCGGCGCAGGATAGCCCAAGATCGACCTGATCCTTCTCGTTGACCATTGCGTCCTGGTTATGTAGGAACACGAAATATCTTGTTGCAGACGAGAAGATAGCCTACTTACTCGGATCTCGGGACCTCCTTGGCTAGATTCAGACCATCGATGGCCAACATCAAGTGAGGAGAGGACACCGTACCGCCCCTTCGGTTGTTGAGATTTGTCTATCATGGTCAAGGCGTAAGGTAGCCGCGAGGGAGAATCCAAGCCCTTAGTGATAGAAATGAACCGCTGTCCATCTTGTCATATTCATGGGAACTGTCGAAACAAAACTACCTACACAGGTCGAACATATCGTTCCAAACGACCGCGGAAACATCTCCAGACGTAGTCTTGCAGTCTGTTAGTCCGTTCACTTTCGCTGACCACCATCCTCTCGACTGAGGAAAATGGCCGCCCTTGCTCAAACCTGTACCCCACCAAGTCCTCAATGTCATCTAACATACACCCATCCCAACGGTCATACTTGTCCGTCCCCTGGAACGGTTCCGTTTCTGCTGGTAACTCGAACCGAATGGTCTTCAATTGTGGCCCAAGTTGCTTCAGGTCATCCAGAAAGTCGGGGTAAAAGCATGCTGTGTAGGGATAGCCGATCTCCAAGGTGTGAGCATCTTCGAACAAACAAATAACCGCACCGCCTTCGTGCTCGTCGAGGAACTTATTCCTTGGATAATCTTGGAGCCGAACATAGTGTATGGTTGGTCTAGCGTGTCCAGTGAGGTCCTTCCAGTCCTCTACAATTTCTGGGAGGGGGGATGCGACAGAGAACATGATTCCATCTCCGGTGGCGCGGAACGTAAACCAATCCTCCCAATCACCCTCCGTGTAGGAGACGTAAAGTGAAGAAAGGCGTTGGAAAGCGGGGACACAAATAAGGGACGATAAAATTTTTTGAGGAAAGCGGACGCTGAATGACTTGAGGTCCGAAAGACGGGCAGGGGGCCCGTTCGGGCTACCCTCTAAATCGATGGACTGGAGTGATAATGTTTCGAGGGAACGGTTGTTCAGTAAGAGTGTACGAAAGGTCTCGGCACTGACGACATTCATGTAACACTCCAGGGCGAGGCTAGTGAGGTTATTGACCTGCGTCAACTGACTATGCCACGATCCCTCGAAGGATAGGGAATGCAAGGTCGGGGGGAAAGGTGGGACAGAGAATAGGTGGTTGGCGTATGGTGTGAGTTCGTCCTCCCACTCGAGGGTCGTAAGTTGAAGGAAGGGCAAGGTGAAGAACCGACAGCTCCCTAACGCAAGCTCCACGCTGTCCCGGGGGAAAGTATCTATGTCACCAAAGCGGATGTTCAACACGCGGATGCGTTTCGAGTGTCTGCTTTCTGCGAGGGCTTCGAATACGAAGTGCCATTCGCACGGATCAGTCTCGTCGGGAAGGAGTCTTTCCCGTCGATCCCTGTCGCACGTGCACAGTGGATGGTCCTGTCCCTCCTCGCTAGCAGTTACCGTGACCTCCAAGGGCGCGGGAAGGCTTCTCTCGAGACACATCTCGACAAAACTCCGGCGGTCGTCCTGAGTAACGAAAATCGTGGCCCATACTTGAGGTTTGTTGATCAACGCAGCCCTCCAGAATCGGCAAACATGTGTCAACTTCGAGAGTGTGTACACGCCGTGCCGAGTTTGGGATGGTACGAGGAGCTGGATTATTCTGAGGAGGATCTCGACGGGGACTTTGTAGATGGGTCCACGTTTTGGGGGAGGTTGTAGGTCGCGTGGGCAGCGCTTTGAGGGATATCCGGCCAGGGTGCTTGCAAGGCTGCTTCCAGTTTTCTGTTACCGGTGTCGGCGTTGGGTTGGAGTGGTGGAGGAGAGAGTTCATAGACTCACGCTTTTCGCTGATGCACTGCATATGCCAGACAGGGTTTTGTCAAGTTCTATCTCTGTGTCGAACAGTGGTGTATCTTACCTGTTGTCGCGCATGTTTGGAGAAAGTGGAAGGAAATCAATCTGTGTGGTGATCGTTGTGGCCACCGGGTCATCCATGTCGACGAGTGATGACAGCTATATGATCCCGTTTAGGAAGGTAAAACCTTGTGATCATAACAAGACCAAATAACCGGACACTGGCTTCACGGTTGCTGCAGCTAGATGTGAAGAGTGGGAATCATTCCTAATCAATGAAGCAATTCCGTAGGGCTGGAAGCCCTCGGAGAGTTCCCTTTCCACGAGCCTTTGTCGTAGTTGGCTGCAAGCCGTCGTCGTTCAGACCGTTCTGGTTACCGGTGCTGGAATCTGAATTTACGGACGTGCTTTCGTCGCCTGTGTGGAAGAGAACGTGTTGTAATCTTTTCTCGTTTGTTCTTTCTCCCCCGTCCAGCACCTTTCACGTCTATCGTTCGGCCCCGACTTAGGTATTGACACGACGGGCCTTGTTCTCGTTCTCGGGACACTGTGTCCACACGAACGGACCAGCAGTCCGATAAAGAGACCGAACCGGAGGGAATGCAAGAAAAGCACCCGAGATGCAAGTTGATTCGTTTTGGTTTGGAGATGTTTTACATGGTTTTACGAAAAAATCGTCACTTCATTTACTCGATCCGACAAACACAATCCCCCCTCCCCGGGAGACAGAAGAAGGAAGGGAAGCACCTCAAGCTTCCTGTGTTTCCCCCTCAGCAGCGGCCTTCTTCTTCTTCAACTTCTTCTCTCGCAGTGGGGTCGTCAGCAGTTTCTTGAGTTCTTCATCCTCAAGCTCCTTCTCGGTCTTAACGAGCTCAGGTTTGTACCATGATGGCGGATAAGTGAGCAAGAGAGGGCCAGCGGGGAGGAGAGCGATAGTAAAGTGGAACCCTGCAACGAACGTGTTCGTCGGCGTGTAGCTGATTTGAGAGGTGTTAGGATGACTGTCACCAAAAGAAAAATCTGGACGCACATGACCTCGTATGGCTTGACAAGTCCGTGTTGTACAGCCTCTTGTAATCCAAGCCTGGCCCTCTTTTCGTCTTCCAGAACCCGAATGTTGAAGGGGAATGCACCAGACTTCTTCTGTACCTCAAAGAAAACGGCCCGAGATGTCTTCATCTTGAGCTGGTAAGTAACCGTAGAATCCTTCTGGTAGATCGTTGTCCTGGATTCTTCTAATCGAGCCTTTGGGACGACGAGATCAGAAAAGGTGTTGGAGACACCGAGGAGCCTTCGAGGGGCATTCTCGTACCTTGCCATCTTCGCCAGAGCTCACGAGAATATCAATCCCCCAGACTTCACCTTCAGCGAACGTAGCCGTCTCGAACTCTCGCTTCTGGGCTTCCGATGGGTTCAGCACAACCCTCTTCTTTCCATCGATAACATTTTGTTCTTGTTGACATGACAACATGCCTGTGGAACCAAAGGTAAATGATGGGAAAATGACTCGTGTCCATCACACGGCCAACCTTCGACAGGTTTGCACCCCCAAGCGGCGGCGACCTTGTTAACGGCCTCCGTGACGGCCCAGTTCTTGTTCCCAACCTTGACTAATCTCATCGCGACCTCGGCAGCTGTATAGGCAGCCTTCAACACATCCGCTCGTCGACCTGTGACAGGGTTTTCAGGACTTGCACCAACAACGATGGTCTCTGCCGTCACGGCGGCGAAGCCATCAATGTGGGCACCAATGTGAATCTTCGCGACGTCATCTTTCGCCAAGGTTTGTGATGATAATGGATCAGAACTATTTTTCCACGTTCGAAATATCTTAGGCTTAACTTTTGTAACAGAGGGCGGTAACGACAAAACACTCACGCGAGGGGGGAAAAGTGGGAAACGCAGTTGTTCACGCTGATTGATGTGGGGAAGGCAAGACCTTTGATCGAGGCAAGATCTCTTCAGAACGTTCAAATGGAAGCATAGAATGCTCCGGAAACACACCTTTCGAGACCTTGACACCCTTGACTGATTTGTTCCACACCGCTCCGGTACCTTGTTCGATAAGCTTGTCTCCCTCAAGGCAGATGTCGAGAATTTTAGCACCCTCAACGCATAGAGGGATGATCTTCTTTACGGCATTGTTGACAATGTCCGCAGCCAACTACATGCCATGAGCACAACAATGAGGTGACGCAATCCGAGAGGTATAACATTCAACAACGAAGTCAATAAGTTTTCCACCTCCTGGAAGCGATGCGGATTCGCATCTCTTAAGGTCAGGCGCACCTTGTACTTGGTCACAAAATCTTCTGCCGCTTTGGGGGCAGGTTCGGCGGGTTTGGGGGGTTCGGACATCTTGGAGGGAGAGGAAATGGGTTGGGAGGTGAGGAGATGGCAGTGGTGGGTGGATTCTGATAAACTCGAGATCGGGCCCGAGGAGTCGAGATCAAGTCAACGGCAATGGCCGATAAACCTTTCTGTCATAATTTCAACCTAAGTAATCCATGGCGGGGCATACTTGGTAGATTCGTCCAAGCCACGACGAGCTCGTGGGTTTGGCACAGGCATCGGTCTGAAGCTCGGGGAGTAGGAACGCTGGTCGAATGGATGGAATCAACCTGACAGGAATCTGACAAGGCCAGGTGGACTTACATCCGACCTCAACAGCAAGTAACTTCCGCTTCGTGGTTAGCACCAGGGACGCGCGCGGCGAATATGCGACGTATCTAGTGTCCATTCAAATCTTCGATGGAGGAATTACCCTCCAGAACGTTCGCCTCTCACACGATCGCGAGTCCAAACAAGTTTCCGACACACGTACTGCTATCCCTTCCGAGAACTTCCTAGTGCGTCGAGATTCGCGAAGGTGAGGTTTTGAACATGTTCTTCGGCTATCACCCAACACGAAGGGTTGGGTCAATGAAGGATACATCACACAATAGTACGTGGGACACACGATCTTTGGCCATGGAAAGTACTCACTTGTGATATCATAAAGCAGGTTCACTGTACAATAGGTGGACATGAACACTACGTATGAATGTATCAAGCATATCGAGCAAAGCAAGGCGGGACAGTTTACGAGATACAAAACACAGGAATATTATACAGTACGTGGGCAGGGATTAACGCCAATGTCCATGAGATCCATATGGAAGAGGGTATAGGGAGAACGTAATAGTGTCATGAGTGAGCACGAGCAACGTCACGAAGGGTCGGAAGCCTTCCAACTCAGGAACGTTCGGATGTGCCGACATACGTTGTCGTCGGGCTGGTCCGAATCGGTCTGCTCGATTTCCCCACACCGCTTTCGCCATACTTTGTAATCCGGCGTGTGGTCAATAGGCGGTGGAGGCAGTGAAAAAGCCGTCATTGCGATGTTACGGAAGTCTATTCGGTCCAACATGTCACTGCGAGACGGGGTTCGTCATGATTTGGAAATATGGAGGACCCCACAAGACGAGACTCACTTCACCCAGTTATCCCAATGGAAATCAAACTCGTCGCGTGCGGTAGTTGATTTGATGTTCCTCTCTTTTTTGGAAATCGTGACATCAACTACTGTTGAGGACTTGCCGTACAACGCCTGGTATCGGTCCCATATGGCGTCCTTGCAAGCAATGGTGGTGTGCACCTGTCGAGCCAGTTGGAGAGGTGAGACTGATTCGGGCAACGCAGACAGGATCGAGACGCTTCCTTGGTTCTTGCTACCTTCATCAGTACTGTTTAAAACTTGAAAACCGCTCGGGGATTCAGGGTGCCGCCGAGGTGGCCCACCGAGGGAAGAGTTCGGGGGGAGACTTAGTTGTAGCGGGGGCTGAGGAGCGACGGACGCGAATATAGAGTTTAGGTAAAATGGGAGGATGGAGACGGGCGGAGCGATGAAGTGATGGTTCAACATATCTTTCCAGGATTCGCATATCCGCCGATGATCCCTTGGGCTGATTTTGTTTTCGTGATGGGTGAGTAATGAAGGGGATGGTGCCTCCAAGTCGCTGATGCTGGGGTTGGGGATAAGAAGGTTCATATGATCGCGAGGCTGAGCCGACACCGGGGTTGTTAAACTCGATTGGCTACCACCCAACATCGATTCGAATGAGCTCGTGGTGGAGAGCAGAATGGAATCAGTTAAACCAGGGTAGGGCGCTGGTCCACAAGGGAACGTGAGATCATCCTCGGTTATCTGTGCAAGATCAGTTATAGAAACGCGAGGGACTGATGCCAATATTTACCTCGAGCAAACCTCCAGGCTTTAATACTCGGTGCACCTCCTACGAGACGAGTGGGCTGTGAAGGAGACTAAAACGTGATAGCACGTAAACGAACCCACCTCCAAGAGATCCTGCCACTACGGGAATGCAGTCAGTTTCGGCTAACGGGATCAGTCGCGAGGCATGAAACTTTGTACCTTATCTTCCGGGACAGCGAGACCGATGTACCGGATCCGTACGAAGTCGAAAACATTGGAAGCGAACGGTAAGGCGTTTAAGCTGGCGGAAGGGGTCAGCGCAAGCGGAATGAAGCGAGGAGAAAAAAGCATGTCGTACAAGTTCATATTAACCCACTTAATCCGTGAGGAGAGGTCCGTATGACCACTACGAGAAAGATCCGGCTGGATTTTCTTGATGTCAAGACCGACGAACGCCGACCGCTAAATGGGGATATCACGAAACAGGTAAATCCCGTTAGCAAAAAACTCAGGCAGTTGTATGCGCAGGGAAACATACCGGCCATTGTTTCGCGGCTTCTATACACCACAAACCAGTCCCGCATCCAAGATCAAGAACTCCTTCGGGGGGGATAGAAAAATCATGGACCGTCAGCCGGCCGAGCATTTTGACGAAGACCATGTGGTCCCAATTGTCGCTGCGCCGGCGGTGGTAAACGGAGTGTACTACGCCGTTACGGGGATGTGCTTACAAGTCCTGAAGCTGGCGATTGTAGTCGAGAGGGTAGGCGACCTTTGAAGGGCGCGTCTTGCGGCCAGCCGCAAAGGTCGGGTCGAGGATGGCCCTCTCTGGCATCGTATGGGAAAACGTAAAGAATCAAACGGGGCGGGGATGGCTGGAATTTTCATAACCGCTCTGCTGCTTAAATAAGGGTTGAAGTGCGGGAAAACATCCGTTTCCAGCGTCAGGCCGTCACCCTCATTTTCCGTTAATTTCTTTTTAGCCGACGGCGACGGTCACCAGTTCCAAGTCGTGTACGTCACGTGGTAATTCCCGCCCATACCCTCACCCATCGTAAGTAACAAGTCCAAGACAAACATGAATGTCCTCTCCAGAACGAGAGCGACTGCTCGCCTCCTCAAGTCATCCTCCTCGTCTTCGGTCGCCGCGCCTGCTATACTCAGGACCTACGCGGCTCAGGCCCAGGAAGCAGACCCTCAACTCGCCGACTATCCCCGATTACCATGGGTCTCGCGCCAGAGGTTGCCACCCAAAGGCTGGTGGGATCCTCAGATGCGACGTAACTTCGGAGACACCGTATGCCCTTCCAAGTTATATTACAGCCCAGAATGAATGATCAAAATCGCGTTTCAGTACCATGAAAATGAGGATATCCTCGGAATGTGGGGTCCAGATGTTGCCCCCCTCCCCCCGAACATTGCCCTCCGTTGGTTCTCGATAGCTGTCGCAGGCTTTGTCACCTTTGGTTTCGTGACCAAATATGCCCTCGTCGCAGATAGGCCGGCCATTCCAAGAGAATATCCCTTCTCTGGTCTAGTCGCTGAGCTGGGAGGTCTGGAGGAAAATCAGGTAAGCCTTCCTTTCAGATGGCCATCGGGTTTTCGCATCTGATCGCCTTTTAACTTTTTCTGTTTCGTCTCTTCGAATCTTCTCCTCGTCCGGCTCGAAACCTGACGCTAATGTTTTCTTTTTTTTCGTCTCTTCATCCCTTTATAGGCAAGGCCGGAAATCATCGATGACTCAGAGTAAACAAGGGATATGTACACCGCCGACACGGCTTCCATGTCAGCCTTGCAATTAAGCACCCTCGTTCCTAGAGTTGACCCAGTTCTTCTGATCTGGATTATTGTCCTATCTACGGCCTATCCCGTACTGAACACCTGGTCCAAATTAGCCCGCCATCAACTGGTTTCATCCCCTCGTCCCGCCCCATTCCGCCGGGTAGATTAACGGCACAGAGAAACAACGACAAAGGCGCATACAGCAAATTGTTGTATCACTTTAATGAAATGATCGCCGCGAATATCCTCAGGCGCGACGATGTGCTATCTAAAAGCCTCCGTCACCAGCACGGTCGCAACCTGGTAACCCGCAACACTAAACCCAATCGAGGGTTGTTAGGCGTTTTACCCGCCGCGTTCCTGGTCAGTGGTTTTAGATCCCGCGCCTGGGTTAGGTTTCTTGTGAACGGGCTTCGGACGAGGACGGCGTAGAACGGGGACGACCTCGTCAACGTTGGGATATTCATCATCATACTCGTCGCTATCGTTGGCTCGCTTCTTCCGCTTTGCGGAACGTGACGTTGTCGAGGTTATATTCTCCGAGGACTTTCGCGCCTTGCGTTTTTCACCTGCAGCTTTCCTTTTGGTGGGCGCCGCTGTTCCCGTTGTAGTTGTCGGCTTTGACGTCTTCCCAGTCCCAGTCTTTGTCATCGATCCCGATCTCTGGTCGCCCTCCCCATCAACGTCAAGGTCCTCTCCAAAGTCTGCCAGGAGGTCTTCGTCTGTATCCTTCTCTTCCGTATATTGGTCCCCCGAACGGTCCGGGTTCGAAAGAGTTGAGGAATCGCCCTTTGCAGTTGTCCGGGAGCGCTTCTTCTGTTCTTCCCTGTAATCCGTGACGACCTTCTGAAGCCTCTTGCTAGTGTAGGCTTGTCGTTTACGTGGTAACGCTGATACTCCCACACTCCCAATCGAGTCACCGAAATAAGCGTCCAGGTTTGACTGCTTATTCGCGGCGGCGGCTGCACCACGCCTGTTGACGCGTTGGATAACGGGTAATAAGAGCTCGTCGGATTTTTGTTGACTCCACCCGAGCTCCTCCTGTAATATTCTGTAATCAAAAGTCCCACCCCCGAGTCACACGCGAACAAGACGAATAAACGTCACATTGACCGAATGAGGGAATGCAAAGTGAAACACGCAAGACCGAGAGGGGACGCCCAATGTTGGTTTACGAGAACGGAGGGAGCAAGATAACAATAACAAGGAACAGCGCCGAAAATTCAGTGGACTCAATACTACATAAGAATGAGAAAGGCGGTACGCACCCACGGAGACCGTCTAAGTCTGGTAAACCCCATTTAAACGGCTCTTCCGAACTGTCAACCGTCGGTTGGTAGTAAGCGTCCCTCTATACGGTCGATTTGGGTCCCCAAGGAAGACGTGCGACAAGCGACAGACGGGTACGCATGAAATTCAAGGGTTCGGGCGGCAAGGGCAAAGATACCGTGGACGTAAAGCCGAAGGAAGCGGATAACGTCACCAGACAACGTACCCGCGTAGACGTCAAACAAAAAACGGTTGAGGCAAAAAAAGCAAGAGGCGACGGGAGGAACAGGTTCCAAAAAAAAAAGACGATCAGAAGCGACGGGGTGGTGCCAACCGGAACCCGCATCCAGAATGAATGCGCGTAAGCAGCGAGCGGGTGGAGCGGGAATCAACGGAGTGGTGATTTTTTGATAGGTGGGGTAAATAGGTGTGAGAAATTGTGTGAGGCGAGGACACACGGATGTACGCACTACCGCTGAATTTGGCCAGTCTTCCCCGAGGTACAGTGCTTTGAATTTCTTCTTCTAAAGTGTCGTTCCGGAGGACGTGAGTATAATTAAAGTAACGTCATCCAGAACGCCGTGTGCAGGAGGAACAAAACAACGAAAATGAAAGGGGATGAGACGGGAATCACGATCGAAAGAAGGAACGCCGCGTGGGAATGATACACCAGTGTTCGAGAAAATCTTCCGCGGAGGCAGGCAAGGGTGATAGGCAACCCCGTTCCCGCTCCAAAAGGCGAGAAAAAAAGAGAGAACCAAGACGAGGAGGGAGTACTCACAAACGATTTCCTGAACTTGCTGGCACTCTCGTCTTTCTTGTCTCGACCGCTCTGCACCTTTCTCCACCACTGTGCGAACTTTTCGAGGCCATCCTCGCCCGGAAACTCCTTTATCAGTTCCATAGCCACGACGGGTCCAACTCCGGGCAGGCCCTCGGTATAATCACTCCCCAGCAAATATGCCAACCGAACCAAGGTCCCACGATCCAGTCCGAGTTCACGAAAGAGGTCAGATGAGAGGAAACATTCGACCGTCTTGCTCTGGTTAAACATGTTCCGAAACACGCGGTTCCCACCGAAGAGGAACACGTCCGAATCGTCGGTGATGACTCCTTCGACCAGTCCCAGATGGACAAGCTCAGCGCACTGGGCCTCAGCTTCCATCGGAGCCGTGATATAAGGTATCCCAAATAACCTCAGCATCATCTACAAACGGATACAAGGTCAAACCCAAATCCGGAATGATAAGCTCGGAGGGTATGGGTTATGTCTGAGAGACTTACCATGATCTGGGCGATCATCTGACCTGTGATGTCCTCTGAGTCTCTCATAGCTGCCTTTCGCTCCTTCCGTAATCCGTTGATCTCCTGTTCAATCTCCTTCCTGACGTCGTCCAGATTCCGACCCTTCACCTGAGATATCCACCGAGCGAATTCGCCTGCTTCGGCGTCGGGGTCCATCTCGCGAGCTGCATCGAAATCCTCGTGCTCTTGGTCCTGGTCTCCCGAGGGTCCTTGGTCGAGCGAATCGTCTGGGTCGAGGAGGCCACGCGAACGATCAAGGGTCGGCGCGGATGTTGGAGGGTCTGCTTCACCCGCTAGCGGACGTGGCCCCGGGGAGGGAGATCGAGACCAGTCTGAAATCGGTACATCTTCCTCGTCTTCTCTGTCAGCGCTGTCCCCTAGATTTTTGGGAAGAAGGGCCCCTGTAACAGCGGCTATGGAAGGTGGAGGCTGGAAACTCAGTTCTGACTGAACTGAGGATCGCGAAACGCGAGAGGGAACAGATAGGGGCGCAGCGACCACTTCAACTTCCTCCATATCCTCATCCTCGTCGGATTGAGGCGGAGGCGAGGACCTCACCTCCATTGCTTCTTTCTCTTTCTCTTGAACTTCAATAACCTCAACCTGATCATCAGCGTATTCAAGACCAGGTGACTCCGCACTCAGCACCTCCCGCGTTTGCTGTGTCTCCTCTTGTACCTCAGGTTTCTCAGCTTGAAATGTTCTCCTCTTCTCCGCAATGATCTTCTGGAATTCGGCAAACCTCTTCGCAACCACATCCTCGACTCCGATCGCCAGTGGCGTTTCCACATTTTCAGTGACCGGGTCTGGACCGGGGTTCACAGCAGGTTCCGGAGGCTCCAGAGCCGGCTCAGCGGAGGTGTGTAAGCGATTCCCCGTGACTTGTGGGATTGAGACTTCTTCCATGTCGTCATCCGCCTCGCTTTCGCTCTCCTCATCGGTAGCACCCTGGACGGGGTCGTTAGAGGGTCGACCTAAGGTTGGAATCGCGACTAAACTCTGTGTCGACTTCGAAGAGACGGATGGTGTACTCGTGACGAGTGGCAGGGTTCCGCGCACGGAATCCGAAGGGGTGCGAGTAGATAGTGGTTTCCTTGCGCCGGCGATGGACAACTGGGTCGCTAGTCGGCTCGGGGAAACGAACTCGTCCTTATCATCTGTGGTTGCCTTGTCATGATTGTTGATGTCGACCTGTCGGGGGGATTTGATGGGCGTTTGCATCGGTGGTCCAGTATTGGAGGTTCTCCTGGGTCGGTGTTGTGATTCTAGAGACTCAGCGATGGCAATTGACATCTGAACGTCCTCCTCCAACTCTCCATCGGAGTCCTCCCACTCGTCCCCTTCATTTCCTCTGACAGCTTGAGGAATAGCGTCGTCCTCTTCGTCAGGAATGAACAGCGGTGGTTCGACCATCTTTTCTCCTGCCCTTGAGCCCGATGGCCGACGCGGGAAAACACCAGACCTTGCCCTCACGGGGACAGAGCGACTGAATGGTTTCCGCCGCTTCGCCACAGCCGCGAGGGTCATCCTAGACCGATGCCTCCGGAGATCCTGATCTTGTGGAACGATGGTCGCGGGGGATGGCTGTTTTGTAGGTCTGAAAATCTGGAACTCAATTGTGAGACCCCGCGAGAAATCTTAAATACCTACGCTCGAACTTCCTCCATTTCTGTATCGTCATCACTCTCCGCCTCTTCTCTCTCCCTATCGCGAGCCTCCTTCGGTTTGACCCCATCCCGAGAAGGATCATCGACAATTATCGGCTGGTCTCTCGTACCAACGTCCCTCATTCCCAGAATCCAACCTTTGCCCTCTCCCTCGTTCTTGACGAGGATGTACTCTCGGTTTCTTTCGCCAGCGATCCTAATAGGGATTTCGACGTGAGCCTTTCCGATGCTATCGGTTGTCGTCAGGAGTTGTTGTGTTAGCCGGTTGCGCTCCTTGAGTCCTTTGATCTGCTCCATCGAGAAATCCAGTGATGTCTCTGAGTTCTTCAGCATGTTCTGTAGGCGTTTAAATGACGTCTGGCGGGATTTCAGACGGAGGTCTCCGATGATCTCGTATTGGACTTCAGTAGGAAGGGAACGAAATGCTTCAGAGGTAAGGTCAAAGTCAGACGGTGCCATTTCCGAAATGAACAAGTCCATTTCTTCAGCGGTGGCAAGTCTGGGGTCTAATGCAAATCGGGAGGCTTCAGCAATCTTAGATTCGAAGCTCATGTCTGGAAGGTGGTAAGGATCGTGGTCATAGAAGCGTGGTTTGGTTGATCCCTGGGGCTTTGCTTTCGACCTGGGTTTTCCAATCGGCATGGAAGGATCAAGATCCTCGAGGTAGACCGCAGCTTCGTCATCGTCTTCGACCGGATTTGCAGGCGCAGCGGATTTACCTTTAGACGAAGATTTACGGCTAGAAAAAATGCGCCGGGTTCGAACAAGGTTTTGCCTTGTAATGTAACGAATAGGCGCCTTACCCCTGTGCTTGATCAACAGCCTCGCGACGCATCTGGGCGGCCAAGAGCCGTTCCGCGACTTTTGCGTGTGTGGTGGCAGCACCCTCTTTCTTAAGCCTGCGTTCATTCTAAGAAAAATTGACAGGCGCACGTCAAGTTTCAATGTTTCAGTGAGGTAACCCCTTTAAGGGTGGATGCTCGGGCGAAGGCGACTTACGATTGTGGAACGCTTGAGGGTTGGCGCACCCCCGTCGAAGACAAAAACGGGCTTTATTCCCCAGAAGAGAAGCTTGCAGATGCGACGCAGGAAGCCAAGGACGTGAGCGTTGAGGATCACATGCCCGTCGCTGTCTCGCATTGTGGCTTGGAATTGATAAATCCATATACTGGAATCTATCGCGAGGGCTTTTCCCTCCAGAGTCTCTAGGCTTTTCAAAATAGAGTCAGCAAACACGAAAACAAAGTGTAATGAGCAAGAAATACAGCACTGGCCGTCCAACTGGAGTGAGCAATTTCCAGAGGGATTTTACGCCCATGGTGGTCGGATGATTGACACTGACAGGTAAGGCACGCACATCGCCCGCGCCGCGGCCTTCAGTGGTGACGACACCATCCTGCTTAAGTACGACGACGACGACGAGAGGAAGAGGATCTCAGGGATGTCTCGGCCCTCGATAAGCCACTCGTCAACGGCGTCGACGTCGTCTTCGACGCCGGCCCGCTCCTCCTCCTTCTTCCCGTTCCGCTCGAGACCAAGCTCATCCCCTCCAAACAAGCTTCATCGAGCATCGACGAGCCACCCCCAGTCGCCACTTCAAAAACGCCCATCCCCCCAGAGAGTTGTCTCTCAGCCGCAGCCACAGAACACACCCCCACCTCCACAGCAACAACCCCCACCTCCGCAACCGCACCCGCACCCGCACCCGCAACCGCAACCGCAACCGCAACAATCCCATGACCAACAACCATCTCCGACCTATGATCCCCCTCTTCACCCCGAAATTCGCTCTACCGTTTCTCTTACTATGGCTCACACTCAAAAGATTTATTTTTCCGGTCCCCTCGTTCATAAACTCGACAGGAGCCCAGACGGGCATAAACCCCACAAGGACGAAGGCTGGCATGATGTCTGGGCCCAGCTCTATGGCACGACTCTCAGCATCTGGGATATGGGGCAAGTAAAAGTAGCCAATGAGCAGGGCAAGGAAGTGCCCCCATCGTACGTAAATGTGACAGAAGCCGTGCGTTCTGCCCCACACCTAGTTTATCAACGCAGCTCAACAAAAATCTCATCCACAGTTTGTCCATGTCCTGGGTGCTTTAACGCAGCCTGCGACAGAGAAGTCTCCCGCTCGCAAATATACTAATGTCATCACTCTCAACACCGCTGGGACAAACCTCCTCCTCTTCTCTTGCCCCACTACCCAGGATCTTATCTCATGGGCTACCGCCTTCCGACTCTCGTGCTGGGAGAAATCACGCCTCGAGGAGATATACACGGCTCATCTCATTCGCGTTACCTTGAACGACGGCAGGAATACACCTTCGACCCTTACCCATGGCAGGCTTGAAGGTTGGGTCAGGGTCAGGATTGCTGGACAAACCGGTTGGAAGAAGTTGTGGATGTGTGTCTCGGCGGGAACGATCACGAATGCTACTCGTTCGTCCACGGATGTCGCCTCCATCGTTTCCAAAACGCCCGTGGTCTCTCCGCAGGCCGCACGACACTCCTCTTATATCGCACCCAAGAAACACCGCATCTCTGGCCTCTTCTCGCGAGAGAAGTCTAATGACCTTCCCGAGCGAGCAAATATTTCCCTCTACCATGTCCCACGAGGGAAAGACAAGAAGAAGCCGGTTCTCACATTCGACACCGTCACTCAAGCCTTCGCAGTGTACCCAGAACGGCCAAAGCTCATCAGTAGCAGCACCCTCATCAAGCTGGAAGGTTCCTATGGCGATGAGGACTTGTGTGCGAACATGAAGCAGCGCGAAGGCTGGATGCTACTGATGCCTGATTTGGAAGGCGCTCGGAGTGTGAGTGGGGAGATGCTGAAGTGGTTAACAGGTGAGCATGCCTTGACACATGTTCTGAACTTACTCAGTGTTATAACCCTAGCAATTCACGACGCGTTTGAACTATATGGGCGTCCTAAGATGTACTCATGGGATCCCAGGGACTCGGTCTCGATGATGTTCGCATATCCTATTGGTCCCGAAAAAAACGTACGTCCCACGACTCGTATTGTCATCCTGAACTAAGATGGTGGTTATTAGCTCCTCTTCCTGGATCGTGAGGTTGCCGAGGCTCTTGACCCACGTGAAGAACGCACCCCAGTTGTCCGTTCGAAACTTCTTAATATTATGGTCGAACGCATGCGAGGTGGACCCGGCCCCAAGATGAACCAGAATGGAAACGGTGCACCTCCGCTACCTCCCTCCGTCGGGCCAAGCTCATCCACCCCACGGCTTGGCGTTTTGTCATTTGAGCAGGCGCCCCAGCGACAACAGGGTGACGACTGGGCTCAGCCTCCACCTCATCCTAGCGATCGGAGAGCCTTGACCCCAATCACCGAACGTTCGACTCGGGATTCTAATTCCTGGGACACCGGCGGCAATCCCCATACGCTCCAACGACCTGAACTTTCCACTATCAGCGGCACGCCTCCCCAGTCAGATGGGATTCAAAAACAGCAGTCGGAGACAAGTCAGGACTTGCCAAAGCTTCAAACAGACGCCGAGTCGTCTACCTTCATGGGAGAACCTCTCGTCACAAGCCCCACTTCGCATCTTGCTCTTCACGAGTTTGACATCGGTCGGACGGATTCAGCTGGATCGCTTGGCTCAAAAACTGATTCTCATCGTTCAAGACAAGAGTCATCCTCGCCCTCCAGACCAGACTCAAAGCTCGATACACATGCATCGACGGAAGCGGTTCGTCCTGGAGGCTCGATGAGTTCTCCGATCAGCTCTCCTGGGAAGGAATCCGTATTTTCTGCGTTGCCTTCGCCTTATTCAAATCAGCCAATACACCCGATTCAGTCAGCGTTTTCAAAGATGACCCTCAGGAGCCCCGACCGGCCAGCTATGCCTCCTACCTATGAGGGTCATGGGGTAGAGCCTGTGTCCGTATCACCAACACCCAGTTCGTCTTCACGACTTCGAGGGGTCATCCAGAAGAGAGAGGCGAACAGCCCACCCAATTACCTCACCGCCGCAACACAAGCAAAGACACCAGAGCCCATACCGCTTCCTCGCATAGATCCACATCCCAACAGCCCTACGTTTTCGCCGACCCCGACAACGGCAAACTCTCCCCCTCCGTTAACGCACACTGCCACTACGACCAGCACAGCCAGCAAGAGTGAATACTCTGGATACTCCGGTGGGGTGAGCCCTCCACAAGAAATCCCAGGAATGTTGTCTCGTTCCAACCAAGGCTATTTCCAGTCTTACTCGACCTCCCAGTCAAAACGGACGGTGCAGGACGTGTCCCAGAAGGAATCCCTGTCCACCTCCTTTTCTGGGAAGCTTGAGGGTGTGAAACCCGTCATGCAGGTAGGCGGAGAGAGGGGGGGCAGTGGGAATGACCAAGGTCTCATGAGGGAGGCGGGGGCTCTATACTACATGCAGGAGATCCAGGATGCCTCCGCTGTGCCACCTCCGAAGACCGTCGGGCGTGGACAGGACATTCCTTCTAACTCGAGAGGACGGCCGGACAGTGGCGATGAGGATGAAGAAGAACCTTCCATGGAGGATGAACCCCGGCCTCAACCGCAACGGACCCAGATGCGACCTCAACATCAACTGCGACAGCAGCTGCCTCCCGAACCCACACCACTGCAAGTAAGGAGACCATCTGCTCAGGCGAAGACGACCTTCGTCCCGCTGCCGCCTCCTCCATCAACATCTTCACTACAACACCCAACTCAGTCATCCCCTTACCCGTCCCAAAACCAACGCGGACCCGCTCAAGGTCGTGACCAGCAACTGATAGTGGCGCCGCACCCTCAACAAGCGGTTACCTCCCCATTCAACCCGATCAAGACTATGGAGGGCGACGTCAGATCCCCGAATCCACTTCACTCGGGTACTGAAGCGAATCATACACCATCATTAGTCGGCTCCGGGCGTACATCTGTCATCGGACATGGAGGTGGTGGGCAAGGGGGAGGAAGTCGGCCGGGGCTGATTTCGCGTCCTTCCGGCGCACGTGACCTTGTTTTGAAGCAACGTGGTGCGACGAGTGATTCGATCTCTTCACATTCCCTTCATAACGTCCAACCCCAACCACGACACTCCCTCCCCTTTCACCCAGAGTCGTTCTCCGAACAGCCGTCAGAGCCCTTCTACTCAACGTACACGCAATCCCCACACCAAGGTCAAAATTACCCGCAGACTTTCGGTGATAGAACGCAGCAAACTCCACAAGCTATAGGCCCCGCTGGCAGACATCTCACAAGCATGGCCAATGTTGATCAACGCCAGCACTACGACGATCACTCTGATGCCCTGGCTGCTCTGACGTTCCTCGAACGCGATGAAGCCAACGCTGCCCTCAAGTCCCCGCCGCAAGCGAGAAGAGGTCCGACTTCGGAAACGGAAGCAAATGCGTACCATACATCACCGGTACACGTCGAACCTTCTGACAGTAGAGATGACGTTTCGCAGGACAGTGGTTCGTACGAAGGGAAGTACAAGTCATCGTTCGCGCCGTCCAAGCAAGCTACGCAGAGGTTGGCGAAATCTCAAGCACAACAGGCCGCTCACCAGGCTGCGGTTCATCGTCCCGGGAAGAGCGGTGGTGTAAATGGAAAGGGCAAGAAGAGAGTGGATGGTTGGGCGGAGAGCAGCGACGAGGAAGAGGAAGACGACGACGAGGACGAGGAGGTGGACTCGGATGGTGATCCCGTCGCTCCGAGGCAAGGTCAGGGCTCCGGAACCGGACCTGGGCAAAACTTTGGCAAACTTTCCGCTCAAGGCTCTCCGTACGGCTCCAGTACCGATTTGCACCAGGTTGGGCAAGGTAGACCACAAAGGCACTTGCCAAGGCCGCCTTCTCCGGGTCGTGGCTATGGTATGTGTCGTTCCACGGACCATTCGTTTCGTAATACCCGCTCAATACTGACACTGTTTCACATAGGCGATCAAGATGACTATTACCATCAACAAGGACCTGGTGCATCTAGTCTTCGTCCACCCTCCGGGCATCACCCCGATCCCACTCGAAGTCAGCACTTCGATGACCGTAGACAGTCTCCCCAACCACACGGACACAGTCACCTTCGACCTCAGTCAGATTTCCCCACGCCTGGAGCAGCTAGGCAGACGATATGGAGTCAGGCGCTTGAGAACAAGGATGCTCCGAAAGACAACGGCCCTCAACGAGAGACGTTCGTGCAGATCGAACCTTCACACACAATGACCAAAGCATTCGCTCTCCATGGACTCCTCTCCGCCGGTATGCAGGATCGTCAGGAGAGGTCGGCGAAACGCCAGGAAGAGGTTGCGAAGGAGACGGGGGCTTCGCTTGTGAACGTTCCAATGAAACCTCCTCCTCCTCAGACCGGTCTTCTTGGTGCTGTCTCGGCTCACGAACGCGAGAGGAAGCGGGAAGGCGGTATTGGAGCCGCGCTGACGGAACGAGAACGTGATAGGAGGGTCGCGGAGGAGAGACAGCGCAAACTCGACGATCTCACGAAACAGCAACTGGAGATGGTCCAGAATGGATCGATGTATGGGCCTCAGTTCGGTCCTGGCTTCAACCCTATGATGGCGAATCCGATGATGATGGGGATGAACCCGATGATGAGCGGATGGGGCTTCAATCCGATGATGGGCAACCCACAGATGTTTGCGGCTCAGCAGGCGGCGGCACAGGCGTATCAACAGACGATGATGACCTTCACGCAGAACATGGGACAGAGTCAGACCGGAGAGGGGTTAGGTGGGATGGGTGGCGGTATGGGGGGAATGGGAACTCCTGGGATGCTGAGTCCAATGATGACCGGTCAGCAAGGGCTGAATCCCGTGATGGCTGGTCAGTTCGACCCTAGGATGTCGATGATGGGAATGCCGATGATGGGTATGATGGGTATGGGTATGGGTGTGGGTCCAATGAGTCCAATGATGACCGGGCAGAGCGGTATGGCACCTGGCATGGGCGGTATGGGAGGCATGGGTGGTGGACCGGGAGTCGGTGGTGGATTGGCGATGCAAATGACGGGAGGGTCTGTGTTCGACCCGAGATTGTCTCCTTCTCAGTTCGATTTGTCTGGGAACGGGAACCCTTCGCCGAGTCAAGAATCCCCTTCTGGCCCTCGACCAGTCGATGGGCCTCCTCTCCCTTCGAGATCGCCGGCCAACGCCAGCCCTTCCCCGAAGTGACCCCTTTCCTACCAGATTACCATTCCACTCCTCATTCTGAAAAGCCGATCACGACATAATGTATACGTCCTTCTGGTTCTCGCTTTGTTATCCTGGACATTTCTGTTTCTTTCACAGGCACACTTATGGGCACTTTTCTAAGGTTTCAGTCTTCCTTCAATTTACCTCGCAGACAAAGTTCATTGTATATGCATGTTGTTGGATTTTTTTGGAATGGGGTACAACAGACGATTTTATAGCAGCACATGATAAAACACATCGCTCTTGTCAATACCCAGCGCAGTGAAACCAAGTTACCCAGTAGCCAGCTCATCCTTGCCCGGTTTGTCGTGCGGTGAAAGAGGTGGTATGATTAGATGTTGATTAGGTGCAGTGATAAATTACTCTGTATCTACGGTGGACGAGTTTTCTGAGTCGGAAGAGGCTTTCTTTGATGCCAGCCGGAAGCCGCTGAAACCCAAAGAACTCTGGACTACATCTTGTGGGGCGTCGGGCTCGAGGTCTCCTCTGGCGTTTCTCCGGGCCCTACGGCAAGGGATGGGGATCAGTATCGATGAGGGCGAAGAAGGATACGAACCTGAAGAATGTATAGGACAGGACAACATCATCGACATTCCTGCAGGCAGGATCATCCAGAATGTCCTTATCGATAAAGAACAGGAGAGGCATATCAACCTCCTCTCCCGCCAACAGCTTCTGTTCCTCAAAACAGAAACACTCTACTTTTGAGAAGTACGGGGCGACCTGGAGAGGAGCGATTCAGCACCCCATTGAGCTGCATTCGGTGGTGACAAACTCACCCTATCCGGGGTCACATTATAGGTAGCGATTCCGATGACATCCTGGGGTGAGGTATTCTTCGCCTTATAAAACGCCAGACTCGTCTCCCCTGGAAGTACGCTGACGAATTTTTGCTCAGGGACGAACGTCCAGGGGAGTTGGTCGGAGCGATCCGCGTTGAAGTGTACTTTGATCCTCCGGGCCTCTTCGACGGGAACGAGTCTCTCTGGATTGAATTTTCCAATGCCGACCTGGGGTGTACCAGCGAATCCGGTGGAGGAACAGAATAAACGGTACAGTGGGACCGCTGCGTAGGTCATGCCGGAGAAGAAAATTATGACGGCGGAGGTATACATGAGGAGCGAACGATTCCGTGCGGCATAAACCTCCTTCCGTGATTGCAGCCTCGGTCGTGGATTGGGTGGTGGTGGTGTGTGCGTCGCGGACGAGAGATGTCGTACCCGCAGTGAAGTCGGCAACCCATTGTTACGGAGGAAGAAGCGACATGAATTCCGAGGGATACTGTGGAAAGTCTAAACAGCCTGAGCGTAAGAGATTGAGGGTGGCTGGCTATGCTTACCTTTGGAAGCGGGGTCGAGAGCCTCCCAATGCCTCTTGGGATGAAATACATGAGACGCGAGAGGCTCGGTGTGCGATCGAGTGGGTCCGATTGAACGTTCTGAAGGGCGTTCAAGTTGCAAGGTGCTCTTAAGCTCAACGGACTCGTATTCGTAGTTTTACAAAGTGCTACGTAGAGAAAAAGATTCTGTGTGTGTTTACTATCCTACGAAAAAGCCGTTGATCCCTACCACGACACTGACGATTGCGGTCACGGCCTCGCCCACGGCACCCATAATACTCCATCTCTTTCTTTTCCTCTTCTCCTTCTTCTCCTTCTTCTTCTTCTCCTCCTCGGAATCTTCGCTATCTTCCTTTGCAGCATCGGCGGTAGCTTCGATTCCGAGTCTATCAATCCGCTCCATTTTCTCCTCCATCTTCCCGAAGCGGTATTCCAGCTCCTGCCTCTCCCTCTGATAGTCAGATGCCCACCTCTTGGCGTCATCCTTCAACCTCTCGACCTCATCCCGTACCCTTTTTTTCTCTTCCTCCAGCTCCCTCCTGGTCTCCTCATCCTTGTCCTTTATCGCCCGCTCAATCTGCTCCTTGAGCGCATCCATCTCGTCTTTGTGTTTTCTAACTTGGGATTCCAACTCTCTGTTCATTTCTTCGCCAGCACCGGTCTCCATGATATCCTTGTTTTCGTCAACGAGTTCCTCTTGAATACGCAATGGCAGCGGGCGGTTGCAGAGAACGAGACGGAGGATCTTTTTAGCTGAATCGACGGTGTTCTCGTGGCGAGCCATCCGCGCACCCTTGCTGATGGCGGGTTCGAAGAAAATAGGCTTCGTCTTCAACTCTTCCTCGCGTTCCTTACCGACCTGGCGGTCAATTCCTTCCCACATGTTCGTGACAATAACGACGTTCTTGAGAGTGCTCTCGCCGCAGAGTTCTCGGAACATCCTGAAGTTCTTCACCGGGGCCCCACTCATCTTGACGTCTGAGATCCGGTGGAAGTAGATGATGCCGGCGAGCTTTGCGCCACTTCTATATCTGCATGAAAGGCGAAGCAGTTGCAAGGGTGCGTTTTTGAGTGATTATCGTGTTTTTTCCAAGATGAGGATAAATTTGGCTCACGATGTTTCGAGGTAGGCCGCAATCGTATTAAGAACATCAATGTCGCTCCGGCTTGTATCGTCGAATCCAGGTGTGTCGACCAAGACGACACGATGTCCATCTATATCGACATCACATCCATGTTGTACGGTGGCCGTGCAGGATTCTAGCCCTCTGTCAATCTTGAGTGCAGACCCACTGACAAGGTTTATGAACTGCGTAGATCATGGAGCACATAGTAAGTTTTCCCAAGAATCCACAATCGATCCAGAGAAAGAAGACCACGACGATGAGTGGCACGTACGGTAGACTTCCCGCTTCCCGTCGGACCCATGACACTACCACCTCGAATAGGTTGACGTGGTATCGTGAATCGATGGGGAGTTGCGGGTCGGTTCAAGGTGCAAGACTTCAGTAAGGAGAGCCAAGGAACGTCGAAAGAACTCACGCAATTACTGCAGCATCGCCATCCGGACCCTCACGTTGTCGGCGAAGGTGTAGTACAACTGAGTCTTCTGGTACGTCACCGGTCGATATCGGAGGAGGCCCTCCCTGCGTCTCATAAGGGTCTTTGCGAGAGGTGTCGAGCATACAAGTAGAGAGGAGAAGAGTGGTTGATGGAGAGAGGCGAGGCCGTTCTGGGATCCCAGGTCAAGAGCGGGTTTTCAGCCACACCCCAGTGTAATCATGGTAATCATGATTACGACATATGTTGACTTTTGTAGTATATATTTCATTCTCGATAGCGATCCTGTAGTTGGAACGATGGGAACGATACCTAGCGAGTCCGATCGAGCCGGACAGTTTTTCAACATAACTTCAACATAGTTTTGAGCTCCGAAAGATAATCGTAATCGAGCTAAAAAAAATCAAGTCCCAACTGGAATCCACCATCGCTCCGCTTCGCAAAGCGACCGACCCTCACCTCCAACCTGCGGTTCCACCGCAAAATAACCCCCTTATGGTAACGACGTCCTTTCCCTTTCTGCATATTCTTCCCTGAACCATTCGTGAAAGCGAACCGGTGGGGTGCCACGTGATACGGTAACCCGGTGTAGCGCGTTTGGTCGTGTTCTGACGTGTTGAACATGCCGAGGCACGCGTATATCAGTTAGATTGTGTAGTACTATCCCTGTACTATATTTCTACGAGTATAATCTGTAGACATTCCGCACGGGAGACTGAGCCGTGAACCCTCACGACTTCGCGTTTCGGCCTCGTGATTAGAACAAGATAATATTAGTCTCTGTCGAATCCATGACATGTAGAGTAAGTACGAGGGTTGCAAGAGGGTTTATTTGTGCAAATAGCATGGATAGTGATCGAAAATTCTCCTACATTAGTAACTGGGGAGGGTTGGGAGTTCTTGTCTCTTCGTTGCTTCCTCGGCTTCTTGGCTGCACGGGAACTGAAAGATGGCGGCGTGACAACCTCCTGCCAACCTCGCTTTGAGCTGACACGGTTGAACATTCGAGTTGGCCAGCATATCGTTGACCCAGAGCACGAGGGCTCGCTCAACATCAGGAGCAACAACGACACGTTGTCTCCTGGCAGACAAGGCGGCAGGGTTTGCCTTCACCAGCACCTCAATATCACCCCGCTTCTTTATTCGGGACAAGGTCGCTTGATTAAAACAAAGCGGACCCTCTCGCCTGTTTGAAAAGTGATCGACAACGTCCTGTTGGGATCGACGCGATCGGCCGGAGGTTGCCTCGATGAGGGGAGAGTGATGACTCATCACGGGTTTGGTACGAACCTAGTGGGTTGGCATGTTGGGGGATTTGGAAGGGGTAGAAGGGGAGTTCGAGGAGAATAGAGTTGGGAAATGGTGGAAAAATTATTAACTTGTCGCTATTTAATCCACATAAAACTCTATTTTTCATTGTTCATGACGCACTATTGACAGCTTGCCGGTTATTATTGTCGGACCCACCGGAAACAATGGGCACCACGGCCGCGAGTCCGATGGTCTAATTGCATCAATGGCTGGCAGGGGGCCGTCTGAGCATTATGCATTATGCATTTTCTTTAAGCGCCCCCGCGAACGGCGACCGTTCCACCTCGAGTTCAATGCATTTCGAGACTTATGCAATAAGTTAAGACTTTTTGACTGTACGGGGATTTGTGAGTCAGGTGACGGCACCTGCTCACAGGCGTCTGAGCTCGATCTATGAACCATACATCTTTCACCCCTACCTTACCATGCGATCCCTTGGGCTTCCGTCAGGTCTGAGAAAGTCCCCCGCCCTCCACAGCGCGGCGAGACGATGTATTATGTGGAAAAATGGTAGAAAGTTACAAGTATAAGCCTTCCGGGACGCCCTCGTTCTTCCTGTATAAGACCTGGGAGAATCATGAGCGTACGACAAAGACGAGAATCCAAGGCACTTTACCTTCTCCCGGGCAGCGGAGAAGTCACTTTTATTTACCCTCATCCGCCTCTCACGCAAAGCCAAGAGACCAGCCTCCGTACAAACGGCCTTGATGTCGGCACCGGATAGGTCATCCTTTGCGGTAATGAACTCCTCCAAATCTACATCGGACCCAAGAGTCATTCGTGATGTGTGCAGCCTGATGAATTACAAGTCAATAAATGATAAGGCGGATATGACATGAGACGCACCGGAAGATATGGCGTTTGGTCTTCACGTCAGGGAGCGGGAATTCGATCTTTCGGTCAATGCGACCTGGCCGAATTAAAGCAGGGTCTAAAGACTCGATCCTATTTGTCGCCATAATAACTTTGACGTCTCCTCGTGTGTCGAATCCGTCGAGTTGGTTGAGGAGTTCCAACATGGTTCGCTGAATTTCACGTTCACCACCTGACGTCGAATCGTACCTAGACGGGGAACGTTAGGTCGAGGAATACCAGGGGAGGGCAGACGTACCGCTTGGTGCCGATGGCGTCGATCTCATCGATGAAAACGATGCTTGGTGCGTGCTCCTCAGCGACGCGGAAGAGTTCCCGAACAAGTTTTGGACCGTCACCGAGGTACTTCTGGATTAGCTCCGATCCCACCACACGTAGGAACGTCGCCGATGTTTGATTTGCAACCGCCTTGGCAAGTAATGTCTTTCCGGTACCTGGGACTCCGTACAAGATGACACCCTTTGGCGGCTTGATGCCCATTTCTTCGTATAACTCGGGATGTGTCAAGGGAAGTTCAACGGATTCCTGGTTTGGTTATCAGAAGACGAACTAGTAAGAAACCTATGGTTGACAAACCTTGATCTCCTGGATTTGCTGCTCGAGACCACCTATATCTGCATAACTCTCTGTAGGTGCCTTGTCGAGTTTCATGATCCTAACCATTGGATCTGTATCATCCTGCAGCACGCCAACGACTGCCTGGTTCTTGTGATGCAGAAGCACCTGGCAACCAGGCTCAAGGAGGTCCTTATCCACAAAGCTCATGATCGAGACATAGAACTCTGGACCAGAAGCAGTGCTGATAATGGCGTGGTCATCGTCGATGATCTCCTCCAGAGTGCCTACAGCCATCGGTGTACCACGAAGGTCATCGACTTTCGTTCTATCCTCCTCATTCTTCTCCTCCCGGGCACTCTCCGGTTTGAGGCGTTCCTGATTCTGGATGAAGACCTCCTCCATAAGCATATAGTCCTTAATTCGTTCTTGCTTCAACAGCCGAAGCCTACAACGGGTTGTTGGGAAGACCTGAGGAAGTTTAGAGGCAGCATCCGGACCACGTTTCTTCTTCTTTCCGACTCGGGTGGGCAGAGGAGGTTCCCATTTCTTCTTCTGCGGTTGTTGGTCCTTTTGATCTTTCTTTCCAGGGCCGCCCTCCCCGGGCATTCCAGATGGTGCTTGACCCTGAGGCGAGCTATTTCAGTAATGAGCAAGACGTAGGGAGCGATTGGACCGACCATAGCGGAAAGGTAGTTAGAGACGGGAGGATTGGGGTGGCAAAGAGGGAATGTTAAAGTCCGATTGACGCGAAAGGACGCGTCAGTCCGTCGAATCAGCAGATGGGAACGAACTTCTATATCGGGGATCTCACCAAACCGTGAATGACATCCTGATCCTCCTGCGCGTCCGCGTCCGTTCACTTACGCCTACCGACTTCAAGTCATGGATCAAATTCCAACCCCAGGAACAGCAACATCTCAGTTTATTCAAGCAGGCGAGTTAACATCACGGTCAACCTGCGGACTGTGGATACTAATACCGGGCTTTTAGATGACGACGATGACATTGACGAGTCCGCTATCCCAGGGTTCTCCCACCCAACCATGAGGCCTAGTACGCCTCCCTTGAATAAGGGCAAGTCAAGGGCGCCCGACCAGTTGGCTTTGCCGACAGGCTCGGCACCTCCGAATCAGCTGTCTGGTAATATTGGCACACCAATTGGTGGTACCAACAGGGGGGCTAGGCAGAACTTTGGAGGGATTCAGGTTGAGTCGAGGTCGCGTATTCTGCGTCTTTGATTCCCAGGCGCCACACTGACCCACGCTTAGGTCCGGCGGGATCGATACCCTTGACGAACCGGTCGCCACCACCATCGTTGGCCACTTTTTTCACACTTTTGAGGTTATGTTGACTGTCAGTTAGGTGCGGGACCTTAGGTCGATTTATCACAAGCTTATCCAAGTCCTGTATCCGCCAAGGCAAGGCCAGAACCGTGAAGTTTTAAGGTAAGGTGATCGACGTAGACCACAAGCCACATTCACCGACGTGCCTTTCTTCTAGGGATTGGGATCTCTGGGGCCCTCTTGTACTATGTCTTGGGCTCGGGGCGCTGCTCAGTCTTAATGTAAGGGTGTTTCTTTCCCCCGACGTTGTAGGCCTGTCATGACTGCCATAGGCACCGGCTGCGAATTCGATATCCGTATTCACGGCGGTCATTGTCATCGTATCGTTGGGTTCATTCGTTGTTACCGTTCAAACCAAGGTCAGTACTCCGCAATCTCAGCCCGGCGGGAATGCTGACAAGTATCGCAGCTTCTCGGTGGTAAAATGTGCATCAAGTTGCCTTCCGCATGTCTACAACACTGACGACCACAAAGATCATTCTTCCAGGGACTCTGCGTCCTGGGATACTGCGTCGCCCCCCTCAATGTCGCTGCTCTCGTAGCTTTGTTCGTTCAGAAGATTTACATCAGGGCACCGATTTCCCTTGCCGCTTGGGCTTGGTGTATATGGGGTTGGTGATCCTTGGATTCCGTGGAAAATGGTCTGACGATCCCTCCAGCTGCTATGAACTTCCTTTCGGGCTCAAAAATTGAGCAGCAACGAATCTTACTGGCGGTGTACCCACTGCTGTAGGTTTCTATCACCTTCTTCCGGTTCTTAACTGACCGCCTCCAGGCTATTCTACTTCATCCTCGCGTGGATGATTTTGATCCAGTGATCTATTTCACGTTCAAAATATCATTATTCTACATAATGGACGGACTTTACACTGGGAAGTAGCCCTCATGGGGCCTTGGGTTACCAGCTTAGAGGAGCTTGGCGATTTCAGGATCGATGGCTTCTGGGGTGGTTGTCGACGCCCAACGGTTGACAACCTTGCCTTGCTTGTCGATCAAGAACTTTTCAAAGTTCCACTGGGGAAGAGTGAGATCGACTGACGAGCATCCCGGTGGATAGAACAAACCTTGATACGAGTAAGGCCAAGCAGACCTGACTTCTGAGACTTGAGATGTTTGTACACCTCGTTGGTGTTGTCGCCGTTGACGTCGGACTTTGCCATCAACGGGAATGTGACACCGTGGTTAAGCTCGCAGAAGGTGGCGATGCCGGCGTCATCCCCTGGCTCTTGGCCAGCAAACTAAGATCCCGTTATCACCAGGCGAATTAATTGGATTGCATGAAAAAAATACTTGGTTGCATGGGAAGCCGAGTATGACGAGGCCCTTATCCTGCAGAATGAACCAGATGAATCTGTACGTTCCGAAGGAGAGTGGTGCTCTACACACCTTGTACTTGTCGTAGAGGCCCTGAAGACCTGTCCGATTGCTGACGTCAGTGTCGCGCTTTTTCCCGGAGTGGAAGAGGTGGTTGACCTTGATACTGGGGGGTAAATCCGCTGAAGAGTAGGTTTGTTCAATGTTGTTTCGCCAACGTGACCTCTGCTCACCACTTGGAGGCCACGTTCACGATCAAGACGACCTTTCCTTTGAGCTGCTCGAAATTGTATTCCTTGTCGCCAGGGAGTTTGGTCTTGAGGTCGTAGAACTCGG
>Ga0307514_10001135_pt1 | contig 36622 bp, 30 predicted proteins | sample 16_EM_MG_FD_203088 | JGI IMG/M metagenome (GOLD analysis project Ga0307514, IMG submission 203088) | Populus trichocarpa ectomycorrhiza microbial communities from riparian zone in the Pacific Northwest, United States - 16_EM | ecosystem: Host-associated > Plants > Roots > Unclassified | place... | reverse complement strand
CTTATCTTCAGCCAATGCCAATAATCCCTCAGACACTGCATGCTTAGGCCTCGACCTTCCGTAGACCGGGGAGTGCCGCAAGTAATCTCACCGCTTTTGCGCGTGAGTTGCAGATCCCTCGTAATAGTATATTGCATAACGTCTGCTGTGCATGTAATTCTGCGTATTCGCAATTTAACTATGCATTGCCCCGCTAGATAAGATATATTAATCGTGACCAAGAGTTATACGCATCTAAGAAAGTTTCTCACTTCCAGAGCAGGCAGCATAACTTCATCATCATATTTGAATCCGACAGTGTAAGCGTATCGTCACTGCTTGATCGACAAGTGACTCAAGTGTAATCCTGCTAAAGATCACTTGACAGACAAACATGACATCGTATTTGAAGGTATGTGTTTTGCATCCCTTAGGTTACCCTAAGACATGTACCTTCTTCAATCTGTCATGTATCTTTATCACTGTTAGAGGAGAACCCCTAACACATGCATTGTCTGAAAAGTAGCTTATGGCTGACATTTGTGTGCTTTGAACAAAAGGTTCCTGCTTTGTAGCACATCAGCATCCACGTGTGACAAGTCTGTAAAGTCCCTTGTACAATCCTTGGAGTTTAGCCCAACGAATGCCGTCACATATGGTGAGGTGTGCATCTGAGTTGATTGTTCGGCCGGATAGTTCCTCGAATTAATAGTGGTGACGTGGTAGGAACTGTCAAAAGAAGTCAGTTTTGCCGCACCAAGAATTGCGGATTATTACAAGAGATGGTTTCCGGGTGCGGGTGTTGGTCGCGAAGCGTGGTCTGTTAAGCTCATCGAGGGGAAAGGGGCAGAAGGGGAGGACTGATTCGTCTATGTAATCAGTTGATTTTTTCGTCGCAAATTTGTGTGCAACGAAGTTTGCGATTTGGTCGTGGTTAAAAATCAATTCGCAATGGATGAGAGTCTTTACCAGTTGGTAAAACTCTTTTTCCGACTTTGCCGTGTGGAGTGTGCTCCACTTCGAAATGGCATCGTCGGATGCGCGGATGGATCTGCGCGGATCGGTTATGTCGGTCCAGTTCCCACATGGATCGATGACCTCGTGATCATGAGGATCGCCGGTGCAGTGTATACTGTGTTTTATTTGGCCTAATATTATACTGTCTGGGCCGCAATCTGTCGACAGTGCTGGCTCCTCCCTGGTTCGTAATTCGTGTGGTCCAGTCTTTGGGACGTAACACCAGTTATCGGCTAGGGCTCATACACCATCCAAATTAATGCACTGCATGGTTCAGCTATCATACCGTATATCAGCACAATGGGTTTTAGTTACTGGCAGCCTCCAAGAGTGTCTGAGAGGATGGGGTGTGTAAACTTAGATGCGTCAATTTCAGGAGAGTATCAGACGCTAGAAGGCCATTCCTGCCGGCCTTCAGGTTAACTGGCATCTTGGATAATTGGTATAGGAGTAAAATGGGAGTCACTAGGATAGATTTGTTACGGGAATACTTAGGTACCAAGTATAGGTACTAGTACAGCCGTAGATCCTATTTCTGTCTGAGATTACTAATAATTTTCTCGCGTATATTGGCAAGCCTAATATTTGATTTTGCTTGTTGTACGATTCGTCTGGCTTCGGGTTGCCTAGCCTTTTTAAGTTGCTTTTTCAATTGAGGTAAAGGGTTGACTCGTCCCTTCCTAGTTCTCCTCAAAGGATCGCTAATGTAATTAGCTGAAGAGGATAATGCTTGCTTATCTAAATCAAGGCTAATATTCCTACCTATGTCTCGAGGGGTTGAGGATACTCCTCGTATTGTCCTTTCCCGTAATGTAAGGTTATTGATATGTATTCTTAGGTCGTCGTCCAATCCTATAATTCCGGCTATCCACCAGACACAATTTCCGACAAATAAGTATTGAATATTTCTAGCAAAGGATATACTTTTCTCGAGAGCGTAAACAATCACGTCGGAATCGTTCTAACAGGTTATTGGCATTCATATGAATACTTATCGAAGGTGCGTGGCTGCCGCTACAAAAAGCTAATAGATTTTATATAATAATAATAGGTATCATAAAAACTCAATAATAAATAAAGGTCTTCTTTTGCTGGTAGGTTTCTGACTGTTCGCTGCTAGAGCTTGTTCTCTTCATTGTGGGGACAATGTGATCTCTTTTATAGTCATGTTCGAGGGTCTCCTCTCTTTGAGTGCCCGTACTTCCATGCCATAATTCCGTTGCTCGTTATTGCTCTATTGCCATCGCGACTTACATTCTTTCCGAATGCGCCCGGTAATAGATGCCACGCTTCCCTTAGGTTATCGTTTTCATATAATGTGGTTTAGAAGTGTTACGCTCCTGATTAAAATCAGGCCATCCATTATATTAAATTACGTCAGACACGTATCAGATCATAACTTCAACTTTGATATCTTGCTTCCGATTTATTCAGTAGTTGGAACATCAACCACTATCATGTATGTCTGCGTAATCGCAATTCAACTATGAGTTGTCTTCTTGATGCTTTATCGCAATATGTTTTTAATAACTCTTCGCTATTAAACGCCTCACCATTACTTTGGCTATTCGGCATTGCCTCAGAGATTTAATCAGCGACCAACTGATACTCTGCCAATGTAGATTATGACACGTCACTATGACGTTGCAATGCATACAGTACCAACTCAATGATCCGGTTTGCTTCAGGCCTCTTATCTTCAGCCAATGTCATTAATCCCTCCGACACTGCATGCTTAGGTTTCGATCATCCGTAAACCGGGGAGTGCCACTGTTGTTCTCACCGCTTAGCGTATGAGCTGCAGATCCCTCGTACTCGCATATTGCAATAACGTCTGCTGCACACCTAATTCTGCATAATTGCAACTTAAGTATGTGTTGTCCCTCTAGCTAGTTATAGTAATCGTGGCCAAGAGTCATGCGCATCTAAGAAGGTTTCTCACTTCCAGAGCAGGCAACAAAACTTCATCATCATATTTGAATCCGACAGTAGGAACGTATCCTCACTGCTTGATCGACACGTGACTCAAGTGTAAACCCGCTAAAGACCACCTGACTGACAAACATAACATCGTATTCGAAAGTAGGTGTTTTGCATCCCATAGGTTACCCTATGACATGTACTTTCTTCGATCTGTTATGTATCATTATCACTGTTAAGGGAGAACCCCTAAGAAGATTTGGGAAAACCTCAGAGCGCCGGAGAGAACATTGGATGCACCTGGGAGCACCGGCCACAACCCTGGGATCGCGAAGGACAATTGTGGGTGTGCCTGGGAGCGCCAGCGCCAGGTCAGAGAGTACTGGTGAATAGTCTGGTAGCGCCGGCGATAATTCTGGGAGCACCAGTGACATGTCTGGGTGCACCTCGAAACACAATATAAGAGTCTGGAAAAAACATCAGTTTCTTTGGGAACAGTGCAGGTGCACCTGGAAATCATAGCTACTACTTATCATTCAAAGATTTTTGAATCTCATGTATTCAGTTTATATTCTCATCTATGTATCTATGTATCTATATAGCTACCCATCCACACAAAGTATATCTGCACTGGCCACAGGCGTTGCTTCAGAGGAATTGGAGGTGCTCCTGAGAATGACCATTGAGTGAACTCAGCGATACATTCCGATGCTGTGATCGAGCGAGTTTGAGAGATGCACAAGTTGGAGGCGATAATCGAGCATAATTGAAGATACACTTGGAGCCCGTGTTGAAGTGAACTTAGAGATGCGCTGTGTGATCGTGATTGAGTCAGTGTGTAGATAAAGTTGGCCGCCATGATCATGCGAACTTTGGAGCCCGGAATCGTGCGAATTTGGAGATATACTTTGAGGCTATGTTTGAGTAAGTTTAGAGATGCACTTGGAGGCAGTGATCAAGCGAGTTTCAAGATCCACTTGGAGGCCGTGTTAGAGCCAGTTTGGAGATATGTACTTGAAGGTCATGATTGTACAAACTTGGAAGCCGCGATTGAGCAGTTTGGAGGCCATAATCGAGGGAGTTTGGATATGCACCCGGAGGCCATGATTGAGAAACTTTGGTGGCCGTAATTGAGCGGGTTCCGAGATACACCAGGAGGCCATGATCATGCAAACCTCGGAGGCCGTAATCGAGCAAGTTTGGATGAGTACTTGTAGGTAGTCGATGGACGGCGTGCCGGGTGGTGAGATTCAATTCATCTGTTAGCTATCTCGCAACCATGGGTCTGTGGTAGGATGAGTGTACCTTTAAGCTCTAATGGAGACCTGGTTTGATGGTGGGTGATTGTGTAGGGAGGCACGCCGGAAGCTGAAGGTACATTCTGAGGTCAACTCATTAGCATTATAATAAAGGGAAAACAAACTATCTTGGGTAGATGCTGTACTTGCTGTATGCTGTACTCGGTGTCAACTCATGATCCTGAAATGCACAGATTGAGAGGGATGACTTGACTTCCTGTTCTGCTATGATCCTCGAGTTATGGATGAGAATGAGAGAGATGGGAGATGAAGATGAGAATGATGTGGAGGATACGAGCGCCTACACGAGATCTGGGGTATGTCTTGCCTGATTTGGTTAGAATGACCTCGTATCAGTGTGAGTTCAGGCCGTATCAGGCCTCTTACCTTCCATATCACAGATGGTACATTGACTCACACACAACATTGTCTCAGTCCCAGTGACTTTTGATGATTTACCCCATCTCTTCACATCACTCTCTGTCTCGTCCTCAACTCAACCATCCCCTACAAACACGAAGCTAAGTCATTCCTCTCTATATCTCCATGCCATGATCAACAACTGACACCAAGTATAGCATACACCTAGTACAGCATACACCAAGTACAGCATGCACCACGTACAGCATATACTGGGTGCTGCATACACTGCATACTGCATCATCCTAAGATTGACTGTCTTCCGCTCCCAGAAAGTCTCTCACCTCTCAGTGGACCATGTTGTACCGAATGCTCTGCATTGCCACAATCACGAGTTAGCTGATGAATAGAGTCTAAGCATTCATCATGCATGCCTCCCGAGTTACTGCCTCCAGATTCACCCCCTCCAGAATAACTACCTCCAGATTTACTGCCGCCAGATTAACTGCCACCAGATTGACTACTACCAGATTGACTGCCACCAGATTGACCACCTTCAGATCAATTGCTTTCACATTAACTGCCTCCAAGTACTCCTCCAATCTTGTTCGATCATAGCCTGCAAGTGTATCTCCCAACACCTTCAATTACTGCTTCCAAGTGTATCTCTGAATTCACTCAATCTAGGCCTCCAAGTGCATTTCCAAACAAGCTCGATCACGGCCTCCACATACGTCCTCCAGGTGGGACGGCAGGTGTCCAGAGATACAGGGGTGAAGGAGGTGAACAGAGTGATGGGGAGTATATATTCTGCAGACCGCAGAGTACATAGAGATCATCTCATTTCCATCTGATCTGATCATACAACAAAAATACACACTCTATCTTTCGCAACTTTTGGTCTCAGTCGCTCTGTCTGTGATGTGGTGGATCCACGCAATTGTGTGTACCCTTACCGCGGGTAGTATCAGATGTTGTCACCCAATTGTATACATCCTCACATCTGGGTGGTATCATTTGTTCTCACCTGATTCGTATGCTCTGCGAAGCAGATCCGCTCTTTCTCATCAATTCTGTTTGGATGCTCCATTGGTGTGTCCACATCAGCAAAATGTAATTATGTCACTGGGAGCCTCTGGGAGTATTTGAGAGTTGTCGGACCAGAATCCCAGGGTGGTCAAATCCCAGAGTTGACAGGACTGACGCAGGGGCTTTCAGGTTCACCTGGAAGCACCTGGGAGCGCCAGCGACAAGACTGTGAGCGCCAACAACAAGCCTGGGAGCACCTCAAATCACTGTAGAGCAGTCTGGGAGAAACAACATCTTCTTTGGGAACACTGCTGGTGTGCCTGGAAATCATAGTTACTACTTATTCTTCAACAATTTTTAAAACTTATGTATTCAGTTTGTATTCTCATCTATGTATCTATGTATCTATATAGCTACCCATCTACACACTGTATATATGGAATGGCTGCTGGCAGTGCTTCAGAACAATTCGTGGTGCGCCTAAAGATGACGATCGAGTGAACTCAGATATACACTAGGAGGCGGTTATTGTGTGAACATAGAGATGCACTTGGTGGCCGTGAACCAGTGAGTTTGGAGATGCACTGGGAGGCCTTGATCAAGTGAACTCAGGGATGTACTTGGAGGCCGTGATCGAGCAAGTTTGGAGGTGCACCTAGATGCCATGACCGTGCGAACTTGCAGGCTGTGATCGAGTTGAATTCAGAGATGTACTTGGAGGGCAAGATCAAGTTGAACTCAAAGATGCAGTTGGAGGCTGTCATAGAGCGACTTTGGTAATGCACTTGGAGGTTGGGATCAAGTTGAACTCAGAGATGGACTTGGAAGCCGTGATCAAGTGAGTCTGGCAATGCATTTGGAGGCCACGATCACGTAACTGAGAGATGCACTTGGAGGCCGTGGTCGAGCGAGTTTGGAGAATCAGTTGGAGGCAATGATCAAGCAAGATTGGAGGAGTACATGGAGGAGGTCGATAGGAGGCGTACTGCGGGCTGAGACTCTATCATTCAGATAGTTAAGTCGCAACTGTGGGATTGTGATGAGGTGACTTTCCCTTCGAGCTCTCATTGAGTGCTGCTTGGTGGCAGTCGATCTTGTAAGGAGGCACGCTGGAAGCTGAAGCTGCATTCAGGGGTCAACTTGTAATCTTGAGAATGAAGGGAAGACAGACAATCTTGAGTGGATGCTGTACTCAGTGTATGCTGTACTCATGGGATGCTGGACTCGGTGTACGCTGTACTCGGTGTATGCTGTACTCGGTGTATGCTGTACTCGGTGTATGCTGTACTAGGTGTATGCTGTACTCGGTGTATACTGTACTCGGTGTATGCTGTACTCGGTGTATGCTGTACTCGGTGTATGCTGTACTCGGTGTATGATGTACTCGGTGTATGCTGTACTCGTTGTATGGTGTACCCGGTGTATGGTGTACTGAGTTTTAACTCATGATCATGGCATGGAGAACCAGAGAGGGTTGACTTAACTTTGTTTTCTGCGATAACGGTAAAGAAAGAGGGCTGCGGAATGAAGATGAGAACGATATGGAGCATACGAGGAGATATGACAAGTCAGGGGTACAACTTGCCTGATTGGGTTTAGAAGACCTCGTATTGGTGTTGTTCCCCGCCAGATCGGGAGTAGTACCTGCCGTATCCGGAATGGTAATCTGACTCGCACATGAAATTCTCTCAAGTCCCAGTTTCTCATGATGATTTCCATGATCTCCTCCTATCTATCTCTTTCTCTACCATCACCTAAGAACAAGAAGTTAAGTCATCCCTATCTATCTCCCATGCAATCAGCATGAGTTAACACAGAGTACACCATACACCGAGTACAGTATACACCGAGTACAGTATACACCGAGTACAGTATACACCGAGTACAGTATACACCGAGTACAGTATACACAGAGTACTGCATCGTCCCAAGATCGACTGACTCCCACTCGCAGCTAGTCTCTTGGCGGACCTTATTGTACTCCACTCTTTACATTCCCACAATTACAAGTTAACCAATCAATAGAGTCTCAGCAGCCGTCGCAGCTCCTGCCCGATCAACGGCCTCCAGATCGACCACCTCCAAGTACTCATCCAATCTTGATCGATTATGGCCTGCAAGTGCATCTCCAAACTCTCTCGATCACAGCCTACAATTGCGTCTCTGAGTTACATGATTTCGGCCTCCAAGTGCATCTCCAAACTCGCTCGATCTCGGCCTCGAAGTGCATCTCTGACTACAACTTGATCTAGGCCTCCAAGTGCATCTCCATACTTGCTCTATCACGGCCTCCAAGTGCATCTCTGAGTTCAACTTGATCTCGGCATCCAAGTGCATCTCTGAGTTACATGATCTCGGCCTCCAAATGCTTCTCCCAACTGGCTCGATCGCGGCCTCCAAGTGCATCACTGAGTTCAACTTGATCTCGGCCTCCAAGTGCATCTCCAAACTCTCTCTATGACAGCCTCCAAGTGCATCTCATAGTTACACGATCTCGGACTCCAAGTGCATCTCCCAACTCGCTTGATCTCGGCCTCCAAGTGCATCTCCAAGTTCTCTCAATCGACGTCTCCAGGTCTTCCTGCATTTATGCTCCAGTTCCATCTGCAGCCACATTGGCAGTATGTATATACAAAGAAACTTAGATAGATAATACATGCCATATTATGATGTAGCAAATCTTGTGACTGTGACAAAGACGAATCTGATACACGAAATGCCTTGTGGTTATGGAACCCAGAGAACCACTGTTGTGAGAATACGGCACTAAGCCTCCTGCATAGCTGCGCAGAGGTCTCAGCTGCTCCAAAATTTGACCATACTATCAGTCAAATCTCATAGCATCCTGAATGCACCTCCATAACTGCAGGTGCTTTCTGGAGCACCTGAGAATGCTCTTGCAGAGTCTGAGAGCACTGTGCTGAGCTGCAGGGGGGCCTGGGAGCATCTGCAATTATTTGGGAATACCGGTGAGGTCTAGCGGAGTGTCTGGAAGGTGTGTGTGTGGCTTCCGGATCGATTTATATTTTGCTTATGCAGGTGCTCCTCCGAATATGCTCAAGTACCATCTGTGGCCAGATTGACTGTATGTATATATATTGAGAGACTGAAATAATGCATGCAATATTATGATGTTATAAAGACAAATATGATAAGATAAAATGCCTTGTGGTTATGTAGGAACCACTGCTGTGAGAATACGGCAGCAAGTCTTCCACAGAAGTTACACAGTAGTCTCAGCTGTTCTCGAAGAATTCCACACAGCTGCCCAGCGGTCTCAGCTTTTCTCAATATCTCCCGCAGATCTGCGCAGAGGTCGCAGGAGGTCCAACATTTGGCTATTCTATAAGTCATATGTCGTAGCATTCTGTGAATGCTCTTGCAGAGTCTGGGAGCATATTGCTTACCTCCAGGGGGGTCCCGGGGCACCTAGAAGTACTTAGATGCACTGGTGAGGCCACCCGGAGTGTCTGGAAGTATGGCGCATTGCTCCAGGACCGATTTCAATTATGTGGGTGACGCTCAGGATTTGCAGTATCTTGGAGTAATCATCTCCAGCTCTATTTTTATAGAAGAACATCATGGCACCTGAAAACCTTAACAAGATGTGAGCAGATCCGAATCGAGCTAACTGACAGATGATTCATCTGATGAGATTGCTACTGGGTCATAGCAACAATCTGGACATCAGTTAGACCACCGTGCCGTGGCTAGTGCAGCCGCCAAACATATGACCCAGAAGGCACAACGAGAAACAGTGTGTAAATTCGGATACAGCCAGAAAAAGAACCAGCATGCAATAGGATGTGAGTAAATCAGTTTCAAGGTGGTTAGATTTTCACTAACTATGTAATGTACAGCTGGTATATATACAGAGTGACATGACTATTTTATAGATGCCTGTAGTGGGAAACCTCAATTGTCAACCAAGGCATTTGTCCGCACACTCTGCGTGGTCAAACATCATGATGTTCACACCTCTGGCAGATTGATGGACAGATCTCTTGATCAATGTCCCCCCGAGTGGAAGACACAGACTGTAACCAGCATAGAAGAGGGTACAGATACATATCTGGTAGTGGCAATAGCCAACTTCCACTTTGGAAGCAGCACTGATTTTCTTGTAGGTATTCAACACATCTGCAACTATGGCAAGACTGTGAGGTAGGGTATAGTGAGAACAGTGTGACATATATATTGCCTCAAATACGGCTAATGTGGGGCAAGCAGGGTTTGTACACACTGAAATGAATGAAATATAATACCTGATTGACCAACCACACCCAAAAGTCCCAGATATAAGGTAGAGGGCAGTTGTGTTTCCTGGGTGTAGAAAGGGCAAGGCTGCGATAGAAACACAGATGGCTATGGGTTATGAAAATCAACCAGACGGCTGCACTCGTTTCCAAAGTGGCATATCAAACAATATGCAAACACGCTGGTGGTGCAAACGTCCTAGCGCACCTTCAGCAGGTTGATGTAGAAAGCCGACATCGAAACCGAGGTTACCATTGCCCAGAACCCCGACTGCACCCGCAAGTGATGCAGAGGAACCTAAAGGTTCGTAATGTGAAGGTGTGCTACTTGGAGATGTGTAATTTCATGATCCTGTTCCCAACACAAAATCACACTATCTTGATACATATGTCAAGAATATTTCGAGTGATAAAGATTTTATTCCAGATTTGCTGAATGATGACAAAACATCCAGTGGTTACTAAACTATCTGCTCTGTTGAATGGCCGCTGACATCCAGTTGGTAGACGAGTGTAGCCTATGCACCGATTCTGTAAGTGAAGATAAGCATTGATTGAAAGGAACAGAATATTTGGGCGTATTATTATCCACAATTAGGGGACAATTTAAAGTAAAATTTCAATGAGATATTCATATGAATTATCAAAGAACAATGTTGTGATAGAGGAGAAAGTACATGAAGACGATAGCAGGGCTGCCAAAACATAACTAATGATTTGATATACCACATAATGTAAAAGTACTTTGCGGATGTGCCTGTTGCAAAATGAATACTATCAATGGAGTGTAAACAGTTTTTGATCTTCTGAGTCAGATAATTGAAAGTGATTTTGTCATTGTTATACATGATCAGAGTAATGGCTGCATTCATAGGCCTAGAGTAAGCAATACACTCTCTGCCGCATCTTGAAAATCAGTGGCAATGAAATCTCAAAGATTTTTGGTCTTTCATCTTTGTTAATCTAAGTGCCACTTCATTGCAGACATATATCAACAAGAAGTCGGTAGTGTTCATTGGGTGTTGACCAAGAGATATTCCCATGACAGCCTCTCGGACTGTAAGGACTAATGATATTTGGCGCGCACCCCACTGTATTCTTGAGCATTGTCAGGTATAGAATTAATTCAGACTTCATATATACCCAATAACGGTCACATATCGTAATGATTAAGCATGATGCAAGATGATTGTTGATGCCCCATTGACGGTGATTTTTAGGAGATATTAGCAAGTTTGTTGCTATCGTTTTGGTCTGTAAAGACAGCTCATACTTTCATTCTGTATTATAGTGACCAAGTCTCATATTAAGTACCTGACTTATAGGACCAATAATTGTTGACGCTCATTTTAAAAATGGGGCAGGAAGTCTGTCCTTTACTTATTTGCCTATAAAAGCTACCATTACCTGATTAATAAATGTCCGCAATCAATCGCCACTCAGGTTACCCAAGATGAAAGATCAAAACTTGTGGACTTTCTGCTGAAGCTTACTTTCAGAATGGGGTGGAGAGTCTGTCTCATGTTCTTTTGTTTACTAAGGCGGCCATTACATCAAATATGAGTACCATGTACCAATGCCAATCCTTTACAACTAACAGTAGCATGTCTGAATGCAAACATAAAGAGACATACCCGAAATGGAAACCTGGAGATTGTGATAGACAGGTCGAGCGAAACCTCGCAAATCCTATCAGTTGACTAGTATGGGTTTGCGTTTGGCTAGGCAATGGGCAGCAGGTTGGGTTTGTAGACAGGTCTGGGATTGAACCGTACTGGTTTTGAGGTTCAAACCTCAACCACTAGCAGGTAACCCTGCCCAGCTGGTAACACTGGTAATCAGTTCTCATACTCGACCATTGCGTTAATTGAATTAGTGATCTGCAGCCCAATAGGCTGCTCGGGCTACAATACATTGCACACAAGACGATCCTGGATGGTCACAGACTGAAGGCAGTACCTAACGGGTTGAATGAGGCTGTCTGTCCCCAAAGGATGGATAGAATTAAAGAAAACCTAAAATACCAGAACCAATTCGTCCATGTTGGTTGCAATTTCGTCACCTCATTGCTTTTTGTCCGTTTCTGATGATGTGTAGAGCAACCAGCAAATAAGAAACAGACCTCGGATAACAAGTGTTTGTCGAAATCGGTATGTTACCAAGCCTTGATGAATTTTCTTCTCGAACCAATTAGCTCTACCATCACCTATTGTTAGGAGTTGTCCTCAATCACCAATAATGATACTTGAATTATGAATACTGAATGCATACATATCTACAATATGCATAACACATATGCATGGATTATTCAGGTGGTCAGGAATGTGCTCCTTAGCGAGAGGTCATATTAGTTGCGCAAAGTGTATGAACAAGGGCTCACGGAATCACATAGTGGTTAGCTCTACAGAACCATTCCACCTTCCATTACGCCTGGATACTATGCAGGACATGCATGGCTGTCATGCACAGCAGTTGATAGTCAATATGCGATTACGAGGACTCTTCAATGCTACCTGTAACGAGCTGAGATACAGTGGGGCACGTTCCACTCAGGAGATTAGTCTCGACCGTAGTATGATGTAACTGAGGGATCAATGACGTAGGCACTGGCCTAGAGCGAGCACTACTCGTTGACTTGAGTGGAATGGATCGCAAGGTAAACTCGTGTCGGATACGAGCTTACGCGTTAACACTCTACGCTGGGATAGTATCGGTTTGTCGCCGACTAAATCTATGACGTAATCAAACAACTCATCTGCACGAGGGATTTAAGAGGTAATAAGCATTACCAACTTCGTTGGTGGATGTTCCAACAACCGACTCGTACAATTGTGAGATGTCTAAGTTAAAGTCTGCGAAACGCAATGGATGGCCTGATGTTATGAGGAGTGTAAGGCTTTCAAACCACATTGCATATACACGATATCCTAAGGGGAACGTGGCAGGTTTTCACCGAGCGCTACGGGAGGGGAGTTGCAAAAACATTATCGTAGGCAGCTTAATTATAGCGATCAGGTGTGGGAGCATAAGACCTGGGAGGCTGCTATAAGAAGGCATAGATGTCCCGGAGGAAGTGGGACCATCAGACTGACATTCCACAATCATCTCAGAGACACCGAGGACGATCTTAAAATATCATTAAGAATTGTATCTACTATTTTACCATTATTACTTCCCTCATTCACACTAGAGACTGGGCCTTGTGTGCCTGGACATCTGTATACACTAGCCATGTACGTGTTGGAGAAGATTGTTGAGAATTTTGGCAAATTGCTTTTACAATTGAAAGATCACCATTTAATCCACACTTACCGGGTGGTACTTCATTTCTGCCAACTCGAGAATATCGACTACCTGGTGTTGAGATACATCAACACTGGTGCATTACCATCCAACAAATATTCTGGGGAGTGGTTGTTCGATGGTGAAGTTTAGTGTATGTCTACATTGGAGACGGACAGTGGCACAGGATTAGTTTGCTTGCTCTTGCAGCTTAGGCATGGGCAAGAGGTTGAGCCTTAGGATAAGGCGAGGAAAGAAAGGGATTTTAGATAGGTGGCTGTACTTAGATGCAATAAATATTGTATTGATTATTGGGATCTAAACACCCCTGTAACACCTCTGTGAATCTCAATGTTGCTTGGTAGAGTGTGGGTGGATTCAATAATAAACAATTCTCATGGTGCTGGCCTGGGGATAATGAATAGATGCTTTCAATAGTTACATCAATTGTTGATACGACTATGTTGTACATTATGATTGCTGAAATTGCTGGTCTGCAAGACACTATCTGGAATATCCGAGAGCTTTGGGACTCCTGGGAGGGGCCATCTGGAGATGGTGGTCCGCACACCTAGAACGCTACTCCAGCTTTCAATAACAATACTGCTCTGGGATGGGTACAGGTGGGGATTCAATTGAATAATCCAACATGGTTGCGCATTGTGTGTTGTTTCCAAGAAGCCGACAACACAGCTGGTGCCCAGATGGCAATGTGTGGTGGCAGCCTCCATTTTCCACTGGATGATATCTTCCAACCTTCAGCCGAGGATATGATTGATGGTATAATGGAACATATGGATGGTGATGATGAGATGTAGCGCCTGAATCCCGGTATCTTCCAGACAACAACAGCAGGCTTCCAACTGTTCGAAAGATTGCTTCAGCGGAGGCTAACGATGCAGCAGTCATGCATCGAGATCAACTAACACTGATTCCTTAGTTTCATTGCAAGGTGGGAGAAAATTGAACTTGTTGACGAGAACGTGGGTTTGCTTTGCAAGAACGATCGCATTGTGAATCCCCCCACCACAAGCTCTCTGGGCGATTAGAAAGATTCTGGCCGCCACCAAGCTCCAAATTCATTGTGTGAGGACAGAATCCACAGGGGGGACAGTTATTCAAGAATTCACATTGTGGGAGGATATTTCTCAGGCACTTCAGATGGAGGACACAACGGTGATATTATGGAGTTTTGTGAAGTGGATTTGTGATTCTTTTCACTGTATTGTGTATTGTTTGATTACATTGATCATATTCGTGTATGGAGGGCTGTGTTGGGAGTTGACGATGGTGGGATTAAGTGTTGAGCCACTTGGTGTTGGGAAAGGCATAGTGGCAGCGATAGAACTCTGTGTATGGCTATCATATAATACATAGTTCAGTATCTTGGCCCAGCAAATGTTTGCTTGAATGATTAGCAAAACACATACACATTTCGGCTTCATGCGATCATGATCATTCTCAAAAAAGGCCAATGAACCACCCTGGAGTATGCTCAATACTTGTGATCTGGAGTTTCAACTTCCCATCCATCCTTGGAATTCAATTCATGGCTACTGGGACAAGCCAAGATTCACGAATTGACAGCAGAATAAAATGACTCATCTCGACAATGCTGGAAATCATATTAATGCTTTCTTTCCTTTAGACAGTGCTTTAATGCATTTCCTTATTATTCATCGATATTTCCTTTAGTCCCATGTTGAATGATTCCGTACTTGTCATTTGCCATTTTTTCAAATAATGACATGGAGACGCTGCAAATCTCCTCCTCCTCCTTCTGCTTCCAGCACCAGTTCAAGATGACGATCTACCTACAACGAGGACCTTAAGGACAATCTCAGCAACATACCCAACAGTTACAGTGATGGCAACATGACAATTTGGAATCTAATTACCAGCCGATTTGGCAACCATTCTGGAAAGCAATGGGCAAGCAGCACGTACAAGATTCAATCATTTCAACACTTGCAACACAAGTCACGGCAACTCAGATAACACCAACGTTAGTGCAACGCCAACATTCCGAGCGTCATGTAGTCTATTATATTTTGGAGAAGGAGGATGAATATAAGACCGCGCTGCAGCCATCCAAGAACATATTGGATTATTCCTTTATAGAATTACACTCACTGACTAATTTACATGTTTATTAGAGGAAGGGATTAACTGAAGCCAGTAAGTAATTGTTTCCAACGAAAGCTAGAAATCTGTGGCATTATGAGCACTGTGTTGAGAACGTGTCAGACCTCATGCTTGGTGCAGAGTACAATCTCCAGACACCTCCCTTAGGTGTTCCGTTCATAGTCATAGCATTGTTGAAGTCTATAGCAAGCAATCAGATACTGATTGTGGATCCCTTTGCCACAAATACAGTGAAGTCTGCCCAGATGCATAGTTGGTGGTATGAGGAAATCACCAGGATTAATCCAGCCCAGAGAATTAGACACCCTCCAGGTGCCAGCATGTCTAGGGTACATACATCATCTCAAAGATGGTGTTCATTGCTGATATTGTGCATCGGGCTCTCGTCAAGAATACCTGCTCCTGTGCATTACAGTTATTCTGCTGAAACAAATTAATATACTATGTTCATGGATTTTGAACAATGTTGCACACTGAGATCCCGACAATGTTACTTTGGCTTTTCACAAAGGACAATTTAACATGCTGCAAAGATATTTGTGAAGTAAGTTCACAGTCATCTCATGGTGAATTCATTGTGTTGACAATCAATTTCGGAGTGGAAGTTTCAATTTGCCCGGAATGAAAAGGTTGATCTTACTGGCCTGACACACATCGATGGCGTACTATAACTGGGATGGTAGAATCAATCATAGATTGATAAACTCGACCTGAAATTCATTATTCTAACCTTGACAGGTATCAAGCATTGTCTGTCGGCCTTGACAACTGAAGCGATCAGGGTCCTACCACAGTTTGATTCAAGAGGTGGACAACAATGTAAGTGCAATACCGGAAACACGACTCATGTGCTGAGTGATGCATGCAGTGTTGTATTTCATTGTCTCAACATGACTTTTGTTTTTCCTGCCCTGAGGTTCCACCTAGACAGAGAGATATTATATGCAACAAGATGAGCCAAAGGAACCACTCAACCTGTATGCACCCAGTGATGGCATGACCCCACAATAATCAGTGCAACCTTGACGAGAACATCGTAAATTGCCTCCTGGAGGAGTTGATAGTACAGTCCGAAAATTCTTTTAATCATCTCGACAGCTGATTTGCTGCTACTCGAGGCAGCATGCCAGTCTCAGCTGATCTGCAGATGGGCAGGTCTGCCAGCGCCAGCACCTGCCAGCGCATCCCCTGCAGTGACTGCATATATCACCACCTCACCAGCATCACCAGTATCGTCAGCAGTGGGAATATGGAAGTATTAGCTGAAGTACGATTGATGAGGGTGCAATGTTGGTTAGAGGTTCAGAATGGTGTCAGCAATTGCATTTAGGATTTCCTCGGTGTGCTTTTGTATTCTAGGTTGTATCCATATATTATCATTGTAGTAAATGTAATAGAACTGATGAGTTACTAAAGTCTGAAGGAAAAAGTGTGGAATGATAATCAAGATAATGGATAACCCTCCTGCGAGAGTTGAACTACGACAATGTACTGTACGATCTTGTGTCAACAAATTAAATATTGGGAATCACTTCAGCATTGAAACAATTATTGTTTCAATTAAGCCAATAGGAGTCTGTCAAACCAAGAACTATACGCTTCTTCAAACACATGGAGAATATTCTACATCATTGTGAGGTCAAATTGAATTCGCTGGTGTAGGGGTATGCCGAGAGATGATTTGTGATCTTGCCGAAGGAAGTGTGAACCGTTCGTTAAGTGCTCCTTCTACCATTCCCCAAAGTGGTACCACAGGTCTTAATGCTTGAATATAGCAACATGACAACTCAAAGAACACTCAGGAAGGTTAAAGCAATGCCATAATCTAGGGAAACCAAGATTTCAGTTGGTTGAGTTTGTGGGTACAATACGATAAGTAAACTGAATGATGAAGATTTAGTTTTTACTGGTGTGGAAGCATTTGGGAGCATCTGGATGGATCAGTATGGCTGTTCCGAGTTGCTCAGTTGTTCAGTTATGACTTCCAAACCATGTTACATGGTGCTGATGAGAGGTAATGTCACGTCATCAAATTCCCATGGCTGCGAGACTACTCACTGATGAATACAGTCTCAGCAAGCGATGCTGCTCCCATATACTGTCAGCAATTACTCCTCCACACTTGCTCCATCACCTTTCAAAGGTATCTCCAAACTTGCTCAACCCTGGCCTCCAAGAGTGTCCCTCTGTTCACATCATGACTGCGGCCCAGAGCATCTCCAATCTTGGTCAATCATGGCCTACTAGCCCATCTATTAACTCGCTCAACTAGGACCTCCAAGTTCACACCATTCCAGCCTCCAAGTGTTGCTCCAACTTGCACAATTGCAGTCTCCATGAGCATCTCTGAGTTGACTCCATTATGGCCTCCCAGTACATCTCCAAGCACACTCATTCATGGCGTCCATGGTTACAACATCATGGCCACCAAATTCGTCTCCAAATTCACTCAATTATGGACTGTGAAAGAATTTCTGAGGTGACACAATTATTGCCTCCCAGAGCCTCACAGAGCATCTTCAATTTCGCTTGGTTATGGCCTCCATGTGCATCTCTAAGTTTACACAATAACCTCCTCCAACTAAATCTCTGAGTCCACTCGATTCTCATCTTTAGGTGCACCTTCAGTTCCTGCGAAGCACCCCCTGTAGCCCTTCCAAATATACTGTGTGTAGTTGTGTTTGTATCTATATATATGGATACATTGTTGAGTATTCAAACAGAATACGAGAGTGTTAAATAGTCATAAAGTTACATAGTAACTATGACTTTGAGGCTCACTTGCAGTGTTTCCAAACAAAATGTTGTTTCTCCCAGACTAGTCTACAGTAATGTGGACAACACCCAGACTTGTCGCCGGTGGACTGAGGCCTGTTGCTGGCAGTTGAAGCCTTGTCGCTGGCACTACAAGGCTTGTATCATCTGCTACTGGAATTGGCTTCGGCGCCCACATGTGCCCCCAAGAATGACATCGGCAGTCCCAGTTGGGTTGCTGGCACTCTCAGGTACTCCTATGTGTACCTGATGGCCAATGTATCTGGTTAGCCAACTCTGGGATTTGACCACAGTGGGATTCAGACTGGACACCTCAGCGACATTCTGAGGGGCTCCCAGTGACATAACTACATTTTGCTGTTGGAGCACAAGCAGAAGATGGAAGAGGAACCGAAGGATATACTGCAGCTAAGGATATTACATGTGGGCCAGAATCGTATGGATGAGGTTCACAAGTGACTAGAGGTTGATTACATACTTTATATCAGCTGGGTGACCATAGATGATTACCAGTTGATCATTATAACGCATCTGGAGGAATATTCATGACAGCCACAGAGGGATGCAGGTCGCATGGAAGAGAATTTCTATATCAAGCAGTTTGAAATGAAAGAAGCCATTTTTGGAGTCGACACAGAATTGTTGATAATCATGCAACATGACATTTTCAAAGTAGTTGACAATGCCATGGAGCTGAGGATGACGAGCAGGTTTGATGGCACTGGGCGGATCCACGAAGACATTATGGAGGCCTAATAGAACCTCCCATTACATCAACCTTCACTCTGTGTTGTTGGCACCAGTATCTCGGCAACTGCAATTATGGAAGACGTCAATGACTTAATATTACATAGGTATGAATAGAATTACGTCTGGTGGATGGCGAAAATGCTGAGTTGATTGTGGCAGGATATTTTGCAATGTCAAACAACTCTTTATAACGATGATCTGTCTGAGGATCATGCTATTAATTATGGCAAACCTGATGCCATAGGAACTGGGCAAGACAATGGAGTTATTACTGGTGGAAAAATCCAAGCTGTAAAGCAAGTTTAATGTAATAAGGATGACAACAATTCCTAAGATGACAACAACACCACAACACTTCAGTGGTTGTCCATGTGCTCTGGCTATGCTTTGGTAATTCATCATATGAGCTTTACATCCTAAATGTATCCAGCAATATGAAACTGATGATCAAAACTCCAACACAGTGCCCACTTCGTATCATGCCAGTCACATTGTGATGGCTCCGTGTTAGGAGGTCATTTGCAGTTGTCACCGTACGTTGGAATGCAGCACTGAAGTACACTTTGTACAATGTTCAAGAGCAGCAATGCTTGAATGTGGGAAGGAAAAAGTAGAATGCCTCAAGGTAAGCAGACTTCGGGACAGTGACTGTCAAGGATAACTCAGAATTTGCCACATTTGCTAAGTTTCAAGGTGCTTGGAAGTGTGCATCTGAAAGAAGATGATTCCAAGGTTGGAATGGTCCGCACAGGGAGATTGGTTTCCCATGGGCACTGATGTGCAACATGGTGCAGTAAGTCAAAAAGCGCAAGTAGAACACAAAGAGAACAGATGTCACCCCCTGGCCAATCTCTCAGAATCCTACAGTCTCTGGAACTCTAGGACAATTTGAAACATCCAGACAAGTGGGAGCCTCAGAGAAACTGGAACAGTCTAGACATCTGGCATCATCGGGACAGCCGGGGACCTTGGGATAACTGGGACCGGCTTCACTGCCGGGACCATGTGAACAACCGAAACCCTCTCACCGACAGGAACACTCTTAACACCCAGGATTCTCTGGACAGCTGAAGCCGATAATTCCTGGCCCTCCAATTTGTCCTCCTGTATTTGATTCTACTCTGCCAATCAAGTCTACTGCCTCAGTTGATTATACCCACCAGACTGATTCCTGTTCCAGTGTCCATGTTCCCATCATTGCAAGTTCTCCTGTTTGCCATGCTCTTGTTTGCCATCGGCTGGTTTGCCATCCTGAGGTATGACCCCTGCCAATTTACCCCGCTCTGTGATGCCTTGATTTGGTTTGCTATACACCAGGGTGCCTTGCTGCAGAGTGCGCATGTCTCATTTGCCCTGCTTCTGTTTTCTGTATTCTGATTTGCCCTGCGCTAGTTTACCCTGCTACAGTTTGGACTACTTGTCACTGGGGTATTTTAAGCTCCAATAATCAATACCACAGTTATTATACTCAATACAGCCACCTATCTCCTTGTCCTATTCTCCTTGTCTTCCCAGACTCAATCTCTTATTCTCCTAAGAATCAGAACTCACCACTCTTCCTCGTCGGTCCAAGGCCACTCTTCTGACCACTCTTTGTAAGGTAACACACTGGTAGTGATGTACCTGTATACCTTGTATCCAACCCCTGCGATAATGGCCGAATATGTAAGTACTTGGAAGATGTGGGTTAAACTCCACTCGTTGTAGTATGAGATTAGATCTCCGAAAGTTACAACGACCATCTGGTGTATGTACTGAGAATGTGTTGGTCTCCACGAACTCATAAAGTGCGTATTCACGAAGTGAGAAGAGGGAAGTAATTTTGAAAGTGTTTTAGATAGAATTCCTAATAATATTTTAAGGTGTTCTTTGTAAAGGGTTCTCCTGTAACAGGGATAATGGTACTTGTGTTAGGTATCTGAATACATGTCACAGAGTTACTCTCGGTCTACTCATGTGTTAGGGGTTCTCCCTGACGGTGATAATGGTAATTGAACGGTGTCTATGAAAGTACCTACCATACCGAGACGCTCAAGTAGTCCAGTAATATGCCTTTTAGCGGGGGTTCATATTAGTCATGAGAAGTGATGGGCCAGATCAGTCATGAGCAGCTGAGATCTGCTCTAGCTTTTTTTCACTCTTGGATACTATGCGGGACTGCATGGAAACATGCACGGCAGTTGATAGTCATATGTGAGTAAGTGGGCTCCAATTCTCCTTCCCGTAACGGGTGGATAAAGGTGCGGCACACCCCGGTGTTATGAGTACTGCCTTGAGTACTGCCTCCACCTAAGCATGATGTAACTGAGGGATTTATGACATTGGCCTAGCCAGAAGCAAGCACTGTGCATTAATTTGCATGAGTCTGGATTGCAACGTATGATACGTGTCATGATCTACGTTTTCACATCATGGACTGGTATCCAGTAAGCCTGCGAGGAACTACTGAATAAACTCAAGATGGATGCGAGATGTCAAAGGTGAAGTTATGATCTGATTTATGAGCTGATATGATATAATACATGAACATGATAACCAAGGTGATTCGTGGCCGGCGATAGTTTGGGTGCAGGCATCGGGCCGTAAGACGCTTAGATACGTGGCTATCATCTGAGGGATTAAATCATAGCGCCAGTCAGAGTAAGCTGAGGCGGCTATAAAGAGATCACATTGTTCCGGCAATGAAGAAGAAGCTCAAACAGCGAGAGACGAGAAACAATACCTACCAGCGGAGAAATATCCTTATTTATCATTGCGTTTTTATGATACCTATACCGATTACCTATACCTAGAATCTACTAGCTTTCTGTAGCGGCAGCCCCGCACCTTGGAAAGTATTGGGTGAAAAGGAGTTACGAATGACCATCACCTTCACAAACGACAACAAAGTTATTGTATACGCCATTGAGAAAATTATATCCCACGCTCGGACATCTCAGCAGATTTTCGTGGCGCAGTGCGTGTGGTGGCTGGCATCGATTATCGGCCTAGAACAGGGACTAGCCAGCTATATCAATACAATACAATCCCGTGTTAAAGTAACGGTTTCTTCCGAGAAGGTTTCGGAGCAGCCAGTAGCAACACCTGAGGAATCCAGCGAGGAGCGACAGGATAGAATACTCAGGGAGAGTAACGACTTCTTACGAGATTCCAGAAGGTTACGAAAACTCGCGGCATTGAAGAAACTGGGCAAGACAAAAACTGGAAGGATAAATCCTTTAGCAACTACCAAGCAGGCTTTGAAAGTCTCCAAGAAGAAAGATAACTGCACAGAAGAAATTGCAGAATCAGAGATACAAAGAAGGAAAGTAGGAGGAGAGTGTCTGCGTTTTGCTAGGCCATCCGATCGGAAAGGGGCTCATAGGGTCACAGATTGTATCTGACCCATTAAACTGGATAAAGGAACTGCCAGCTATCCGAAGGACAAGAGGTACCAGCAAGTAGAGATTTCGAAATCGGAGATAAGCATTTACGAAACTTCGTCTATGGAAGAGGATAGTTCGGTCAAGGATTAGGATCTATGGCCGTATGGACTAAATACATTTACGAGTTAGCAAGTATATTGTGGGAAGTGTTGTTACCCCCGTAACATCATGTGATATGCATAACACCTATTCATGACTTTTCCTGAAAAGCCAGTATTATGTTCTTTAGCGGAGATACATAAGAATCGCGGGTCGATTGAATAAATAAGAGTATTGCTTGGGGGAGTCACTGAAGATAATCCAGCTATGCGCCTTGGCGGGAAAGCTTGCATTAGCCGTGCACATTGTTTTGAACCACATTCACTATTCGTGATACCAGCGGGACATGTCTTTACAGACACAGCAGTTGTTAGTCCATATGATAGTACGTGGGATCTCCAACTTATTGCCTCCGCCTAAAAGAGCTATCTAGGCACTCTCCGGCCTAAGAGAACGGTCTCGGCCTAAACATGATGTGACTGAGGCAATTATGACGTTGCCTGAGGATAAGAAGCTTGAAGCAACCATGCTCATTGGTTTGAGTTACTATGCATTGCAATGTCAGAGTCTTATACGATACAAGCTGACGCGTCAAGTTCTAGATTAGCATAGTATCGGTTGGTAGCCGATTAAATTTATGATGCAAGCCTAAAAACCTGTAGGGTGAGGCATTGAGTTGTAATAAGCATTACCGACCAAGATCGGCTGATGTTCCAACTACTCCATCAAATGGGTAGTGAGATGTCTAAGTTCAAGTTTTATCTGACACACTGTCTGATATGATATCATGCGGTGGATGGCAAGAATGTCATCAGAAGCGTAACACTTTAATACCTCACATGCATGCACACGATAACCTACTGGGATGCGTGGCAAGTTATTCCTGGGCGCATGGCATCACTGCGATAACGCTATCATGAAGCACTGTAGTCAAAGCATCAAAGTATGGGTGTAGAAGCCCTCAAAGCTGACTATAAGGATGTCACATTGTTCCGGCAATGAAAAGAATGACCTATAGCAGAGAACAGTAAGAAATACCTACCAGCGGAAGATGACCCTTATTTATTATTGCGTTTTTATGATACCTATCTATTTTATTATATACCTCAAAATCTGTTAGCTTTCTGTAGCGGCATCTCCGCACCTTTGATAAGTATGACCTTTGGAAAGAAGTCTTACTTCTGACGATAACCTTTGAAACCGATAACAACGTAATTGTGTATGCCCTGGAACGAATTATATCATACGGTAGGAAGAATCAGTACATCTTTGTAGCTCTGTGTCCTTGTTGGCTTTCATTGATTATTGGACTGCAACAAGGATTGGTTACGCATATTGATAATCTTCGGATACAAACCAATATTGGGGAACGAGAAGTGTTGTTGACTGCAAGATATTTGCAAGAGGACCACAGAATGAATAAGAACAGAAGTAAAGCGAGAGATTCTAGAAGCATTAGTTATATAGATCTAGATTGGATATCTCGGATTCAAAGTTTGAATAACGATAGCTGTAATTCCGAGCAGGAAGTATTGGTTACAGTTCTTAAGAATATTCAGAAGTTTCTATAGAAGTCCAGGAAAGACCGACAAGCTCTCACTCAGAATGAAAAGCCTGCCCCGTTACATGAAACCTGTTACGGTCTCGAAGTCTAAGAGAAGGAATGGCAAGAGACGGACTAATTACAGAATGATTATTGAATAGTCATTCTGTTTAGAAACATACAAATGAAATTAAGCGGGCTGTAAAGTATAGAAAAAAGCTAAGGATATGACAAGATAGGGGATCATTGAGAGCGATACTACGCCCGTACTGTTGAAGTCAATATGTTAATGATAGGGGATCATCGAGAGCGATGCTAAGCCCGTACTATCATTAAAAGTTCTTAAGACAGCTTTAAAAAGAAGCACACTTACGATGTGCAGGAAAGGAGAAATATGAAGTCTACTTCTTACGACAGAGCATCATTGGGTCACCAATCTTAGAGAAGGGGGTGATGTTAGGGGTTCTCTCCTAGCATTTTAGTGGTACTTGTACCATGCGGTATGTCCTTTAGCGGGGGCATACTAATCATGTCTCGATTGGATAATCATGGCTTCCATGGCTTTGCAGAATCATTGAAAGCAAAAGTGCTGCGGCAGCTGATTTGAGGACGCAACAATGCTGCCAGATCAAAAGGACTAGTTTCTGCCGAGCGGATTGTTTTCAACCAGATTCATTCTTAGATACTATGTGATGGCACGTAAGTGCACGGCAGTGAAGTGCTAGTAAATAGCTCTCCGGTTTCCAATCCTCTCGGATGCAAGGCACGTCCGAGTTATGAGGACAACCTAAGCATTTGCACAACTGAGGGACTATGGTGTTGGTTTTAGCCAAAAGCGAACATCATTCATTGACTTGAGTGAGCTGGTGCTGCAAGGTTAATCAAAAAGCTTTGATTACGCGCATAAGATCTACATTGGCATAGCAGCGGATATAGTAAACAACTTAAGACTATGAGTGATTAATATCATAGTATATTAATTGCCTAATAGGCGTGTCATCTGGGTGTGCGCGTTCCAACTACCGATAAGAAAAATGATTGCTACTAGTCCAAGTTGAAGTTATGGTCTGATTTATGAACCGATATATTCTCATGCATGAACACGATAACCAAAGGGACGCATGGCCATTGGCAGTCTGGCGCGGTCGCGGGACGTAAGACGCTTAGATATGTGGCTATCATTGCGGGATTAAATCATAGTCTGGAGAGGGTTCCGAGACACTATAAAAAGATCACATTGTTCTGGTAATGAAGAAGAAGCTCGAACACCGAGAGAGAAAAACGATACCTACCAGCGGAGAAATATCCTTATCTATTATTGCGTTTTTATGATACCTATACCTATTAGATATATACCTAGAATCTATTAGTTTTGTGTAGCGGCAGCCCCGCACCCTGTGCCGCGAATATATTCATGACCATATCCTTCGAGATCGACAATGAGGTTATCGTATACGCACTTGCGAAGATTATCTCCTTCGCGAGAGCGAATCAGTATATCTTCTTGGCGCAGAGTATTTGTTGGATATCTTCGATTATCGGATTACAACCTGGACTAATCACCTACATCGATAATCTACATTCCCGTTCCGAGAAGGAGAAGATATGACGTGAAGTAACAATTATGCCGAGGGACGAAGTGCCGGAATCTGAGGAAGATCGACAAGATACGATACTGAAAGAGTGCGAAGAGTTCTTACGAGACTTCAGACAGTTACGAGATATTGCCAATTTCAGTGAGTCCACCGGAAAAACTAAGAGCGGTCAGATTAATCCTCGGAAGTCTACGAAAAAGCACTAAAGGAGAGCAGTAAAAGAAGGGACTATTCCAGAACTGAGGGAATAGAACCGGACGAAATTTACAGAAGGAAAGCAGCAGGTGAGTGACTACGTTGTGCTTGGCCTCCCGATAGGAAAGGAACACATAGGGTTAAGGATTGCTTCTGACCCATTAAACTGGAAAAAGGAACTGCCAGTTATCCTAAGGCCATGAGTTGTCAACAACAGGAACCTTTGAAGCTAGATCGAAGTAATTACAAATCTACTTTAGAAGAAGATAGTTCGAGCAAGGAATAGAATCTAAGGCCGTGGACCTGAGTACTTAGGATCGGCGGATACTAGGATAAGTTACTTAGGGTGTACACCCCAGTAACAAAACCAGATCCGGCAAGGTTGCCTTTAAACCTGTCAGTAAAAAGCGAAGGAATCAGTTACAGACTATATCTCCTGATATATTACATACATACATCGAAAATAAGGTCTAGAGCCGTACCAAGTCTTTATGCTTATAGTATTAGTGTCCCCCTAACATTCTTCGCTGGTAATATCTGACTGTGCATCGGCAACAACTCTAGTTTCCGTCTGAAACACCCGGGTGTTCCGGACGGCTCTGACGGCTCTGACGGAACCTCGTACCCTCTGACAGAGAATTACAAGCTTCTCGTCGCCCAGGCGACGGGTTGCGTTGCATAGCAGAGCACCTGGGAGCGCCGGCGACAAACCTGGGAGCGTCTGGGAGCACCTTGAATCACAGTAGAGCATTCTGGGAAAAACAACATCTTCTTTGGGAACGCTGCTGGTGCGCCTGGAACTCATAGCTACTACTAATCGTGTAACGCTTTTTAAAACTCATATATTCAGGTTGTATTGTCATCTATATATCTATATATCTATATAGCTACCAATCTACAACTCAGAGATGCACTCCGAGGCCGAGAAGGAGCGAGTTTGGAGATGCACTTAGAGGCCGAGATCGAGTGAACTGAGAGCTGCACTTGGAGGCCGAGATCGAGTGAACTGAGAGCTGCACTTGGATGCAGTAATCGAGCGAGTTTGGAGATGCACTTGGAGGCCGAGATCGAGTGAACTGAGAGCTGCACTTGGAGGCCGTGATCGATCGAGTTTGGAGATGCACTTGGAGGCTAAGATCGAGTGCACTGAGAGATGCACTTGGAGGCCATGATCGAGCTAGTTTGGAGATGCACTTGGAGGCCAAGATCGAGTGAACTGAGAGCTTCACTTGGAGGCCGTGATCGAGCGAGTTTGGAGATGCACTTGGAGGCCGAGATCCAGTAAGCTGAGAGCTGCACTTGGAGGCCGTGATCGATCGAGTTTGGAGATGCACTTGGAGGCCTAGATCGAGTGCACAGAGATGCACTGGGAGGCCGTGATCGAGCGAGTTTCGAGATGCACTTGGAGGCCGAGATCGAGTGAACCGAGAAATGCACTTGGAGGCTGTGATCGAGCAAGTTTGGTGATGCACTTGGAGGCCGAGATCGAGTGAACTGAGAGCTGCACTTGGAGGCCGAGATCGATCGAGTTTGGAGATGCACTTGGAGGCCAAGATCGTGTGCACTGAGAGATGCACTTGGAAGCCGTGATCGAGCGAGTTTGGAGATGCACTGGGAGGCCGAGATCGAGTGAACTGAGAGCTGTACTTGGAGGCCGTGATCGAGCGAGTTTGGAGATGCACTTGGAGGCCGAGATCGAGTGAACTGAGTGCTGCACTTGGACGCCGTGATCGATCGAGTTTGGAGATGCACTTGGAGGCCGAGATCGAGTGCACTGAGATGCACTGGGAGGCCGTGATCGAGCCAGTTTAGAGATGCACTTGTAGCAGGCTATGATCGAGCGAGATTGGAAGAGTACTTGGAGGCGGTCGGTGGGAGGCGCGCCAGGTGCTGCGACTCTATTCATCAGTTGGTTAACTCGAAACCGTGGGAATGTGATGAGATGACTTTACCTTTGAAGCTCTTATAGAGAACTGGCTGGTGGCGTTGGATCAATAGGGAGGTACGCCGGAAGCTGAAGCAACATTCAGGGGTCAACTCGAAATTGTGAGAATGAAGGGACGACAGACAATCTTAGGTGTATGCTGTACTCGGTGTATGCCGCACTCAGTGTTAACTCATGATGATGGCATGGAAACATAGAGATGGATGACGTAACTTTGTGTTCTTGCGATGATGGTAGAGTTGGGGACAAGAAAGAGAGAGATGGGGATGAAGATGAGAGCGATATGGAGGATATGAGCGGCTACGAGAAATCAGGAGTACGACTTGCCTGATTGGGTGTAGAAGTGACCTGATTGGGTTTAGAAGACCACGTATCGGTGTTAGTACCCGCCGGATCAGGACTCGTACCTGCCGTATCGGGGATGGTGAATTGACTCGCACACGAAATTGTCTCAAGTCCCAGTTTCTCATGATGATTTCCCCCATCTCCTCTGATCTCCCTGTTTCTTGTGCTCAACTCTACCATCACCAAAGAACACGAAGTTAAGTCATCCCTCTCTATCTCTCCATGCCACAATCATGAGTTAACACCGAGTACAGCATACACCAAGTACAGCATCATCCCAAGATCGACTGTCTCCCGCTCCTAGCCAGTTTCTCATCTCTCGGCGGATGTTGTACTCAACTCTCTATATTCCCACAATTACAAGTTAGCCAATGAATAGAGTTTCAGTTGCCATCGCGCCTCCCTCCAAATTGACCTCCTCCAAGTACTCCTCCAATCTCGCTCGATCATAGCCTGGAAGTGCATCTCCAAACTCGATCGATCACGGCCTCCAAGTGCAGCTCTCAGTTCACTCGATCTCGGCCTCCAAGTGCATCTCCAAACTCGCTCGATCACGGCCTCCAAGTGCATCGCTCAGTGCACTCGATCTCGGCCTCCAAGTGCATTTCCAAACTCGATCGATCTCGGCCTCCAAGTGCAGCTCTCAGTTCACTTGATCTCGGCGTCCAAGTGCATCACCAAACTTGCTCAATCACGGCCTCCAAGTGCAGCTCTCAGTTCACTCAATCACGGCCTCCAAGTGCAGCTCTCAGTTCACTCGATCTCAGCCTCCAAGTGCATCTCTAAACTCGCTCGATCTCGGCCTCGGAGTGCATCTCTCAGTTCACTCGATCACGGCCTCCAAGTGCATCTCTCAGTTCACTCGATCTCGGCCTCCAACTGCATCTCTAAACTCGCTCGATCTCGGCCTCGGAGTGCATCTCTCAGTTCACTCGATCACGGCCTCCAAGTGCATCTCTCAGTTCACTCGATCTCGGCCTCCAAGTGCATCTCCAAACTCGCTCGATCAAGGCCTCCCAGTGCATCTCCACACTCAATCGATCACGGCCTCCAAGTGCATCTCTCAGTTCATTCGATCTCGGCCTCCAAGTGCACCTCCAAACTAGCTCGATCATGGCCTCCAAGTATATTGTTAAGGAGCGACGGTGGGTGTACGGAGATACACGGGTAATGGAGGTGGAATGAGCGACGTGTAGTATATATTCGGGAGACCCCGGGGTAGATAGACACCATCACATTTTCATCTCATCTTGTCATACAACGAAAATACACACTCTATCTTTCCGAACTTTTGGTCTCACTCGCTCTTGCCGAGATTTCGTGGATCCATGCAATTGCGTGAATCCTCACGGCCAGGTAGTATCATATCTTCTCACCTGGTTCCTACGCTCCTCGAGCTTACTGTAGAAAGAATGTGAGGAGAGATTTTCGCAGTGGCAATTCCAATGCAAGTGTGTACCCAATGAACCCATTCCGATGTATGGTCACAGTTGGCCACAACGCCAGAGTGTTTGTGGACAATAGGAGACTGACAGAGCATGAAGAAATGGCGAAACAGCGATCGGAGGGCGATATGCAACGTGACGCGTAGTATCGACGCCGGGCGCGGAGTAATCCGCCACCGGGGTGTCTCTGACGGCTCTGACGGAGCGCGTCCACTCTGACGCAGCCATTCCGCCCGGACTGAAATGTTTTTTGCTGATGTGAATTGCTGGTAGAGCTTGGTTCTTCCTATCGTCAGAGACAATGTGAGTTTTGTAGAATCAGATAGTCAGGTCAAGTTGGCCGTTGGGTTTCCGTCATGAGAACATTCTTTGTTGATCGCTGATCTTCTGATACGACCGGTGTGCTCGATTGATAGTGCTACGGATTCCCCTTGGTTATTGTGTCCATTCATCAGTGGTTTTCAGAAGTTACGTCCCCCTGCACGGCCATCCTCATGATCATGAGATGAAACGCACATTATGATAGCTCATAACCTCCTGTTCGACATCTTGCTTACCATTCATTCAGTAGCTGGAACATCGGAGAACCTTAGTCTGATCAGCACTTATCGCAATATGTGTTCATAGCTCGTCACTATTAATTACCTCACCTTCAATATGGCTATTCGGCATTGCGTCAGAGTTTCAATCTGCGACCAACTGAAACTCTGCTAGTGTGGATAATGACACGTTCACCTCGTATTCTTAGCGTTTATGATGCTGCAATGCATACAGTCTTTACTGAATAAGCCGGTTTTCTTTTGGCCTCTTTTCTTCAGCCAATGTCATTGAGCTCTCAGACAGTGTATGCTGAGGTCTCGACCTTCAGTAGAACAGGGAGTGCCGCAGGGAGTTCTTATCGCGTAGCCTGTAAGCCTGCAGATCCCTCTTCCTCGTATATTGCAATAACATCTGCTGCACATCTAACCCTACAATGTTGCAACTTAACTCTGTATTGTCCCGCTAAATAAGATATAGTAGGTGTGGCAAATAATCATGTCCACCTCTGAAGGTGTTTCACTTTCCGGCTATGGCTACATAATTGTGTCATTATTGTTAAATCTGCTAGTGCAACCGTAATCGTTACAAATTGATCGACCCGTGGCTCAAGTGTAAATGCACTAGGATCTATTTGACTGATAACCATGTTCATGTAATCGCAGGTAGGTGTTTTGCACATGAACACCCCAACTGGTTTGTCACATGTACCAGCTTCGTTCAAACATGTATCATTACCGCTGGTGTAGGAGAACCCCTAACACTACTCTGGTTTGCCCTGCGCTGGGTTGCCCTGCTTAGATTTGACCTGTCCTCATTTGCCCTACTTCTGTTTACTGATTTCTGGTGTGCCCACCTCTGGTAAGGCCTCCTCTGGTAGTCACCGCATTAGATTGAACTCATCCAGTTTGCCTCCTGGTGGTGTGCCATTTTCCGCATTGCTCTCTGCTGGGCTGCCCTCCACTGATTTGGCCTCTTCTGGTAAGCTTTCCATCCATGGCAGATAACCTGTTAGATATGCTGGTAATAAGTTGCCAGGTCTCAATAGTTGGAGCCAGCCAGCAAAATGTGTTACGCAAAGGTGGCTAATGTGGCAACACTACATCATTTGTCTCAGTAACTGGATGACGTTTCAGACAATACCAAACAAAACATCCCATGGCAACAATTATGGTGGCTGAATAACAGTATTAGTGGTGCAAAGTTGCCGGAAGTGAATTTATTGTACTTGCCTGGAACAAAGTACGTTGACCAATTGGCTCAGGCTTGTGGGCTTGCAACATCTATGCCTCAGGAACAAATGGTCTTTCTTGAATAGTGTGAGTTTCAACTTGCATCCCACTGTCCTGCAACCATGATAATCAAGATCTGCCACTGCATGAATTGTCTAAAGCTAGTCCTAATACTGATGGTATTATGCATCTCACTTTGGTGTGGCAGGTTGAATGCTGACTGCATTCAACAATGTTTACCCTGTTGCGAACCTCTTTAGGTGAGTTATATAGACCTTGGATTTTCAAATTCATTGATCGGTTAATTTAATATTGAGTTTTTACTTGTATTCTACAGACATTTGCTTGTTGTGCTGCCAGTTACGTATTAAGGGCCGGTCTTTATGTGCGATAAATTTCTTTGGAGTTTGTTTGGTTTTTTTGTTCGTTATATATCTTGGAGCTGTTAATCTTATACTTTGACAGCATTCTGTGTTCTGCTTTGTATTGGTTAGTGGTTTATGATTGTTTGGATATCATCATGCCAATGATCTTAGCCTACCTGAATTTGATATTTGTTTTAATTGGATCTGATCCAAATATTTTTCAAAGGATCACTTATTACTAGAAGTGGCCAGTTAAACTCATCCAGCAAATAACAGACTGTGGAGATATAGATCAAGCTGGTCTAGCAGAATACAGGACAGGGAGACTAATATGAACGACTTTATCTAGTGGGAGTATATGGATGGAGATCCAACCATATGTGCTGCAGGAGGAAAGTTGGAGAGATTGAAGTGGTTGCTGCGCAGCATTTTACCTATTACAACCTGGATTGAAGTCAGCATCCAGTGGGTTTAAGGTTGCAGATAGGTAAGTTTTTAGTGATCAAGATGTGAATAATAGAGATCAATATCACAATCTTTGCTCAGCAGTATCTGGGTTATGGAGACTCATGTACACCTGCAGGAGGTTATTATGCCAACTAGATACATGTACCAATACAAGTGCACTCCACAGGACACTCTTCTTTATTAATTCTAGCTCAAAAGCGATTCTATTGTTATGTCTCATCCATTTTCTGCCAATTGCTGAACGGAAACACAGAGTTCCACGACAACTGCAGCTGCTAAATCCAATGCTAAGAGTTAGTCAATAAGAGTGCCTGATGAAATGACAGACTGCATGTGAGTGGAGGAAATCGACAAATCAAGAACTGCAGATCAGCATACTGGGATTCTCTGCCCTTTGGCCCGATTCTGATATGGGCTGATGTGAAGCTCATATACAGTGGCCTCAGGGCCTTACGAATATGGGATATCATCCAGCTGCCATCTACCTCTGCCATTTTACCACGATGGCAGCTACTTACCTACTTGCCCTATTAATCCCATGTGATTGTCCAGTGTGCTGCAGAACAGGCAACTGTGTTGAATCCAAGTTGCCTACACCCCCTTACTGCTTCCCTCACAAAGCTTCTTCCTGGGCATACTTGCACTTCACCACCAACCTACTGCGCGCAGGATATCCAGATAGCCCCCATCCATCTCATTCTCATTACTCTAAAGTTACTGTGCCATGTTTATTGAGATGAATGATGCCCTGGTGCAGATTGGTGCACACATTGGAACAGAATGTGCAGATATATCCTTAACCATCAAAATCAATTCAGGGTCCTAATCTTGCCTCTATCTGAGGTTGGCAATTTGGTAGCCATCTGTAGAGAGAACGGCACATGGGTGCATTTCCAGGTCGAATATTCTTTGGTATTTGAAATGACTGATGGTTAGGTTCAATGGAGTGTACATTCCCAGTGGTGCGGTCCCCATAACTGGCCACATTCGCTTTGCTCATCTCGCAGATCCTGGCCTTGCAGGATGTAATCGTATTGATCTATATTGTATTTATTGTGTCAGAAACTTCAGTAATTGGAATTTCATCTATGAATTGTGCCAGTTCCAGACTTTCTTCACCATGAATTTTCAGATATTCACCACCACAGAGATCAGTGGAATTGTCCGCAAGACCTGAATAAGCAGAACCTCCTGCTGAAGTACATGCTCATTACAAGTCCAGGGGGGCAAGTGAATTGTCAGGTACCTGTTTGTCAAGGACATACTTTCGTAGCTTATTAGATTTGAATGTTGAGATCTCTGTGCAATCTAGATAAAGTGCCATTCCTGTGGTTGCCCTCTAATCGGTTCCTAGGGCTCCAAGCGTAATTTCCACCTGTCAGCACTCATCCCAGGATCCAACACTGATTATAGTATGGCTGATGTTGTTGTAGGTGAGGATGAAAGCATTCAGACTGACTTTCCCATATTACAGCTGATTCTTGCATATTCACACAAAGAAACATATTGTGTACATCTATGGTCAGCCATTCGCTTGGCAGCGGGCATCATTCAACTCCTCCTTTAACTGCAGTGAGTCCATCATCAGTTACCTGTTTACAGGTTTAATTTTCGCACAGAATAATCCATGGATGTTGTACAGGAAGATATTGATAATATTATCAGTTGCTGGGTTGGTCCTATTGTGAAATGATATGGTTTTCTTTGCTACAAAAACCGGCAAAATATTTGGACCTGCAGAGGTTGCGGCACTTAAAGTGTCCCGGGGTGCCATGTGCCTTGGTTTCTGTGTCAAGATGAGAGCCAGAAACTGGATAAAGTAGTATCAATCCTGTCTATAAGTGAACGAGATATTCATGGAAGAAATAGCATTAGCAGATGATGTGGTCTAGCTTGGTGGTTCAACACACAAGGAACTGGCATTGCCACTGCAGCTGGTATTGGCTGAAATTGATCGAGATTTCTCAGTATACATCATGACTGGCACTTTTATTGCAGTTTAGAGATCAGATGCTGGTTGAGGTGACTAATTGGAAGTAATTGGTATTCTAAGATTATTTGCTAATGTGTAAGTTCTTTTGGGAGGTGAGTTAGAGTAAATTGGTGCTCTTTAAGAGGTGGGCTCTTCCTCTCATTTCATTCTTGGCTTAGCTTTACCACCACATACTGCTTTCCCATTGGAAGTCCAGCACTGTCATTTCACTGCCATATTCGATCAAGAACACCTGCACCTCCCGTAACTAACAGCATTTTTGGTATGATTCACTGTGGTTTTACAATCATTGTAGATTTCCATTTTTGGTATTCCTCCAGGTAATATCCTTGCTTAGTATGGTGGTGTCATTATACTCAGAGTTCACCCACACTGTGAGGGTGGCAACTGTGGTTTATGCAATTTGCTTGTTTGAATTATCATGGTATTCAATGTGGTATGTAGTCAGTAACATTTGACCAGTGTTTTGATTGGTCTTAATCCAGCCGTTCGTCATGGTACCAGGCTGTTGCACTGTTTCTGACTCGTGTAGAGATATCTGGCTCACCATGCCTGGCACTCTAAGCCGGCGTTGTTGGTAATGCCCTTAGGAATAGCAACATGTAATGTGGTGTTTATGCTGTTTGTACAGTGTGTATTATTGAATAGTTTCTTCCCTCAATATTTGCCTAAATTGGCATCTGGGGTCACTGGGTACCATTTCGTGCCCAGTTTGCTGAACCTGATTCCAAATTTCCACTCCATCTGTGGTGATAAGACTGAGCTATACAGCAGAGAGCTAGAAATGATACAGTGACAATGACATTGAATAGTAAGGTGATGTCTATCTCCGCCAGGTCTTCCAAATATGTATACTCTCTTTGGCCCAATCCACCGATGTAATCTGTCGATCTCTATGTGCCACTATCTGAATGCTTTGTGTGACAATGTACGCTGTAGTGCAGAGAGACAAGGTTTCCTGCCAGTATGACTTTCTTCACCCCCAGATCAGGTGTCATACCTTCTGTATCAGGTAGACTTGATTGACTTGTCCGAGAAGTTCTCTTATATCCCCAAATCTTACCATCATATCCCGCATCCCCTCTTATCTCAATTGCATACAACACTGTCTTTTGCACAACTTGATCATTTTGTGATTGGATGAAGTGAATTAATTCCTCTGGATATGTCCATGCCATAATTGCTACTTAACACCAAGTGTATTGCCAACCCAAAATGAAACTATCCTCCACCCCCACACAGTTTCTAATCCCGCTGGAAACCTGGTTGTGCTGCACTCTCTACATATCCAGGATGGTACAGTAATCAATAAATAGAGTCTGAGTTCTCATGATGAACCCTTTCTGATCTACTGCCACCAGACCAACCATATCCAGGTACCCAATCAATTTCTGCTGATTACTTTCTCCAAGATGAATAGTCATACTTAACTGATTATCTCAGGCAGAGTATACCCAATCTTTAACATATACTGCCTCAAAGTATATGTCTAGGTTCACTTGATCCAGCACTGTTAGTGCATCTCCAAACTCACATGAATACATCCTCCACGTATATCTCCAACATCACTTAATTACACCTTGCCAATTGATCATGGAACTTGTTTGTTCATAGTTTCCAAGTGAACATCCAAACTGAATCAATTACAGCCTCCAAGCCCATTGATCAGTTAACATCACTACCACCTTTGTATTCAGACACCCACCACCCTTACCGGCAATTATTTGTTTACTAATGTTAGGGGTTCTCCTCTAACAGTGATAAAAGATACATGACAGATCGAAGAAGGTACATGTCTTAGGGTAACCTAAGGGATGCAAAACACCTACCTTCAAATATGATGTCATGTTTGTCTGTCAAGTGATCTTTAGCGGGATTACACTTGAGTCACTTGTCGATCAAGCAGTGACGATACGCTCACACTGTCGGATTCAAATATGATGATGAAGTTATGCTGCCTGCTCTGGAAGTGAGAAACCTTCTTAGATGCGTATAACTCTTGGCCACGATTACTATATGTTATCTAGCGGGGCAATGCATAGTTCAATTGCGAATACGCAGAATTACATGCACAGCAGATGTTATGCAATATGCTATTACGAGGGATCTGCAACTCACGCGCAAAAGCGGTGAGATTACTTGTGGCACTCTCCGGTCTACGGAAGGTCGAGGCCTAGGCATGCAGTGTCTGAGGGATTATTGGCATTGGCTGAAGATAAGAGGCCTGAAGGGAACCGGTCTTTTTGATTAGAGGCTGTATGCATCGCAACTTCATATTATGACGTGTCAAAATCTATGTTGGCATAGTATCAGTTGGTGGCTGATTAAATCTATAATGCAATGCTGAATAGCCAATTATGGTGAGGCAGAGAATATTGCAATTGAAAGCATTAAGAAGATCAAACACAGTTAAATTGCAATTACGCAGAGTTACGTGTCAGTCGTTAATGTTCCAACTACTGAAACAAACGGGAAAGCAATATGTCCAAGTTGAACCTATGATCTGAGACGTCATTTGATATAATTTAATATGATGGATGGCCTGATATTAATCAGGAGCGTAATGCTTCAAAACCACATTATATGAACACGGTAACCTGAGGGAAACATGGCAATCAATTATTGGGCGCGTTCAGTAGAATGTAAGACGCAACGATAACATTGCAATTATACGATAAGCGGAC
>Ga0307514_10001134_pt1 | contig 36637 bp, 36 predicted proteins | sample 16_EM_MG_FD_203088 | JGI IMG/M metagenome (GOLD analysis project Ga0307514, IMG submission 203088) | Populus trichocarpa ectomycorrhiza microbial communities from riparian zone in the Pacific Northwest, United States - 16_EM | ecosystem: Host-associated > Plants > Roots > Unclassified | place... | reverse complement strand
TGAAGGTGAAACACAGATACCAAATTAATCGATATTGCAAACTGCTCAACAAGCAAAAGCTCATTAATGGTTGCTGAAAACTTCATTTTGATAAGATACTATTAACACACTGCAAATACAAGAGCCGTATATGAATCTATAGATGGACCCGCTGTGCGACCCGCTGACAACCTGCCCAATTCAGACGGGTTGGGAGTTTACCATGGAACCGTACCCGGGTGGGCAGTTCGGGTTTATTGACGACCCGGATTGCCAATTTGGCAATGGTTCGGTTTGGACCCGGACACGGACCCAAAGTGACGGTCTGGAACCGTTGATAACACTAGTCGTAGTACACCAGCACCCGGAGGAACATCACACACAGATTCAACGCATCGCCTTGTATCCAGCCTCGGATCCGGCATTGCTAGCACTCCCACTCCTCTCTGTGGTCTTCAAAACCTGCCTACCACCATCTCTAATCCAGAAGCCCGCGTGACCAATACACATCCACTGAGAACGTGAGCTACAGAAAGGAATCAGAGACAGAGGCAGTGGAAATTGCAACCGAAGGCGGTATCTACACCTCAATCAGTGGTCTCCTGCAGTCGCAGCATCCATCGATTTCGTCACTCCGACATGACGCATCGTGTATTTGCAACGGGCAGACTCATGGAGCTGTATATGTGGAACAGACGGCCATTCATTAGTGCAAGCGACTTGGAGATGGTAAGTTATGGAACGCGGCGCGCTGTGAAAGCATTTGCTGAAGCCCCACACTGGCAGATAATAGAGAAGTACTGGAACACTGCTATGTAGCAAAACAACATTTGGTCCATAGCATTTAAGACATGCACAAAGGAGATCTTGAAAGAGGTATGCTGAAGCGACGGCCCACGTTGGATATTACACGCTAAATCCGCTACCAGGTTCGAGCACAAGTCGACAAAGTTAGATCCCATTTTATTCAATCAGCAAGGGACCATATAACAGAGCTTTATGATCTCCACCGCATTGAATCCGACGCAGAGAGTTTGGAATTCATTGATTCCCTTCTGGCAGACAATAAGAACTTTTTCCTGTGACAGAGCGTGTGGAAGGTGGTGTACGTGGTCCAAATCCAACGCAGAGAGTGTCGAAAGCTGCTAAAGAATCACCAGCGTCCACTTTACTTCCTGGTGGAAGCAATCCCGGGGTTTATCTACATCAAATTTTATCATCGGGCGAATAACCGCGGTCAGTATGCTGATGTATCTTATAATTCCATGATAGACGACAAGGACGGTCATATACCCTCGCCACTGATCATGTTTACCTGCACCGCGTTGCGCCATTCTCTCCTGGAGTGGCAAAGAACACAGGCGTTCATCTGAAAGCTTCCAAGAGAAAGCTGAAGGAGGACTGACCTGATCGCTCGAACTACTTCAACTACACAAATGATGGTGGTAAGATCGCATGATGCTGCGCTGCAACAGGTCACAAGTTGTTAACCTCGCCTGGCATTGCAGACACGTACACATTCTTGATGAATACCTGGAAAACACTACTGGAGAGCTACCAACACAGGGTGTATAAAAACACTCTTGCAACAGTCAAGCGTCAGATCCAACAGGCGGAGAACCCAACGCCTGCTGCGGTCATCAGCACGGGAGCAGCCCGTGTTGACAATGCTATTCTTCTTGACTATTTGAACTTCGAGGTGGCGCTTGAGGAGCCTGAGATTGGAAGAACTGACCCAAACATCCCGATAAACAACAATTGTACGGATGACGAACTGCATTTCGGGATGCCAGGGGGCTGCGACGATTATGATAATGAGGGTGACGAAATCGACGAGAGCGATGCCATACCCACCACCTGCCGGAGACGAGGGGCCACAACTGAACTCGTGAGGTTTGACCTGGGAACCAGTGATGTGGACGGGTATGAGGGGGACGATGGCGACGATGCGGATGCGGATGAGGAGGAAGAAGCATCGCAAGCCGATGATGGATTAACGCAGACTTTGGAGAACTGAGGGTATAGTACTAGAGAGTGTGAAGATTGGACAGTAGATTACAGACCAGTAAAATACGATAATGGCGAACCAAATGCAATGGCAAGCGATGTATGCGAAGCGAGGACTGTATTGTAAGAAGTGACAAGATATCAAAGTTAAAATGTGGCACTCGGCCAGTGAAAGGCATAAGCAGCGCTAGGCGTTGGGTAGACGGCTACAACATAAGTGCTGCGAAGAGTGTAACATACGTGTCATTCTGATAGTGCATATACATCACCACATTCCGGACGCAAAGTAAAGCAAGCCTGACGCCGTTGCGGCGAGCGTAGTATACAACGCAACGGGAATAAGAGGCATGGTATAATAGCCGCCGCAAGGGAGGTATGCAACGCAACCCGTCGCTTGGGCGACGGGTCGCGTCTGATTCTCCGTCAGAGGGTACAAGGTTCCGTCAGAGGCGTCAGGGCCGTCAAAAACACCTGGGTGTTCCTGACGGAAAGTAGGTTTGTTGCTGATGTGGCTATGCTACAAATTGGAGACTTCAAAAACACACTAAAGAAGAAGACATTGACTGGAAGGATTGACATGTAAGGGCCTAGTTCCGAAGTAATTGGCTATGGGGTAGTGGGGAAATCCTTTGCACATTCCCTTGTTTTACAACATTTCTGGCTGTCTTTCCAATGCCTGAAGCATCTCCTCCAACTTCCTAACCTCATTTGACTCCAGAATGCCAGCTTTTTCCCAAGACTTCATACATTCAACTGCACAAATCACATCGTCTCCCAAGAAATTTCGGCGATCTGATATAAGCAGCTTCGAACTACTGCACACTCTTTCAACCTCAGCAGACATGGCAGGTATCGAATGAATGCAGAGTGCCATGCTGGCTATCTGGGACCAGTGAGGTGTATTCAGGCGGGCCTGCCAGAAGGCAATGAGATCTGGAATCTCATCTTCAGCTGGTGAGTCTTGAAACTGTTGGAGCTGATCAGTATTTTTGCTGAAACTGTTCTGCCCTGCCCGCTTTTGTTTCCATAATGGGTGAGAACCGCTGGATACAGGCAGCACGTGCAAAGATAGAGAATCTATGGCAGTCCATTTACCGCACTACTGGTTATACAGATTTACTGGCACTGCTAGTGTCCACTGTATCCTGCGTTTCTAACCCACTATGGAAACAAAAGCGGGCAGGGCAGAATAGTTTAACCAAAAATACTGATCAGCTCCACCAGTTTCATGACTCACCACTGGTGCTGCCCCAATCCAGGCTGGCTTGTATGTCCATTCATCCTTGAAGTATTCGTACTTCATCTCTGGGGGTAAGGCTACTGCGCCCAGCATGCCTGGTGCGAGATCTGGGAGTGTATAGTACTTGTTGAGGATTGACCAGGCATTGTTGATTGAAGTGAAAATGTGGGGACTGTATGTCTCTCCATCCTGATAACGTACTTTTGCTTGCTCCAGGTGATGTAGAAGCTCATCCATCGTAGGCAAGACGTCTGCAATGAAACCATTGGGTCGATTTGTGGCAGTGCGATTTCCTTCAAGTCAAAGGGTCCAGTATTTGAATGGTTCCAGTACCTCATAAACAATCTTCAAATCATACCAGTCATCAAGCGTGAGTTCATCATTTGTTACCATTTCCGGATCTTTCTCATCTATTGGATCCTGGGTTTTACTCCTTTCATGCTATGATTTCTTCTGTTGCTCTTCCCGAATGGCACTGAAAATGAAATTCTGCAATTGTTCTCGTAGTAGGAACACTCTTTGAAGAGCTTCAACATCTCCATGCCAATGAGTAACATTTCCAACCAGAGGAAGGCAAACAGTAGCTTCAGGCAGTAACTGCTGTACGTTTTCTTCAAATCGATCTCGTCGCTGTGGGGAAGGTAGAATCTAGGTGCATATCTTATGAAGTTAACCTAATGCGCCACGTTTCCTCCAGTGTAACTGGTTTTTCCCAAGCTGATCTTTTGCTTTATCGTCCTCCAATTCAATCCCCATCTCAAAAGCCTCCGAGTCCGTCCTCCACAAGAAACCTTTGACAACCTGGTTGATAATATATCCAAAACAGCGTATTCGAGCTCTGATAGGGTCGAATGCAATATTCTCTGCTTCGAAGTAGGTAGCCAGCTCACAAAGAGCAGCATCGTTGTTGGTTGCATTATCGGATTTAACATAACCAACTTTTCGTACAAGATTATAGTGTTTCAGGACCTCCCATATTACCGCTGCCTGGTTCAGTCCTGTATGAGGACCCTTGAATAGCTCCATTCCAAGCAGAGCCACTTTGAGAATCCCTGCTTTGTTGATCCAATGACCAATGAGTCCAAAGAATGCTCGATGATTTGGAGAAGACCACACATCGAAGCTGAAATGTACTTGAAGCGTAGATTTACTAAACTGTTGGATAACCGACAGGCGAGCAACATCGTAGGCAGAAAGAATCCAGTTCCTATTGGTATCTCCAGTGGAAGGGAGACCATGACGAAGGGCTGTCAAAGAGGATGACTTGCAGAATGTCAGTACAACATTGTAGCTTGGAATGGAAGAGGGGAAGCCCAAGCGGAACTTACACATGCGAGAAGATACATTAGGAGCAGGCGGAAACTCCTCTGTTCAACTACTCTGAAGCTGATATTGTTGATATAAATCCGCTGGATGAGTACTGCCTTGAAGATGTCTTTGTGGAACTCAATTCGCTGGAGACCTCTGGCAAACGCAGCCTCAATGGTACCTGGACCATTTGATATTGCAGAAAGAGGACTAAGTGAACTAGCAGGGTGCACAGGGTGTTCGTTATCGATTTGGTGAAACTGCTGCAGATGGTCATTCATATTCCGACTGGAGCCAGCAGTATACTCTTGAGGATGTTTCTGTGGGCCTTTAGAGGTAAATCAGTGAGAGCATGTAAGACAAAACTAATGAACAGTACTCTCATCACATGCAGCGACATTTGACCTTCCCATTTGATGCTGTGAACTCCAGACCATTGCATGGAAGCCAGCAGTATCCTTGGCGAACCATCTTCCTCTTCTTATAGATTGCAGGAATGCGTTCATCACCATTATACAAACTGAGCTCCGCAGGGTTACTGCCAGCAGATGCTGTTAGAAGGTCGGTGAGTGCAGAGCTGAGGGTACTGTCTTGTGAATCGGGATAGTAGGTTTCCATAAAGACATCTGGAATCGTAGAAGTATCAAAGCTGCCAGAGGTGAAACTGGTGATCGGGTCGGTACTAGAATGCTCCATGAGACCCTTGTAGGCAGCAAGGAAAGGGAATAGAAAAGATAGGAATCAAAAGGAGAAGAATGCTTCACTCAAATTGCAGCTAAGGCACAACTGGATTGCTGTGATACTAATGGTTCTGCTGAGAGAGAGAGAGAGACTCTCTTATATACTGGTATATACTACATATGTATGTGGTGACATATCTAATCATGACATAGTTCTTTGCGATCAAATTGTTGTTGTGCTGGCACAGTCTCCTGTGGGTGCCTTACCGTCGTCATACATGACAACAACTCCGTCATCTTAGCACGGTGGATGATGTAGGGTGTATAGTAATTCAACCACTGCTTTCGCCTCAACCACTTATAATTGCTTCCATGTCATCCATTCAGCCCAAAATAGCTATATCTTACAGCGGATGTGCAGAAAGCCCATATGGCCTGCGGCATTTGACAAAGCATGTCGACTTTTAATTGAAAAGCCCGAGGCCTCGTGGGCTTTGAGATTACCTGACTGGCCCGGCCCCCTCAAAGCCCGCCTGAAAGCCCTCGGGCTGGCTGGGCCCGTTTCGAACACTGCCCTCACATTAGTCTATAGAACCTGGCTGCCTGCGACTTCACACATGTCATCTGAACAGGTCTCTTAGTGTATAGTCGGTACTCGGCCTTTATTACCGACAGGTGTATGACAAAATGGCCGCTGGCCGTTCGCGGCAGGGTGTTGCGACAGAGGTTATGCCAGAGATGGGCAACAGTGCGGGACTAGTGCGCTGAGGACAGTGAGGAGAGGAAGGTACTACTCATTCTAGATGTACCAGGCCAACTAGATACTACCACAGAACTATCGTACATCAGCTGCAGAGACAGATACTGACACATCACCCGCCTCGGCACAGCAACTCTCGCTGATGTCTGTGGAGGTATTGCACACCGCTACAATGCAAGGGTCTCATAGCTCTGCAGACGTATACTTTAGCTTAGGTATATCCCTTGCCAATCAATGTTCCGATACCTCAGCTGAGGTATATTGCTGTTCACATATCACTAACAAGAAAGGTGCGGATACCTCTGCTGTGGATCACCGCCCAAATGTCACGGATCCTATAACTCTGCTTATGATTGTACTCCAATCAACGTTCAGATACCTCAGCTGAGGTATATCGCTCACCAATCAACGTTCAGATACCTCAACTGAGGTATATTGCTGCACACCTATCTCTGAAAAGAAAGGTGCGGATACATCTGCTGAGGATCACCACACGAATGGCAAGGATCCTATAACTGTACTTATGATTGTAGTCGAATCAACGTTCAGATACCTCAGCTGAGGTATATTGCAGCTCACATATCTCTAACAAGAAAGGTGCAAATACCTCCGCTGAGGATCACTAAACAAATGACAAGGATCCTATAACTCTACTTATGATTGTACTCGAATCAAGATTCAGGTACCTCAGCGGACGTATATCGATCACCAATCAACATTCAGATACCTCAGCTGAGGTATATTGCTGTTCAGCTATCTCTGAAAAGACAGGTGCGGATACCTCTGAAGAGGATCACCACCTGAATGGCAAGGATCCTATTTTTGGTTTTGTTTTAATCATACTGTATTCACTCTAATTAGAGTATGACAGGACCTTAATAATCCCCTCCGCCTCCAGGCGAGCTGGCTAGATGGCGGAGCTCCCCCCCCGCTACCCTTCGTCCCCGCAGACAAAGAAAAAGGTGAAGTGAGAGAAAGACAAAAGAAAAGAAAGAAAGAAAGGTCAAACCCCATTACCGCCCCTGCCGCTCCCGAGCTCTGAGCTCGCTCACTACAGCTACTTCACTTTGGGGGGGAACTTCCTGATTTCAGTGGCCGTCAGGAAGTCCATCACCGCTCGGTCGCACGCTTCTATGGAAAACAGCTCAGAGATCTGCACATGTCGGCATCTGCCCGCTTTGCAGCCAGTCACCTTCCCCACCGCCTTCCACAGTTCTTTTTGGTGATCTTTCCACCGGCTGCAATGGTGGAAGAGGTGCTCCCGCGTCTGGGATACTGTCCCTGCACACCACCAGCACTTGTCGTCATGTCGGTGGCCGAATCATTTCAGGTAAACTCCAGTGGGTGCATGCTCGGACTTCAGTCGGTAGACCCTAGCAGGCAGCGGCGACTTTACGCTTGTCATCGGAATAGGTCTCTTGGTCCCCGCCCTTCCCTTTAGTCTGTAGCTGAAGTGCTTGCTGCATCTATCGGCCACCCACTTCGCGTTGGCTGTTAATCTTCCTTCTGAGATTTGACTAGCCCTATTCGAGGCCGAGGTGTACGGTTGCTCCATTACTATGCTTCCACTCACTTCTCGGGCTAAGTTTGCCTGACGGTCTGCCTCTTCATTTCCGGGGATGCCAGAGTGTCCCGGGACGCAGTGGATCTCGGTTGTGATGCTGTGGCCGAGGAGATTCCGCGCTCTTCTGTTGATCTGCCTCGCCAGTCGCTGCCCAGGGCCAGGCTCCAGGTGTGCCGTTCATCGGATTACGGGCTGTGAGTTGCTGATGACTGCCACCGTCTTCAATCTATGCTCCTGCAATTTTTCTCTCTTCTTGATCGCTGCATCAAGTGCACGTCCGATTTCCCACAGTTTGGTGTAGAAGACTTCCATACGTCCACTGCCCAGAATGCTGTGGTGAGAACTCCATTGATTCCCGTGTTTGCACACTGCTGCGGCTCCCACTTGGGCATGTTCTGAGCGCGATCCGTCCGTCCACCACATCCAGACCCCTGCTCCGACTTTGGCTTGGTTCTCTCTTGCCCAGCGTTGCGCGGCGCTCTTGGCTGCAGTGGGATCGTCCAGTATGGTTGTCCTGACCACTGATTCTTTGCCCAGGGGCGGCCAATCCGTGCCTTCGGTCGTCCGGCCATGCTCATGCTGCTCCCTGATTTCTTTGCATATCGGTGCACCGGAGGAGGGGTTGTGGTGTAGGTCCTTCAGCCTGCTACTGCATGCGTTTGCTAGTCTCACTGTGAATTGCTGCTGTTTGGAGTCTAAGATCACCGGTGCTGGTGTGAGCCCTGACTCTCTCATTAGTGCGCCCTGTGGGGTCGTTGGCAGCGCGCCCTGAATGGACCTGACTTGTCGATTGAGGAGGAGTTGGAGGTCGTCTTGCCTGCCTACGTCTCTGGGGTCCCACCAGAGCTCGCTCCTATATAGTGCGACCGCTTGCACACGCGCCACCTGGACGGCCCTTACCCTCCCTGGAACCACGCCGTATGTCTTGGTAAGGGTTCGGAGTCTAGCTTCTGCCGCCCTGGCCTTCTTCATGCATCGGTTGTGCTGCTCCTTAAACGTTTGGTGTGCGTCCATCCAGACGCCTAGCCAGCATGTCGCCTGTGTGTTGAATCGTATGATCCCGTTGCCGACTCTTATCTTTGCTGTCAGTTTCGGCCGGAGGTGTTTCCTATGGCCCCGTCTGCGCGTGAACAGCGCCGGCGAGGATCCTATAACTCTACTGATGATTGTACTCTGTATTTCTTCAACAACTTGATTTGTCGTTCACCCCCAAAAACATCCCGCATCAATCCATATGACTTCCACAGCGTGTTTCACTATCTGAGCCTACCACATTGTTTAACAAACTTATACCTTGCTGATGTTTTCTTTTCTCTTGAACCAAAAGAATCGCTGCGTTTGGAGAAAGCCCGCGCTCTTAGAAGAGCTCGAACTCGAGCTCGGAACATCGAACACAGAATGTGCATTGTTGGTTACGACAGATGGAACAGATCATACTTTGAGTGAGACATCAGCGATCGATTTTTTCGACTCCGCTGCTACTGGTGGTTGGCCAACTTTGAGACGCATCGTTAGTTCTGTGGGGATGGATTGAGTGCGGCCATCACGAGGGTTGGGTTAGGGTTGAGCGCGGCGAAGCCGCATGCACTTTAGTTCTTGTGTACGTGTCAATTAGACTTAGAGAAAGACAGTCAGTGAGTTTAGGTCAACAGAGAGATTCAGCACAGCGGACACGGTACAACAGGTTATGAGCCCGGGCACTTCGCTGAGTTAACGAACTCGACTCGAATTTAGATTTCGAATTGCGGCATCATCGACACGGTCTCGGAGGAGTACAGACTGACTCCAGGCGTGTACGGATGACAAGAGGGTCGAATCGACAGCGATCTCGATTAAGACCTTTGATGGTACTGACTACAAGAGCTGGAGTTTGGAATTTGAGTTACTCTTGGAACAGAAGCAGGTTCGCGGCATTGTCGACGGTACAGAGGAAGCACCGGACGCGAAGGATGCGACCGAGTTTACAGCATGGAAGAACCAGCGTGGAATCGCGCGGTCGGCCATTCTCCTCGCGATGGAGCGGTCTTTGCTGCAGCCGTATGGTGTTCAGAAAGATACGAAGGCACTGTGGGATCAACTGAAAGAGGACTACAAATCGAAAGTAAAGCTAAAAGTTTGAGTTTTGCTAGATGAATTGTCAGCTGTGAAGTTGAGGGATTCCGAGAATGTGTAGAAATACGCATCGAAGATCCAGGAGTACGTGAACGACTTCAACCTCTGTGTGGAGAGTTCGACCGATACGATGCCAAAGAGCAAGCACAGCTACTACCTGATGCAGGGTATACCTAAGGGTGATGATTGGAGGGTTTTCACCCAATTGATGTACGACAAGATTGACACTCTGGCCAACAATGTTGAGATCAATCGAGTACGAATAGAGATATTGAATTGACTATCGTACAAAAGTGATTGTCTAAAGAGCAAAGAGAGAGATGAAGCCGAGTATCACATCCGGAGACCAATGCCGGGCATCACTGCCGGGGCTAGCCCTACTCCTCAGCATGGGGGCTGGTGGCGGCCCAGGGGGCCGCAAGCCACCGGCCTCATGCCCGCAGCCTTAGGCCAAATGCCACAAAAGCCACCGGGCCAAATCCCGTGCCAACAAACAAACCGGAGTAAGTTATTATGAAGATGAAAGTCCACGAAGCGCGGTTACAAACGGAAGACGATTCGGAAGTGGCAGCCATGTTCTCAAAGTTGCAGACGAATAGCGCTATACAAAGGTAGACTCGGAAGTCCTGGAAGACCCGTGATAGGGGCAGTGATAGTGATGGTAGCAGTTCGGGAGATGACAAGCATGCGAGTCGCCGCACGAATCGGAGGGATACTCAGGGATGCTATAGATGCAACAAGGTGGGGCACATTGTACGGTATTGTCCAAGCACAGCACCAGTGGAGAGCGCAGCACTGACAGAGACAGCGGCAGGGGCAACGACGATGTCGACGACATCAGTTGAGAACTATTGGATGACAGTTACGAACAGAGAGAGCCCATCGAAGGAGAGCTGGTACTTAGATTGTGCCACGGCCTTTCACAATTGCGCAGATCGGCGAAAGTTCGAATGGTACACGGAGTATACGAAGAGAGAAGAGCGGGAGATTCGCGATTTTGCTGGAAGAGTAGCAGGTAAAGCCATCGGGCATGGAGATGTACGGCTGAGGCTTCGGTTGCCTGGAGGCTGTAGGAATGAAGTGGTTGTGTGAAATGTCTTCTATGTCGGAGGAGCACATCGCTCGGTATCACAATCGCAGCAAATGGATCGGGGATTACGGATTGTCCCAGTCAATGGCAACGGAATCCAGATATTCGACAAATCGCCGACAGACAGTGCTCGAGGTCGATGTCGAGGAAAAGTTGTGTGCGTGGCACGTCAGATTGGAGGGTTATTCCGGCTAGATGTAGGCTTTCAGGAAACAGATATCGAGCGAGAGGATGATTGTTTCGGAGGAGCTCCAGGCACGCTTGATTGTTTGGGAGGAATTCTGGGCTTGGTGTCGTTTGGGAGGAGCTTCAGGCAAAGCTCTATCGTCGTTTTCTGTAGAGTTAGGCACTTACGCTGGTGATACCGGATGGATTTGAGTGTGGTCATCACGTGGGTTGGTTTAGGGTTGAGAGCGGCGGAGCTGTATGCACTTTAGTTCTTGTGTATGTGTCAATTAGACTCAGAGAGACAGTCAGTGAGTTTAGGTCAATAGAGAGATTCAGCACAGCGGACACGGTACAATCAGTTCAATCCTCATCTTCTACGGGCTTCCTTGGGATTGAATGTAATCGTATGCACTAGGGGTGGAATGAAAAGAGCGACGAGCACATCCCACAGCAACTGCCCCACACCCTCACCCAGCGCACCGGCCACTGCGAACTTGAACTTAAAATCGAAGTGAAGATAGCGAAGCTCATGAGCGCCACCCCTGCGCATCTGGATTCTCCGGAGGCCCATGAAGCAGTCGTGTGTGCGTTTGATTCCTCCCCACTCCTGGACGACCTCGCCAACGCGAGCACCGAGCTGTCATGAACTGCGCGCGCTTTATCAAGGCTAACGTTGCCTCCATCATCATACCTCCTCCCGTTAAAGAGTCGGTATTCAGGTAGAGAGGAAACTCGTAAAACGCTCAAGTCTATTGTTCTAATCTACAGGGAGAATCTACGATTTATATACTTAGAACATCGGAAGATTCCGCAAAGGTTCCGCGGAGATGATGGTATCCGGAGTTCCTATTACGCTATGAGGGGAGAACTGTGTCTATGGACTCAGGAACAGTGTTGAGGGTGAGAGAGAGAGAGAGAGAGAGAGAAGAAAATGACTCGCGCTATATAGTACAAGAGAATGGCGACAGTTACGTGGCCCTTGCCACTTGCCACTAGATATGCAACAATTCTTGCGGAATAATTGCCTGATTCTTATGGAGTCTATGCGAAGATCTATGGTCTATATACCGCCTGCTATATCGCCTGAAACTCATGTCTGTTGACTAGGGATTGGGCCCGGTGGCTTCCCTAGTGTTTGGTGCTGGCGGGCTCGGGCATGAGGACGGTGGCTTACGGCCCCCATTGGCCTCGCCTGCCCCCATGTTGAGGAGGCGGGCTCGGCACTGGTAGTCGGCTTCGGACTCGGTTGTGATACTCGGCTTTGCCGAGTATGGTCTTTTCTCTGTATATAAGTCTAGTGTTTTCCTTCTCTTGTATGAATAGACAATTGAGCTTCTTCATTCTTCCTCTTTTGCTCTCAACAATGTCCTGATGCATCGTATGCATGCTCATCTAGTATCCTCATACAAGCCATAATTTCATGCAAGGTCGGAGACAGATGGCTAAATGCATATATGCAACAATTCCAAGTCCGAGACTGGCGAGTGAGCAATCATGTATGAGTCTACTCGGCGACCTCAGTACATCGGTGACCTCACATCAGAACATTCATGCAGCCGACGGCGTTCGGGCAAATTCCTGAGTCAACACCCGTGCTCTTCATGCCAACTACAGAAAAGCCTATCCCGTCTGCGCTCACGCTAGTCGACGTCGCCCCTCTCCCGCAGCTACGTGCCTTCAACACCCTCACCTGATCCACGACCTCAACAACCGCGCTATATTCGGAACTAGTAGGAAGGAAAGCGAAGGGGGCTGAGAGTGTTGTACAAGAGGAGAGAGGGTGCCCGGGATGTATAAGGAGGTCTGAGATATGGGGGGCGTTCTCGAAAGTGGGGAGGTTTTTTAGTGATTTTGTGCAAGAGCACGGGTGGCGGGGGCGGTGGGCATTGTGATGGAGACGCTATATGAGGAGAAGGGGAGCTAGAAGGGAGTTAGGGGTATTTCCTTGGTGTTTGGTGTTGTAGCTAGGGGGTGAACCTGCACCCTCGTGCTTCATAATACCGGAATTTCTTATTTCTCTGAGTTCAGCTGAAACGTCTGAGTAGGAGAGCAATCAAGTACCATGATGCAGTCAAGACACGTAAAATGTAAATGCATTAGTATTCCTATTACAGTACAGTAGTTAGACTGCTGGAGGACAAGCCACAACTCACAAATGCCAAAGAACTGCTAGTATTCCTCCAGCCTCGCCTTAGTATTTTCTAGTCATTTAACCCACTGGTAGACTAGATATTATACTTTCTCTTAGGTACTTACTTAGTTCAGGACTTAGTAAGTAGTTCTGGTATGATCACATGAGGTATAGAAAAAGTCGAGAAAAAGACAACATAATGATAAAACGAACCCTATCTCAATCCAGCTCGTCGTACATGATCTGTTCAATCCATGACATTGTCCGTTTCTCCTTAGCCCCTGCGATGTCCTTTTTGGATCGCTCAATTTCTTCAACCATCCAATCGGAACGCTCTGACTGCGGTAGCATTTCGAAATATTCCGCCGGAGAACACGCTGGATCTCCTTCATCAATCTCGACGGCGTCTACAATACCTCCATCATCTTCGTGTTCGCTTTCGTTTTCGTCTTCAACCGTGAATCCACCTAAACCGTGCCCCATCACGTAAAACAGATCAACCGCTGCAGGGGAATAGTCCGGATCGAAGTAGTAATTGACGACAGGTGTTATAGGTAGAGACGCTTCATACTCCTGAAGATGCAGCACCTCGGATGACGAGAAGGTGACATCCGGACTGAAACTCTTCCACCGTCTTGTGAAAGGAACATTAAATGTAAAGGGCTGGACGAGGACCCAGCTTGGGAAGCGATCGTAGTACCTGACACGCTGGCCGTCGATAATAGTTGTTGGCTGCAACGGTGCTCCGAAGTCGGCCGGAGAAGTTGTTGGGTCAGCAGGTTCAAGAGGAATATGGAGTCGTTGAATGAGAGGCTGTTGCGAAATCCAAAGCGCGGCATCCGGTGAATTTGAATACGATGGGATAGGATATACTTGGACAGTAAAATACTGCTGACGGACATTGCGTGAAGAACTCGCGACTAAGGCAGAGTGGTAGTTGTATTGGGTGGCTGACGAAACCGCAGACTTGCTAAGAACGGAACCCGGGCCGGGGAGTCGGATTTTGATGAGTTGCCCAGAGTACGGAAGGATGCTATCGTCGACATGTTTGTGGGCGACGAGATGGTGTGTGGAAGTGCTCGTCGACATGTTGTGGGCTTGGTTGCGCCTGAGCGTTGAATGACAGCAGGAGAAGATGATCGCTTAGTGCAGGATTTTAATCTCTGCGCTAACCGAAATTCCTTGGCATTCGCTGATTAGCCCATCGACTAGAGCCGCTGCGGCTCTCGACCCACACCTCCCTCGTCCACCCAACGCCCACACCCAACACCCATCCAGCACCCACCACTCTATAGAGCTAGGCATTCATCTCTGTACACCACATTAATTCACTCAACGAATACGACATCTGTAACCTCCGTTCCTGCCCTAGTACTTTGTTGCTTGCCCCCTTTGTCCGACCGCAGCTAACAACAAATGGGTTGCAGGAAGCTGGATTATATAGACACCACAGCCTGAACTGCAGCGAGCATACACTACACGTACGAGCGTACTACTGAGATCCTACAACTTTGAGATTGGGGGAGGCTAGAGGAGAGTACATTTCCCGATTCCGCGGTGCTGCATCCAACGCGCTATCCCGTCATGTCGCCCACTACTCCGTGCGGCAGGCTACAATTGTTGCTGGCCATAGGTCTGCTTCTACTTTCACCGGCTCGCGTAGCAGTACATGTAGGATACTTTTCACCTCGGTTAAACGCCTCTACTAGTTTGAGCAAGATAAGCAGTCAACGCGGAATCAGTCGCGAGGTGAAGGATATTTACAAAGAATAGGAAGCAGACTCCCAGGGCACCAATGTATAGTATTTCATCGTAACCATCCATTCCTTCCTTGTTTCCCGCTTCGGGGGTGGGGGTTTAAGAGTACGTAACTGATGTCTGCCCATGTATGTTGCAGGTAGATGAGATTCGGGTAGGCACCACATACTGAAACATCAGCGAGCATGCACGGGTATAAATCTACGAGCCTATCATCGCAACTCTGCTATCTGTAGTCCAAAGAGCGGGCGGATGGTCGGAGTTTGGAGGATTCTCAATTCCGCGGCTATGAGTTTCAACAAACTCCTCACTACGCACCGGGTACTAGTACCGATTCTGCGCACGCGTGTTGATTTTTTTTCAACGCTGAACAATGCGGATTGCGAGGGTACAACATGTGCGGCCACAGCGGGGTCTGGGAGTTAGCAAATACACTGCGGCGACTTTGCCGAGTTTTGCTATGCGCGTTATCTCTGCTAAGGTTTCATTGTGTCGAACCCTCCCTCGGGATACGGGGACGTAATAGTGACCCTGTCTGATGCAATGTCGGGGGTCATGTCTGTATTTGCGGCCGTATAATTGCAACTTTATATAGACCTCGGCTCTACACTTTAATCTAGTTAACTTTGGAATGTCATTCTATATGTTCCACAAACAGGAGCAGTATCTCCAAAAATGTTCTCCATGTGATCCCATTCAAAACACTCTTCCCGACACAAAAATCTGAGCCATTTAGTTGTGATTAGATAGTATATAAATAAGATCTGATAACATGGATGGGCATGCGGCTCCTATTGCTGTAGCTTTCGATTATCGCTCGAGTTGCGAGTAGATAGCGGATAAGATAGCTGGGCATGCGGCTGACAGCCGTCAGTGTAAATCCCATCTTACCCCCGCACCATCATGACCACCCAACCACCTCTCGCCTCCCCACCATCCTAGTCATCAACTAAGACTGCTACCTCTTCTCACGTAGTTAGTTCATCAAAATCCGCTTCAACGCCTCGCTTCAAGGTTTCCAGTCAATCCTGAGTACCTCAGCCCCCACTGCCGTGCCCTTCACCTACCACACCGCATTTGGCACCCCCGCTGTCGCAGATCCCGCCTCACAATCCCCGCATTCCCTTTTCCCGTATACTCCGGCTCAACCAATCCCGCCACCACGATGGCTTCCCAACCTACAACTTTCCGCTGGCTGTTTCTATCTAGCACCCTCGGACCGTGTGAATACACCACTGGAGTTCGGCGCCCCATTGAACCCGACATATCCCTGTGCTGGGCCGACGAAGAGGGACATTAACCTCATCCCGTTATCAGTCGTCAGGATCACCATATTTACCCTCTCACCTTACACTATAACAGGAAGATCATATCCCCGGAGGTAAAGGTTGGCGATGACTAGATGCGCATGCTTCTATATACGCACCGGCTGAAACAGAACATGACAGCGCGCAGTAGCTACGCTTGACGGTTATGCGTGGTCGTGAACTCCGTCAGGTAGCTGAAATACGATTCAGACCTGAATTGCAGGACCGGTTCTGTGGTTTAGGAAGGTGGATATGGGACCGAGGTGCTGTTGGTGGGCAGAGGGTGATGGGGTAAATCCGGCAAGTCGGACGGCAGAGGTATCTGAGGCAGGGAGCTGGGAAGGAGCTGGTGGACGTTTCAAAGTAATGCCGGCAGGAAGGGATAAGGAAGTGTTGGGGATATGGTGGGGAGACGTGAAGCGTGGAGGAAGGAGTGGGAGAAACCGCTTATGATGGAATGGTTGCGAAATACGGTCGGGGTTGAGAGGGGTACATTGGCTTCGTCAGATATGCTTGTTAGCGTTGTGGGGATGCGTAGGGTATTTGTTGCAGCTTTGAGCACAGCGTTTTGTATTGTTACCAACTACTCCTTTCAGTGCTGGGCGTTTTCATAGTGAGGGTGAGACATCTGTATATTTTATTGTTAGTGGTGCCGCTAATGATTATTTGTACTTAGAACTACAATTGTGCAACTTGCACTAGATAATGTGCACGGAATTGGTAGTGTTGACCGCTGTCATGAGTATGGATTTTGGGTAAAGGTCAATTACCTTTGTTTGTTTTAATCATACTGTATTTACTCTACTTAGAGTATGACAGGACCTAATTTTTCCCCTCCGCCTCCGGGCGAGGCGGCTGGATGGCAGAGTTCCCTACCCGTTACCCTTTATCCCCGCTGACAAAAGAAAAGAGTAAAAGATTGACCACCTTTAACAAACCTCATGACAAAAGAAAAAGAAAAGAGAGACTGCCGACCTCCGCATCTCCTTAGCCGAGAACGTCTCCACGTCCGTGGCCGCCAGGAAGTCCATCACCACTTGGTCACATATGTCCATGGAAAACAGCTCGGATATTTGCACATGCCGACATGTGCCCGCCTTCCAGCCCGTCGTCAACTCTACTTCTTTCCAGAGCTCCTGCTGGTCATCTTTCCACAGGCTGCAGTGGCGGAAGAGATGCTCCCGCGTCTGGGTCGCCGTACCTCCGCACCACCAGCACTGTCGTACACTCGGTGTCTGAAGCGTTTCAGATAATCTTCGGTGGGCGCATGCCCGCTTTTCATATTCTTTGATGTCTTCATACATCTCGGGGCCACCAGTAACACATGACTGCCTTTAGCAACGTTTCATTTCTTCGTCGATGACTACTCAGCTCATGTGTTGCTTCCATTGCGTTTTCTTACTTTTGTGTTATGCAGAATTCTATCGTAGGTGCCTATGCTCCTGCTCGTATATGTACAGAGATCCCGTGGCACAATACCTTGTGCCCAACCACCCTTAGGCCCAATCGGCATTCCCGGTGCCTTGTGCCCTATAGGCATGCCTTATGCCTTACCGGCATGCCCTATGGTAATCTCTGCAAGCCCTACGGAGGACCTAAGTATTCATGCAACAATTTTCACTGCTTCCCATTGTTTGCTTTTGTATGACATGACATACAGACTACAGTAGTGAGAACCACGGGACGGTCAGGGGGCGGTTTTGATAGTCCGTCATCCCATCCCGCAACGGGATTTGGGATGGCAATATCGAGGCATCCCGCCCGGGATCGGACGGGATGCCGTGTCATTTCGTGTCAATTCGGCCGCCATAGACGGCTCCTTCAAATCAAGATTGAAAATGTGGGGGTAATAGAGCCCGTTAAGTAGAGCATTTGACGTCAAATAAGCGTCCTTATCAGACAAATATTCGTGGAGTTGGCATGGGAGGATGGTGGGGGGGTTAGCAAGGGAGAGAATTCCACCAACACCCTCCATTCACCCATGCCAACGCCACGAATATTTGTCCGATAAGGACGCCTGCTGCATGTTGTTGTTGTTGTTTATTCATACTGTATGCACTCTAATTAGAGTATGACAGGACCTAGATACCCCCTCCGCCTCCGGGCGAGCCGGCTAGATGGCGGAGCTCCCCCCCCGCTACCCTTCATCCCCGCTGACATATGAAAGTTGAGAGATAGAATAGGACAAAGATAAACATAAACTGAAAAACGAAAAGAAGAGAAGGAAAGGAAAGGAAAGGAAAGGAAGGAAAGGACCAGCAAAGCAAAGCAAAGCAAAAAAAAGAAGAGAAGAGAGAGAAAAACGAATATAAACCCCACCGCCGCCGCCCCCTGCACCCTGCACCTGACTCAGTCTCTGCACCTGCTCCATATCGTCATCCACTTGGGCGGGAACTTCCCAACTTCAGTAGCCGCCAGGAAGTCCATCACCGCTTGGTCGCACTCTTCCATGGAAAACAGCTCAGAGATCTGCACGTGTCGGCATCTGCCCGCTTTCCAGCCCGTCACCTTTCCCACCGCCTTCCATAGTGTTTTCTGCTGGTCTCTCCACCGGCTGCAGCGGCGGAAGAGGTGTTCCCGCGTCTGGGCCGCCGTCCTGCCTCCGCCGCCGCACCACCAGCATTTGTCGTCCTCTCGATGGCCGAACCGTTTTAGGTAGACTCCAGTGGGTGCGTGCCCGCACTTTAGTCTGTTTAACCTGGTAGCCAGCGATTTCACGCTTGTCATCGGGACAGGTCTCTTGGTCCCCGTCTTGCCCTTGAGTCTGTTGCTGAAGTGCTTGCTGGACTTGTCGGCCTCCCACTTTGCCTTGGCAGCTGACCTTCCCTCGGAGATTCGTCTGGCTCTATTCGAGGCCGCGGTATATGGCCGCTCTATCACCGTGTCTCCGCTGGCGTCTCGGGCCAGGTTCGCCTGACGGTCCGCCTCTTCGTTTCCAGGGATGCTGGAGTGTCCCGGGACCCAGTGGATCTCAGTTGCGATGCCGTGGGCGAGGAGAGCCTGCGCTCTCCGATTGATCCGCCTCGCTAATCGCTGCCCCGGGCCCGGCTCTAGGTGTGCCGCTGCCTGCTGCATGTCAAATGCTCTAGTCGAACCGCTCTATGACCTCCGCATGTTCGATCTTGATTTCGAGCAGCCGTTCTTACTCGACCGCCGTTTTTCTGATTGTAGAGTCGTAGAGACAATCCCATCCGCATACCGTGATTTCGCTCGACCGACTTCCTGGCAGCCACTGATGTTGGGAAGTTCCCGCCCCAGCGGGCTGAGGAGCAGGAGCCGGCGGTCTCTCCCTTGGGATTTCATCCCATTTCCTTTGTATCTCATCGATCGCTTTCTTAGATGCTTTCTTTTGTCAGAAGGGGACGACTGGTAGGAGGAGTGGAGCTCCGCCTTCTAGCCGGCCAGCCCGGAGGCGGAGGGGATTAAGGGGCTGTCATACTCTAAGTAGAGTGAATACAGTATCATTAAAACAAACAAAAAACCACGACCCTGTACTTACCCACCAGCCAACATACACCTCCGATAACCTCTCTCTCCGCCTGGTTTTGCCAAGCTTTCCCCTCTTTGGGGGAGAGCAGGATTTTACGTTGGCTTCATCTGTGTGTCCGCTCATCTTTGGGTGAGTATACCTCGTCGACAACACCATTGATACACTCAGTATCCGCACCGAACGGTAGTCCCCAGTAGGGCAACTCGCCTTCTCGGACGTTTTACGCCAGTTATACGATCGTTACGACATTACCCGACGCGATCTAAACAATCCGGCCGCCCACCAGCTTACAGCCCAACAATAGTCAGCGCGCAACAAATGACCTCAGGAGATTATCAGTCTCGGACATACGAATCCTGCCTACTTCAGTTTTGGCGATTGGGGTATTGCACTGCACTAACATCAATGAGATCCTGGAGGGCCACAGCGAGGGACTGCCACAGAGCTGCGACTAAGTGGGATAAGTCGGTTAAGGAGTGGGGGTCAATTAATTTGTTTTGAGGAGGGGAACCAGCAGGAGAGCCGGAGTGGTAAGTGTGTTAGGGGAGCCGGGTAGAGAGTCTACTGCGGAGGGACGGGGAAAGTGCCTGGAGGTTGCAAAGGGTGCTGCTTTCGCGACTTTGCTCAGGGGCTGAAAACCCTGAGTAAGCGATTGGGATGTGGGGGGGCGGTGGAAAAAATATTATATGTCATGGCCGCTCGCGGCAGAATACATTATCATTACAAACAAACCAACAAACATCTATTCCGTGATCTCGGCCATGATTGCCCTCGGGCAGAATTCATTCATGAGCAGCCCTATAAGCTCTCTAGGAACTCTCAACTCACCATAGGCGCGAATAAGTTAGCCTACACCACGATTAGAGTTGTCCTGGCTATAGGGATCAAGGTGACATACCACCACTTCAGGTCCGCGTTAACAATTTACTCATCTAAGAGTCGAAACAGCGAAATCGACTAGTCTCATGTCGCTTCTCCTGGCCGGCCATCGTGTGTACCTTCGGTGACAGTCTTGGCTAGTGCAGGGTATTAGTGTTACTCTGATTTGGCGGGGAAGAGACAGAATGGGGAAGCAATCGACGAAGGAATACTTAAGGTCGGGAAGGCTACCTAGGTAGTGATGACAATGAAGTATGCAGCATGACCAAGTTGATAATTTTTGGTATAGAGTCCGATAAAAACTATCTCAAGCACAAAGAAAAACCAGAGGTGAATACTATATTCCACGGAAAGAATTTCTGGTTATATATATTTGTTGTAATTACCTCAGCAAAAGGAGGGAATCAACAGTAAGTGCATTTGGCCAGCGGCGGAATTCTTGGCATCGATAAATAGACTCTCGATACCTGGGACATTACATCGTTCGCGACCAGCCTGCCGACACGTCAATTCTCCGCCAGCTCGTTCATCTCCTACTGTTAACGTTCGACGAGATCCAATGAATGTTACCTCAAGCCAGTTGTCCTTGTCAGACGCCAAATGCGACCGAGTCCAGAAGTATTTTGATGACATGGACGAAACCACATGGTGCAATACCATTGGGGAGATGAAGAAGCACACCGCCACTCTCCGAGTCTATAGTTCTGAGGGACTCTTAATGCTATGCCAGCTGATTCGCAGCGAGCGTAGCCTCTTCCGTTGCTGCTCTCATGTTTATGACTGGGGGACACTGATACAATCGGTATATCATTACGGCTCATGCGTGCGTTGGTCTGACTGATGCGGTGCAGTCGATAGCAAGAGTAGTGGAGTCGGCGAGAACAGTGGAGTCGCCAGTCATTCTGGGAAGAAACACTCTCAGGTCAGTAGCGGGGCTACATGCGTTGCCGAAATGGAAGGTACGTAACTTCTACGGATGATGTACTGGCTGACGTTAACATACAAATAGCAGACGCCCAGAAGACAGACAATGCCGAGGAGCAGAGCGAGTACGCCATCACTCCAAAGGCCACACAAGTCCTCAGTACGCTCCTCATCGAAGTCGGCAGAGAAGCACGGCCCGTCCGCGCTGTTGCACCATTGGTAGGAAGTATAAACATTCTTTCTAAGCGGCCCGGCCGCAAAATCTGAGGACAGCCTTGGCACAGGCCTGTCCCTGCTTCCATCGTAGGAGAATATTTTCTTCCGGTCGTAACTACATATGACTCAACAGTTCAAAAACACTCCCAACTACTAAAACGTATTATAATCGTCTTCGAAGTACAGAAGTTGCAACACAAACTGTTCCAAATATACTAGGTTCACCTGTGTCCAGTGTTGTCAACCGTCCCGTCCGTCCGAGATTCCTCCAGGACGGACGGGACGGCGCCAAGGCCGTCCGTCCTGTCCTTACTCAAGACGGACGGAATGTCGGCCGTCATCCACCGTCATCGGGCAGTTACTGTTTATATTTAGGCGAGACCCAATCGAGCCTAATAATGTTATACAGGCTTCGGAATGTATGAAATTCTGGGTGCAGAGGGCGTAATCTTTGGAGAAACAGAGTCAGAAATAGTATGGATGGAGCAGATGCTCACAGATCTTGCATCACGGTCAGAATAGTAATTGAAATGATTTTCGTATAATTTTTGTTATGTGCGCTAAGACTTCTCCGTCGACGGCCGTCCGGCCTCAAAAAGACGGCGCCGTTCCGTCCTGGCTCAGGACGGACGGCAAGTTGCCGTCCCGTCCCGTCCTCCGTGATGTCGGACGGACGGGACGGTTGACAACACTGCCTGTGTCAGCCACCGTTACAACCGTGTACGAAGTTATGGCTTGAATGAGGTTATGGCTTGTATGAGGATACGGGCATGTATTAGGACTCAGGGTGATGCGTCTCAGTTAAGGGTGTACGCGTACGTAGATGGTAGATCGTTAATATATGGCCCTTTGTGCCTCGACTAGATAGAGATACTTGGCAATTACTATCGTATTCAACACAAACTATTGCATGATAGGTCAATGCGTTTTCATGGCCGCAGATGAGTCTCGTATGACCGGAGATTGCTGTCGGCCTGGAGGGTCTATACACAGATGCGTACACACGCATTCGTATTGTACTCTCATATATATGTGGCTTTATGGCCCTCTTAGATAGGATACTATTAAGCTTCTCCATCTCTCTACTTGGAGCACAAATGTTACTATGTGATCTGAAAAGAAGTCGCCGATACTGAGATCGTCGAATTGACTCACAGGCTACGGGTTCACAGTAGTACACTCATCCACAAGTTTTCACTCGCCACTGCCACCGCCACTGGTATTTGCAATCGTGAGCTTCCATAGACTTCCATGTGTTCCAGGCTCTCATGTATATAAAGACAGAGCTTCTCCTTAGATAGTAGAATAGACTTCGTACGCTTTACATTCGTAACAAATGTTACAGATGTACATGATGTTACAGGTCTGATACACGGTCACGGCTGCAGGGGCTGATGCCACCTGTATATATCTCGAGTCTTTCTCCTTCTCTCTTCTCTGTACCATAGAATACACGCACACGGTTCTCCCCAAATTCCATATCGTAACAAACGGTCATTGAATATCGAGTGCCGGTTGGTGACGCTGTTTGGGTACTCGAGTAGATGTTATTTTTGCCACGCCAGCGCTCATCTTTTGTGCAACGTCATCCACCAACACCGGGATACGCTCTCAACAGCCGCAATTCTTCCCACATCGCTATATCATGGAAGCCCAGACCAGTGTATATGTATTTATGCTCCCCGATCACCATACACGACACTAAAAACGCAGATAATGAGCCATCTCTCATCATTTCTTCACCCAACCGTGCCCCGAATCGTACGTGCACAAAAGCCTGCAGCAAGGCTGATCCTATATTGCCTCCGTTTCACTCCATATTCGGAAGATATCCCCATTGTCTTATACGAGGTCGACAAAGGCTATGAGACTGCGTCCTTCGTGAAGGATATCCTCCGAGAGATCGAAACATGGCTCAACTTGAGAAGATGAAACCCAGAGGTTATTCAAAGCTCACAACTGCTACTGCAGGTTACACAGTCGACTACGAAGTTACGGAACGATGGGTCGGATGCTGTAAGGCTCACGCAGGAGTTCCAGTTAAAGCCACTCCACCCGTATGAACCGGGATGGCTTATTGGTAATGAGGCCACTGTGCGTCGCGTCGTCCATCCCTTTGCTATCTTCGACGTGCTGGACCATGCGGAATTTTGCGACCAAGTGGGATTAGGTCTGCAATAAGATTGATTGAAGTTAGTCGCTTCATTCTAGGAAATTGAAATACATTATCGTTCTGTGTTGAAGCAATCTAAAGGGAATGAAAGATGTTGAATTGTCTGCCATACAAATAGAGAAGACAGGCAAGCTTTTATACTAGCAAGAAAGAGAAATAAAGCACCACTCTCGAGGATGCCGAGCATCATACATGAAGCTAAGTATTACTACCGAGGCTAGGCCCTACTCGGCATGGAGCTGATGGCGGTGGATGGGGGCCATGGGGGCCGCATGTCACTGGTCTCATGCTCGAGTTTCGGCTGTAGTCCTCTTGGCTCTAGATTCAAATACTAAGGAGGCCATCAAGTCAAATCCTGAGTCAACAGGTAGGAAGAACTGAAGTGAAGTGAAGTGAAGGGGAGAGAAAACGAAGGCAGTGTTGACTCAAGATTTAGTCCGAAAGTCCACCACTTGCTAGAAGTCCATCGAAGCTGCTAGAAAGAACTGGAGAGTCGTTGCTAATGTCTTGAGTCATTTGCATAGACTCATTCACAAATTGTCACTCGCCACTCGACTCTGCCACTCTGTTGCAGGTGTACTTGTGCCGGAGATATGTTACAGATCTGATACACGGTGACTGCTGCAGGGGCTGATACCTCCTGTATATATCTCGAGTCTTTCTCCTCTCTTCTCTGTACCATAGAATACACGCACAATGTTCTCCCCTAGTTCCATATCGTAACACACTCTCTACTCTGAGTCTCTCTGCGGAACCTCTAAATACTTTATGTATATAACGCCATATATCTTACTTTAGATAGTTCTTCAGATAATCGCTTTTGTACGATAGACAATTCAATATCTCTACTCTGTACTCGATTGTTCCCAACCAGCAGCTCGAGCAAGAGATTGAGAGGCATTTTAGCATCCATGCACCCGATTATAATCCTCCTATTTCATACTTGGACCCCAGATCTCCCATTCCTGTTCACATACATCATAATTGTCCGTTTTGTCCGTCGAATGCTCGTCCTGGCCGGGGCTACCAATTTCCAGGCGCATTTAGCATGGACTGGTGGTTTCAGATTTCTGCCAACTGAGTCTCGCAACCTATAGGGCCCAGAAGTCCGCTGGGTTATGCGTCGGTGATGTCAAGTGATGGAATGTTAATCGCGAGTGATGAAACGAGGACCGAGTGACAACCATGATGATATGGCTGCAACAAGCAGAAGATCGCACGCTATGTCCCTAGAACATTAGAGTAGTATGGTTCATCTTGCACCTCTATTTGGGCTACCAAAGATGTCACTTTGGGATACCGGAGGACACTCTTTGAAGTAGTCTTAACACTGGTGAGTGGGTGTGAATTATATTTGGAATATACTCAATGAACCCATAATCAGTTGGTAGTCTTTGACTCTTTGGGTGATCGGTTTCTGTGGCTGCAGCAGCATGGGCTCTATCAGTGTAGCACCATTTGGGAGGAATGAGAATGTTTAACACCAATGTCTGAGATAACGAATCGTACTCTGGAACGCTGGGAACTAGCACTGGCAGAGTTGGGTTATCATTCAAGTCTACGCTGACCTGGAGAAAGGTTGGCGCTGCTTCGCTGTTTTGGATGACCATTGCCGCCAATTGGCCGACGCAGCAAGATCTCTTGTTAACCCATCGAAGTCACATGACATCACAAAACCTTGAATGCCTACCAAACTAAATATTCGACCTTTGAACATCTACAAACTCACAAACATTTCGAACCTCCCACCATCTCGCGCAACCACATAACACACACTTCACAATCTAACAATTTGCGCCATGTCTATCTCAAACATCGCCACAGGCCCGCGTTCTACCGCCCGCAGGCGCGCCCAAACAGAGCTCGTTCACGTCATCTCCGGCGACAGTGACTCCGAACCAGGCTCGAACAGCTCAGTCAGTTATACTACAGCTGTTACCACCCCTGACGGGAGCCCCATACGCGCTGCCGTCAAGCTAGCTTATGCCCGCGGCGACGCCACCCATCGGGATGCCTTGATTATTGCTTATGGTCCCCAGAGGATGATTGACCAATTTAAAACAATTTGGGCCGACATTTCCCGTCTCCGTGAGACGGTGCATCGTACCGCAGTCCGAGAGGTTATATTCACAGTATGTCCTCCCCACCTCTCCTTCCCATAATTGCTGTGTTCACACAACATTGCGCTACAGCTTCGCAAGTCCTTCGGTGCGAGCTACCTCGACACCAACATCCCCTCCACTTCCCGGCCTACGCTCAACGAACTCGTCACTTTCTTGCAGCAGGAATCGCGGTGGATCAATGTCTACTCAGGACTGAGGCCAGATCAACGTCAACAGCTATTCAATCTTTTCTTTGATGTTGACTTTCTCGGTGACCTCAACGCCACTGTACACGACATCACCGTTCAGGAGGCCATCGCAAGCATGCGCTACTACATGGGCAACAATGGCGAACATCATGCAACCCTCCATACCGCGCTGCTTTGGATGCTTGGTGTGCCAACTCTCGACCGAACTCACCCGTCGGTGCTGACAAAGAAGTTTGGTGAGTATGTCAAGGAGAGGAACCTCAAGAACCGCCATGGGAGCAGGCCGTTCTTTGCCGAGGTGAAGGGTTTCAATAGCCAGCGGAAGGAGGAGATTATGGAAGATGAGGAGAAGAGGGGCACGTTTCTGAGACCGAAGACTTTTCAGAAAGAAAGGGAGAAGATGATGGTGGAGATTGGTACGATGAGGAAGGAATTATCGGCTAATCGTACGCAGAATGGGGTCATGAAGACGATGTTGTTGATGGAGATGCAGGCGCGCAAGAGGGCCACCGCCACTCTTGCCGAGTATAATTCCAAACTCAAGCAATCGACAGCAAAGGTTGTCGAACTCGAGACCAAGCACCGGGAGGCGATGGCAAATGTTGCCGACCTCGAGTTCAAGCACCAGGATGCGATGGCAAAAGTTGCTAACCTCGAGACCCAGCACAAGGAAAAGGTTGCTGAACTCGAGACCAAGCATCTGGAGGCAATGGCAAAAATTGTCGACCTCGAGACCAAGCACCGGGAGGCGATGGGAAATGTTGCCGACCTCGAGACCAAGCACCAGGAAAAGGTTGTCGAACTGGAGACCAAGCACCAGGAAAAGGTTGCCGAACTCGAGACCAAGCATCGGGAGGCAACGGCAAAAATTGCCGACCTCGAGACCAAGCACCGGGAGGCAACGGCAAAAATTGCCAACCTTGAGACCAAGCACCAGGAAAAGGTTGTTGATCTCGAGACCAAGCACCGGGAAGCGATGGCAAAAGTTACCGACCTCGAGACCAAGCACAAGGACAAGGTTGCCGAACTCGAAACTATCCTGGAAAAATCCAATTTTAACCACCTTGTAACTAAATCCAAGCTCGCCGTTATGGAAACCAAGATGTCCGCTATGGATGAACAGGTGAAGAAGATGGCAGCAATGGAAGAACAGGTGAAGAGGATGGCAGCCATGGAAGAACAGGTGAAGAGGATGTCAGAGATGATGACTGCGAAACTTCAGTCTTAGGTTCGTCTCTATACTCCACCTCCCGAACCCTTCCGCAGATCCTACTAACGAATTGCCAGATCGTTGCCTCGCACGTGGTTTCTTTGAGTGATGGGATGAAACTACATGGGGCGGTGGCAATTAATATGGGAAGACGGGGGACTACAGCAGTTTGGATAGCGATACTAGAGGCGAATGTGGCGGAATGTTCGGGAGAGGGAATGGGAGCGGTTTGTACCACGATAATAAACTACTGTTGTATGAGTGAAATTTTGAATACATTACATGCTCGAATATCGTATACTCCCCAAAAGTAAAACCTTGACGAAGGTGGCTGTCTTCAGCGACTCGCAGGTGGCCATCCGACGGACGTAGCACCTGGAGCCGGGGCCAGGGCAGCCGCTAGCCAGGCTGATTAACCGCAATGCGAGAGCCCTTCGCGAAGTCGGTATCGAAATAGAGATCCACTGGATCCCAGGACACACCGAGATCCTCGGGAATGGAGAAGCAAATCGCCAGGCGAACGTAGCCCGAGAAGGCCGGAGAGCGGGCACGGTACGAGGGCGAATATACACCTCGGCGGCGAATAGAACCTGACGGACCCCTGAAGCAAGGTCAGCGACGAAAGCACAATGGGAAGCCAACAAGTATGGGAGGCCAACAAGTGCAGCTAGCACGGCGGCTACAGACTGAAGGGCAAGGCTGGGAGCAAGAGACCTATCCCAATGACTAGTGTGAAGTCACTGGCAGCCAGGTTCTATCGACTGAAGTCCGAGCATGCGCCAGTAGACAGGTACTTGAAACAATCCGGACACCGAGACGACAACAAGTGCTGGTGGAGGTAAAACGGTCCAGACACGGGAACACCTCTTCCGCCAGTGCAGCCGATGGAAAGACCAACAGAGAACGCTCTGGAAAGTGGTGGGGAAGGCAACGGGCTGAAGAGCGGGCAGATGCCCACACGTGCAGGTCTCTGAGCTGTTTTCCCTAGAGAAATGCGATAAAGAAGTGCTGGACTTCCTGGCGACTACTGAAGTCGGGAAGTTCCCGCCCGGGTGAGTGGAGGAGTAAGGTTCGGTAGTCTTTCTTTCGGGTCTCTTCGGTTTTATCGATCTTTTGCTTTGTGCTTTCCTTTGTCAGAGGGGGTGACGGGTAGCAGAGGGAGAGCTTTGCCATCTAGCCGGCCTGCCTGGAGGCGAAGGTGATTAGGGGTCCGTCATAATCTAAATAGAGTGAATACAGTATGATTATGTTGGCACGGGATTTGGCCCGATGGCTTGTGTGGCGTTCGGGGGCTTACAGCCCCCGACGGCCTAAGGCTGCGGGCATGAGGCCGGTGGCTTGCGGCCCCCATGAGCCGCCCCCAGCCCCCATACCGAAGAGTAGGGCTAGCCCCGGCAGTGATGCTCGGCATTGGTCTCCGGATGTGATACTCGGCTTCGCCGAGTATGCCCTTCTTTCCCATATATATTTGCCTGTCTTTCTCTCTCTTTGCTCTTTAGACAATCACTTTTGTACGATAGTCAATTCAATATCTCTATTCGTACTCGATTGATCTCAACAGATTAAAACAAAACAAAAAAGTAAAACCTTTGACGGGCAATTTCTCTTCTAATCTACGTGGTGTTAATGTTGCGCCGGCCTTCATATTTGATGTGTTACACCATTCTTTGTACCGGCCCCTCCGCGTGACAATATCTGAGTTAAACTAAATGTAGCACTGTTGATTGCTCCAAAGAGTTGCGGGCTCAGGAAATTGTATCTATGCAAGCTAACTAACAAACCCTTGGCTGATGACATACTTCGTATGTCGCGTGCCTATGGTTTAAGATTGGTTTGCATGATCAGACTAGACACAGTCTGATTGGGCAACATAACACAAGTCTCAAAATATCATCCGGAATTCCGGTATCTGCCAGATATGTCCTGGTATTTGGTGCTTGCGACTGTGCATGGCGCTCGCAACCGAAACTGCATCGTATCAAGGCTAACAATCCATTGTACTGGAGTTTGGTTGGTCCACAAAATTTGAGAGTGCTTGGAATCTGCAACATAGTAGTAAGTTCAAGCCTAACTAGTAGCCCGGGTATGGACAAAGTCTTTCCGTGTTTTATGGAAGCTGCGGGAATGACACTAAGATCTCACCCCATGGCTCCATTTCTCACAGCCGCTCAGATTTACGAGATAAGTTATATATGGAGCGAACCAAATGAAACCAATTGAATTGTACAAGAGATATATAGCAGGTAGCGAAGCCAGTAGACTTGTAAATGAGATATGGCAGCAAACCAAAGCCAAGCAAATAGACTTGTAAACGAGATATATAGCAATGCAGCGAAGCCAGAAAATTTATAATTGAGATATATGACAGTGAAGCGAAGCAAATAGGCTGATAAAAAAGAGAGATATGTAGAAGCGAAGCGAAGTCTACAGACATGTAAAAGAAATATATAACAGTGCAGCGAAGCCAGTAAAATTATACATGAGAAGCGAAGCAAATAGCCTTATACAAAAAATAGAGATATATAGAAGCGAAGCGAAGCCAATGGACTTGTAAAAGAAATACCTAGTCCTGAATTTATAAGTGAAGCTGTCTTTTAATTTGCTACCTTATTTTAACCTGTCCCATTCAAGAAACCACCCTGTCCATCGAATGGTCGCCCCATTCATGGATGGGTAGCTACCACGAATGGGTCGCAACATGCCCGCAGATAGAGGAAGATTCCTTCTTGTACCATGGGCGAAAGGCCTCGGTGGGAACATTGCGGTTGAGGGTCAGCGGCAAAGGCACAATGGGAAGCGGACAAGTGCAGCACGTACTTCGGCTATAGGCTGAAGGGCAAAGCCGGACGCGAGAGGCCCATCCCAATGACAAGCGTGAAGTCTTTGGCAGCAAGGTTCTACGAACGAAAGTGCGGGCATGCACACAACGGAACCTACCTGAAACGGTACGAGCATCGAGACGACGAAAAATGCTAGTGGTGTAAGAGGGTGGCCCAGACGCAGGAGCACATCTATTGCCATTGCAGCCGGTGGGAAAACGAGCAGAATGGCGGTGGAAAGAGGTTGGACCGGCGACGGGCTCGAAAGCGGGAAGATGTACAGATATCTGAGCTGTTCTCCATAGCAAAGTGCGATCAATCAGTGATGGACTTTCTGGCAGCCACAGACGATGGTGAGTTCCCGCCCAAGTAAGTGAACGGGTGGAGTGGAGGTGCGAAGCGTGGCTGTCTTTGACTTCTGCTGTTCTTATGCCTTGTGGAGTTACTGGAGGCGGAGGGGATAAGGGCTCTGTCATGCTGTAAATAGAGTGAATACTGTATGATTAAATAAAAAGATTGGGATTGGGTTGTCATCATCTGACGATCTACATTGCTACCCAATCCTTGTCCTTGCTCTCTGGTATCCGTGCAGCCATCAGACTTGTAACTTTGTCCGATTTGTTGAGACAATCGGCTACAAAGAAGAGATTGAATAGTCTATCGTAGAAGAGTGATTACCTCGCTCTCTATCTAAAGAGTAAGCACGCCTTAATATACAGATTAAATCTTTTCGTTTTGTTTTAATCATACTGTATTCACTCTACTTAGAGTATGACAGCCCCTTAATCCCCTCCGCCTCCGGGTTGGTCGGCTAGATGGCGGAGCTCCACTCCTGCTACCCGTCATCCCCTTGAGACAAAAGAAAGCCTCTACAAGGAAGGCGGTCGATGAGATACAGAGAAAATGAACTGAAATGAAATCCCAAAAAGCGGGAGAGACAGAGAGACCGTCGGTTCTTACTCCTCCACTCGCTTGAGCGGGAAGTTCCCGACATCAGTAGCTGCCAGGAATTCCATCACCGCTTTATCGCACTCTCCCATGGAGAGCAGCTCAGAGACTTGCATGTGTCGGCGTCTGCCCGCACTCCATCCCGTTGTTTTCCCCACCTCTTTCCAGAGCATTTTCTACTCATCTTTCGATCTGTTGCACAAGGCTTTCCAGCCGTCTCCGTGCTTGCATACTGGAGCGGCTCCTACTCTGCGGTTGTCCGATCGCGATCCATCCATCCACCACACCCAAACCAACGTGCATACTTTGGCCTCTCTCTCTCTCGCCCAGCGTATTGTCTCTCTCTTAGGCGCAGTGTCGTCGTTCAGAATGACTGTCTTGACGGCCGGTTCTTTGTCAGGGTTGGGCCAGCGCATGGTCTCTGCTGCCTGGCCTCTGCTGCCTGGCCTCGCTCGTGCACATTTCTGATAACTTTCCATATCGGTGGGCCAGACGTGTGGTGGTCGTGCATCTCCTTCAGTTTTGAGCCTGCGCACGTATTTGCGAGCCTCGCTGTAAAGCGTTGCTGCCTGGATCCCAGGGCTACTGGTGAAGGTGTGAGTCCTGAATCTCTCATAAGTGCACACAGTGGCATCGTGGGTAGGGCACCCAAGGTTGACCTAGCGTGCCGAATAAGAAGGAGTTGAAGATCCTCTCGTGTGCCGGTCTCACTCGGATCCCACCAGAGCCCACTTCCATGTAACGTGACACCTTAAACGCAGGCTATTTGGACAGCACTGGCATGCTCTGGGACAATTCCGTGCATCCTCGCGAGTACGCGCAGTCGGGCTTGTGCTGCCCTGGCCTTCTTCATTCATAGGCTGTGATGCTCTTTGAACGTCAGGTGCGCATCCATCCCGACTCCCAATCAGAGGCCAGTGTCTCGCTGTGGATGAATCTACTGGGCGACTCCGATCAGCGGGAATCTCTTTCCAGGTCATCCTGATAATATGACGATTATTGGGCTAAGTCATGAGTCAACCCAACCGTTTCTCAGCGCGAGGTGTATTTGCGAACAATCAAGAAATCCAAGAAGTACACTGTAGTAGCTGACATTCCCTTAGTGATTTGTGTGTAGACAGAGTCTCTCCACATGTTGCACATACACTGCAAAACTGCGATCATACATTCCCTAGTAGGAAATATGTCAATGTCACTCAGTGCCCAATCACCATATACAACTCGGCGACCTGGGACATGAAGCCCTGGATGTCTTTGCTGTTAGGAGTATATAGCAGTACTCTACAGCTTTCAAAATTTCATAGTTTGTTTTATCTGATTTGATTGGGAATTTCATCGCTGAGATGAACTATAGTTCTGTAACGGAGCGACAGCATTGAGATCAACTTGTGGTCAGGGTGTCATCTCCTCTCAAAATATCTGCACAACTGTTGCTAGATGCCAACGAGTGCAAGGGTAGTAATTTTTCAATGGCACCTATCTTTCCCGATGTCGAGGTGCATTGGTTTCCATCGTTTAATGTGAGTTTGACTAACCAACCCCGAACCCTAAACCCTGTACAACTTTGGCCGACAGAATTTCGCCGACATCCAACTAGTATTTTTACCACTCTTCATTCTCCTTGACTTTTATTTCTTACTTACCAAGCAACTGGGCAGTTTGCTAGACCCTTCAGGGTTGCCATTGCACTCACTGACTTCTCGAATTACCTTTATCGTCTCCGATAATGAAGTTTGTTCTTAATTTCATTCATCGCCGACAATATTCTATAGGTATACTCGACTGTCGCAATGGTACAGGAAAATTCACTCTGATACCAATGTTCTATCCTAGATAGTTATATCCGTTGCATCTGGCCTTTCACCTATTATGCTGATTGTCCGTAGAATGGATTTCTTTCGATATCAAAGGGTGCGACATATTGATATCAAGTAGTCCAACAACTTAGATGCATTTTTGAGTTCTTTCTTTTTATGACTCTTGATAGCCCTTCATACGGGTTACTACCAAATGACGTATTAACGGAGGGGATATCAGGTCCTGTCATACTCTAGTAAGAGTGAATACAGTATGAATAAACAACAACAACAATGACGTATTAACTCCGACATTACAGTGTTAATACTGATGGCTAAAGCGCACATGAGGGGACTCAGTAGTCAATCACATTGGGGCTGACTCTCACTCCCTTTTGGCTCGGAATTTAGCTCGAAGGCGCTCGGAGATCTAACTGACGGTTCTTCGATCCCAGACCGAGGGCCCACGGAGATTATATCAAAGTTTGTCTGAGCATATCGTTGATAATCTCGCATACTCGTCAGCAGATATGGGGTTGCCAGCTCAGAGTACAGTGCCTTTCTTTAATATATATGTCAGCCTTTCGTGTTCTTTGTCCGGTAGTCAATTACTCATCTTTCTTTCTTTCTTCATTTGCTCCCAACATTTTGAAATGGAGTGCCAGATATGTCACATTCATAGTGAGCACGATATATTTATTCTCATGGCACAACCATACAGGACTGTAACTCAGGAAGGTTTTATGTGTGCATGATGATATCTGTAGTGGAAAGCAGAAAAGAGCAGTAAGAGCATATAGAATTAGGTACCGAGAGAAAAGTGAAGCTGAGTAACTCAACATATATCCATTGGTGTTGAGGCACCATTTTACGCGTAATCGCATTACAATGAAATTCAGCACCCAGTCTGTTGTGATATCGGGAGAACAGTGTACATTATCACTGTATGGTCTGGAATGAGGCCTAGATAGATCATTTGCAAGGTGCTGGGCTGGAATACAGGCTGAGACGGTCCGGAGAGGTCCTTCGGGATTGTCGGTATACCCCTGCACATCGTATAACCCCTGCCACCCACTGCTTCTTCACCCTCTGCACACCACTCCAACCTTCAACTCTGCCGCTCTCCGCGGAGACTGACTTCTCTCAGTGTATATAAAGCATGGGTTTCTCCTCTCAATAGATTAAGCATCATCATTAAATTGTGCACATTCAGCATACATGGATAATAGTACTAAGAAGAGAACCGGAAGATACGCATTATATACATAACCATGGAGTGCATTATGCCTCACTGGTATTGTGGCCTCCAGTAACCGCTAGCACGTGTTAGTTTCAGGTGTACATGAATTACAGACAGCCAAAGTATTAGAGTACGCTGAGCATCTCTACACAGCATAGTGATACCCATAATCTATTGTTATGCCTGCACAAACGCTGGAGCTGCCAATTGGGACTCCATCACGTCAATACAGGCCCACGTCCCTCTTCCCATCGTTTCTGCACAGAGTTGCTTCACTTTCAACCACTTTAGCCTATGATCCACGTAGATCTACTCGTGTGTTGTTCGAGCCAGTTCGGCGAATCCACACACTCGTTTGGCTGACCTGTTACTTCATGGAGTGCCACTTCAAAAATACCTATTGCATATATAGTTAGGTCAACTAGGTCCTGTGGGGCAACGTGCGGATATTTTTCGGCGCAGCTGAAGGTGCGCCACATCATTTCGGACTATCTGCGGATAGTATTCGGTGCGCTGAAGCGCTGTGTTGCCATGGAATCGAGATACAACAAAGACAACAAACTCCATATCTTTGAAGACAGAGCTGTTGAATGACTCAACATTCCTATTGTTACATATATGGACCACCTCCCTGACGTACGGCATATGGCCGGCAGCTGGGCTGATGGGGATCATGATCTCACAACGATGATGGTCGTTCCAGACTCAGCGGGAGATGCCAGCTGGGTGCGCATGCATGTGTACAAGGCATGCTCTGAACGCCGTATATAAGATCACCAATGTTCCTGTACTTCAGAATAGTCAAGGCTTCTAGCAATCAGTATTTCAATACCTGTTGAAGGTAGATGCGCGATTGATAACCAGTGAACGTTTCGCAACTATCGAGGTTAAGTAAGGCATTCGATATGTGTTGTAGACTTCCAGTGCCAATGCGGAATTCGTCATAGTCTCTGGCGTATGAAGAATATCGACTATCTAGGTGCCACTATTCCTCTTCCATCCGTGACCCCCGTACAAATATCGGGCTCCTCACGCCGAGGGTTGTTTCCAAGATTAGAGACTGCATATATGCCGCAGCATGTAAGCCTCAATTCTTTTGCGACACGTGATGACGTGCGGACTCCAACTCGCTGTACCGTCCAATATGACCATCAGCCACATCTTCTCCAACCATCCGAAACTTGCCCACAATAGCAGGTTTCTTGCACTAGAATCACTCGCTCGACTCTCCGGCCATCGCCACCCCCTCTTCACCATCCACTCCACAAACGGGAGCCTGTCCACCCGCTACGTCGGTGCAAGACCTGCGCCTTCCCTGACCACGCATTCTTCCGTGTCCATTTCGAAGCTCTGCAGCTACCGTCCGCTTCAGTCGCAACGTTGCCTCATCCCTGCACGGCGGATGAGATGCCGAATCTCCTCTCATTGTGCGGTCACAGTTCTGAAAATATAGTTGGAGACAGGCGATCTTGGGAATGTGCGGGACGTGGCAACGGTTAAACGAAGGAACTGCGGAAGTTGGTGGAGGAGGTGGGGGGGTTTCGTTGCTGTGAACGATCAGGGTGGTGGAAGCGAACGCTATAACCTTGCGGTACTGCAGACGAAGGTAGGAGAAATTGTAAAACTCTGATTTATCAATGATTCCACCAGTCCGGACGGACCCGGTCTGGGGTAGGGCTCAGTCCGGTCCGGTCCCACCGGAAGGTCAGACTGGACCGGGCCTCAGACTGGCAGTCTTGGACTGGACGGGCTTGGTCTGGACCAGTCCAAACAGGATAATATTTATCAATTTCAAAGTAGATCCGTAAAACTAAAGAAGTGAGACAGTAATCCTTGCAACCCTAACTCAGACACAACGTCACTTCATAACAACCACCCGCTGCAAGCAATCACTATGAACCAACCCGCCCACTGCTAGCAAGCACCACCACGAGAATCCCAACCATACGAAACGAGTGGTGAGTGGGAAGTGGCAAGAGGCAAGTGGTGAGCAGTGAAGTCAACCGTCCCGTCCATCCGGGATCACTGTGGACGGCGACGGACGGCAATGACGGCCAACTAGCCGTCCCCGGCCGTAATCTACCGACATCCATGGATCTCCTGCATTGTCTATAATATATACACATGGTTTGTCGGCTCGAAGCATTCTCATTGGTTGATGGTGGTACGTACCATCTTACTGTGGCAAATTACAGAATGCTCATTGGTTGGCAGATGGTCTTTTTCAGTCATGATTAGTGAACTGTGGCGCTTTGCTTGAGTGTGGCTCTCACAACAGCTATTGGTCAGCAATCCGAGCTGGCTAGACGCAATCTGGGTGGGCTGGCTCTCAACTTGCTGGAAACGATCTAGATGCGTTGGCTGGATGCGATCTTGACGGGCTGGCTCCCGGCTGGCTAGATATGATTTGGACGGGCTGACTTTTGGCCGGCTGGAGACGATCTAGACAACGCTGACATACTCACTCTGAGATGGTTCTTGGCTAGCTGGATGCGATCTGCACAGGCTGGCTCTCAGCTGGCTGGAC
>Ga0307514_10001133_pt1 | contig 36650 bp, 36 predicted proteins | sample 16_EM_MG_FD_203088 | JGI IMG/M metagenome (GOLD analysis project Ga0307514, IMG submission 203088) | Populus trichocarpa ectomycorrhiza microbial communities from riparian zone in the Pacific Northwest, United States - 16_EM | ecosystem: Host-associated > Plants > Roots > Unclassified | place... | reverse complement strand
CAGGCGAGCTGGCCTCCAAGCTTCGAGATGGACAGTCTTGCTTGACTCGGTGAGCAGCGATGCGGATACTGTATGAACATACAGCATCAGGCATTCACCATGCAAACCCACTACCGCGAGAACTACCGCCCCGCACGTTCCATTCGCTTGACGCGCCTGGCTTACCTGCTTTGGGGATGGCTGTAGTCGCCATTGGTAATCGTTGGCAGCACTTGCTTGCTTGCCAACGGTGGCAGCCTGTCGCTGTGCGGCGGTTCAGGCCAGCCGGACGCCACCAGTCCGTCCGTCCGTTCGTTTCGCGCTGCAGCCGGGGCTGCGAGCCTTGGGCTGTCAGTCAGCCAGGAACTCGTCGTTCAGTTCCATGTCGGGTTCGTGGTCGATCTCTGCGTCGAAGTCGGCCACGCCGCCGATCTTCGGGATCAGTGGGCGGTCCAGCGGGCGGCACACGCGGCGTTGCAGGCGGTTCAGGCGGTCTGAACGTTCGATAGCCTGGAGGATGACTTCCGGGTCGGTCATCATCATGAACGGGTTGCTCAGGCTCTGGATGTCGCGCATGGTGGTGGGCTCTCTAGGCGGGCTCCGGTGTGGAACCCATGGAACGCACTGTAGGGCGACGCTTGTCAGGACATAAGTCGGAGCGCCGACAAAGCCTCTGTCGGTATTCATCTGACAAGGGTGTCAGCGGCGCCGGGCGGCGGGGGTGAGGAAAGGACCCGAGCGCCGCCTGTTTTCGCAGGCTCAGCCTGGCTTCGCCGCCAGCGCTTCGAGGTCCTTGGCCAAACCTTCGTGGCCAGCCTTGCGTGCGTAGTCGCTGGCGTGGCGGTCGCCCCCATCCACCAGTTTCGGGTCGGCGCCACGGCTCAGCAGCAGCCTGGCACTGTCTATCGTGCCGTAGCCTGCGGCCATCATCAGCGGCGTGTTGCCATTCGGCCCGCGGGCTTCCAGCTCGGCGCCATGGCTGAGCAGCAGGATGATGGCGGCCTGTTGCCCGCCCGAAGCAGCGTAGTGCAGCGGCGTCCAGCCCTTGCGGTTCACGGCAGCACCCAGCGCGATCAGTTTTTTCATCGCGTCGATCTGGCCCTTCATCGCGGCCATCATCAGCAGGGTTTCGCCCTGGGCATTGGTGCCCTCAGGGTCGAGACCAGGCCAGCCCAACAGCAGCTCGGCAGCCTTTTCCGAATCGTTGCGGAAGGCCATGTACAAGCCGTGCTGGCCCTTGGGGTTGCGGGAATTGACGTCGAAACCGGCGCGCAGCAGCTTTTGCAGGCCCTCCGGTCGATCCAGCTCGATGTAGAGGAAAAAGTCGCTGTAGCTGTCGGCCCGGGCGCCCTGCCCGACCATCAGTCCGGTGGCGGCCATCGCGGCAAGCCCTCCGTGCTTCAATAATTCGCGCCGCTTCATGCCGTGGTGCCTCGACCTTCCTTGTTCACCGGCGCCACCGAGACGCCGAAAAGGCGCTCGAAGTTGACCCGGGTCGCGTCCGCGATCTGCTCGACGCTGCATTGCTTCTGCCTGGCCAGCTCGGCCGCCACATGCGGCACCAGCGCAGGCGTGTTGGTCTTGCCACGGAACGGCACCGGTGCCAGGTAGGGGCTGTCGGTCTCGATCAGGCAGCGGTCCAGCGGCACATAGCGTGCGACCTCGCGCAGGTCTTCGGCATTGCGAAAGGTCAGGATGCCGGAGAACGAGATCAGGAAACCCAGGTCCAGCGCGGCGCGGGCCACGTCCATGGTTTCGGTGAAGCAATGGAACACGCCGCGCAGCGCGGGCTGGCCTGCGCTGGCGGCTTCGCGCAGCAGCGCCACCGTGTCCTCGCTGGCCTGGCGGGTGTGGATGACCAGCGGCAGGTCGGTGGCCTGCCCCGCGCGGATGTGCACCCGGAAGCGCTCGCGCTGCCAGGCCATGTCGGCAATGCTGCGGCCGTTCAGGCGGTAATAGTCCAGCCCGGTTTCGCCAATGGCGATGACCTTGGGATGCGCGGCCCAGCGCAGCAGCAAGGCTTCGTCTGGCTCGGTCTCGCCTTCGGTGTCGGGGTGCACACCGGCACTGGCCCACCACTGCGGGTCGGTCTCGGCCAGCGCCACGACCTGTTCGATCTCCTCGACACGGGTGCTGACGCACAAGGCCGCGCCGACCTGGGCTTGCGCCATCGCGGCGCGGATTTCCGGCAGGCGCTCGCGCAGCTCAGGAAAGATCAGGTGGCAGTGGGAGTCGACGAACATCCGGGTGGGAAACCGTACGAGGCGGGAAGTCAGATGGTCTGGGTCGGCTTGGACGACGAGATCGAGGTGCCGAGGATTTCCTCGATGCGCACCTTCAGCATGCGCGTCTTCTCATCACTCGGGAAACGCACGCCCACCCCCTGGGTGCGGCCGCCGGAGGTGTTGGGCGGCGTGATCCAGCCGACCTTGCCGGCGACCGGGTAGCGCTGAGGGTCGCCAGGCAGCGAAAGCAGCAGGTAGATGTCATCGCCGAGCTGGTAGTCACGGGTGGTCGGCACGAACAGGCCGCCATCGGAAAACAGCGGCACATAGGCGGCATACAGCGCGCCCTTTTCGCGGAACACCAGCTGGATGACGCTGGGGCGCCCGCCTCCACTGGTGCTGGGGGTGGCAGGCACGGCGGGCAGCGAGGCAGATCCGGGGGGAGTCTGCGGGCTGCGGCTGTCAATGTCGCTCATGGGGCTAGTGTAGGCAGGTTTCAGACGGGCCAGGGCCGGGATGCCGGGTCAAGCGCGGATGCAGTCGGGCTTGCATCACGAAGCTTCAAGCAGCGCCGGCCCGGCTCGCGCGTCTGCGCAGCAAGGGCTGCAACTGGCCCAGCAGGGATTCCAGCACCAGGCCGGCCTGCCATGGGTGGTCCTCGTGGCGGCGCACGCGTTGCAACTCTAGGCTCCACGCGGAGAGCGCGGCCCAGTCGGCCACCGCAGGCAAGGCCTCGGTTGGAAAATAGCGTGGCGTGCCGCCGCAGCTGCGCGCCATCAGGTCGTGGCACAGGCATTGCAAAGTGTGCAGCGCCTGCGGCAGCGGCCAACTGACCAACATCTCCCAGTCGCCTTGCGCCAATTGCCGTGGCAGGCCGGCCCATGCTTCGCCGGACATGCCCTGCGAAGCCAATTCCAGCGCGCCCAATGGCTGGCCGCCGGCCGCTCGCAGCAAGGCCTGAGGCTGCGCCAAACCTTGCTGGCCCAGCCAGGCCAGCGCGCCGGCCTCGTCAGGCGGCGAGAGCCGCGCGCGCTGGCAGCGGCTGCGCAGCGTGGGCAGCAGGTGCTCCGGGTCTTCCACCGCCAGCAACACCTTCGTGCCGGGCGCCGGTTCTTCCAGCGTCTTCAGCAAGGCATTGGCGGCCACCGCGTTCATTGCATCTGCCGGGAACAGCACCAGCACCTTGGCCTGGCCACGGGCGTTGCTGGTGTGGCTCCAGTCGATGGCCTGGCGCACTGCCTCGACCTTGATCTCGCGGCTCGGTTTCTTCTTGCTCTTGCTGCCATCTTCCGCCGCACCGCCCTCTTCCTCTCCCAACCATTCCAGGCGCTGCTGCCAGGCCTCGGGCATCAGCACCTTCAGGTCCGGATGGGTGTGGGCCAGGGCCAGGTGACAACCGGCGCACTGGTCGCATGGCCCGGGTGGCTGTTCGCACAGCCAGGCCTGGGCCAGCCGCAGCGCAAGTTCCAGCAGGCCGGCGCCAATGCCGCCTTGCAGGATCAGCGCGTGGCCGCGCTGGCCATCGCGCAGCTGGCGCAGCGGCTCGGCCAGCCAGGGCAGGTCTTTTTCGGTGCGCATGGGGGTCAGCCTACCTTGTCTGCCACGGCCTGCAGCACCTGGGCACGCACTGCGTCCATGGCCTGCGACGAGTCAATGCGCGCAAACCGGGCCGGCTGCTCGGCGAAACGCTGCGCATAACCTTCGCGCACACGTTCGAAAAATGCCAGGTCCTCGCGTTCCAGCCGGTCTGGCGCGCGGGCCGCGGCGCGGCGCGTGGCGCCCACATCCGGCGGCAGGTCGAACCACAGCGTCAGGTCCGGTTGCCGGCCATCCTGCACCCAGGTTTCGAGCTGGCGCAACACCGCCAGGTCAAAACCGCGGCCGGCGCCCTGGTAGGCGAAGGTGGCGTCGGTGAAGCGGTCGCACAACACGGTTTCGCCGCGCGAGAGCGCCGGCAGGATGCGCTGGCACAAATGGTCGCGCCGAGCGGCGAAGACCAGCAGGGCCTCGGTCAGCGCATCCATCGACTGGTGCAGGAACAGCGCGCGCAACTGCTCGGCCAGCTCGGTGCCGCCGGGCTCGCGGGTCAGCAGCACGCGGTGGCCGCGTTGCTGCAAGGCCTCGTGCACGGCTTCGATGTGGGAAGACTTGCCGGCGCCGTCAATGCCTTCGAAGCTGATGAAAAACGGGCCTGAAGAAGTCACCGGCTGCCGCCTCGCTGAAACTGGTTCACCGCCCGATTATGGTCGGCCAGGCTGCCGCTGAAGACGCTGCTGCCATCGCCTCGGGCAACGAAGTACAGCGCGTCGGTCTTGTCGGGCTTGGCGGCGGTCAGCAAGGCACGGGCGCCAGGCATCGCGATCGGCGTGGGCGGCAGGCCGCGGCGGGTGTAGGTGTTCCACGGCGTGTCGGCCAGCAGGTCGGCCTTGCGCAGGTTGCCGTCGAAGCTGGCGCCAAGGCCGTAGATCACGGTCGGGTCGGACTGCAGCGGCATGCCGATGCGCAGCCGGTTGTTGAACACACCGGCGACCAGCCCGCGGTCGCTGGCCTGGCCGGTTTCCTTTTCGACCACCGACGCCAGCACCAGCAGCTCGGCGGGGGACTTCAACGGCGAGTCCGGTGCCCGCTGTTCCCAGGCCTGGGCCAGGCGCTGCTGCATCGCGGCGCGGGCGCGCTTGAGCACGGTGATGTCGCTCACACCCTTGCTGTAGGCATACGAGTCGGGGAACAGCCAGCCCTCGGGCGTGTTCTCGGACAAGCCCAGCGCGGCCGCGGCCTGCGCGTCGCTCATGCTGGCAAGCGTGTTGCGCAGCCCGGGCGCCTTGGCCACGGCCTCGCGCACCTGGCGCAGGTTCCAGCCATCGATGATGCGCAACAGCTCCAGCACCTGCTCGCCGCGCACCATCTTTTCCAGCAGCGCTTTCGGGCTGACCCCGGCCTCGATCTCGTAGCTGCCCGCTCGGATCTTGCGCGACTGGCCGGACCAGCGGAACCATTGGTAGAGCAACTCGGCGGGCACGTCCACACCGGCCTGCACCCATTGCTCAGCCACTTCGCGCGGCGAGGTGCCGGGCTCGATCGACAGCTCGACCCGGGCGCCGCGCAAGGGCAGCGGCTGCTCGGTCCACCACCAGGCGGCCCCGGCGGCGGCCAAGCCGGCCAACAGCAGCAGCGCCAGCAACTTCTTCATCAGTTTCATGGGTGAGGCGCAAACCCTGGCGCTTGCTCTGGCATGGGCGCGCATGATAATCGTCTGCATGACTGTTGCTGCTTCGCCCCCCTCTGAAACAAGCCCCGCCGCCGCTGCGGCCCTGCCTGCCTCGCTTCGCACGGGCGGTGCGCTGCCGCTGGCCGACTGGGGCCTGATCCGGGCCCGGGGAGCCGACGCGCTAAGTTTTCTGCAAGGCCAGTTGACCAACGACTTGGCGCTGGCCGGAGCCGACCAGGCCCGCCTCGCCGGCTATTGCTCGGCCAAGGGCCGCCTGATGGCCAGCTTCGTGGCCTGGCGCGCCGCGCCCGATGAATGGCTGCTGGCCTGCAGTGCCGACCTGCTGGCGCCTACGCTCAAGCGGCTGTCCATGTTCGTGCTGCGCGCCAAGTGCCAGCTCAGCAATGCCTCGGCCGAGTTGCCGCTGTGGGGCCTGGCAGGCGACGCAGCCAGCGCTTGGCTGGGCAACGCATTGCCGCCCCAGGCCTGGGGCGTTGCGGCGATGGCTGATGGCCAGGCTGTGCGACTGCCGGACGTAGACGGCGTGCCACGTTGCCTCTGGGCTGGGCCCGCGGTTTCGGCACCCACCGGACTGGCGCCCTCGTCGGCTGATGCCTGGCGCTGGCTGGAAGTGCAAAGCGGCGTGGTGCGCATCGTCGCTGCCACGGCCGAAGCCTTTGTGCCGCAGATGGTGAATTTCGAGATCGTGGGCGGCGTGAACTTCAAGAAGGGCTGCTACCCCGGCCAGGAAGTCGTGGCGCGCAGCCAGTACCGCGGCACGCTGAAGCGCCGCGGCGCGCTGCTGGCCGGCAGCGCCGAAATGCAGCCGGGCCAGGAAGTCTTCCATGACGCCGACCCCGGCCAGCCCGCCGGGCTGGTGGCGCTCAGCGCCTCGCTGGGCGGGCAAAGCCTGGCGTTCGTCGAACTCAAACTGGCCGCGCTGACGGCCGAAGGCGCGCTGCACCTGGGCGCTGCGGACGGCCCGCTGCTGCAACCGCAAGCCCTGCCGTACCCGCTGCTGCAGGATGAAAGCTGAACCGGCGGCTGCCGGCGCGCCACCGGCCTGGTTCATCTATTACCGCGTTCCGGAACCCGAGCTGGCCACGGCCAGTGCGCTGGTGCGTGGCTTCCAGCAACGCCTGCGCGGCGACTGGCCCGGCCTGTCGACCGAAGTCATGCGGCGGCCAGAAGCCAACGACGGCTGCGTCACGCTGATGGAGGTGTACCGCCTGCTGCCCCAGGTCTCGGCAGCGGACGCTGCCGGCCTGCCGCAGGCCATCGAAGCGGCAGCCAGCGTGCTGGCGCCGCACCTGGCCGGCCCACGCCACACCGAACGTTTCGTGCCATGTGCCTAGCCGCCATTGCGCTGGATCAGCACCCGCGCTTTCCGCTGGTGGTCGCGGCCAATCGCGACGAGTACCTGGACCGTCCGGCCAGCATGTTGGACTGGTGGACACCGCCTGGTGACGGCCCGGCCGTGCTGGCCGGCCGCGACCTGAAGGCTGGTGGCACCTGGCTGGGCATGACGGCCGCCGGCCGCTTCGGCCTGGTGACGAATGTGCGCCGGCCCATGCTGACCGAGCCCGGCGCACCCTCTCGTGGCGAGATCGTGCTGCGCTGGCTGGGCAGCACGGCGCGAGCTGACCGCTTCTGGCCGTCGGTTGCGATGGCCGGCTACGCGCCCTTCAACCTGATTGCCGCGGACTTCCAGCGCGGCGAATGCTTCTGGGCCAGCAACGAACACAGCCACCCTCGCCGGCTGGACCGTGGCGTGTTTGGTCTGAGCAATGCCGCGCTGGACACGCCCTGGCCCAAGGTCCAGGCGCTGAAGGCGCGGCTCACGCAGGCCTTGTCGCAAACCGGCCCGGTCGAACAATTGCGCACCCAGCTGTTCGCCGCGCTGGCCGACAACAAGCAGGCGCCCGACGCCTCGCTGCCGCAGACCGGCGTGCCGCTGACGGTCGAGCGCATGCTCTCGCCCGCCTTCATCCACAGCGCCGATGGCCGCTACGGCACACGCTGCTCCACCGTGCTGATCACCGAACGCGTCGGCACCCGGCTGATTACCCAGGTCTTTGAACAGACCCACAGCCCCGGCCAGGCCAGCAGCCCGCCGGTGCAGCGCCAGTTGCTGGACTGGCCGCCGGTCCAGAGCAGCTTCGCGCCGCTGCTGGTGCCGATACAGCACTGACGGCGAGCTGCTGCGTCAGCGCAGCGCCCGCACCATCTCCACGTGCTGGATGCCGGCTTCCTCGAAGACCGGCCCGCGCGACGTGAAGCCGGCCCGGCTGTAGAACGGCGCGGCGCTGGTCTGGGCGTGCAGCATGACCTCGTGGTCGCCGCGCTGGCGGGCGGCCTGCATCAGCGCGTCCAGCACGGCGCGACCGACCGCGCCACCACGCACCGGGCGGCGCACCGCCATGCGGCCGATCTTGGCCACGCCGGGCACGTGCTCCAGCAGCCGGCCAGTGCCCAGCGCCATGCCCAGGCGGTTGTAGGCGACCGCGTGCACACAGTGCGCATCGCCATCGTCCCATTCCATCGCCGCCGGGATGTTCTGTTCCTGCACGAAGACTTCCTGTCGGATCTCGCTGGCGGCCTGTCCCAGCGTGGCCCAGTCGCCCACCTGCACCTCCACCATGGCCTCGCCAGCCTCGAAGCCGCGCAGGATCTCGCGCAGCGTGGCGGGCACGGCCAGCGGCGTGCGGGCCTGCGCGTCGGCAAACACATAGACCAGCTCAGTCGTGACCAGCAGTTGCTCGGCACGGAACACCGCGGCAGTGAAGCCCAGCGAGCTGTTGCCGGTGCGCTCGTGGCGCACGCCGACTTCCAGCAGGTCATCGAAGGTCGCCGCGGCGTGGTACTCGACCGTGGCCTTCTTGACGAACAGGTCACCGCCCAGCAGTTGCATGGCGGCCTGGTACGGCAAGGCCAGCGCGCGCCAGTAGGTGCCGACGGCGGTGTCCACGTAGTTCAGGTAGTGGCCATTGAAGACGATCTGCTGCATGTCCACTTCGGACCAGCGCACGCGCAAGCGTTCGAAGCAGCGGAAATCGGTGCGTTGCAGGCGGGGGGTGCTCATGATGAAAACGCCTCTTTCAGGGCAAGGCCTGCGGCGGCCTGGGCAGCATCGGCTTCGCGGATCTGCCGGCCGAGCTTGATGAAGTCGTGGGTCACGCCACGGTACAGCTCCAGCGCGACCGGCACGCCTGCCAGCCGCAGCCGGTCGGCATAGGCCACGCCTTCGTCGACCAGCGGGTCGCACTCGGCGAGGATCATGCAGACGGGCGCCACGCCTTCCAGCTCCGGCGCCAGCAGCGGCGCGAAGCGCCAGTCTTCACGCTGCGCGTGGGCGATGTACTGGTTGAAGAACCACTCGATGCTGGCGGCGTCCAGCAGGTAGCCTGCGGCGAAGCGGCGGTGCGAATCGGTGTTGGCGTAGGCGCCGGTGCCGGGCGTGATGAGCAACTGCAGCGCCAGCTTCAGGCCCTGGTCGCGTGCCATCAGCGCACAGACGGCCGACAGCGTGCCGCCGGCGCTGTCACCACCCACCGCGATGCGCGAGGCCTCGAGACCCAGTTCGGCAGCGCCCGGGCCGGCCAGCCAGCGCAAAGCGCCGAAGCTGTCGTCCACGGCGGCAGGAAAACGATGTTCGGGCGCCAGCCGGTAGTCCAGCGACAGCACGGCGGCACCACTGCGCAGGGCCAGCTGGCGGCACAGGCTGTCGTGTGTCTCGATGCCGCCGATGGTGAAACCACCGCCGTGCAGGTACAGCAGCACCGGCAGCTTCTCGGCGCTGGGCGCGTAGAGCCGCGCGGCACACTGCACGCCAGGCGCTACAGGCACCTGAATGTCTTCGACCCGCGGCAGCGGCGCGCGCGGCAGGTCCAGGATCTCGGAGCCAATGCCGTAGGCCAGGCGTGCATGCTCTGGAGACAGCGTGTGGAAAGCCGGCCGGTTGGCGCGGCGGATGCGCGCCAGCAAGGCGCTCATCTGCGACGTGAGATGAGGGACTGTGGGTGGCTTGGAATGCAGTGTCATCTCGGGGACAGGAACTCAAGGTTTGTCTTGTGGCACGAGGCGTGCGGCCGCCAGCATACTGGCTGCACCCCAACCTTTCCTGATGGCAGGCCATGGCGCGCATCCTCTACGTGACCCAGATCGACATCGACTTCGGCGTGCTCTCGCTGCTACAGTCCGAATGCGAGCGGCTGGGCATTGCCAAGCCGCTGGTGGTAACCGACCCCGGGGTGCGCGCTGCAGGTGTGCTGGACCAGGCGCTGGGTGCGCTGGGCACCCTGCCCCACGCGGTGTTCGACGCCACGCCGCCCAACCCGACCGAGGCTGCCGTGCGCGCCGCGGTGGCGGTCTACAAGCAGCATGGCTGCGACGGCCTGGTGGCCGTGGGGGGCGGCTCCAGCATCGACCTGGCCAAGGGCGTGGCGATCGCCGCCACGCACCCCGGCCCGCTGAGCCAGTACGCCACCATCGAAGGCGGTGCCGGGCGCATCAGCACGGCCGCGGCGCCGGTCATTGCGGTGCCGACCACCGCGGGCACCGGCAGCGAGGTCGCGCGCGGCGCGATCCTCATCGTCGACGATGGCCGCAAGCTGGGCTTCCACAACTGGAACCTGATGCCCAAGTCCGCGCTGCTGGATCCGGCGCTGACATTGACGCTGCCGCCTCCCTTGACGGCAGCCACCGGCATGGACGCCATCGCCCATTGCCTTGAGACCTTCATGTCCGGCGCGGTGAACCCTCCCGCCGACGGCATTGCACTGGACGGCCTGGCGCGCGGCTGGGCCCACATCGAACGCGCCACCCGCAACGGCCAGGACCGCGACGCCCGCTGGGCCATGATGAGTGCCAGCATGCAGGGCGCGCTGGCGTTCCAGAAGGGACTGGGCTGTGTGCATTCGCTCAGCCACAGCCTGGGCGGCAAGAACCCTCGCCTGCACCACGGCACCTTGAACGCCGTCTTCCTGCCGGCCGTGATCCGCTTCAACGCCTCGGCCGACTCGATGCGGCGCGAGAACCGGCTAGCTCGCATGGCGCACGCCATCGGCCTGCCCGGCTGCGACAGCCAGGGCACCGAGCTGGCCGAGGCTGTGCGCGAGCTGAACGCCCGCCTGGGCCTGCCGACGGGGCTGGCGCAGATGGGGGTGTCGCCCGAGATCTTCGAGGCCGTGATCGACGGCGCGATGGTCGACCATTGCCATGCAACGAACCCTAGGCTCGCAACCCGCGAAGACTACCTGCAGCTGCTGCACGACTCGATGTGAAACCGCGGCTGTCTGCGGTCGAAACGTCCTGATACAGGTCTGATACTTGCTTGGAAAACAGGTATCACTAAACCTACAGGACGTTGTTGATGCAGTGCGCAGTGACGGGGCGGCGGCTCAAAGCCGCCGGGGTGGGCGTTGCCTGCTGGGCAACAGCAAGTGCATGGGCGCAGGCTGCTTCGGACGCTGCCGCGACGGCGGCTTCCGGGGTGACATCAGGTGCCGCTTCGGCGCCTGACGGAGTGGCCGCCGCGGCGAGTGCCGCATCCGGTGCGGCCGCCAGCATGGTCGCCACCGGCGTGCCCCTGCTGACGCCGGTGGCCCAGATCAGTGCCGGTGACACCGCCTGGATGATCAGCGCCACCGCGCTGGTGCTGCTGATGACGATCCCCGGGCTGGCGTTGTTCTACGCCGGCATGGTGCGCAAGAAGAACGTGCTGGGCACGATGGCCCAGGTGCTGGCGGTCTGCGCGCTGGTCTCGCTGCTGTGGTTTGGCTGGGGCTACAGCCTGGCCTTCATGCCCGGCTCGCCATGGCTGGGCAGCGGCATCGCGACCTTTCTGTCCACGGTGCAGTTCCACAAGATGGCAGGCCTGGTCACCACTCATCCACTGGCGCCGACCATACCCGAGTCGGTGTACGTGATGTTCCAGCTGAGCTTCGCGATCATCACGCCGGCACTGATCGTCGGAGCATTTGCCGAGCGCATGCGGTTCGCAGCGCTGCTGTGGTTCATGGGCCTGTGGTCCATCCTGGTGTATTCGCCGGTGGCGCACTGGGTCTGGGCGAGTGATGGCTGGCTGGCCCAGCGTGGTGCGCTGGACTTTGCCGGTGGCACGGTGGTGCACATCAATGCCGGCATTGCAGGGCTGGTGGCGGCCTTCATGCTGGGCAAGCGCAAAGGCTACGGTCAAGTGGCGCTGATGCCGTCCAACCTCGCGTACACGGCCATCGGCGCGTCGCTGCTGTGGGTGGGCTGGATGGGCTTCAACGGTGGCTCGGCCGGTGCTGCGGACGGGCGCGCCGGCATGGCGATGCTGGTCACGCAACTGGGCGCCGCAGCGGCAGCGCTGGCCTGGATGCTGGCCGAGTGGATCGTGCGGCGCACGCCCACCTTGCTGGGCCTGTGCAGCGGCGCGGTGGCCGGCCTGGTGGCCATCACGCCGGCTTCCGGCTTTGTCAGCCCGAGCAGCGCAGTGCTGATCGGCGTGGCCGCCGGGGTAGGCTGCTACTGGGGCGCCACCGGCCTGAAGCGCCTGCTGGGGGCGGACGACTCGCTGGACGTGTTTGGTGTGCACGGCGTGGGCGGCATCATCGGTGCGCTGATGACCGGCTGGCTGGCCGACCCGGAAATCGGCGGTGTCGAAGGCAGCGTGCTGACACAAGGTCTGGCGGTGCTGGCCACGCTGGTCTACAGCGGCCTGGCGAGCGCACTGATCCTGAAACTGGTGGACTGGGTGATCGGCCTGCGCATCACCGAGAAGCAGGAATCCGACGGGCTGGACCTGAGCCAGCACGGCGAGCGCGTCGAGTGATCCAGAGGTGGTTCACGAGCGCGCAGCAAGGCAGTTTTCTTCTTTTGACGACAACTTAGCCGGAGGTGTGAAGATGCTGGAGAGCGAAAAGCTGGCCATTGCCGCCCACCTGCATGTGGTGATGCGGCGCAAGATGGGCCGTGTCACCGACGTGGAGTGGCTGGTGCGCAGCCCCGAGTACGCCCGCGAGATCATCCGCGTGGCGCTGGCCGAGGTGGCGCACCCGGAGCTCGTCGAATGGGGCCAGCGCTTCCTGGCCGCCATGTTCCCGCCGCCGGCCGAAGCGAGGCCCCTGCCCGCACGTGCCGTGGCCGAGCGACACACGCCTTCCGGCTTCGGCGAGAGCCGCTTTGGGCGCAGCGCCAGCGCACCCACCGCCCCGAGCGCACCACCGCCGGCACGCTACGTGGGCAGCCTGCGCTAACAGGCCCGCGCTGACGAAAAAGGCCCGGTTGCTGTTTGGCAACCGGGCCTTTTGTTTGGCTTGACGACCTTGACCGTCGTCACCGCAGCGCGGCCGGCGCCGAGCCGCCTCAAGGCAGCCGCGCCAACCCGCCCGGCGGGTGGTTTGCCGTACCCGGCGAACCGGGTGCCCCATTCTTAATGGAACTGCTCTTCTTCCGTGGAGCCGGTCAGTGCCTTGACGCTGGAGCTGCCGCCCTGGATCACGGTGGTCACGTCGTCGAAGTAGCCGGCTCCCACTTCCTGCTGGTGCGAGACGAAGGTGTAGCCTTGTTCGCGGGCCTTGAATTCGGGCTCCTGCACCATGTCGACGTAGTGCTTCATGCCTTCGCCGTTCGCATAGGCGTGGGCGAACTTGAAGGTGTTGAACCAGTTGATGTGAATGCCGGCCAGCGTGATGAACTGGTACTTGTAGCCCAGGGCCGACAGTTCATCCTGGAAGCGTGCGATCGTGCGGTCGTCCAGGTTCTTCTTCCAGTTGAAGGACGGCGAGCAGTTGTAGCTCAGCAGCTTGCCTGGACTCTTGGCATGCACGGCCTGTGCGAACTCACGGGCGAAGCCCAGGTCCGGCGTGCCGGTTTCGCACCACACCAGGTCGGCATAAGGCGCGTAGGCCACGCCGCGGCTGATGGCCTGCTCCAGGCCGTTCTTGACGCGGTAGAAGCCTTCCTGCGTGCGCTCGCCGGTCAGGAAGGGCTTGTCGTTGGCGTCGTGGTCGCTGGTGATCAGGTTGGCGGCTTCGGCGTCGGTGCGGGCCAGCACGATGGTGGGCACGCCCATCACGTCGGCGGCGAAACGCGCGGCCAGCAGCTTCTCAATGGCTTCCTGCGTCGGCACCAGGACCTTGCCGCCCATGTGGCCGCACTTCTTCACGGCCGCCAGCTGGTCTTCGAAGTGCACGCCGGCAGCGCCCGCGGCAATCATGTTCTTCATCAGCTCGAAGGCGTTCAGCACGCCGCCGAAACCGGCTTCCGCGTCGGCCACGATGGGCAGGAAGTAGTCGACGAACTGCTCGTCGCCCGGGTTGATGCCGCGTGACCACTGGATCTCGTCAGCGCGCTTGAAGGTGTTGTTGATGCGGCGGACCATGGTCGGCACCGAGTCGTAGGCGTACAGCGACTGGTCCGGGTACATGGTCTCGGAGGTGTTGCCGTCGGCGGCCACCTGCCAGCCCGACAGGTACACCGCTTCCAGGCCGGCCTTGGCCTGCTGCATCGCCTGGCCGGCGGTGATCGCGCCGAAGGCGTTCACATAGCCCTTCTTGGCACCACCGTTGATCTTGTTCCACAGCGTCTCGGCGCCGCGCTGGGCCAGCGTGTACTCGGGCTGCAGGCTGCCGCGCAGGCGCACCACGTCAGCAGCGGAATAGCCACGCTTGACACCCTTCCAGCGAGGGTTTTCGGCCCAGTCTTTTTGCAGGGCGGCAATCTGTTGTTCGCGGGTCAGCTTCGTCATCGGGAGCTCCATCAGGTAGGTCGAATCGGGTTCGGAAAGTGAGGTCAACTGAGTGACAACCTGGAGACAAGTGTGCGCGCCGAACTTGCAGGAGGGAAGACTTATGTCTTATATAAGACTGAAGTTTGTTTCCAATGAAATCAATGACTTATCGTCAACATATCGCAATGTGAGAGTAAAGATTTCACTATGAAAAATGAATCCGGTCTTCACTGCGTCTTGATTTCGCATCGTGAAAGCATCTTTTCGCCATGGGAAATCTGCTGGAGCCCGATGCCGGTGCAAGCCCGGTGCGCGTGCTCGGCAACACGCGGCTCTTTATGATGGCCGCCCCCGATCCGATCGGCCGGGTCGAGACCCGTTCTGCGATCCCCGTTCCTGTTCCTTAGAAAGCGCTGCCCGATGTCCGGCTTCCCGTTCCTGTCCCAGACCACCTTCCTGCAGGTGCCGCCACTCGCCAAGGACCAGGCCTTCGGCTTGGCCGGCATTGCCTGGGACGGCTGTGTGACCAACCGCCCTGGCGCGCGCTTCGGCCCGCGCAACATCCGCCAGGCCAGCCACATGCTGTGCGATGGCACGCACCCGCTGTTCGACGTGGCACTGGACGGTTGCCTGGGTGACGCCGGCGACCTGCCTTTGCCCAACACCAGCCTGGAAGGCATGCGCGCGGCGATGATGCCGTTGATCCAGCCGCTGATCGCCAGCCACCACATGGCCTGGCTGGGCGGCGACCACTCGATCACGCTGCCACTGCTGCGCGCCTACCGCGCCCAGGTCGGCCAGCCGCTGGCCGTGATCCATTTCGACGCCCACTGCGACACCTGGGAAGACCACTTCGGCGAGCCCAGTGGCCATGGCACCTGGGTCTACGAGGCCATCCAGGAAGGCCTCGTGCTGCCGGAATGCTTCACGCAACTGGGCATCCGCTCGGCGGGGGTGCGTGAAGCGCGCGAATACGTGCGCGACCAGGGCGGCCAGATCTTCACCGCCCGTGAGCTGCGCGGCCTGGAGAACCCCACGCAGCTGGCGCCGGTGCTCGGCGCCATCCGCGAGCGCCTGGCCGCACACGGCCACCCGCCCCTTTACCTCAGCCTGGACATCGACTGCCTGGACCCGGCCTTTGCACCTGGCACCGGCACGCCCGAGCCGGCTGGCATGACGACCAACCAGGTCTTCAGCATCCTCGAGGAACTGGCCGACCTGCCCTTCATCGGCATGGACTGCGTGGAGGTGTCCCCGCCCTTCGACCAGAGCGAGCTGACCAGCCTGGCCGCCTCGCAAATCGTCTGGACCTACCTCTGCGGTCAGCGCAGGCGCTTGGGCATCTGACTCGGATTGGCAACGTCGTGTGAGCTAACTTTAGCCCCGAGCCAATCGGAGCGGAGGTCAGTGGTAGTCGTCTTCCAGCTGATGCCGGATGGCGAGCACCTGAACCAGACCTGCATCGACGATCTCGAACAGCGCAACATAGCCGGCCGCGCCGAATGGAATCAACAACTCGCGCAGGAAAGGGCTCTCGGCGGCCTTGCGGTAGATGAATGGGGTGCGTCGCAAGCTGTCGATCGCGCTCACGATTGCTTCATAGGCGATGTCAGCATGCGTCAGGTCCTCCACCGTCTCGGCCTTGTCGACCAAATGATCGTAGAGGCGAATGAGGTCGGCGCGGGCCTGGGCCAGGTAGCGGACCGCGAAGCTCAACCGAGGATCCGCTTTCTGGCGGCCTCAAGCCGGCCTTTCAGTTCTGCGTGCACCTCGTCCGCGGAATACGAGACGCCAGTGCGAGCGAAGTCCTGACGCGCGGCCAAGCCGCGGGCAATGAACTCGGCGCGGTTGCGTCGACGGTCGATGGTCTCTCGCACCGACGACTCGATGAAACCTGACAAGGATTCGCCTTCCTGCAGGACACTTTCGGCAGCTTCGCGAAGCTCGGCTTCGACGCGCAGCGAGGGGAACGTTGCGGACTTCATGGGTGGAATGGATTGCGTTGCACTTGCGACGCGGTGAGTGTAGTCCGTTCCAGGTTCAGCGGTTACAACGGCAAGGCGGTGGTCTTCTTGACCGTCCGCAGCACCAGCATGGAGTTCGACCGCTCCACGCCCGGCAGGTGCATCAGCACCTGGGTGTGGAAACGCTCCAGGTCCTCGGCGTCGCGGTAGGCGAAGCGGATCAGGTAGTCGTTCGAGCCGGCCACGTAATAGCAGTCCAGCACTTGCGGCTCGGCCCGCACAGCCTGCTCGAAGGCTTCGAGCAGGCTGTTGCTCATGGTTTCGAGGTTGATGATGGTGAAGCTGGTGCCCGTCTGGCCCACGGCCTTGGGGTTCAGCAGCGCCACGTACTGCGCGATCACGCCTTCATCTTCCAGTTGCTTGACCCGCCGCAGGCAGGCCGAGGGCGACAGATGCACCCGCTGCGCCAGCTCCACGTTGGTGAGTTTGCCGTCGAGCTGCAACTCCGACAGGATGGCCTTGTCAATCGCGTCCAGATGCATCAGTTGCATACCGGTCTGTGATGAAAATTGCGGCGATTTGGAGATGCTTCGCATATTGTTTCAAGATTCTACTTCTGCTTCGCATGAAATTGCGCCGCGAGGCCTGGGACCTCGCCAACGCGCAAGCACATTGCGCGCCGGCTTGGCTAGACTGCTCTTCGTTGCTGAATGCCACTTGAAGCAGCGCCGAAGCGTGATGTGGATCACGCCGCCGCCGCCAAGTCCTTGAGGAATGACGATGACCGCCGACCTTGACGCCTACTGGATGCCGTACACGGCCAATCGCCAGTTCAAGAAGGCCCCGCGCCTGCTGACCAAGGCTTCCGGCATGCATTTCTGGAACGACGAAGGCCGGCAGATCCTCGACGGCGTGGCAGGCCTGTGGTGCGTCAACGCCGGCCATGCCCGCCCGCGCATCGTGCAGGCGATTGCCGAACAGGCCGCCGAGATGGACTACGCGCCGCCGTTCCAGATGGGCCACCCCAAAGCCTTTGAGCTGGCCCGCCGCGTGGCGGACCTGGCACCCGGCGACATGAACAAGGTCTTCTTCACCAACTCCGGCTCCGAAGCCGTGGAGACGGCGCTGAAGATGGCCCTGGCTTATCACCGCGTGCGCGGCGAAGGCCAGCGCACCCGGCTGATCGGCCGCGAGCGTGGTTACCACGGCGTCAACTTCGGCGGCATGTCGGTCGGTGGCATCGTTGGCAACCGCAAGATGTTCGGCACCATGCTGAGCGGCGTGGACCACATCCGCCACACCCACGACTTAGGCGCCAATGCCTTCAGCGTCGGCCAGCCAGCCCATGGCGCCGAGCTGGCAGACGACCTGGAGCGCCTGTGCGCGCTGCACGATCCTTCGACCATCGCCGCGGTGATCGTCGAGCCCGTGGCCGGCTCCACCGGCGTGCTGATTCCGCCGCAAGGCTACCTGCAGCGCCTGCGCCAGATCTGCGACCAGCACGGCATCCTGCTGATCTTCGACGAGGTCATCACCGGCTTCGGCCGCACCGGCAACCCGTTTGCCGCGCAGACCTTCGGCGTCACGCCAGACCTGATGAGCTGCGCCAAGGGCCTGACCAACGGCGCCGTGCCGATGGGCGCGGTGATTGCCCGCCAACACGTGTACGACGCCTTCATGCAAGGCCCGGAACAAGCGATCGAATTCGCCCACGGCTACACCTACTCGGCCCACCCGCTGGCCTGCGCCGCCGGCCTGGCCACGCTGGACACCTACGAGGAAGAAGGCCTGCTGACCCGCGCTGGCGAGCTGCAGTCTTATTTCGCCGAGTCGCTGCATTCGCTGAAGCACGCGCCGCACGTGATCGACGTGCGCAACATCGGCCTGGTCGGCGGCATCGAACTCACACCGCGTCCCGGCGCACCGACCGCACGCGCCTTCGACGTGTTCCTGGACTGCTACGCCGCCGGCGTGATGGTGCGCACCACGGGCGACACGGTTGCGCTGTCGCCGCCGCTGATCATCAGCCGCGAGCAGATCGACCAGATCGTCAGCACACTGCGCAACGCGATCAGTCGCGTGGCCTGAGCACTTCCGCTCCCATTCTTCCAACCCTGCGGTAACTGACTTTCAGAGGGCTTTGCCTAGCGCCTACCTTATGACCTTCCTCAGCGTCGACCGCGATCTCGCCCGCCATTCGTATTACGCCGCCACCGCCCCGCGCACGCAGGGTTTTGCTGCGCTTTCCGGCGACCTCGAAGCCGACGTGGCCATCGTCGGCGGCGGCCTGGCCGGGTTGACCGCCGCGCTGGACCTGGCCAGGCTTGGCCGCAAGGTCGTGTTGCTGGAGGCCAGGCAGGTCAGTTGGGGCGCCAGTGGGCGCAACGGCGGGCAGGCCATCCACGGCCTGGCTTGCGACCAGACCGAGATCGAAGCCCAGCTGGGCCTGGACGACGCCCGCAAAGTCTGGGGGATGACGCTGGAAGCGCTGGACCTGCTGCGCCAGCGCATGCGCCATCACCAGATTGATTGCGACTGGCGCGACGGTTACCTTGGCGTGGCCACCACTGCGCGCAAGGGCGCGGCGCTGGCCGAATGGGCCGAGCGCATGGCGCGGGTCTACAACGCCAGGTTCACGCCGGTGCCGCACGAGCGCATTGGCGACTGGATAGCCAGTCCGCGTTACCACTCCGGCCTGCACGACCCACACTCGGGCCACCTGCATCCGCTCAAATACGCGCTGGGCATCGCCCGCGCAGCGGCCGAAGCTGGCGTGCAGATCTTCGAGAACTCACCCGTCACCGCGATGACGCCCGGCGCCACGGTCACGCTGCACACAGCAGGCGGCCAGGTGCGCGCGCCGCAGGTGCTGCTGGCTGGCAATGTCTACCTGCAGGGCGTGGCCCAGGCGCTTGAGCAGCGCATCATGCCGGTCGGCACCTACATCGTCTGCTCCGAGGCGCTGGAACCTGGCCTGGCCGCCTCGCTGGTGCCTTCGGGCTCGGCGGTCTGCGACACCAACTTCGTACTGGACTACTTCCGCCCCACGGCCGACCACCGCATGCTCTACGGCGGCCGCGTCAGCTACAGCACCGTCACGCCGCCCAACCTGGCCGAGACCATGAGAAAGCGCATGGTCGGCACCTTCCCGCAGTTGAAAAACGCCAAGGCCGAGTTCGCCTGGGGCGGCTTCGTGGACATCACGATGAACCGCGCGCCCGATTTCGGCCGCCTGCCGGACGGGCACCAGAACGTGTACTACCTGCAAGGCTTCTCCGGCCACGGCCTGGCGCTGACCGGCCTGGCAGGCCGCTTGGTGGCCGAGGCCATGACCGGCGACGCCAGCCGCTTTGACGTCTTCGCACGCATCAAGCACCATGCCTTCCCGGGCGGGCGCTTGTTGCGCACTCCGGCCCTGGTGCTGGGCATGGCCTGGTACCAGCTGCGGGACTTGCTGGGTTGAACCCCACTCATTCAGGAACATCGGCATGAACGACATGACCTTGCCCTCCTCGATCACCGCCGCCCACGACGCCGCGGCGGCACCGGTACGCAAGCCGGTGGTGCTGGTGCCCGCGTGCAACCGCATGCTGGGCGAGCACCCTTTCCACATCGCTGGCAAGAAGTACCTGGATGCCGTGCGCCTGGCCGGCGGCCAGCCCTTGATCGTGCCGTCAGCCGAGCCCGATGAGATCGACGCGCTGCTGGACCTGGCCGACGGCGTGTTCCTGACCGGCTCGCCATCCAACGTGCACCCCAGCCACTTCGGCGAAGAAGTGCTGAACCCGGACCTGCCGCTGGACCCGCTGCGCGACAGCTGGACGCTGCCCTTGATCCGTCGCACGCTTGCGCGCGGCATCCCGCTGTTCGCGATCTGCCGCGGTGCGCAGGAGACCAACGTGGCGCTGGGCGGCTCGCTGCACCAGGCCGTGCACGATGTGGCCGGCCACCATGACCACCGCGCGCCCGATGGCGAGCCGGCTGCCGTGCAGTACGGCCCGGCGCATGCGGTGCAGGTGCAGGCCGGCGGCGTGCTGGCCAGCCTGTTCGGCAGCGGCGACTTCCCGGTCAACTCGGTGCATGGCCAGGCGGTGAACCGGCTGGCGGACGGCCTGCGGGTCGAAGCGCGCGCGCCGGACGGGCTGGTCGAAGCTTTTTCAGTCGATGGTGGCGCTGGCTTCAGCCTGTGCGTGCAATGGCATCCGGAATGGCAGGCTGCGCAGAACCCGCAATCGGTCGCGATGCTGAAGGCTTTCGGCGAAGCCTGCCTCCAGCATCAGGCGGCCCACCATCCAGGACACAGCAAGGCCTGACCCAACAGAACCCCGGGGCCCGCGCGGCCCGGCGCCAGGCGCAGCAGTCTGCCAGGCGACATTCCGCGCGCAATGCAAAAGTCAAAGCAGGTGCCACCATGGCCAGCAGAGAACAATTCAATTTCAGCGAGCTGGAGAACTGGCTCAACCAACACCGTGTCACCGAGATCGAGTGCCTCGTGCCCGACCTCACCGGCGTGGCGCGCGGCAAGATCCTGCCGCGCCAGAAGTTCACCGAGGACCGCGGCATGCGGCTGCCCGAGGCCATTGTCGCGATGGGCGTGACCGGGGAATTCCCTGAAGAAGGCCCGTACTACGACGTGATCCACCCGACGGACCGCGACATGCACCTGCGGCCTGACCCGGCCACCGTGCGCATCGTGCCCTGGGCCACCGACCCGACCGCGCAAGTCATCCACGACTGCTACGACCGTGACGGCAACCTGGTGCCGTTTGCGCCGCGCTCGGTGCTGCGCCGCGTCTGCGACCTGTTCGCCGCCGAAGGCTGGGAGCCTGTCGTGGCGCCGGAGCTGGAGTTCTACCTGGTCGCCCGAAACACCGACCCCGACATGCCGCTGAAGCCGCCGGTTGGCCGCAGCGGCCGCAGCGAAACCTCGCGCCAGGCCTATTCGATCGACGCGGTCAACGAGTTCGACCCGCTGTTCGAAGACGTCTACGACTACTGCGAGAAGATGGAGCTGAACGTGGACACGCTGATCCACGAGGTCGGCGCCGGCCAGATGGAGATCAACTTCTTCCACGCCCACCCGCTGGGCCTGGCCGACGAAGTCTTCTTCTTCAAGCGCACCGTGCGCGAGGCCGCACTGCGGCACGACATGTTCGCCACCTTCATGGCCAAGCCGATTGCCGGTGAGCCCGGCAGCGCGATGCACGTGCACCAGAGCCTGGTCAGCAAGATGACCGGCAAGAACATCTTCAGCAATGAAGACGGCACCGCCAGCGATGAGTTCTACTGGTACATCGGCGGCCTGCAGAAGTACATCCCGGCGGCGATGGCGCTGTTCGCACCGTACGTCAACAGCTACCGCCGCTTGTCGCGCAACACCGCCGCGCCGATCAACATCCAGTGGGGTTCCGACAACCGCACCGTCGGCATCCGCTCACCGGTGGCTTCGCCTTCGGCACGCCGGATCGAGAACCGCGTGATCGGCGCCGATGCCAACCCCTACGTGGCACTGGCCGCCACGCTGGCCTGCGGCTACCTGGGCATCAAGAACAAGATCGCACCGGCCGCCGAATGCAAGGGCGACGCCTATCTGGGCGAATACCAGCTGCCACGCAGCCTGGGCGAAGCGCTGGAGCTGCTGCGCCAGGACACGGACCTGGCCGAAGTGCTGGGCAAGGACTTCATCACCGTCTACACCGAGGTGAAAGAGATCGAGCACGCCGAGTTCATGAAGGTGATCTCGCCGTGGGAACGTGAGCATCTGCTGCTCCACGTCTGATCGGTTTCCAGCGGCGTCAAAGCCCCCTCAAAAGCATCACACGGTCGCCTCACGAGGGCGGCCGTTTTTCAAGGAGCCCCTCATGCAAAACAACATCGTCATCCAGGCGCCCGCCGTGGCGCAAAAGCGCACGACGCGCGAATGGCAGCAAGCCGATTCGGCGCACTTCCTGCACCCGTTCACCGACCACCACGGCCTGAGCAGCAAGGGCTCACGCATCATCACCAAGGCAGAGAACATCTACCTCTGGGACAGCGAAGGCCATAAGCTGCTGGACGCCATGAGCGGCCTGTGGTGCGTCAACGTCGGCTACGGCCAGCAGGCGCTGATCGACGCGGCCACGCGGCAGCTGAAAGAGCTGCCGTTCTACAACGCGTTTTTCCAGACCGCCACGCCGCCTTCGATCGAAGCGGCCGAGCTGATCTCTTCGGTCACGCCGCCCGGTTTCGAGCATGTGTTCTTCACCGGCTCGGGCTCCGAAGGCAACGACACCGTGGTGCGCATGGTGCGCCGCTACTGGGACATCCTGGGCCAGCCGGAACGCCAGGTCATCATCGGCCGCGTCAACGGCTACCACGGCTCAACGATGGCTGGCGCCTCATTGGGGGGCATGAGCGGCATGCATGCACAAGGTGGGTTGCCGATCCCCAATATCGTGCACATCGACCAGCCCTACCAGTTTGAACACGGCCGTGGCATGGACCGTGACGCCTTCGGCCTGAAGGCCGCAAGCTGGCTGGAAGACAAGATCCTCGCCGTCGGCCCGGAGAAGGTTGCGGCCTTCATTGGCGAGCCGGTGCAAGGCGCTGGCGGCGTGATCATCCCGCCGAAGAGCTACTGGCCCGAGATCCAGCGCATCTGCGACAAGTACGGCATCCTGCTGGTGTCCGACGAAGTCATCTGCGGCTTCGGCCGCACCGGCAACTGGTTTGGCTGCGAAACCATGGGCAGCAAGCCCGACCTGATGACCTTCGCCAAGGGCGTGACCTCGGGTTACATCCCGCTGGGTGGCGTGGCCGTCGGCGGGCGTGTTGCCAAGGCGCTGATCGAGCAAGGCGGCGAGTTCCAGCACGGCTTCACCTACTCGGGCCATCCGGTGGCATGCGCAGTGGCCGTGGCCAACATCAAGCTGATCCAGCAACTCAAGCTGGTCGAGCATGTTCGCGATGACGTCGGCCCGTATCTTGCACAGCAGTTCGCAAGCTTGCGCGACCATCCATTGGTCGGCGAAACGGAAACATGCGGACTGATGGGTGCGATGCTGCTGGTGAAGGACAAATCCACCGGCACGACCTTCCCAGGCGAGGTGGACATTGGCATGGTGTGCCGCGGCCACTGCTTCGCCAACGGCCTGATCATGCGTGCGGTGGGCGACCGCATGATCATCGCGCCACCGCTGGTGATGACCCGCGCTCAGATCGACGAAATGATGGCGCTGATCCGCCGCTGCCTCGACCTGACGCTGGCCGATGCCACGAAGAACGGCTGGATCTAAGGGTGCCCCCAGGCCTGTCGCTTCGCGTCAGGCCCCCCTGCCCCGGGCGTTACCGCGCCCACGTGCTGCGCCAGCTTTTTTCGTGTTCGCCCGGGGCGTCACTGCCCTGTTCGTCTCCTAGACTGCAAGCTGAAGCTTGTGCACCGCTGCCCCACCGGCGTGTGCCCTGAGTTTGACAACCCGCATCTGTGACCCCCGGAGGAATATCTTCATGAAGTTCAAGTCTGTGCGTTCGGTTCTGTCGCTGGCCATGGCCGCGCTCTCGCTCTCATTGGTCGGCGGCGCCGCCATGGCCCAGGAAGAGGAAAAGGTCCTCAACATCTACAACTGGTCCGATTACATCGCCGAAGACACGATTGCGAACTTCGAGAAGGAAACCGGCATCAAGGTTCGCTACGACAATTTCGACAACAACGAAATCGTCCATGCCAAGCTGGTTGCCGGCAAGACGGGTTACGACGTGGTCGTGCCTTCGTCGAACTGGGCCAAGCTGCAGGCTGAAGGCGGCCTGCTGCGCAAGCTCGACAAATCGCTGCTGCCCAACCTGAAGAACCTGGACCCGGCAATCCAGGCCCAGCTGGCCAACATGGACCCGGGCAACCAGTACATGGTCGACTGGCTCTGGGGCTACACCACCGTCGGCATCAACGTCGACAAGGTCAAGGCCGCGCTGGGCAGCACGCCGATGCCGGACAACGTCTGGGACCTGGTCTTCAAGCCCGAGTACATCTCGAAGATGAAGTCCTGCGGCGTGTCCTTCCTGGACTCGGCCACCGAAATCGTGCCGGCCGCGCTGCACTACCTGGGCAAGCCCTCGTTCAGCAAGAACCCTTCGGACTACGCCGCTGCCACCACGCTGCTGAAGTCCGTGCGCCCCTACGTCACGCTGTTCAGCTCCTCGGGCTACATCAATGACATGGCCAACGGCTCGGTCTGCCTGGCGCTGGGCTGGTCGGGTGACATCAACATCGCGCGCCAGCGCGCCATCGAAGGCAAGACCGGCCAGAAGCTCGAGGCCCTGATTCCGAAGACCGGCGGCCTGCTGTTCTTCGACGTGATGGTGATCCCGGCCGACGCAGCCCACCCTGGCAACGCGCACAAGTGGATCAACTACATCATGCGCCCCGAGGTCGACGCCGGCCTGACCAACAAGGTCTTCTACGCCAACCCGAACAAGGAGTCGCTGAAGTTCGTCAAGCCCGAGGTCGCGAACAACCCGACCGTGTTCCTGTCACCTGCCGACCTGCAGAAGATGGCCGCACCGGACTCGTTGAACAACGACCTGCGCCGCCTGATGACGCGCACCTACACCTCGTTCAAGACTGGTCTGTAAGGCGTCCGCCCGCATCATGACGAACTCCCCCGCCAGCGTCTCTCGCCCGACCAGCACCGTCAGCACTTCCGCTGCCGACAGTACCTACCTCCAGATCCAGAATGTGGTGAAGGACTTCGGTGGCTACAAGGCCGTCAACAACGTCAGCCTGGACATTGCCAAGGGCGAGATCTTCGCGCTGCTCGGCTCGTCGGGCTGCGGCAAGACGACCTTGCTGCGCATGCTGGCGGGCTTCGAGACGCCCACGTCCGGCCGCATCATCCTGAACGGCCAGGACCTGGCGGGGCTGCCGCCTTACGAGCGGCCACTGAACATGATGTTCCAGTCCTACGCGCTGTTTCCGCACCTCACGGTGTGGGACAACATTGCCTTCGGGCTGCGGCGCGACGGTCTGCCCAAGGAGCAGGTCGCCGAGCGCGTGGAAGCCATGCTGAAGCTGGTGCAACTGGGCAAGTTCGCCAAGCGCAAGCCGCACCAGCTCTCCGGCGGCCAGCAGCAGCGGGTGGCGCTGGCTCGCAGCCTGGCCAAGCAGCCGCAGATGCTGCTGCTGGACGAGCCGCTGGGCGCACTCGACAAGAAGCTGCGCGAGGAAACGCAGATCGAGCTGGTCAACATCATCGAGCAGGTCGGCGTGACCTGCGTGATGGTGACGCACGACCAGGAAGAAGCCATGACCATGGCCTCGCGCATCGCGGTGATGAGCGAAGGCCGCTTCCTGCAGGTCGGCACGCCGGGCGAAGTCTATGAAACCCCGCAGACCCGCTTCGTCGCCGACTTCATCGGCAACGTGAACCTGATGGACGGCACGGTCGAGGTCGACGAGGCGGACCACGTGATCATCGCCAGCCCGGACTGCAGGCACTACGTCGGCCACGGCATCACCGGCACGCTGGGCATGCCGGTCACGGTGGCGCTGCGGCCGGAAAAGATCGTCATCGACCGCAACCCGCCGCCAGACGAGTTCAACCGCGTGCAGGGCACGATCGAGGAAATGTCCTACTTCGGCAGCTTCACTGTCTACCGACTGAAGCTGGCCAGCGGCGAGATGTTGAAGGTCAGCATGGCCAACACCGTGCGCCAGCGCGAGGACGCGCTGACCTGGGGCGACAGCGTCTGGGCGCACTGGTCGCGTTCGTCCCACGTGGTGCTGACCCAGTGAGCGCCGCCGTGTCGACCCCTGCCGCCGCCGCAACCGCGCCTGCCCGCAAACGGCCCAAGTGGCTGACTGGCCGCTTCGGCGTCATTGCCCTGCCCTACGGCTGGCTGCTGGTCTTCTTCCTGCTGCCTTTCCTGATCCTGGTCAACTTCAGCGTGTCCGAGATGGGCGCGGTGGTGGCCAAGGATCTGGTCAGCTACAAGGACGGCCTGCTGACGCTGACGCTGAAATTCGGCAACTACGTCTTCATCACCGAAGACGAGCTGTACTGGATGACCTACGTCGCCAGCCTGAAGTACGCGGCCATCACCGCCGTGCTGTGCCTGCTGATCGGCTACCCGTTCGCCTACTTCATGGCCCGCGCCAAGAGCACGCTGCAGCCCACGCTGCTGATGCTGGTGATGCTGCCGTTCTGGACCTCGTTCCTGCTGCGCGTGTATGCCTGGAAAGGCCTGCTGAGCGAACACGGCTGGGTCTCGGACTTCCTCATCGGCACCGGGCTGGACCAGGTGCTGGCCTGGGCCCACCTGATCCCCGCGCCGGGCAAGCTGATGAACACGCCGTTCTCGCTGGTGCTGGGCATGGTCTACACCTACGTGCCCTTCATGATCCTGCCGCTGTACTCCAACCTCTCGAAGATGGATGTGCGGCTGCTGGAAGCCGCGGCCGACCTCGGCGCCACCGCCTGGGTCGCGTTCTGGAAGATCACGGTGCCGCTGTCCAAGGCCGGCATCATCGCCGGCACGATGCTGGTGTTCATCCCCTGCGTTGGCGAGTTCGTCATTCCCGAACTGCTGGGCGGCCCCGAGACGCTGATGATCGGCCGCGTGGTGTGGGACGAGTTCTTCTCGAACAACGACTGGCCGATGGCCTCCAGCGTGGCCGTGGTGATGATCCTCTTGATCATCGTGCCGCTGGCCTTCTTCAGCAAATACCAGGCAGAAGCCCAGGAGGCCCGCTGATGCTGCGCACCTCTCCTGCTTTCAACCGCGGCTTCGGCCGCGCTTGGCTGGTCCTCGGCTACGCCTTCCTGTACCTGCCCATCCTGGCGCTGGTGCTGTTCTCGTTCAACGACTCGCCGGTGGCCAACGTCTGGCGCGGCTTCACGCTGAAGTGGTACAGCGCACTGGCCCGCGACGGCGAGATGATCAGCGGCCTGTGGCTGTCGGCCAAGATCGCGTTTTTCACCGCCTGCGGCTCGGTCATCCTGGGTACCTTCGCGGCCTTCGCGCTGGTCAAGTACAAGCGCTTCTTCGGCCGCACGCTGTTCTCCGGCATGGTCAACGCGCCACTGGTGATGCCCGAGGTCGTGGTCGGCCTGTCGCTGCTGCTGATGCTGGTTTCGGTGCAACGCATCACCGGTTTCCCCGAGCGCGGCGCCAGCACCATCTGGCTGGGCCATTTGCTGCTGGGCATGGCCTACGCCACGGTGGTGGTGCAGGCCCGGCTGCAGGAGCTGAACCCCTCGCTGGAAGAAGCTGCGATGGACCTTGGCGCCCGCCCGCGTCAGGTGTTCTTCCTGGTCACGCTGCCGATGATCTCGCAGGCGCTGATGTCGGCCTGGCTGCTGACCTTCACGCTGTCGCTGGACGACGTGGTGCTGTCGGCCTTCCTGTCCGGCCCCGGCTCCACCACCATGCCGCTGGTGATCTTCTCGCGTGCCCGGTTGGGGCTGAACCCCAGCGTCAATGCGGTGGCCACCTTGATCGTGCTGGTGGTGTCTATCGGCGTGATCGCGGCCAGCTACCTGATCGCGCGAGGCGAGCGCCGCCGCCAGCAGGAGATGGCCGCCGCCGCGCGCAACTGAACCTTTGCTTTTTTCGCCGATTGGCCGCTGCCTGAGGAGGCACGCCAGCGCGGCCCGAATCGGTCCCACCCGGACCTGCAGCTCACGTCGAAAACCCAGATAGAAGGAATCCACGATGAACGTTCTCCGCCCCTCCCTGCTGGTGCTCGCACTGGCCGCTGCCTTCCCGGCAATGGCGCAGTCCAACGAGGAACTGCTGAAGGAACTGCAAGCCCTGAAGGCCCGCATCGGCCAGCTGGAAGCCAAGTTGGGCGCCACGCCGGCGCCGGCTGCGCCCGCCACGCAGCCGCAATGGGGCATGACGCCCGAGCAGGCGGCCGAGTTCAACCGCATCGCCGCCAAGACCGAAGCCATCCAGGACAACCTGCAGGACAAAGGCTTCATGGGCCTGAAGATCTCCGGCTACATCGAGCCCACCTACGTCTGGAACCAGCGCCAGAACCGGGCCGGCTTCCAGTTCCTGAACCAGCAGTCCGACGGCTACGCCTACGACACCTCGTACTTCGGCGCCGCCTCGATCGACTTCCTGAAGGAAACCGACAGCGGCACCATCTGGCATCTGACGCTGGCCCCGAACCGCGGCGTGGGCGCGGCCATCGACGGCGCCAGCATCGTGCAGGAAGCCAGCGTCTCGGTCGCGCTGACCGACCAGAACACCCGCTTCATCGCCGGCCAGATCCCGGACTGGTCCGGCTACGAGTACCAGCAGCCCACGCTGAACCCGCTGACCAGCCACAACCTGCTGTATGACTTCACACTGCCTGTCGGCTACACCGGTGCCGGCCTGGACTTGAAGGACGGCAAATGGTGGGTGCGCACCGCCATCGCCAACCTGAACGCGCCTGTCCACCAGGCCGGCGACAAGTCGGCCGTGTGGGCGCTGCGGCTGGACTACGCCAAGGGCGAGTACGACGGTTGGGGCTTCGCCAGCGTGGTCGGCAAGACCCCGAACTTCAACACCGGCACCAACACGATGTCCTTCATCGCCGAGGCAGATGGCTACTTCACCCGCGGCGACCTGACGCTGCAGGGCCAGCTCGCCTACGGCCAGCAGAAGGAAGGCGCCATCACCCCGGCGGCCGACGGCAGCTGGCGTGACTCGCGCTGGTTCGGCGCTTCGGGCCTGGTCGGTTTCATGTTCACGCCGCGCCTGCAGGGTCTGGTGCGTGCCGACTACATCTACAACCGCAAGAACGGCGGCGGCCTGTTCGGCTACAACGGCTACTCCGGTGCCGACGAAAACGGCGACCTGGCCTATGGCAACGACGGCCGCAACGGCCTGGGCCCGGACCTGAGCGGCGACCTGGACAAGGGCGCGAACCGCTATGCCGTGACCATTGGCGGCAAGTACGCGGTCGACACGGCCACCACCGTGAAGCTGGAGTACCGCCTGGATGGTGCCGACCGCCCGGTCTTCGAAGATGTGCGCAACGGCACGTTCAAGAAGACCAACAACATGATCGCCACCTCGGTCGTCGTGGCGTTCTAAGCTGCACAGAGCGCAGGGCGAACACCCCGCCTCGCGCCGGCAAGCCATACAAAGGCGGACCACCGCCTTGCCTGCAGGGCCGCTGACTTGGCAGAAAGCCGACGGCGGCCCTTTCTTTCTCGACACTCCGGAGACTTCAGATGAGCACCCCCATCAACTGGACCGAACGCGCCACCTCGCTGCAGTTCGACGGCCGCGCCGTGATCAACGGCCAACGGGTCGCCGCCTTGGATGGCCAGACCTTCGCCAAGCACTCTCCCGTGGACAACCGCCTGCTCGGCGCCGTCGCCCGCGGCCAGGCGGCCGACGTCGACGCCGCCGTGAAGGCCGCCCGCGCCGCCTTCGACGACCGTCGCTGGGCCGGCCAGCCGCCTGCCGCACGCAAGAAGGTGTTGCAGCGCTTCGCGGAAAAGATCCAGGCGGCCGGTGAGGAGCTGGCGCTGCTGGAGACCTTGGACATGGGCAAGCCGGTCCAGTATTCGCTGGGCGTGGACGTGTCGGCCACCGCGCGCTGCATCGCCTGGTACGGCGAAGCCGTGGACAAGGTCTACGACGAGATCGCGCCGACCGGCGACAGCGCGCTGGCCCTCATCACCCGCGAAGCCATGGGCGTGATCGGTGCCATCGTGCCCTGGAACTACCCGATGATCATGGCCGCCTGGAAGCTGGGCCCGGCCCTGGCCGCCGGCAATTCCGTCGTGCTCAAGCCCAGCGAAAAGAGCCCGTACACCGCCGCCCGCCTGGCCGAGCTGGCCGTGGAAGCCGGCTTGCCGCCTGGCGTGTTCAACGTCGTGCCCGGCTACGGCCACGAGGCCGGCGAAGCGCTGGCGCTGCACATGGACGTGGACGCCATCGGCTTCACCGGCTCCACCCGCGTGGGCCGCCGCATGCTGGACTACGCAGGCCGCTCCAACCTCAAGCGCGTCTACAACGAGCTGGGCGGCAAGTCCGCCTTCCTGGTGTTCGACGACTTCAAGGACATTGCCCGCGCCGCGCAAACCGTCGCCGGCAGCATGTTCTTCAACCAGGGCGAAAGCTGCAACGCACCCTCGCGCGTGCTGGTGCACGACAGCGTGGCCGACGAGTTCGTCAAGCTGGTGGCTGCCGAAGCCCCAAAGTACGCCGCTGGCGACCCGCTCGGCGGCAAGGCCGAGCTGGGCGCGCTGGTGGACGAAACCCAGATGCGCACCGTGCTCGGCTACATCGACGCCGGCAACACCGAAGGCGCACGCTGCGTGGCCGGCGGCCGCCAGGCGCGCAGCGAAACCGGTGGCTACTACGTCGAGCCCACGGTGTTCGACGGCGTGACCAACGACATGAAGATCGCCCGCGAGGAAATCTTCGGCCCGGTGATGAGCATCATCCGCTTCAAGACCGAAGCCGAAGCCGTGGCGATGGCCAATGCCTCCAGCTACGGCCTGCAGGCCAGCGTGTGGAGCGACAGCCTGAACCGTGCCCACCGCGTCTCCCGCGCACTTCGCGCCGGCACCGTGCACGTCAACCAGTACGACGAAGACGACATCACCGTGCCCTTCGGCGGCTACAAGCAAAGCGGCAACGGCCGCGACAAGTCGCTGCACGCGTTCGACAAGTACACCGAGCTGAAGACCACCTGGATCCGCCTTGACTGACCTCCACCAGCGCCTTGCCACGCAAGGCGTTCACACGCTGATCGCCCAGTTCGCCGACGTGCACGGCACGGCCAAAGGCAAGTACGTGCCCTTGGCGCATCTGGACGATCTGCTCAAGACGGGCGCTGGCTTTGCCGGCCCGTCCATCTGGGGCACGGCATTGCCGCGCACCGGCGCCCGGGCCGAGTACTACGCGCGGCCGACCGCCGATGGCATCCAGGCGCTGCCCTGGATGCCGGGGTACGCCCGAGCCGTCTGCAGCGGTTTCGTGGACAACCAGCCGTTCGAGGCCTGTCCGCGCCAGGTGCTGCAGCGCGCCACCGCGCGGCTGGCCGAGCGTGGCTGGCGGCTGAAGACCGGCATCGAGCCGGAGTTCTTCCTGCTGAAAGCAAGGGACGGCCGCTGGCTGCCCGCGGATGATGCGGACCGGCTGGACAAGCCCAGCTACGACCTGAAGTCCATGCCGCGCCAGGCGGCCTTCCTGCAGGCGCTGGGGCAGGCGTTGACGGACGCCGGGCTGGACGTGCTGCAGCTGGACCACGAGGACGCGCACGGCCAGTACGAAGTCAACTTCGCGTTCGACGAAGCACTGGCCAGCGCGGACCACCTGTTGCTGTTCAAGCTCGCCGCACACACGCTGGCCGAGCAGCACGGCACGGTGTTCTCGATGATGCCCAAGCCGTTTGCCAACCAGCCGGGCAGCGGGCTGCACTTCCATGTGTCGCTGTGGGACGAGGCGAACCGCTGCGTGTTTGCGCCGGTGGCGGACGAGCCGGGCACCTTGCTGTCGCCGCTGGCGCGCCACTTCATCGGCGGCGTGCTGGCGCATTCGGCAGCGCTGTGCGCGCTGGCGGCGCCCACGGTCAACAGCTACAAGCGGCTGGTGGTCGGCGAGTCGCTTTCAGGCACCAGCTGGGCGCCGGCCTACGTTGCGCATGGGCCGAACAACCGCACCGCGGTCGTCCGCACCCTGCCCGGCCGTTTCGAATGGCGGCTGCCGGACGCCAGCGCGAACCCGTACCTGGCAACGGCTGCGCTGATCGCCGCCGGGCTGGACGGCATTGACCGCCAGCTGGACCCGGGGCCGGACTGCACCGAGGACTTGTTCGCGCTGTCGTTGGGAGAGATCCGTTCGCGTGGCATCCCGCTGCTGCCGCAGTCGCTGGACGAAGCGGCCGATGCGCTGGCGGCAGACGAGGTCGTCTGCGCAGCGCTGGGCCCGGTGCTGAGCGCAGAGTTCATCCGGATCAAGAAAGCCGAGTGGCTGGCTTACGCCCGCCACGTCAGCGACTGGGAACTGCAGCGCTACGCGACGATGTTCTGATTGCCGCAAAGCGCTGCGCGATGCAGCCTCACTTGATCGTGCTGAGGTAGGCGATCAGGTCCGCCCGCTCCTTGGCGTCTGGCAAGCCGTCGAATTTCATCTTGCCGCCGGGCACGGCTTTCTTGGGCAGGGTCAGGTAGGCGTCGAGCTGTTCCTGCGTCCAGGCGATGCCGCTGGCCTTCAGCGCGTCCGAATAGGCGAAGTCCGGCAAGGCAGCCGCCTTGCGCTGGAAGCTGCCGAACAGCGACGGGCCCTTCTTGTTGCGCCCTTCCTTCACGCTGTGGCACTCGGCGCAGTTTTCGGCGTACAGCTTGCCGCCCACTGCCATGTCGCCAGCGGCCCGGGCGGTCGGCAGCATGGCGGCCAGCGCCAGCATTGCGGCCGGCGCCGCCCATGAGGAGAGATGTCGGGTCATGTCGGCGGCTTTCAGGTCAGAAACTGGTCCAGGCGAACAGGAACAGGGTGTTGTTGTCAGAGGCCTTGCGGCCGCTGCCGTCGTAGTTGCGGGCGGCACCGTTGTACTCGCTGTAGGCGGTGTACTGCGCACCCAGCCGCAGGTTGGCCCACGGCGCCAGCCATGAACCTTCCTTGCCCCAGGGCGTCCAGTCGGCCTGGAAGGTGGTGCCCTGGGTGTTGGGCTTGTTGTGCGCGTTGGCGCTGTAGAGCGTGGCGTCGCTGTCGCCAGTGGTCAGGAAGCGGCCGACCGAGAAGCCCCAGGTCTGCAGCCAGTTGTATGAAGCATTGAGCTTGGTTTCGCGCAGGTAGCCACCGGCATGGCTGGCCTCACCGGCGGCGAGCATCGCGTCGCGGCTCTGGCGCTCCCAGATGTGGCTGCCCTGCACCGTGAAGATGTGGTCCCGCGTGCCGAGGAACTGGTACTGCGCGTCCACGCCCAGGTCGTGATAGCGGTTGGTCGGCCCACCTGACAGCCGGTCAGGCTGGATGCCGGCATTGAAGCCGAACACACCCGCCGACCAGGCCTGGCGCTTCAGGTCCTGGAACCAGGCCAGGCGCCAGTAGGCGGTGTTGCCGGCCACGCGGCCAGGGTCGTCCGCAGTGCCCAGGCTCATGCGCTCCTGTGCGGTGCGCGAGAGGCCGCGGTAGGCGCCCAGCTCGGCATACCAGCTGTTGTCGTAGAAGGCATAGCCGGTGAGGCCCAGCACATGCTGCTCCAACCCGCCATTGATCAGCGTGCCGGTCTCCACGCCGCCGAAGCCCAGCGGCGAGCCGGCATACGGGAAGCTCCACACCGGCAAGGTGTTGAACGGGTCCTGCACGCCGGGGTTGTTGTTCAGCGTGGCGCCCAGGATCAGGTCCTTGCCGCCAATGTCGGTGGCGTGCGCAAAGCGCAGGTCCATCTGGTCCAGCGAGCTGCTCTTGCCCACGCCGTCGTAGGTGATCTGCATGAACGAGCCCAACTGGTCGGCCAGCTTGCCGGCGATGAACAGCGAGGCTTCGTCCAGCGTGCGGTTGTCGTTCAGGCGCGAGCCCGGCGCGGGTGCTTCGGCCTGGTCCTTGCCGGTGTGGGTGAACGAGCCCACCACCATGCCGGACAGCGGCACCTTGCCGGACTGGCCGTCGGTATCCGTGTAGCCGCCCATCTTGAACTTCACGCCAAACGGCGTGAGCTGCGGGCCGAAGCCGCCGACGTGGCAGGCCACGCAGTCCTGCCCGGTCTGGCGGGCATAGCTGGGCACCGCATGGCTGCTGCCAGCGGCCATCAGCCCTGCAGCCAGGCCCAGCAAGGCCGCGCAGCGGCGAAACGAACGTAACAAGGTCATGGAGACTCCCGGAGGTCAGGCAAAAGATGGGGTGGCCTCGGCCTGGGCCGAGGCATGAAGGTGTGCAGCTCGCGCCGACTGCGCAGCCGGGCGCTCAGCTGCGAGCGCGCGCCCAGGGCCACATGGCGCGCAGCACGCCGTCACGCAGCACCAGGTGGTGCCACAGCGCCGCGGCAGCATGGGCGCCAACCATGGCGGCCAGGATCCAGGCCAGCGTGCCGTGCCAGTCTTCCAGCGTGTCGGCGAGATCGGGGTCAGGCGCCAGCAAGGTGGGCAGTGTGCCCAGCAGTGGCAGCACCACCGGCTTGCCGGCGGCATTGGTCAGGGCCCAGCCAAGCAGCGGCAAACCCAGCAGGAAAACATAGAGCAAGCCGTGGATGCCCGAGGCCAGCCAGGCCTGCCAACGCGGCTGATCGGACAACACTTCCTGCAGTCGCCAACGGCTGCGCATCACCAGCCGAGTCAGCGCGAGGGCCCAGACGAGCAATCCCATGACCCGGTGCAGTTGCAGCCAGGTCGCGCGCACGGCCTTCTCATCGATCAATTCCCGGCCAAGCACCAGCGCGAAGACAGCCAACAAGGCCAGCGCGGTAAGCCAATGGGCGACCGCCAGCGGACGAGGTTGGCGCGCCAGCGGTGCCGCGGCGGCCCGCTGTTCGGAAGACGGAAAGGCCATGCAGGACCCCTGAATCGGACAGAAGCCCTAGGCTAAGAGGGGCCGCCCTTCAAAAGCCTGACAGTCGCGCCTGCCACAGGAATGACTCAGTCGTGCAGCGGCGGGAATTCCAGCCGCACCCGCAGGCCGCCCGCGGGCCCGGTCTCGCCCAGCGCCAGCGTGGCCCCGTGCCGCAAGGCCACTTCGCGCACGATGGCCAGGCCCAGGCCGGATCCGCCCCGGGCTGCGCCCGGTGCCTGGTAGAAGCGCTGCAGCACCCGCTCGCGTTCCTCGGCGGGGATGCCGGGGCCATCGTCTTCCACCACCAGCCAGGCGCCACCGCCCTGCGCCACGCCGCAGCTGGCGGTGACGCGGCCACCGGCGGGCGCATGGCGAATGGCGTTGTGGACCAGGTTGCCGATCAGCTCGTGCAGCATCCAGGCCGAACCCTGCACGGGCGCCGAAGCGGCGTCGAAGCCCAGGTCGATGCCGGCCTGCAGCGCCGGGTCCAGCCAGATCGAGGCGTCGTCTTCCAGCAGGTCGCGCAGGTCCACGCGATGGAAGGCTTCGGGCACTGCGGCCTCAGGGGCCGAGCGGGCCAGGGCCAGCATCTGCTGGGTGGAACGCGCCATGCGCTGCAGCGCGCCCGTCACCGCGGCGAGCCGGCTGCGTTGTTCCGGTGTTGCCTCCTTGCCGATCAGCTCCACCTGGGTCTGCACGCCAGCCAAGGGCGTGCGCAGCTGATGCGCGGCCTGGGACAGGAAGGCCTGCTGGGCCTGCGCCGCGGCGCGCACATGCGACATCAGCCGGTTCAGCGCCGCCACCAGCGGGCGCAGCTCCGCGGGCAGCGTGGCCTCGGGCAAGGCGCCCAGGTCGTCCGGCGAGCGCTGCCCCACGGCCTCGCTGAGCCGGTCCAGCGGCCGCATCGCCGCGTCCACGCCCAGCCACACCAGCGCCAGCGTCAGGCCCAGCAGGACCAGGTTGGGCATCAGCGTGCCGAGCAGCACCTGCCGGGTCTGCGCCTGGCGGCGCTCGGTGGTTTCGGCCACCACCACCATCACCGGCCCCAGCGCCGAAGGGTGAGGAAAGCTGATCACCCGCACATCGTGGTGGTCCCAGCGCCGGTCGGTGTAGCGTGGCCGGTCGCGCTCGTCGCGTTCCACCAGCGCCGCCTGCGCAGGGTCCCCGCTGATCACGCCACCGTGCTCGTCCAGCACCAGCGCGTACAGCCTGTCCTGGCCGTCAACCCGCTGCATCGCCTGCACCGTGCGGCTCAGGTGCAGGCCCAGGTCGTCGTTACGGGCGTCGTCGGCATCCACGTCCAGCCGTGTGGCCAGCGCGATCGCCACGCGGCGCAGTGCCAGGTCCTGGTTGTCGCGCGCCCGGTTCAGGGCGCTTCGATAGTCATATGCCGCGCTGAGCACCAGCACCACCAGCAGCGGCCACCACAGCAGCCTCAGCAAGCGGCCGCGCAGGCTGCGCGGAGAGGCGGGCCGCAGGTTCATTCGGTGTCCATGCGGTAGCCCACGCCACGCACGGTGCGGATCGAGACGCCGCTGCCGGCCAGCTTGTTGCGAACGCGCGAGACGTAGATCTCGACCGCGTTGTCGGTGATCTCCTTGTCCCAGCAGCTCAGGCTGTCGGCCAGCTTGCGCTTGGGCAGCACCCGCGGCATGGCCAGCATCAGCGCCAGCAGCAGGTCCCACTCGCGGCCGGTCAAGGCCAGCGGTGCATCGGCCAGCGTGGCCTCGTGGGTGGCAATGTCCAGCAGCAGCGGCCCGGCGGCCACCCGCGAGCTGGCGGCGGACTGGCTGCGGCGGATCAGCGCCTGCACCCGGGCCAGCAACTCGGGCAGCAGGAAGGGCTTGATCAGGTAGTCGTCGGCCCCGTCATTCAGGCCGCGCACCCGGTCTTGCAGGCCGTCGCGCGCGGTCAGCATCAGGATGGGCACCTTGTTGCCGCTGGCACGCACCCGGCGCAGCAAGGCCAGGCCGTCCATGCCCGGCAGCCCGATGTCGAGGATGACCAGGTCGTGCACGCCGTGGGCCAGCGCGTCGAGCGCGGGCTCTGCCGCTTCCAGGTGGTCCATCTCCATGCCGGCCTGGCCA
>Ga0307514_10001132_pt1 | contig 36666 bp, 42 predicted proteins | sample 16_EM_MG_FD_203088 | JGI IMG/M metagenome (GOLD analysis project Ga0307514, IMG submission 203088) | Populus trichocarpa ectomycorrhiza microbial communities from riparian zone in the Pacific Northwest, United States - 16_EM | ecosystem: Host-associated > Plants > Roots > Unclassified | place... | reverse complement strand
TTCGCCAACGTGACCTCTGCTCACCACTTGGAGGCCACGTTCACGATCAAGACGACCTTTCCTTTGAGCTGCTCGAAATTGTATTCCTTGTCGCCAGGGAGTTTGGTCTTGAGGTCGTAGAACTCGGACATTGTTCTGGAGAATCTTGGAGGGGAAATACAAAACTGACGGCGAGGGTGAAGGTGAAGGTGAAGGTGGGCCGATGGTGAAGATAGTCGAATGGCCCGCAGCAAAACGGTGGCCGCCGGTCGGACAACCGGTACCATGGTATGGGCTGGCGATCGGGTAATCACAAGCAGATCACAAATTCCCGTCACGTTCTCGCGACGCGTCGTCATCCACCCCTGTTCTCCGTCATCTATCACCGCGTACCACAACCTTGTGGGAATGACTGATGGTAAACGGCTCAAGTCAAGTCTCGACCTCTTGAAGAGGCATTACCTCCAGGTCGCATCCCTGCAGGACTATATTTATAGCATCCTCAACAACGCAACGGAGATTGCACTTGTTATCCCCGATGACCCGGAGGAGTTTCGGGATTTGCTTGAGAACTCAAGAGTTGGCTATCACCAGCCTCCCAGCCGAAAGTATCGTGCTGGGAGCTCTGTGTTTGAAATTGACGAGGTGGATACATCAAAAACGTGCTCTGCTTTCGGCTCACAAACGGTTAGGTCATCAAAAGGGCCCAGTGGTGTCTACTCCGTGCTCCGGGTCCTGTAAAAAATATCATTACCGCTGGGTACAAGGTGCGGTGCTATTTGAAGTCTCGGGTTTAATTCCTTAACCTCCTTCATAGGTAGCTCAGGTCGGAACCGCCGTCAATATTGAGAAATATGGGATAGTCAATACGGCCATAAACACTATGGTCAACACCTTGCAGGGAAAAAGCTGGGTTCGCTTGCTTTCGAGGCTTGTGTTTTTCTCCTGGTGTGAATTGCGAGCTTATGAGATCAATAGGGTCGGCGAGGATGTACTTCTCCACCTCTTCACAGAAACGTCAGTCTTCATCCCCCTCCCAAACGGGTGCCTCTGTCAAGTCATGGGAGAGCATATATATGACGCTGCTCAAATTTCCCAAACACCTTCCCCATCCCCCCGCGCTACAGACAAGCGAAAGGCAAGCGGTGTGGGAGGAGGGGAGTCACGGCCCTCCAAGCAGAGGAAACTTGGTCACCATGGAACCTCCAAAAAGATGTGCGCATCCCCTTTCAGATACTGCTCTCCCCTCTTTGATCGTGTTGCAGACAGACTCCCGTTAATGTTACTTTATCGCGTGTCCCATTATTCTATGCTCGCCCTAATCTGGTCCCCCACACTTCCGTAATTTCGGTTTGTTTGTCTAAGAAGCGTATGTCTGTTCACTTTCCTCAGTATATGCGTCTCAGAGCTCGCGATGTAGACATTCTAAATCAGATAAACTCTTCTGGTCCAAAGCGCAGCTCTCAAAAATCGGCAGACCCAGGCCCCCAGCCTCAGCTGGAAGGTGCAAGACACTTCGTCAAATTCGTCTTCCCACGCCAGCACGGGCTCCCCAACCCCTTTACCATATCCACGGAGAGCTCGGCTCCGTTCCATGATCGTGAAATAGAGGCTGCGATCTCGGTTTGTGGCCGTATTATACATCACCCTATTATTGGCTGACCACCAACCCCAGGCTAAGGAGTTCGTGAGAACCCCAAAACGGATTAAAAGCGCGTTGGACTTGTTCGAGAAGTTGATCTGGAGACACGGGAAGTGTGGGTACAAACCCTTGCTTAATGCAGCGTGCCCTTCAAAAGTAAGTCCTACCGTCCCCGGAAATCACCACAATCCTATATACCCGGGATTCAGATCAAAGGCAATGTACAGAAGGCGGATATCCTAGTGAGTTTTAATATGATTTCGCTTCCTCTTTTGACCGAAGGAAAATCAAGGAGTACATGTCAGAAGGTTCCTCGCAGTTGTTTACGCAGCCATTTTTCCCTTCTGACAGCTCCATCTACTCCGATGGAGACACTATCGTTGGGTACGGATTCACCCAAGCGAAGAAGGATGCCGCCAACAAACCTAGATTTGTTGATTTCGCTTGTAGTCATTCAGAGGTTGACGCCAGATACTCCGAGATTTGAGGACTCTATCTTATCACCCATAATAGGTCACCCGGTACGCTTTATTGGTTACGGAAGAGGTTATACCGAAGGCTCTCTGGGGCGGGAAGGAGAATTTCGAGGTTATCAAACGTTGTGGGTGACGTCGCTTCGGTTACTGATATCTTCCTGATATCATCGAGGAGACAGACGTCCGGGAGTTCATCGAGTTGCGAAGATTTGAAACCGTGTCACTGCATCACGTTCTGCAAGGTATCAAGATTTCGGAATGCAAGTGGCTGGAACCCGCGTGCACCGATGGCAATCCCAAGAAACACACGAATGTCACTGACTCCCTGAAAAGGCGGGAGATCTTCGAGGAATTCGTTTTTTGGTACTTCAACTCCTTCCTATTGCCGGTTCTCAGCGTACGCGTTCTCTTCGTCACCATTTCCGGTACTGAGAGACTTTCCGTCAGTCCGCATTCTATGTGACCGAGTCCACCCGGAGACACCATGTCGTGTACTTCCGGCAAGACGATTGGAAAACGTTGTGTGCCCCGCTGATCGAGCATCTTGCTGAACAGACGTTCAAGAAGATATCTGAAGTGAGGAATTTTCTTCCTCCCGCACTTTCAGTTGCTCACGTAGCCTCGATTAGCGCGACGCGAAAGAAATCCTCAGCCAACGGAAGTTAGGATACTCATATGTGCGACTCCTACCGAAAGAGGCTGGTGTTCGGCCGATTGTAAACCTTCGGCGGGCTCCAAAAAGTGCAAACGGACGCCAAAATTCGATCAATCGAATCCTACGGGCGACTTTTGAGGTCTTGAACTATGAAAAAGTGTGGTTTCTACACCGGGTCTCGAAGTCTAAAACTGAAATGTTTGCCATAGACGACAAGGCCAGACTTGACCGGGGACGCTGTCTTTGGACCAGATGAGATACATAAGAAACTGAAGGAGTACAAACTCCGTCTCTGCGGAGGAAACATCCGCAAGCCTCTGTTCGTGTTTTGTTCTTTCCCTCTTCCTTGCAGAAGTCCAACGTCGGCACTGTGAAAGCCCGAAACTGTACTTTGTCAAGTTAGACGTGAGAGCATGCTTTGATACCATTGACCAGACGAAGCTCTTGCAAATCGTGCGCGATGCCCTTTCGGATGTGAGTATGACATTCGTCGAACTGGTTTCTAAATCGTTTGACCCTCTCGTAAGGACGAGTACACCATCAGGCGGTTCGGTTCCGTCAGCACAGACACCGGGAAGTATAAGAAACGCTGGTTCAGGAAGGCATTCACATCTGGTGAGGATGGTCAACCTTTTCTTTTGTGAAATCTTACTCGCCCTCAGACGATCTGGAAGACTTTTTCCCATACGCAATCGAGTTGGCGAACACCTTGAAGAACACCATTCTCGTTGAACAGATTCCATACCACCATCAAGGGAGAGAAGAGTTGATGCAACTCTTGAACGAGCACATCACAGAGAATATCGTCAAGGTGAGGAGTTGGAGTAGTCTGATTTTGTTCGACCTGCTGACTTGCTGATCGTGCCTCCGCATTAGATCGGGGACCAATACTATCGGCAAGTCGTTGGGATCCCACAAGGATCAGTCTTGTCCTCGTTGCTGTGCTCCTTCTCATATGGGGATCTGGAACGCCGCAAGTTTAGGTTCAGCCAAGATCAGGAGAGCGTAGGTGTTTTTTTCCGCCCTTGATCGAAACGAATCTCAATCATTTTAGGTGCTTTTGAGACTGGTAGATGATTACCTACTCGTTACAACGAATCATCTAAAGGCGAGAGCTTTCTTGGAGATGATGATGAAAGGTTGATCCTTCCTTGGTGTAACCTACTGGCAACAGGACTCTTACATCTCTTCGTACAGGGAATCCCGAATATGGCTGTTTCATTTCACACGAGAAGACGAGAACCAACTTTGACTTTGGGTCCGATCCGTCGATGGTGATAGAACCTGGTCAGAAAGGTAAGGAGATTGAACAGCCCGTTGTACTCGTCGACTCACTCCATAACTAGGTTTTCCCTGGTGTGGTTACGTGATAGACATGAGTGACCTGTCGATTACGGCGGATTACTCAAGGTATCCGTCGACTTGTGAGTCTCTTGCTGAGAAAGGTTTGCACGTGTTTTGATGAAATGCGTCATAGATATCAAGGACTCTATGACGGTGCATCGAGGGAAGTCGCCCGGTACGGCTTTCACCAACAAGATGTTACAGTAGGTCAGCTCTTTTCGGAACGAACTCGCCGAAATTCACCATTTTTCAGGTTGGCGAAATACCAAGTTCGCGCGATCTATTGTGACCTCGAACTGAATACACTGCGTTGCGTGTACTTCAATTTGTATACCGGCCTCTTGCTTTGTGGGATGAAGATGCACGAGCATTTGCGGACTTCGGATATCGTCGTGCCCAAAAGCACGAAACTCATTTTGGGTATGTTTTTGCGATGGCTATCAATCATCTTACGGCTGACTTGATTCTTGCGAAGATACGATAAACCAAGTCATTGCATACACTCTTTGGACCTCCAAGGCCAAAGCTGTCTCTAGCCGCACTGAAGGCAGCGCATCCACGGATGAGATTAACAAGAAGCGTGTCGAATGGTACTTCCCTCTCAACTTGAGGTTGGACATTGCTGATTGGGGAATTGCCAAGGCTGGGGGCACATGCCTTCCACACGGTGTTATCGCGGAAGCAAGGGTTATATCAAGAAGTCGTGGATGACCTATCCAAGCGGATTTCTGGTTCTGCACACATGGCACTAAGGAGGGAGTTTGGGGCTCTTGTGCGGAGTGGGCTAGCTGAGTTCAAGAACATTGCTTTCTGAGTAATGAGATGAGACGAAACTATTGTCCGAGGGTTTGTGATTCTAATGATTCTAAGATTCGAAGAGTCCTTGTTTGTACGGTGATGTTGACGGAAGGGACCAAATCATGAACAGATGTTGGGGTAAAGCCTGTCTGTCGGGTCACTGGGAATCCAGCCCCCTGCCACTCCTTTGTTATAGCTCCATTCGTCCGCGTCCTCAGCCTGTGACGTGTGTTCAAGTTAGTAACCCTCAAATGGAAGCACCGTTATCGTACCTTCCAAGTCCAAAAGACCCATCCTTGGACCCGTTCTCCAACTTCAATCTGCACCTCGAAGTATTTCCTCATCTGGACCTTGTATTGTTGGGAGAAATTGGAAGAATCGCCGGTATAGCCATCGCAAGCGCCGAAGAAGTGTTGGTCCGAGGCAGAGCCCCACTGTCCATCCCAGCGAGCGCCAACGCCGCGTCCGTTGATCCATTTCGCACAGTCTGTTAGGGCGGTGGACCATTCGCCAACCACCGTCCATATATTGGAACTTTCAAAGTCGACGTACGATTGGCTCAGGTTGCATGCGTAGCTGATGTGTTCATCGAAGGAGCGGGAAAGCTCATCGTTACTGAAGATTTGGTACATGTGCTTTGAGAGTGAGCGTTAAGGATGGTTCTGAAATCAGAGAGTGTAAGCCGCATACCATATCCATGGACGTTCGTTGGTATTGAGGAGCGTTGAAGGAATTTCCCCAGTACTGTGGCGCAGATTGAGCCAAGGGTCTGGGAACGGATCCTGGTGGGGGTAACTCACATCTAGACCACGGAACCCATCACTGAACATAACACCCGTGGTATTCCCAACCCCCGTCCGAATGGCATTGTAAGCGTCGATATAATACTGCCTCAAAACATTCGTGAAATCGTCTCCAAGGAATCCTGCAGGTTCGTTCATAACTTCCAGGACGTCGATCTTATCTCCAACGGTCTTTTCCAGAAACGTGACGCAGTCTATCGTCTTTTGGATGTTACTTTGGTTCGATGCCCACATGGGTGGCTGGGTTCTACGACCGGAGTTGTCGTAGCCGTTTTGAGAACCTGGAGCGCCGTGGATATCAACGATCACGTTGAGGGAGTAGGATTTGGCCCAATCGAGGGCTTGTACGAAGTATGGCCACGCTCCGGGTATGTAGGGTGATGTGTCTGTGGAAAGGTTGGTATCTTGGGACGTGAGGGGTATTGACCAATAGCCCAAGGGAATCCTGCGGGATGTTAAAGTTATGATGCATAGGTGGTGCGAGATCGGGGTATGGATCGGACGTACCGGACATGGTTCAGGCCAGCGGCATTCATCTGTTTGAAGTCATCTTCAACGATCCAGGTCTGCCAATGATTTTGCAACACGCTTAGGGCGTGTTGCTGATTCTGCATTTGGCCAAAGGTGTACTCATCGACAATGTCGTCGTTTCCTGTGTTCTCGAAGATGCTAGGCGTTATCCATGGCTATACCCTATCGAGTAAGCCATTCCGTTGCGGATGCTCTATATGATAAGCGAACGGACCTCGAGCACGAACCAGCCACCTCTAATGGGGATGGGAGAAGATCAGGAACGGATGGAAACGCCGGAGAACCACGCACAGGTTGACACCGCGGACCTTATCTGTCCCGTAGACAAAGGGTGTACTGGTTGGTTGCTGAGTCGACGATGTGCTGGTGGGTGAGGACGCGTTGGTGATCGAGGAGAGACTCGGTGATGGGATGCTAGGATCCAAAGGTTGTTGGTCAGGGTGTCCAGCCCGATTCAGTTGACAATGTTGAGTTGTTACTGGGAGGGTTAAGAGGCTAAGCCGGAGAATGAGAGCGAGGGCCGTGGGTAGCGGCAACATTTTGTATCCGAGTGACCCTCGAGGGATGCGGACACAGCAGGTGTTTCAACGGAGAATACACATTCAGCACGCGTTCTACGCCCATCGACACTCTTGGAGCCTGACCGGTCCGAGGCCGCCATGATGCGCGAGGGAAAAGAAAATAACCGTTTTGTGAAGGTGGTGATCTTCGGTGGACACGGTCGACCTCCACCATCGCCTCCGCACTATCATATATCACTGCAACTACAAGTCATAAAACACACAACCGGGGCTACACCAAACCAAGTTAGAGGAGGTTACGGTCATCAACTTGAATGCAATCCGCCAACGAAACAATCAAGGGTCCATACGCATGCAATTTGCTATCTGGGAACGAATACAGTCACATCCCCCACGGTCGCTAGGCCGAACCTTTCCCATGGCTGCTTCTCAGACCTCAGGCTCCGGAAGGTGAGCTGGGTCAGGGTACCCTTGGTATCTTTATTGATACCGTTTGCCAGTCCCTCCCCAGAGTCGCGTGAGTTATCCGTGTTTGCTTTGCGAACCCTCACATTTTGGGATTACTCGGAAGGGGAGGAACGAGGCATCGTATTCCATCCTCGTCAGGCGTGGTGTTTCTTGACGAACACAGTCACTTGTCTATGGCGATCTCGATCGAAGGTGTTCCTCTTATACACGGTGGTGTAGGGCTTCTGGCAGGTTTTGAGAAACGCGGGTCTTGTGGCGTTCTTGCACTCCGGTGAGCAGTTCTGTTCGATAGATTCAGGGAGTTCAGCCAACGGGTTATCTTTCAGGATTCCACGAGCGAAAAAGGGATGGCATGGATGTGCTCCGGCCGGATGAACTTGGGAGACGGTCGGAGGACTTGACGGCAAGTGTCTTACAATTGGTGATATTTGAGTGATTCGTTGATTCAAGACTCGTGAGAATATTTGGCTTTCTGCCTGGACGTCCAAACAACCCCCATCTGGCCAGCACTCCCACTAGACGTTTCCTCAGGGAGCTATGGAAGGCAGTGCATCCATTCCACTCTGCTGCGCGCCTCGATAAGTGGGAAAATGATCATGTATACCAGACGTGCACCGCAATCGCCCCTTTTCCCCGTGGCTGGGTTTCGGTGCCAATAATTCATTCACGCCTTCCACAGTCTTTGTGACATAAAGGATGACGACTCCCGCTACACCCACCGCGCTCCTGCACCAAAAACCGCACTCTCTCTTCCTTGTTCAAAGGACCAGCAGCATGCCACCCATCCCATGGCACGATATCGCCGTCGAGATCATCTCTCATATCGACCCCTCCGACACCCCTACCCTCCTCGCATGTTCATTGACACACCCATCGTGGACGCTTCCCGCCCAACGTCGGCTATATCACACGCTCAAAATCCAAAACCGGAAGGACATGCGTCGGTGGTATCGGTTCGACGCGGAGAATAGGTTTACACCCTACGTCCGTCACCTCGTTTATTCTGGGGACCAGAACGATCCCATTCGTCCTTACGACTTGCTGGATATACACGGAGGACGATTCATGGACTTCAAACCGCATACGCTAGAGATACGACATCTAGCACTGGAACAGTTTGATCCCGGTTCGCTCAGGTCGGCGTTCGGGCGCCTTGGGGGGACGCTTCGAGCACTTCTCATCAGGGACACAACGCTGACGCTGAACAAATTTATCCAATTCATAAACCTCTTTCCCCAACTCCAGTGCCTCGGACTTGACTGTTTCACGGTAATTCGCGAGTCCTCCCCACCTCCCAGAGAGCGACCAGAATTTCGGGGGACCTTGAACCTGTCCGGGCCGATTAGAAGGTACGGCCTCAGGTTCATCATGGAGCTCACCCAAATGCTCCCCAATTTCTCCTCGATACGACTCCGGCTGAACCTCAGCTACCACACTACGCGCCGTCTCCTCGAGATTCCTGGTGTTGCAAACAACGTCACTACGATGTTGTTGGGCTACCAAGATGGTAAACCCGATTCACCCCTCCCCAACAGGACTAGGGCTGATTCGGAGATTCTGTGCAGGTATGCCGGAAAGTATCGATCTTTCTCGATGCTACAACCTCCGTGTACTCTCAATTCGAACCCAAGAGCGCTCTCGAAGGCAATCGACCAGCCTCGCTACCCAAGAGAGGTTTTTCCGTGTTCTTGAAACAATCACTTCTCAAGAAATGGAGTTTATCGTCGTTGAGGCGTCCCGCGAGCTTTCGCTCATGCAGTACAGGACGTGGGAGCACTTTTTCAAGGTTCTTTCCGTCCTTCAAGCTTCGTGTCAGCGGTTGTCCATCATCATCGAGCCTTATGAGAGGTTCATAATGGAGACATTTAGGAAGGGAGAAACCCTGGCTCGTTTTCTGGGATGTGGGAATGAGGACAAACGAAGACATGTATATATTACCTAAATATTCAATGGACTTGGATTTACAAACCCAGATACTGATGGGTCGGAGGTGAGCAAGCGTGGGAGAAAATGCGGGGTTTCCGCAGTGGCGTTAGCTCTGGGAGGAGGCGGGGGGACACGAAACACCTTGTATCGCTCAACGATGTACAGCAGCTACGGATCCTACAACCCCCCTCCAGCCGAACTCTCGAACAACCCCTTCCTCGAGCATTCATCCAATCCACTGACGCGATATCCCGACATCGATAGCATCGCACCACCAACAAACTCGCAGTTCACATCTTGGATCGGCCAACCTAATGGCATCCCTCAGCAACAGGGACAGAATACCTATGGTCCACAGCCCACACAACAGCAGTATACCGCTGGTTGGGGAGGATCGCCGACATATCAGACACAGGGACAGGCGTACGCGAACCCGCCGCAACAAACGGGTGGTGGGATGCGCTTCCAACCATCTAGCTCGTTCGGTCAACAGCTGTCGTCTGCGTTGGATGTGGGAGGGTACATTCAGGGTGGGGTGGGATACCAGCAGCAACCTCAGCAACAGTATACCCCTGGGTATGGCACATCGAACGGGTACAACGCGACTGGGGGTGTGCCAGGTCAAATACAGATCCCACAAACGCCGTACCAACAAACTGGGGTCACGGGTCATGGATACCTTTCGGAATTCGACCCGTACGCTTCTCTCGGACAGGGAAATTGGGATGGACAGCAGCAGCAGCAACAGCAACAGCAGCAACAACAATCATATGGAAACCAGGGCGGAGGGTTGAGTAACGGCGGCGGCACGCTAAGTCCGCAACCCGAACTTCACCCTCGCGAGCTCATCCGGAAATACAAAGGGGAGCTGGAAGCTTGGGACACTTATTCGTGGAAGCAGCTGATGAACTCGTTGGAAACCTTGAAGAGGGCGTGGGAGAGGTGGATGCATGAGCTGGATATGAGGGCGAGGCAGCTGTCAACGAATTGGGGCGCGGGGGCCCAACACGAGTTGGCCCAGTACAAAAACGTGAGTTTACATTCCACCCTTCTACTTGTTTTTCGCCCTTGATTGACGAATCGATGACCTATCGCTTATGTCAGGCATTGAAAGACGCGGAAATATGTTTCTGTGAGTCGACCCTCTCGCCAGTTTCTTTCCCCACCTTCTGATTTGTTCGTTAGCGTCTGTCGCAGCGTCGTCTTATCAATTGAAAGAAGTGTTGGAAGGATATCGCCAGTCGACGGACATGGCGAGTAAACGAAGGGTTAGGGAAGCCATGAACGCCGCTCTCCGCAGTCTCCCTGAGTATCCTCCCCCCAGCTATTAATCCTCGTAGGTGCTAATGCGTCCTGTGCTGTGTGTGATCTCTCTTCTGTTGTATCTGGCCGGTTCTTGTACAAATATATAGCAGCTGACCGAGGCAGACATGTCTAACAACAAAGATGGTACATATGCGGAGTTCAAAGCGTCTTTCGAGCAGGGGTGGGGACGAATTAAGCACAAACAGATCAAAAACTTGAAACCTTTCGCGACACAGTCTAATCGTGAACGTTGCGACCTTTTGGCACTGGGAGGAGACCGAGGATTCCAAAGGCAAGGGCGTAAAGACCTGTGGCTGAGGGTGACGTCAGGTATGAGGAAACACCGAGCGTGAAGTTGCTTACTTGCGACAACTCCCTCAACGTAACCAAGGGTAGTCCAATGCCCCAGGGTGAACACGGAAAGCGACCACCCCAACACGATCGAGGCGGTCAAAATCTGCCGAAGCGTCAGCCTTCTTCGATCGGCGACTTGGGCCAGCAAGCGGGTGCACAGGTACTAACCGGTATCGCTTTAGATAGTGGACCGGACTCCATCCAAGAGCGATACTATCCAAAAATTTCATCACTGGTGATCAAAAGCTAGACGAGGCACGTACGTTCGGTTGTTCGCCCTTGATGAGAGGTAACAGCAGGATGTACAAGAACAGTGACACAGTCAACAGGGCAAGAGCTAACGAGAGCAACGCCGAATTCCTACAAGCGAAAAGAGAAAAAAAAGCTTAGCTCTCGCCATTCACCCAACAAAATCAAAAAGGCGGTGCTCACCCGGCCAGCCAACCGCTCTGGGCCAAATTTCCATACGGATGACTCGACAGGAGTTGGAGGAATTCTGAGAGTGTTCCGTAGTAGTAGGTTATGAGGGCGCCGGGGAGGATGTATTCGAGCTGACGGAACGTGTGTCGCGATATGAGACTCGACATGGCTGAACCAGAACTACCGACGTACGGGAAAGTGGCGATGTTATATATCACATGCAACGTAGCCAGAATCGCTGTAGCGGAAGCCGCGGCTAATTCGGCCCGGGGGTTTCCCCTATGCTCACCTATTATTGTCCCGCTTGTCCCTCGCTCTGTGGGTTTATCCCCCAGCCCCAAAGATTTGACCTTCGGCTTGGGTAGCCATAACACAGCAGAAAACCTGCGTTGGTCACCAGAACACACCATCCTATCCCCCCGTGTCACAGGGCACTACATAAGTCTCTGGTTTGAATGTGCCGTGGAAGTGGCACGTTTATTTTCGACTGCTCATACTCACCATCGGCAACGATGGCTTCTATGCTGGGAGTTCGCCCTTCCACCAGATCTCACTACGGGTTGCTTGGTGCGCTTGTCCTTTTCCTGCGGTAAAACCTTGGTTCGACCACCTACTCCAACTCTATCACTGTCACGGGGAAGGGTCAAGGGTAATGCGTTTCCAATAACAGCCTCTGGATCGCAGAGCTAGCATCCCTTGTGAGCGTACATTCGTTGACATTGGATTACATGATGGAAGTTGCATGGGCAAAGAACTAAATCGTCCGCGTCAAGTCTTGGGATTATGAAAATGCAAATCGGCCTTAGCCGTGTCGTGGAATCAGTTGTTTGTCAATTACTTGGAAATCGCAGTGGTAGATTTCAAAATTTTGCCCGTCCGGAGTCTCTTGGATACCAAAAATCATCCCATCGACCGCACGGCCCGAAAGCTTCAAATTTCCACCGTACAACTGGGGGGATACAGTAGCTCTTAACTACCTCCCGCCACGGGTCGTGCTCTTGGTCCCAGGGCGGTTGGTGCCCGGAGGAGGGGGTGGCAGAGCCAATTCCTCCCAATCGTCAGAACCAGGAGGCGGCAAGCCTACTCCCGGAACCTGTGGGGGAGCAGGGTCCTTACGCGGGGACACAGGTGTCGGCAGTACGTTGTCTTCCTCGGTTTCTGGGTCCGATTTACTCAGTGATACGGAAGTCATCGAGCGTGTGATGAGTCTCAAAACCAAGTCAGCTCTCAATGATTTAACAAAAGGCTCCCCAAAAACAAACGTACTCTAATTCAGATGAGCGTTGGTCCACCCACTGCTGACACTCTTCCTTGAAGTTATTGAGGAGGACCGAGAAATCTTGGTGGAACTGAAAATGCTCAAGCTTAAGCTTCAGTTGGAGTCGGATGACTTACCCTTGTGCCTTCGGTTAGATTAGCCTCGATCTCCTTACATTTGTGATATGCAAGTTCGAGGGATTGGATCGCGTGTTCGCGCTGTTTCACCGTATGATCATTATGCCTCGACGCTATCAGTGCCTTATTGCGTTCCTACGTCCAAAGCGTTAGTATCGTCCACGATCCTCAAGGACTCTCAGAGAAAAAACCTTCAGTTGTGTCAAAAGTTCCATTTGCGTCGTCTCGCCTTCTTCTAAGGCGCTCTTGAATTTGTCGTACTTGCCCATCTCTTTCTCGAAGGTATCTTCGAACATGGCCGGCTGTACCTCAGCCCACTGTGCAACACCCGCCGCTTCTCGTAGCACCCGCCCAGTGATGTCATCCGCCTCTGCTGTGAACCGCGCTCGTTGCACAGCCTGCGCACGCGACAATTTCAGGTCTTCTAATTTCTCGAGAAGAGCTCGTAAATCTCTGGCACATCTCCTCGTCTCTTGATTCACGTTTGAAGAATCCCTCCCGGGGACAATCGTGGGCGATGGAACGGAGGCCTCTAAAGTATCCTGAGAATCGGAGCGTCAACGCGTCAACAACGGGCTTCTGCTCGACAAGGAAGGAAATTGACCTCGTCCCAACACAACTGCTCAATGTTCTCTTTCCACTCATCCCACTTTTCCCGTACCTGCTTATCGCTCCCAGCGGCTTGTTCGAGCACCTTCAGAAACCTCGTATGTTTAACGATCAGATCCGAATTGGCCTCGTGGGACTGCGGTCGCGACAACTCGTGGTCTTCCCGAAAACTCTCGTCCTCTTCCGCTTCTTCGTCAAGAATTCCGATCGCCTACAGTTCAGTGTGAGACGGGTTGTTTAAGATGCAACGTTTGCTGAATCACCTCATCCAGAGTACTGGCATTCTGGGAAGATATTTCCTCGATCACCTCCAAAGATCTCTCTATCAGCGAAGGGGTATCGTGTCCTCGAATCTCCCTCGCCTTGGCCAGAAGACTCGGAGGGAGACTGATCGGCTTTTCCAAGGCGTCCAGTACGGTAGGCAGACTCAACGATTTCGTTGTCCTTCGTGGTTTCAAATCAGCGTGCCCACGTTGACGGAAATTAACAAACTTACATATCTATGTCCTCCGTCAACTCGTCCGCGTACGCAACGATTTCATCGGAAATGAAGCCATCCTTTCTGTGGGCGTAAACGTCTGTATGGTATGCCCACCCATGAGTAAATTCACAGCGCTAAAACGAACGCACGAACCAATCGCTTTCCTGGCTCCCCATGCAAGCAGTTCACCAAATATAACGGCATCGCTCTGAATGACATGCTGTGGGTCTGTGAGGCTAGGTTGCACGTCGGACTTGACCATACACGCAGGGGGGATTGGCTGGAGCGACGTGAGTGATGGAGGAACTTGATGATAGATCAAGTCGTTATCGCGTTCTGCCCTCTTGATATCACTCTCCACAGCGCTGAGCAAGGACTAGAAGAGAGTTGTAGGTGTATCGGTCATTTAGCCCAGTCGTTAGCACCTACATTCAGATCGTTGAGAACGGAAACTGAGACACCGCCCTTGCGGGCAATCTCTGAACCCTCCTTGGCCTTCTTTCGAGCGGACTGAAGTCGACCGATCTCTTGTCCGTATCTGAGTGAGATCAGAGATCGAGCACCATCAGGTGAACCAGGGCGTACCTTCTTTTTTCTAGCTCTTCATTTGCCTTCCGATACTGGGCTGCAGCATCGAAATGCAGTGCTTTGGATTGTATATGAGCGAACCAATTCTTTGATTTTATCAGATAAGGGGGGGGGTGACAAATGCCAACACCCACCGAAGGGAAGAGGTGTTTTATGGATGGGGACGCTTCCCGAATGTCTGAAGCCGCTTGACCATAATAAATGGAGACCTCTCAGAAACTCAGACGAGTGGTACGCAATGTTTTTGGACAAGTGATCTTTACCTGAGCAGACAGCCGGGCGATTATGCTATTAGAACTGTCTGATGTGCGTTAGTAACTCCCGGCGGACAACGCCACCCGCCACGCACTCGGTCTCGTGAGTGCCAGTTGCCAGGCACACTCTTGAGCTTGTCCGAGCATGAGTAATTGCAGACTGTGGACGAAGGTGCTTGTGAACTCCGGTGGAGGATCCGCATCGTTCAACGATTGGTGAAATCTGGGCAGCACAGAGGTCCCTAAGTACTTCAAGACACCCGCAGCTTGCTACTTTCCCCCACGTTCGTCAGATGCGAATCCACAAACGACGCAAGCGCAAGATTACCTGATAATACTTTGAAGCTGCTTTCAGTCCTTCTGAGCTTGATCTATCCTCAGCGTAGGCGATCTGGGAATAGAGAGAAGCCAAATTAAAGAGGACTCCACATCTTTCATACAGAAGGTTCGGCAATGATGTGGGTATGGAGTTTGAGGATGAAAACGCCGGCAAATATTGGATCTCCAGTCCAATCTGATATCACGTTTAGTTTCAGTACGAGTGAGAGATTCCCAGAGGAGGTGCCTACATCCGTAGGAAGCTTCGTCAAGATGAACACAAGCTGAGCGTGGTAGCTAGATGGAAATCAGTCGAGACATGGCCCATCCTTGGAGGGACACGCACTCAAGAAAGTGTTGGATGAGGTCGACGTGAATGACGTCACTCAAGGTTCGCTTCCGAAGCGCCTCCCATTCCTTGAAGTCCCATTTGAAGGCATCTGGATTGGAATCGGGGAGGCTATCTTGAATGAACTTTCGAGCAGTCTGCGCGACGGGTAGCACAAAGGTTTTCTTGAAAGGGAATACAAGCAGGTTCGACATCGGATGGCGACGGATGGAGCGCGATTTTCCGTATCCAGGTGCGAGAGTATTCGCGACAGGTCGAGTCTACAGAGAGCCAGGTGTTTTCAATCGACTTGTGGTACCCTAGGACAGGTGATAAGGGTGGGGAGAGGGTGTCCGGCAAACTCCGATTGAACTTTCAGATCTTGGCCAGTCGCGTCCCTCGGCTGATGGAGAGCTGACGCGCGTGAGCCAGCCCGGTGTTCAAGTGCAATCTGGAGAGCTGTACTCGCGCTCCGTTCGTCCTTAGAGGCTGCTGTTCCTTGGTCGGCGACGATTTCCAAACGGCCTTCACCTCGGTGGTAACTCGCCTTTCATCCATTGCAAGTGCACATTGAGCACCGTCCCTCGATGATAGTTAAACGAGAAGTCTTCCTCCAGAGTCCAAACGCCAGGTTTCGTCACATGAACGCTGGATGCTCTAACTCCGCTTGCTTATCTTATCCGTGTCAAACCGCAGTGTTCTCCATGGCAACCAGCATGCAAATTTGCCAACCCATCCTGCACTCGCGGTGAGGCACCGACAGGTCCTTGTCATCTATTTTATATAAGTACTCGTATCCGTCGCTACGTTTCCCTTGTGGCTTCGTTTGGCGAAGTGTTTGTTCGGACAAACCTCATCCGAACTCCATCATAGGTGCCATCAACTATTGGCAAATCGCCAGCGGGTGGTTGCTTCACTTCCCAAGTTCTCTTCACAAGCGAACCCCTCACAACGTCGAGTAGTGGCGTGCCACATAGAGTGCAATCGCCGCTGTTCGCGGTAGTTTTGCCAGCCCCTGTCTTTGTTTTTTTTGTGTTGTGTACCACAGTTTATATACGAATCTTGAATATTTTACTGTGGGGGCCATCACCGTCTTATTGTGGTCGTTTCCTCGCGGGAGATGCCGGGGTCGCCGTTTCCTTGGTGGTGTACGGTTCGCGTTATCCTTCGCTCCCGACCGCGCTTGTTGTACTACCACCTCTCACTCTATTTCTCCTCTCTACCTTCCTTCGTCGTCTGTACTCTAAACCTTCGACAACCGCCGCCGCCCCCAAGTATCATATTCCTCGGATCGTCCTTCCTAAGCTTTTGCCAGGCTGCAAAACGCCTTGTTCCTCATAGTTGACCTATACCAGTCTCCTGCCAACTTTGAAGATCACCCCTCTAGCCTCCAGCCATGTCTACGTTTACGGAACCCAGCTCCCCGGGGAGTATGCGACGTCTCACGAACAGGAACACGAACCGATACAGCGTTACCGCCTTATTCAGTATGGCCGCTGAGCAGGATGCGGACGTCGATGACGAATTAGCCAGAGGTGTGCACTCTTTTTCCGTTGCACCTCAACCTTCTGTATTAAACCCGCCCCCAGCCCAGAAGCGCTTGAGGGATCTAAAGGCTCGCATCTCTGCCCAGTCCAAAAAGAATTTTGTTCTTGAGCGTGACGTCCGTTTCCTCGATTCCCGAATAGCCTTGTTGATTCAGAACCGTATGGCCCTCGACGAAGTCAGTCGGTGCTTTGCCCTATCAGAGTTTTTATTTATCCATGTCTCTAGCAAAGCGAGGTCGAACGACACCTCGAAGACGTTGATCCAGAAGAAGGCCATTTCCCCGACGACCGAAAAATCCAGCAGTATTCCAACCTCTTCTTCCTCCTCCAGTCAGAACCTCGTCACATCGCCGCTCTATGCCGTCTCGTCAGCTTATCCGAAATTGATACCCTTCTCCAGACCGTCATGTTCACGCTATACGGAAACCAATATGAGAGTCGTGAAGAACACCTTTTACTGACTATGTTCCAGTCGGTTTTGTCGGCTCAGTTTGAAACGGCTACCGAGTTCGGCTCCCTGTTACGCGCCAATACTCCTGTCTCTCGAATGATGACAACATACACACGGCGCGGCCCTGGTCAGAGTTACCTGAAGAGTGTCCTTGCCGAACGTATCAACAGTCTTATCGAACACAAGGACCTGAACTTGGAGATCAATCCGGTGAAGGTGAGTCGTCATCGTACTTTAACGATGCCGTCAGAGTTCATTCGTTGATACACCACACTAGGTTTATGAACAGATGGTCAATCAAATTGAGGAAGAGACAGGCTCGCTGCCACCCAATCTTCCCCGTGGAGTCCCGCCAGAAGTCGCCCAAGCCAACCCGGACGTCCAAGCAATTATCGCTCCGCGTTTGACGATGCTCATGGAAATTGCGAATAGCTTCCTCATGACGATCATCGAGAGTATGGACAGTGTCCCTTATGGAATTAGGTGGATCTGCAAACAGATTCGTAGCTTAACAAGGGTTCGTGGTCAATCGTTCCTAATTGGATCCCTGTCTGACCTCACTTCCTCGCTTACAGCGAAAGTATCCAGAGGCAACGGACTATGCTATTTGTTCACTTATCGGAGGATTTTTCTTTTTGCGATTTATAAACCCCGCAGTGGTCACCCCCCAAGCTTATATGTTGGTCGATGGCGTTCCAGCGAAACACCCCAGGCGAACTTTGACGCTGGTAGATAGTTTTCCCCCAGCCCTCAGCCCGCGTTGGAGCATCTCGCTGACCATTTGCCCCCGCAGATCGCCAAAATGCTCCAGAATCTGGCGAATAAACCTTCCTACGCAAAGGAGGCCTACATGATGACTCTCAATCCCTTCGTTGAAAACAATAAAGCGCGGATCAACCAGTTTTTAAACAATTTGTGCGAGGTTGGAGACTTCTACGACACTCTCGAGGTTCGTGATTGCGATGGCTACTTTCCCTCTTCGAGATTAGCTGATCGGCGAAACGATCACAGATGGACCAATATATGGCGCTCTCTAAAAAGGACCTCCTCATACATATCACCCTCAACGAGTTGTACAATACGCACTCCCTGATCCTACAACACGTTGAGACTCTGGTGTGTAGTCTTCCATCTCCAACCCTCGATCCACTTATCACATCCTTTTGCAGTCCCCGAACGACAAGCAACACTTGCGCATTCTCACCGACGAACTTGGACCCGCTCCGGCTCAGGTTCCTCGGAAGGAAAACCGCACGCTCGAGCTCCAATTGTACAGTCGATGGGAGACGCCGATCCAAGACATTCAGAGTGCTCTTATGGATTCGGTCTCCTCGAGCGATATGCTCTACATGGAGGCTAAATCTATTTTTGTCCAGCTTATCCGATCCTTGCCACACATCGCTGACAGAAGACCTTACAACCTCAGTGCAATCGCCGAGCGTGCCGCCACCACCAAGGATGCCACGCTCGTTCGCAAGGGTATCAAAGTGAAGGAGATGTTGCGGGAGCTGGAGGAGCAGAAAATCGTCGACAAAGCCGACGGCTACACGCTGATGCAGGAAGAAGTCGCCGCCGAGCTGGTACATCTTGGGAACCTCAAAGACAAGGTCATTCAGGAAACCAAATCGTTGGATGCCGTTTACAAGACCATCTGTGACCACAACAACTACCTCCGTGGGCAACTTGAACAGTACAAGGCCTATCTTCAGAATGTCCGCTTAACCGCATCCAAGGACAAGGGTGCGACGACTGCAGTCGGTGTTGTAACTGTTGGTGGGAAGGAGAAGAAACCTGTCAAGCCTCAGGTCCTCGGCCCCTACCGTTTCACCCATGCGCAGCTCGAAAAGGAGGGCATCATTGTTGAGAGCAACGTTCCAGATAACAGGTGGGTTCCGCCATCTTTTTCATGACTTGATGCGGATGGCGCTGATGAATGAAATCCAGGCGCCCGAACATTTACTTCAATATCACCTCACCTACACCTGGAACATTTATAATCGCGTTGCATTACAAAGGCAGGGAAAAGGCGATTCTTGAGATGGACCTCAACATTGACGACTTGTTGGAGAAGGTATGTTGCCATCGGCGTTTGCTCCATGGACTCTCTAATTGACGATCCCTGTGCTCTTCCTCTAGCAAAAAGACAACAAGCATCTTCTAGACCTCGAATATGTGCAACTGAATGTGCCAAAGGTGTTGGGCCTCCTCAAGAAAGTGTTCGCTAAGCGATAAGATGCCCACCTCTGCACCCTTCTCGGTTTCCACTACCTCGCAGCGACCCTCTCTCCTGGACGTCTCTCATCACTTCATTCGGATTTTCGTGTTCATATTTTATGTTTCATCGTCTTAGTGGAAAGTCAGGTGTTTGTAGATGGTTTTCAGTTTTGCCCTTGATTCATACTCTTTCCTTTCCCCCTTCCCTTTGGTTCTTGTGAACTCATACCTCGACTGTATCGTATACTTTATCACGTAGCATGTACGGCCCGTTTACCTGATCGTTAATCTCTGTCAATCGATTTCATCTGGTTTCCTTGGCCATGGCCGTAGTTGGAGCCCGAGTACCCCGTGGCTATTTCCTAGAGAACGGCGGACCCACTGCGCGGAGCTAACGCTTCGGGCGGAAGCAGTTACAGCTCTGCCACCACTCTCCTTTCTACGGCCGCCCTCACCCCAGCCTCCTTCAATCCTTACCGTTTCGAATGCCCCAAGCTTTACACCCCTGAAACCCCCTAAGTGTACGGATTGCGCTCTTGGTTTTCGAATGCTACTCCTAGCCACTTTGTTCATCTCCCTAACTGTCTCCTTTGGTTGCGCCGCTGCAAGGCCGAGTCCAAGACCCAGATATGTGGTGGATGTGAGGAGGCCGCGCGGGCTTGCGCCCCGTCAGAATGTTGCAGGGGTTGTGTTGGACTCGCCAAACGACGTTCCAGGAACTGGGATCACCCGGCTTGTTTTCGCGAGTGATCATAGGTATCCCCCAACCCACCCTATCTTAGCGCAAGCACCTGGCCCTCATCTACTGACTCGTTCACAGTTCATACTATGCCACCATTGCTGCAGGGAACATCAGTTTCAGGCTGGCGGTCGACACGGGATCTTCGGATACTTTCATCACCTCGACGGACTGTGTGTCGCCTGTCTGCCATTCGATCCCGAGGTACCCTCTGAAATATCAGAGTCCCACATTCGTCCCTCTCAACGGAAACTCCACGGCGTTCAATGTGAGCTATGCGGACGGAACTTGTGCGTACTTTTTGATCGCGTACTTGATCCACGTTCGTTTCCTAACCTGGCCACTCGGCCCTTTTATGTCACATTCCAACCAACCTTCCATACAACAGATTCGAGCGGATATGTTGCCCGTGAGTCCGTAAGGGTCGCGAACCTTACTGTGCCAGATCAAGCATTCGGTGTGCAACATGATTCTTCGACCACCTTCCAGCCTATTAGCTTACCCGGACCCCTTTTTTTACTAGGTGTTGTGAATCAAACTACTGTCGCTTTTACCGATCAAATCAGTGGGGTCTTGGGATTCGGCTTCCCTCGCCTGTCCAGGATCTATGGTACAGCTGCGCATGGTAATCGTTTAAGCTCTGCACGAGTTCTACCAAATCCTTATCTGAAACGGTCTGCGATAGGCACCCCTTTCTTCTCGACCTTGGCGCAACGAGGAATTGTGGATTATCCTATCTTTGGTATTTATCTCACCCGCAATTCTACCGGTACTCTTTCCCTTGGTCAGTCCCCCTAACAATTATCAGGATAACGAAATGCCTTACCCTCTGACAGGCGCCATCGACTCGGGTGTTGTGAGTAATACCAGTAATATCGAATGGCACCATGTCGTTCCTTTTGCACCTGAGGGTGCCTCCAACAACGTGTCCAGTTATCTATATTGGACGCTCGAGCTATCTTCAATTTCCGTGAGTCACGATCGACGCGTTGTCCGGGCCTGCTGCCGACTGGCTTCTACGCAGGTCAATGGTACCAGCTTTGCTCCGAAACCCACATACCCAGTCACATCAGGAGTCGGCTCCCTTGCAATCCTTGACGTGTGCGCATCTCCGCTCTTCGATAATCATTCAGCTGTATGTAACTTTTTTACAGAGGTACTCCGGGGATATATGGCCCCTACGACGACGTTGCGAATATCCATTCCTTTATTCCCGGAAGTAGGCTCGTGGACTCGGGTAAGTACGAGTTTCGTGTTTAATTCACGTCGGTTGATGGGGTCACAGGCGGCCAATGGGCAGTCCCTTGTGATACTCTAGTCTCAATGGCATTTTCGTTCGGGTGAGGAGTTCAGCCCTCCGGGGCCCGAAAGTGGAACCTAATACTATCGCGTTCAAGGGGACAAAACTTTACATTGCAGCCTACTGATTACTTGATCGGTCCTGCATCCGGTAACCCAAATATGTGCCTAACGTGGCCTCGTGCCAGCCAGCCCACACCAGATGGCATCGATTGGCAACTTGGTACGTTCGCAATGGCTCCTGGCAGAACGTATACCCATTTTTATTCCCAGGCTCCACATTCCTCCGTTCCGTATACACCATTTATAGGCAAGTGCTCGGATCGTCTTAGGGAAGCATACAATAATCTGACTGTCGTTTCTCAGCTATGGCATCAACACAGCGGAAGCTCCCTTCGTAGGGCTCTATGCTCTTAATAATGGGACTAACCTACAACAGGACCCTACCTTGGTCTCCTCATTTTTCTCCGCCAATACCGCAACCATCGCTACGACACTTCCTAATTCATTGCTTTCGCCGCCATCCTACACAACTCCCCCTTACGCTTTCAATACTTCAGTCACGGCTTCTCCAGGGCAAATTGTGCTGTCCGAACTTGGAACGAGCACCTACTCGCCAATGATCGGGACCAAGGCCACCCCTAAGCCTACAACGTTCCCACTGGTGACTTTATCACCAAACGTGGTCACCCTTATCGTTACGGATCATGATGGCATTTCGACGACTGTCAGCACGGCGCAGGATACCCAAGCGACTCTGGGTGTTCCATATGGGTGGAGCAGTGGGTCTGCCGGACGATACACCGTATCACCTATAATTATAACAGCATTATTATTCTTGCTTTCGTTCGTTGTGTTTCCGACATCATAGTTTGTAGTTTACCTCCACCTGGCTGTTCTTTCTTCGGACTTAGTGGTAGCGGTTGGTCGATGCATTTGGTGTACACGTATGCCTATATATAGCGCATACCACAAATTTTCGGAACGGTTTCCGTGCGGCTTCCTACGCGCCAGCTCCCGCTATACTCCAACCCAAATGTGCTTCCGCAGATACAAACTGTTGGGTTGAACGTAACCCCTATGCCAAAATTTCGACTCAGTCAATCGAACGGCTATAACATGGCCTTTATCAAGTTATCAAGGAGAAAGGAAACACCACCTCTAAGGATGGTCAACTCGAGGAGTAATTCTCTCTTTTGAACTTCCATTTTCTGCTGGCTGATCGACGCGTTATTCAATATCAAGAGCAACCAAGTCGTACCACTCGGCGAGCGTCAGATACACTGCTCCCTACTTCAAAATCATGACTACAACATCGCAACAGGCAGGATCAAAGGATGCCGGGGATCGCACGTACCCGTCGAACCTCAGTGCTGCTCTGTACGAAACGGGAGATTAGTGACCAAGGGTCCTTCAGGGCGATACGCCTTGCTCTCAGACAGGCGCCTTTCCATGAGACTCGCAGAATGTCTCACTCAAGGCGCACGGAATGGTACGATACCGGATGAGGTAATCGTTGGCGAGTCCGAAGGGTCTCGCGCCTGCCCCGGAGAGTGCTGGGGTTACGAGGAACTTCAATCCACGTGGAAAGAGTGGGATCTTGTTTTATGTAAGGCTGCACGAGACAGTGCAGGAGACAGGGTAGAACGCAAAAGATCTACACAGCTCAACCTGGCCCGGATGGATTTCGAACGACGGATGCTGTATGTTCTTTCGTTCGCCACCCTCACACGGGGCACTGACGGGCGCGCGTTGTGAAAGTGCATCAGGAAACTCTTACACGTGTTCGTGTCCAAGTCGCTTTCCTCCATGGCCTGTTGGTAGACGGGTGATGCTATGTGGACAAAATGAAGACATTCCAAGAGCGTTGATCACAAAGGTATTCCCCTCAAAGTGATGCTCCATTTATAAAGGTTCACCAGTCGATCATAAGCAGGCACAGCCAGAGGTCAAAACGACATGGAAGCCCAACGTCATCCTTTATGTATGTTTTCGCCAGGGTCCCTCACCAGTCTCCAACAAATCTCCCACAGGCCGAAGCAGACCACCTTCACGACGGGGCTCACAAAGGGTATCCGGTCACTACTCTTAGTTCGCCCACGAGCATCTTTCGCCTCCGGGAATTTGACCCGTCGATGTGCTCGGTAAGTGAGGATCCGGGAAAGTTCCGATGACCTCCAAATCACGTGCGACTGGACCTCGAGGATGCTCAACGCAACAGCCGATTCTCTGGTCGCGCTTCAAGGGAGAGTGAAGGTTGAAATAATTTGTACCGACCTATTTTTGAGTTAGAGTCAATGAGGATCACCCGGAATTCCCACGTTTTGGATCAGTAATATCCCGTAAGTTCACCGAGCACCTCCCCCATTCACGAGTATACCTCTCACATGGGAAGTCCATTACACCCACGGCGTCCTTGATGCTGTCATCCAGGTGTTCCCCATACTACAGACGGATCACGAAGAAGCTGTCGTTGGATTCAATTGCGTCCTGAACATCCCTGCGTGGGAGAATGATGAGGATTTTTTATACGCGTGGGATACTTGATTCTAGAAACGGTCGACCACAAGTGACTGAAAATACAAGCTTCTACGACCGCATGACGTCCCCTGTTTTCTTGGATGCCGTATCATCACTGGGCTTCCGGTCCTCGGCATCCTTTCACTAGCACGCCTGATTGCCGATCACCCACTCCCACCATCTAATCTCGCCGCGAGGAAAGAACTCACGAATTGGTTTTCCACACAACTCATTAACATCCTGGTCCCTGGGATGGTTCATTACCCAACCGAGTCCGCTTCGAGAATAACCCCATTGCGCGCTCTCTTTTGCTCCTCTACCTCCATTCGATCGGTTGCCCGTCTCACTGGTTCTCGAAGTTCTTGAAAAGCGTGCTCAGGAATGATTTGACGACAGAAGCCGTTCGAGCTCCAAAACCCCTGACCGCCGTCTCTCACGCAACGACGAACGTGGGTGCGAGGAAACCTGATCTGGCAGAGCTCGAGATGATCTGGCGTCCACGAGGGTCGGGTTGTTGTCCCACGTTCGGTTGCCCGAGAATTTTGCGACCACGACTGAGGAGATCGGGACTTACGAAGTGAACTATCGCTGGATCAAGTTCAGTCTGCCCCGTACTGATCTCCCCTCTCCCCCTTCGGCCACGTTGCGATTCCGGTCTTCTGGAAGTCTAATTCAATCATGTCCCCGAAAGACGTCTCCCAGCTCATCATTGGTAGCGTTAGTGAGAAGGGGGAAACTACCCTGAAGAACGATTTGGTGGTAGTGAATCGTCTATAGAAGGACTGGACGATGGGAAGGAGGGTGGAGAAGATGAAGCGGGAGGGAGATTGGGGGTAATTTTTAGGTTCGACGCTTGTTTCGTTGGTGATCCCTTCATCTTCAGGCGCAGACGCATGGTGTATCTGACGTCGTTACTTCTCAGTCGGTCATGAAATTACTTCATCACAATGGAGAGACACTCCGGTTAAAGGTGACACCTTGCGAAGTGTAATCAAACTTTCAATTTGTACCTGTATCCTTGATGTGCAGCTTATCTCGCAGAAAGACGATGATCGTCCCGTCGGTAGGTACAGCCCTAGCCGTGGCGTGATAACGTCCCGACAGAGACGTTAAGGTGACAGGCCTGGGCTCCGCACTGGCGGATGGTTTATAACGGCTACAGCAACTCCCTCGAAGAGAAGGCGCGACTGCGGCTGCCGCTGCCCGATGCGAACGTCCCATCATACAGGGGGGTGCTCTCAAAGTAGGTTATCTCTCGAGAAACCAGGCACCGCGAAAATTTTCATGTACTTGCGGATAGCCGACATTATTTTAACCTTGTGGGAAGGGGACTTTTAGGAATGTGGTTGGAATAAAGGGATCAACGATCAAGCTAAGCCCAAGCACGTTCAGGCCATGTACCAGGTGATCGATTGACAAGTGGCAGGTACCCTTTATGGACCGATCGTTCAGGCCCAGGGAGAATTCTTCCCGCCGACTTGGTCCCATCGCCGTCCGAAATGACTTATGGGAAAAAAACAAGATCTTACGTAGCAGCCTGATAATGTTTTTAGAGCCCGACCAAAAGAGGTACTATCGCAGAAGGGTGATGTCTGTGACCCGGCAGAACGGCAGGGGTCTCTCCTTCTTCCTTAAAATCCCACAGGATTCATGTACATGGTGTAGCCTCACGGACGGTCACCCGCTCCCGTATCTCCTCAATTCCAATCAAGATGTTTTACCTTCTTTTTCTGGCGTTTCTTGCGACACCTCTCCTCATCTTTGTGTCCACCCTCATCAAACACTGGATTCTCAGCTTCCAATCTCCCCTCAGGAAACTCCCCGGACCGCCGTCGCCAAGTTGGCTCTATGGAAACATCAGGGAAATCCTTGAGAGGGGCCAAACAGTTGCGTGGGATGAGTGGATGTCGACATATGGCAAGACTTTCCGGTATACGGGAATATTCAATGTACACCTTTTCTCTCCGCTGTCTTTGGCTTGGCCTCCGGCTCATACTTCCTAGACCTTTTGGCTTTTTAGCACAGACCCTCGAGCGGTACATCACGTCCTCACACGCACGGATGAATTCCAGAAGCCCGGAGATGCCATAGCTATTCTCACCCAACTCATGGGGGAAGGCACGCATTCATCTCGCGCATTGTTGAGCTTGCGGCAACCGCTAACTTTGCCCCTAAGGTCTTATCCTTTCTGAGGGGGAAAGGCACCACAAACAGGTGAGCTCAGGGACTCTCAAAGCGGCTGCCACCTTTGGCTCATTATCCTCACTCGAAAGCGCCGCATCATGGTATACTCGGGCACTCGACGGGCCCTACAATAGTTTATTGAAGACCTTACCACAGAATCCAGTCTTTGGACCGGCACAGCTTAAGTCCTTCACATCAATCTTCAACCAGAAGGCTTCCGAAGTGCGAAACATCTTGCTCTCCCAGCTCAACGAGAACAACGCGGACGTTATCAAGGTGGATGTCAACTACTACATGAGTCGCTTCGTGTTGGATATTATCGGATTAGTAGGTTGGAACACGCTCACTGGAAAAAATAACGTTCCTCTAATTGGTAACGTTTTATACAGGCTTCGGCTATGAGTTCAATTCGCTACAGTCCAAGGAAGATGAATTAAGCGCTGCCTTCAGTTCGCTCTTTTCCAGCTGGAACACGTCCACGGCTCCGTCTGCCTTGATCCTCAAACCGATCCTGGCGATGTTTGCGCCCATATTACTCAAGCTCGTGCGTGCCCCGTTCTTCCTAGTCTCTCCGATCCCCTCTCGTAACAATTTGGTAACATAGCCCTTGCCGTTTTTTGGTGCAAAAGGGATGTGGGATGCCAAGAAGGTCATAGACCGGATCGGTAACCAACTCATTTCTGAACGAAAATCAGCCTTGCTCGGAGGACAATCCCGTGGGGTCAAGGAAATACCCGAGACAAATGGGAAGGATCTCCTGAATTTGCTCGTTCGGGCTAACCTTCGAGACGCAGACTGCATGAGTGACTCGGATATCCGTGCACGTAAGGGGTTTCCATCACGCTCCATTTTTTCCTCCTTGTAACCTATGTCCCTTCCAGAGATCTACACCTTCTTCGTCGCTGGCCACGAGACGTCGTCCGCCTCCATGTGTTGGACCTTGTTCGGGCTTTGCAAGAATCTAGAGGCACAGAGAAAACTTCGGGAAGAGCTTCTGGCTCTTGCCACCGATGATCCGACGATGGATGAACTCAAGGCTCTTCCCTACTTGGATATGGTTGTTCGCGAATCACTTCGGCTCCACGCGCCTTCATTTTTCACGAAGAGAGTAGCCGTCAAGGACACCGTCTTGCCAATGAGAGATGGATCTTCAATCGAGTGCGTTTTACATTAACGTTTAGTCGGTGGATCTGACTTTTCAGCGCCCGTTCTCCAACAGTGTGGGTGAAGGGGATACGTTTGTGATCCCGATCTACGTGATGAACACCGATAAAGATATCTGGGGCGAAGACGCTTTCGAGTTCAAGTGCGTCTTCAACCAGGCCCTATTGCTGCTCGAGACTAACGCCAATTCTTCGCCACAACGACAGACCCGAACGTTGGGAATCACCTCCAAAAGCCATTTCGGAAAATCCTGGCGTGTGGGGCAACCTCATGACCTTTATAGGTGGCCCCCGTGCGTGTATCGGATACCAATTCGCGCTCCTACAGTCCGTCCACTCTCTTCTTCACCTCCTCACAGCCCTGACCGCTCTCATTATAGGATGAAATCCCTCTTGTTTGCGCTCATCAGGAACTTCGAGTTCGATTTGGTCTTTCCCGCCGAAGATATCGTGTGGGAGTATCAGATGGTGACTCGGCGACCACGTATCAGGGGTTCAGAGCAAGACGGGCCCAAGTTGCCGTTGTATGTAAAGATTCACATCCCCGACGCTTGAAATTTGAGATCTCGCTGGGGCTGACCGTATCGCTGGTCTGGTATCAGTATGTACTCTGGACACTTGTCACTTCAGTTTTTTTTTTTGCCTTGCAATCAGTCTCCGTTCCCAAGGAAATGAGATCGCTGACCACTTTTGCAAATGAGGCAAGGTTCCCATCTCACTAGTAATCGAACAGTGTGAATCCCGTTATATACCACGGCGGTTATCGCATTATCGGTCGGCCGACTCAAGATGAACGTTCGAACACCCAATTCAAAATATGGAGACGCCGATGGCCGCTGCATCCCACTCCACACAGCCGCTCTGCACCCTGCTTTGATCCGATATCCTTGGGCAATCTTTGTTCCTGAGGTGAGTATGCGATGGTAAGGCGAAGGGTGAAATCGATTAAACATGATGGGATATACTAGAGGATCAAAAGCCCGACAAACGGCAAAGAAAGGAGCGGCAAGTGAGTACTTGAGTACTAACGAAGAACAGCGGTAAAGGTATCGGCAACGAGCGATAATATCAAGAGGTGAGCGAGGAAGGTGATGGTGACGGTTGTGGCCCAAGTGAGGTAAAGATTGGATTTCCCCGCTCAAAAGTTAGGGTGTACCGTCTTTTATCGACTTGGGACGTTTCTCTTGATAATGAAACGCTCCAGACGCCCAATGAACTGCTGGTGGGGAGAACGCCACGTTTGCCACGCGACTCGCCTCCTACGATTGGACCGCCACCACAAAGTTCAACCTGCCGTCCTCCGAACGATCTCGGCGTGGGTGTTCACCTTTATCATCAGTTTTCTCGCCTGCAATATTCGCGAGGCGGTAACCTCATCTGAATCATTATCATACTGATTCGAGGACACAGACCCTGCCTGTTGTATACGCCTTGCTACTCGGCGTGTCACTTGGGGGCCCAAGCCTCGGAGTCCCCTTATTTATCAGCAAACACCGCCTTTTCACTACCACGGGCTCTACTCCGAGTCTCCAAGGTGCACAAACAACGGTTACGCGAAAACACGCAGGGACACTCTTTGGGGTCCGTTGTTCTCTAGCAATGGGTGGCGTGTCAATTCATATTTAACCCACAAACCATCCTTTCGAACTAAGTGTGCACAAAATATGCAGCGAGGTTTACTGGGGATCGGCTTGACTCCGAGGCATCGCCCAGACCGGGTATCGCACTCTTCTACAAAACGACAGACCTCCGTGAAGACTCCGAATCTGTCTCTCCGGTGACTTCGTTCTCTACACGGGACTGTCACAATACGGCCCGTTTCGCGACCTTGCGAATAGTGGAATGGAGAAGCGGGATTCGATCCACAGCAAAAGCACTCGCGGTCAGTGTCTTCGCTACACAACGAATCAGCCCACCTATCAGCACAGGCTCTTCGTTTTCAGACTGATCATCTGCGGAATGAATAATTCATCTGTTAGGACCGAGGGGGTGGGGGTGGGGTAGTAGCCTGCGTCGGGACTGACTATTCACAGAGTTGCGACCTCGCCATCGAGTTCCTCCAGCGGTTCAACCAACTATCGGCCGAACCGCGTGGGCTGTGTCCTGCCGTCGTTCCCACTGCCAGAGAAATTAAAACGTGTCGTGGCAAAGTTTAAATCGAGTCCCTCAAACGCAGTGGTCCGTGGCTCGAGCAATACTGCGTCGTATTGTACTTGCACTCAAGGTTGTCTGGTACGATAAGTTGGCTGAAGCCAAGGTCCCGCACCTGGTTAATGCTGTCCATCTACCCCGTCTCTCACCTACCACGGCACGGCCGCTATCGATTCCACGGAAACGACGAGTGGGTAAGGGGCACAGCGAGGGATGTTTTATTGTCTGGCGTGTCTATTCAACCCGAGGCACCTCGTCTCCGTCTTGATAGGCTCACTGGAAGGTAAGAATATACCAGGCCCCACTTTGATCATTTCGCTGATGTCAAACTCGACCATGAAGCACGTTCGTCGGCGTTTTCGGATGCCTGCCTCTTACACAAAGATATGAGCCTTGGGAATGTTATGATAGGCCTCGACAACGAGGGAAGATTGCACGACTGGGATCTATGTCGAGGGGCTTGTGTTGAAGATTTGGAGGGTCCTTGAACGGTGAGAAAACTTTCGTATATGACAGCATTATCACTAATGCTATGTTCACGTCTGTCTACAGGGGCCCGAAAACTCATGTCTACCAGGTTACTCGCCCATCCGGGGTCGAAGCATGCAATAACAGACGGCCTCGAGTCTCGTTATTTCGTCCTAAGATGGACGGCGCCGCATTGGAACAGCCCGATCGTCATGGGATACATTTCCGACCAATAATGGCATCACCGTGCGACGGCATCCTCATGGGTGGTGCAGCCTGGGAAATCGCGAATGTACGGAAAGTGACATTTTCCTCCGCTAAGTGGAATTTGCCTGCAAGCCGAGGGGACATTCTGGGATCTTTCGGCTGTCTCTCCTCGAGGTACTCGGCGAAAACCGTCCAAAAACATCCGGGTCCTGGTGAGTAGCCCAAGTAGAGCATAAAGTCTGATAAAGGCCTCTGATGTGAACCCAGAACCGTTGGTGTCACCATAGGAGGTTACAGACGTATTCGATACAGTCTTGAATCAGCCGGGTTGAATAGATGACAAGGTTGTGGACCAATTTCCGAGAGCTGGGAGCAAGAACACCTCAGGAACCGCGCTTTCGGATATGGACAATGGGGAAGTCAATGTAATCAGGGTAAAGAACACAGTGGGGGCCGATATGGAGCAGCTGCCGGCGAAACGAACAAAGGGCAGTTGAACGCCAAGGGTTCAATCAGACGATGTGCCACCCAATGTTGCTTGGGCAACTCCAGTGTCACAGTAGCAGGTATGTGATTCCGTCATATTCCTTGATTTCCATCAATCGATGCCTGATACTTGAACTTCGCGGAAAAATGTTACAACCGGTGCACCAGTAAGCGGGAATGTCCACGACAGAAGAAGTTCAAGTCATTGGAGGGGAGATTATTATTTCTTGGGGCCTGGTTTCAAACAACGGCCCCATGGCTTCCCACCACTAGACCCGTCCCAACCATTCTCCACTGGTCCAGGCAGGCCTTTTGAATCCAAAGTCCCTCATAAAAACTGAGTGCTTTAGTCTCGACACGCAGTCCAGTTCCGTGGTCGGCGAATGTGGATATTTGAATTGTTGTATGTTTCGCGTCGTGTAAAGAGCGTGTACCATCAAGGGAAATATCGCGTAGAATGAGAGAAGTGCAAATTCCCCCTCCCCTGACCGAGTCGGGATTTGCGCCACTGGCGCCGGGATATGATGCCGTCAGCGCGAGTGGATCCCCCGTTGCTACGCAGCACGCGATGGCGCCCGGACTATGCAGCTGTGCTTTCAGTTACTCGCATCTCAAGCACGACTTTAATTTCCTCTTCGTAATATTGCGGGCTAGCTTCGGATGTACCCGATGACATATTGTGTGACTGGAGTCCGGGCGACGCGATCTCATTCAGTACTCTGCGTATTATCACACGATCGACAGAAACGAGGGGATAGTAAATGCATACATTCACTGGGGTATAAGGAGATCTTTATGACCCCCACATAGAGTAACCTGGATAACCGGCAGGAACCTATTACTTGTCATCTACCTTGGCTGAGCCAGCCATCTCGGGGTCCTTCACATGTCCGTCAGGGAGAGGGGCTAGACCACGACCACCTTCCTCAAGAACGAGGCCGGGGATCGCGAACAAGAAAACGGCGAGGAGCTCTGGCAGGGTACCGATTGTGTACCACATGACCCTGCTTTCACCTGCCTCGACGGTGATGATGACGGTGCGGTAGACCCCGCGGATCAACAGGAGAGTGACGATCAGGCAGGGAATGTAAATTCCCCACGGTATATCGGGGGACTGCCCGGGCGACAAACCCCGTCCTGTGCAGAAGGTAGAGTGTTGAGCCGCTGACTATCCCGTGTACCAAAAGAGGAAGGGGGGCGACTTACCGAGTGCGGCACGTTCCTCACATACCTCGAATACCGCGTGGATCGCCAGAAGGACGGTGGCAGCAAGAAAAATGTGCACACAGGCTCTTTCGAGGGCCAAAGATGTTTTGAACCCTACTGGGTTTTGGGAGAAGGTTACCCACGAGACGACCCCAAGGATGACGGCGGTGCCGAGAACGAGACTCATGAGCCATCCGTTCGAGGTGAGTCGGGAAATCGGGTTCTTAGAGACGCTTCCGCTCATGACTCCCCTGGATAACAACAGCTATGGCTTGAGCTCGTTCGTGAAGGTGATCTCTGAGGAGGATACCGTACCGGTCGAGGACGAGGGCGTGCGTAGAATATAACAAAGCAAAGATTCCAATGTCATAAAGGACCCCCACTCCAGTGTACAGCGCCAGCGTCGCAGTTTCCGAGCCTTCGTATGTCGCTTGCAACGCAAACGTGGTCACTCGGACTAGAGACAAGCCGAACGGTCAGTTTACCTGTGCTCTCCGATGGAATGGTGGCGTCCGCCAACTCACTTGCGCAGAACAACGTGAGAAAGACGAAAACCCGTGTAGTTGAGTTCTTCAAAACTCTGCCGAGACTGTAGAGCAGCATTATGGTATAGAAGACTGCGAAAACGATCGCCGGTGCGGCAAGGTCAACCTCAAAGGAGACCTCTACTCCCGAGCCCGAGTTGGAGTCGGGGTTGGAGTGGGAGGTAGAGTCTGAGTTGGAGCTGGAACCGGAGCCTGAAGAACGCGCCATCCTGCACCGGAGAGCAAGGGTGAGAGGTAACGGGGCGGTAAAATGAACGTTGGTAGGTTTCGTAGGAAAGCTGGAAGTTACTTATACTCCAGTAGAGAGCGCTGATGAGTGCATCCTCTTCGCATCATCGGACGGAGATGGGCGGTCAGAATGGAAATTTCTGAGTCGAAACACGCTGTCAACGACGAATACGCACCGCGATACGCGCGTGACGCCACTGTCGCCGAAAAGCTACGATAGCAACGAAAGGACCTGAAATTCATCGTTACATACAGAAGTAGATGTATCGATACAGCAAAAAGAGCAAACGGTCTCACAAAATGTGTTCGGGTAACATACGTGTTGTTCAGGACGTGCGAGGAAAATCGACGGGTAAGACGAGGTGGTCGACGAGTTTCACATGAAGTCGTTCGCATCGTTACCAAAGTCATCCAATGCTTCCTCGTACAGGTTTGTATCGGTCCTTGAACAACCTGCGTGAGTATCCAGAAATGGGGGGGACCAGTACGGGCCTTGGGTTCTGATACGCACTTTCCAATGGCTTTGACGCTTCCGAGAACGGGCTTAGCGGCCTTTTTCTTTTTTCCACTAGCCTTATCCCTCGCCTCCCTCTGTTTCTCATTGGCCAAGGTGGTCAACCCACTCGCGACTTTCCTAACCTCAACATCCCTCAGTGGATTGGCAAGTTCCTTGGAGTGGGCTTCGACGAAAGCAGCATACAATGGCTTTTCCTGATGCGGCTTGATGACGAGTTCGAAGATTTGACGGGAGAGAAGGGTGAAATCTTCTTTGGTCTTGGGGTTGGCGTCCAAGATCGATTTGATGTTGACTTCTGCGCCTGGATGATCCAAGAAGGGGTATTTACCAGACGTGTATGGGATCAGACAACCCGGATTCCATCAAGGATGGACGGGGGAGAGTGTGGCGTACCAGAGGAGTCGGTACCGAATAGATCCGCAGCATTCTTCATATCGCTTTCAAGTTCATTCTGTTTATCCCTCAGAGCCTTTGTCCTTGGATCCAAAACAGCATCTTCATCGTACAATTCATCCTCGTCTGCAGGCTTGGCAGCGCGAGCGGCTTCCTTCTCAGCCAGCTTCGCTTTCAGGGTACCCTTTTTCTTCGGAGGTGCGGCGTTGGACACTGGAGCTTGTGATTTCTCTTGTTCGGATTCAGAGTTCTCCCAGTCACTCTAACGTATCCACAAATCCAAAGAGTGCAGATGTGAGTATGAAGCGAGTGTGGCGCGTGGGAGAAGACTTACGACGGGACCATTGTCTTCTTCATCCTCGCCTTCCCATTTGTTCGCTTTCTTGTTGGGCGGCTTGGGTACGACGGCAGGCGCCGTAGTCACCTTTGTCGTCTCGTCGTCCGAAGCGTCCCAATCAGACATAGCGAAACCGGCCCAGAAGATGAGGAAGCGGAAAGGAAAGAGTGAAAAGAGAGTGGATAGAGATTAGATCGAAACTTTCGTCGGTTCCCCCTCTTCCCCTTCCTCAGCTGCGGGGATTGCCGAACATCCCGCGAAACCGGCTGCTGCCCACTGACACGATGGCTTCGACAACGAGAGACACGTTGCTCAAACTCGCTTTGCCTCTCGTCAAGAACCATGGATTCACTCGAACCGCGCTGTCCCTTGCCGCTATGGACTTGCCGTCTGGGAAACACACGATTCCGTTAAATGACACGGCTGTCGATGCATTGTTTGGAGAAGGCGACGAGGCACGGAGGACCCTTATAAATGCTTGGCTAGACGACGCGAGGATTTCTCTGCAGACATCTCACTCTCACAGTCGGGGTGGTGTTGCCACGTCGGCGACGCGGACTCCGAGCTTAGAGAACGTGCTCAAGACGCGATTGAGCAAGAACGAAGAGGTATTAAAACACCTTCCCGAGGTAAGTGCGAGTCTCAATTTGAGAAGTACTCAAGTCGTTCAAGCGGGACTCCGAACCGTTCAGGCATTTGCTCTCCTTGCTACACCTACAACTCTATCCTCGTTCGTCTTTCCTCCAACGCTTGATCCTCGACCGGCAATCTCCCACTCGATGTCCATTGCCACGGAAGCATGTCACCTGAGCGGCGACACCAGCGTAGGGGTGAGATGATCATAGCCAATTGCCTCTTTGTTCCATTAAGGTTCCTCCTTGATTGATCCGTTCCTCGTTGTTTCAGGCTGGCTGGTACACACGACGAGGTACAATAGCAGCTATATATACTGCAGCCGGTAGGCTACATTCTTCTTCCAACCCGCTATATGGGACCCGAGATATGAATTGTCTGACGCTTGTGATTACGGTTTTGTAGAATTGCATCAGCTCTATTCTCCAACAACTGTGTATGAGTTCCTGGACCAACTCCTAGAGGAGTCCCGAGCACTAGGGACGGCGTTGGATGAGACCAGTATCTATGGCAAGTACATGGTGGATGCCTGGAAAGGTATCATCAGGAACAGAGGCATCCTAGTCTAGTTCGTCGGATGACTGTGTCTACTGTCAACTTCCAAGACCCCTAGAACGATATCGACGTGGCTCGACACTTTTTTTGCATGCCTGGGCTGAAGGTTGCTCCGAGGTGAAGGATGGGGTCATGTGCCACCCAGCCTTTGACCTTGTTGCTGCAGGTGGAATACTGACGGGTTCCTCTTCTCTTGGTTTCACTTGGGAATTTGACTTGATTCCTAAGTCTTCGGAGAAACGAGATTCCGTTTAGAGTTCGGGAAACTTGTAACTTTTCGCGTTCAATGTTCATTGTCGACTATAGATTCATCAACAACATCAAGTCGAAAGTGTCGTCTCCCTTCTGACGCTGATCGCCGTGAGCTCCGACGCCCCCTAAAAGATGGACATCGTCCTCAGGGACATTCCATCCAAGGGATGTACTTTTACGACAAGCAACGAAAATGTAGGTCGAAGAAGGAGCGTGATAACGAGTCCATTCTTCCTCTGGATCCTCGGTTGAATGGGTGGTTAATGGAAGACGATCGGTCTCCCGACCACCGTTTCCCCGGGGTGATGGCAACAAAGACTGGGGGTACCGTCGGTACAACACCGGCTCATACGAGAACCAGAGTCCAAATGCCGACCAGAAAGGGGTCTCTTTCTGGAGACTGCGAATTCTGTACGAGATGAGAATGCTGGGTTGTGGTGACGAGGGTGGTAGGGAGGTGAGGTGAATCAAGGAACGGAGAAGAGGGGCCAGTAGATGGGGGAAGTAAACCTGGGCAAAGGAGTGATAAAAATACGATGTCTCTTCATCAGGAAAACTTACGAGGTCGCTACAGACGATGTGCGTGATGTTCCGAGGGCCGAGTTCATTGAGGACCCTGAGTGTGTGGTTGAGATTCCCCCATTCTAGAGGACGAACGAGGACTCGTGGGGATGGATGATCGATCCTTTGAGATTTTTTGGAGAGGTTCTCATCCAGGAGGGGGCAGACGTTTTCCAGGTCGGTTGCGATCAGAATATCATCTGTACGAAAGCTCGAACCAGTCTTCGAACGCGATGAGAAAGAAGTGCGACTGACCGACCGGCGCGTCCTTCACATCCTGGTTAATGATTTCAGCGAGTTTTGCTATGATGATACCGGTCCCGGAGCCGAGCTCGAGGATTGTCAGAGGTTTCGGAGCGTCCTCCCCATCTAGATCTAGTGGATCCGAACTCTGTTCCGAAGGGCTGGGCCAGCCGCTTTCTTTGCGGTTAAAGGTTGAATCAACATGTTCCGACGAAGACCAACGCTGAAGATGTGCTCGCCGTACAGAGAAGAGACTGGGAGGGTCGAATTCGATGCAGAGCTCGTTGGATTCCAAGTATGTAGTGAGAGTATATGCTGCTTCCCTGGGTTACTTGGGTGGTAAGTTTCAATTCCTCTACAGGGGCGGTTTCCTCACCAAACTCTACCTGCGATGCCGTACTTTTCGATTGCTGATTTCTGCGAGTTGAGACCGAAAATGTCAGAATCGCCGAAACTGTTTTTGGACGGATTTATTTCCAAGTGGGGCGGGAAATTTGGATCATCCATCGTTGTTGGGCCGCAACTTTTCTTTTCTTTTTTTTTTTTTTTTTTTCGTCAGCCGAATCACCAAT
>Ga0307514_10001131_pt1 | contig 36704 bp, 25 predicted proteins | sample 16_EM_MG_FD_203088 | JGI IMG/M metagenome (GOLD analysis project Ga0307514, IMG submission 203088) | Populus trichocarpa ectomycorrhiza microbial communities from riparian zone in the Pacific Northwest, United States - 16_EM | ecosystem: Host-associated > Plants > Roots > Unclassified | place... | reverse complement strand
TCTTATGGGCCGTTATAACGTCCCCGGAGGTTGGCCCCTCCACGACCTTCCCATCAGATCCTATGACTCCGTGAATATGTAGCAACCGGGGAAGACGATCGTAAAGCACCAGGATATGGTGATGTGGAAAGATTTTTGCGTAGAAACCTGCAAGCTCCTGAAGAAAGTTTTTTGTAACGTAAGTTTCCCATCCAGCCAATTGAAGGATAGTAAGACATTGAGCGGGGCAAATCAGTGTTAGAGGAGCATACCTGTGTGTAATCTCCCCTCGGAATTGTAGGCTGTCCGCTTAACCCACCCCCTGGGTTATCCAAGAGTAAGCGTATCTGGCTGGCCGTTTCTTCTGCTGTACGGAGCGCCCGCTGTGCGTTACCCAGTGTATCTTGAAGCTGATGTCCTGTTGCAGCGGTAATACCCGTTGATGCAAGGGCTTCTTTGACGAGAGGGGCAAGCAAGTAACTTCCGAGATATGAGGCCATTTTAGCTGACTAGGGATGGATCTTACTATGCAGGCCCGACCTTGAAGCCGAGAAGAATCTAGGCTGGCCGCGCGGGTGGTTGGATGTTGTGAAGCTTAAGTAGCCGGGGATATTTTGCAAATTCCACTTTACAAAAGCTGCATTGTACTCGGTGCAGAGATGAATTGTCGCACGCTGCATGCACGCTGCAGATAATTGATTCTCCTCAAACTGACCCATATAGACATCAAGGTTCTGGCATGCAGCGTGCGACAATTCATGAGACACCCAAGTACTAACTACTACATGTGTTGGCAGTCTGGTGACCTGGCATGCCACGTCATGGAGAGTTGTAACTTCTTAAGAAGACCCATGTCAAACCGCACGGAGTGTGGAATGGGAAACGAGCATATACAGTAACACTACCTACGGCTATGACAAGTATGGGTAGCCACTACATAATCCATTAATTATTATTCACATATTACTTCTATCAATATATGTATAGTACGGATAGTGGTATTAGGTACCTAATGTTTCCCAACCCACCTAATCTGGGAGCCATGCTGGCGATACCATCAAATTTCTAGGTGTTTTTGAGTGATAAACAACAGATTCATGATTAGGCCAGTATAGATGTACCAATATTGCTACTCAATATAATGGGAATGATTGTGCATACACACAGGTGCCTCCATAGAATATCCAGAGGTAAATAACCCAGCCCACATCCTACCATTGGAGATATTTTTTTTTTGAGTCTATACGTCTGTGGAGCCTTAGGCTATGAGACGGACCATTGAAGACTACCCGGCCTACACGGTTCCGAAATCTCTGAATAGTCAAAAAGAAATGTACAGTAGATTTACCATTTATTAAGCCTCACTGCCATGGCTGTAAGCTATATGTGAGCACCGACTCTAATGAATTTTCTAAAAATCCCTGACAGCCCTACATTTCATTGTATGCATCTCACAGCCATTTAGCTTGATTGATAAACCAGATAGCTACATCAATAGAGGCATAAGCCCACTGGAGCATTAAACTCTGAATGCTCCAGTAGAGAATTAGTAATACAGACTTCATGCTTGTATATAAGGCCTTAAGCTGGGCCCCTGGTTCGCGTACACCATGGCCCCAAGATTTATTGCCATGCTGATACCAAACAGCGAGTACCGCCCAGACTGCCTGGAGTCACTTACAATAGGTCAGATTCTAGATCTCGCCTTACTAACAGTCGCAGTGTCATGTTAGGCAGTGATTAGTTTGGAGTCCTGTACTTGGCCAGGGGATAACATACAAATTTATTACGATATGCTTCTATGTAAATCTCGTATGTCTCCGGGGAGTTTGGACCATTGGTAATTCTTACTCACCATGAAAGCCACTTGCAAGCTTATGCTAGTTACCAGTGACACATACTTCAGTCTTCTACTGAAGGATACATGTAATGGATTTTGCAGCCTGGGCTCATAGCCCACCAGTCAGTTTTAGCAACTGCAAGTGCCACAAATAAAACCCCTGGTCACTTTTTTTTTCTGGAAAATCATTACTCGTATTCAGTCCCTAATCTCTACATGCTGCTATAGAGTAGTCTGCCTTTTTAGGCCAGCTTTTCTTCTGGCCCAATCAACTTTTTGTACCTTTTTGGTACAAAGTGACTTCCACGCCCCTGAAGCTAGTATCGTTACTATTTCCATCAGTCAGGTAACGTATCCAAGTTGTCGAATGTGAACGGTTGGCATTCGCATATAAGCACTTCATTACGAATCAGTATTCGGTACTCGAGTTCGGTCAGTCAGCGTTCAGTATCCTATTGGTAATTCCTTTGGGTATATTTCCCATCAGTACTCGGTCATAGCCAGCCATCTGTTACTGTATTTCGTCAAAAATGTTATTTTACTCATCGTTTCAGTTGCACTCGTCAGGTACCTTTCAAGCCTTCATATGAAGTAGTCTCTTCTACCACGGTAGCTTAGAGGAGCAGCTAACCCCCGACGAACCTGGTAGTAGTGATACCAGAATTCCTGGAAACAATACCATTTCTGGGAGGGCAATTTGTTGAGTATAACCGCTAGGACACCACTAGGACACCAATGGTAACTGTACACCAACATAATTAAACTCAAAAAAGTGAGTCCCACTAAAGGGTAATTTACTTGTACCTGTTTATGAGGGCCATGCCTGTACTGCAGTCAAGATGAGACACCTTAGTGAGAAGGTTGGTGATGGATTCAAGAGGGTGGACAATAGATTTGTGGAGATCAACAACAAGGTAGATAATGGATTCAAGAGACTTGACCGCTGGATGATGATTCTGGTTGGTTATCCTTTAATAAAGATGCTGCTGTGCTTTGGGGGTGACTCATGCTATTCTAGTTTATCCTCAAGGGCGGGTTTGATAGTAAGAACTCCGCATGATTGTTTAAGGGGAAAAATAATACTGATTAAGATACACCTAGGGTTTATTCCGCTTTGTTTTGCTTAACACGAACTAGACACGAGCTGAGGTTATGGAATGGGTGGAATTCAAATACTTATTAATGAAAACTGCTTTTTAGTACTTAGGATAGGTGACTGATGAGAGGAGGGTTGAAAAGGGCTGAAGGAGGTGGGGAGAAATAGGCATGGAATGGTTTCCTATTGTATTCTATAATTTGAGTTCGTATCCACCAGCGAAGGTAGTCTGGTTGCACGACCCCTCCTATGTAGTGAAGTAGGAGCTGGTAACACAACCTCGTCGGAAAAGTTTAACCGTTTGCAAAAGCTAGAGAGTATAGAGTGGCTTTTAGGCATAACGAGGTCAGCTACTGTGGATATGTTATTTTTACAGTTCAGTACATAAGGACATATTCTACATATTGGGATGCTAAATCTATCACTCTACCACTCTCTACCAGACTGGTTGGTGGTATGTGCAGGAGTGTCTGGCTGGAAATGGCATTTGTTTTCTCAGTGCCATATTTCACAAGTGGCCGTAACTGGACTAAGCATCGAGGGTTTTTGTTTTTTTTGAGTCTATATGTCTGTCCCCCGAAGGGAGCCTTAGGCTATGAGACGACTAAGCAGCGAGTAACTTGGTGTTGCAGTCTGCACGATTCCGCAAAGCTAAGTTGCAAGGTACTCGATAAATTATTGCGGTGCATAGTTACAGCTTGCAGGCCAGAATTCAATTTTGTTTGGAGTTTATACGTCTTTCCCCCGAGGGGAGCCTTAGGCTATGAGGCCAGAATTAATTGAATAGCCCATGATCTGGCTACAAGCTGGATGCACTGCAATAATTTATTGTTTACATATCCACCTACTTTAGCCGCTGGCCTAAGGCATCCGAGAATATGTATATATATATGTACGGCAGGAGTACATACAGTGCGTAGGTGAAAGTCATGGCGCGTTGGCGAATATAAATATGCAGGGGGGCGCGCCATAACTTTCCCCTACGCACTGTATGTACGGAGTACAGTACAGTACTTAATATATGGCTGAGATTTGCAACCAGAGCCTCGCTGCCTTGTCGGATTCGTCAGGTTGCAGTGAGGCTGAAGAATCCCATAAACCTGGAACCAGGCATCCGCACTTCGTCAGTGTCTGTAACCCCTGTCGGCCTAAGTTGATACTGGCTCTTGGGCATTGGTACAGCATATGGCCGCTGGAATTCTCATCCTGTCCGGGCACAAGTTATGACTTGTTTAAGCACCGATCAAAATAAACTCTCGGGGCCGAATCGGCGACTCTAAGGACAAGGCACTTATAACATAAATATCAATATTTAGGAAGCTATCATCCCTATCACGAATTTTATTTATCACCAGCGACCTGCCAACCTGGCTTGCTTCCATGTTCCATTGTGAGCGGCGCCGACATCCACGTAGCTAAGATTACTGTCGATACAACCTGATTATGAGCCATCAAAATGTCCTGGCGCCTCGTGGACTCTATAGTTCCACCCCAGCTTTCCGGCCAACATTCCTTGACCACCCCACTCTTCTCATTACGTACTGGTGTTCCCTATTCTGTGTTTTTCTTATTTTTGGTCGGCTTTTCTGGAGATTTGTCAGACTATTGAAGGTTTACAGAGATGACCGGTGGATGGTTGCCAGTATCATACCACTTGGAATACGATTAGGCCTAGCACACCTGATTTTGATCTGGGGCACAAACAACATATCCTTGGCTGGATTTGATGAATTCCGGACACCACAAACCGGAAAGGAATATGTCAAATGGGGCCTGGATGAGGAGATCAGAAGGAGGGGAAATGGTAGCAAGTGTGTATTAGCTGCAAGGGTTGCATATGTTGCATTGTACGTACCCCGCTTCCAGGGCCCTGCCTGACGTTGTTTACTAACAAGTGAGAAATATGCCCTTAGTATATGGTCACAAAAGCTCTGCATTACTGAATTCCATAGGAAGCTGGACCTTTCGTTCTGGAATACAAGTTATAAGGGTGTACTGGGTACTATGAGGTGGATTTTGGTGGTAACATTCCTTGGTGTTGTGATATCAATTTTTGCGGAGTGCACTCCATTCCAGAGGTAGGCACTATCAGTTCCACATTGGCTTATAAAGGCCGGAAAATAATGGTAATATAGATACTGTAGGTAGAACCTTGTTTGAGATGTTTCTGGTCATTGGACACAGGAAATGTATTGCAAGAGTTGACATGTGTTATTTGGAATCAGGGCAAGTACTTCCAGACCCAGGGCGTAAGTATAATACTTGTAACTCTACGTTTCAGTGCGGGGGAAATTGGCATGCTAAAGCTTCCCTGTATAGCGCAATGCAGGCAAGGAGTTGTGCCTCTGATTGTCATGGCTGTCTGTAATGCAGCTACAGACTTGCTCATAGTGGTATTTCCATTGCCACCTATACTTAAAGCCTCCATGCCATTGAAAAGGTTTGACTCAGCGCAATCCCTACCTATGAACACTAGATAAAATTCCTAACCCTTGGCCACAGGCGGTTTTGGCTCGTTGTCTCCCTCTCCTTATCGCTCATCACCTGTGCACTAGCCTTATATCGAGTTCCATTCGTCTTACAGCATCACGCTTCTCAACCTCACCGAACTCTATACTCCTCAATTGAATGTTTAGCCTCATGTGCAATTGCGAATGCCATTGTTCTGAATTCTTTTGCAAGAGATAAAGGCCCTAAGCGAAACAGATACCGAGGACCTGGTGGTGCTCATATGGTGTACTCACCCGAAGCTATTGCAAACCGTGGCCGGACGAAGGATCAGGAGAAAGCATACGCCTTGGACCTTCAAAGCACGCGGATAGGTATGAGAGTTTGGGGCAGTGATGAGGATCTGGTGAAGGACACTGGTCTCGGGATGGGTGGAGACTTGAGGAAACTGAGTGATGCCGCACAGCGACATGGTGGGTTGAGTACTTCTTCTGTCCGAAATTCGCCTGAAATAGACCTTCTCAGTAACGCTGAGGGACCTCATGAATACGCACCGTGGGTAGCTGCCTGGGAGGATGGAGTGGGGCTATGGGCTCAGCGCAGTGAGCGCCACGATGGAATTGGAGGGGAACTGGTAATCTCACCACCCCTTCAAGTTGCAGGCTCAGGGCAGACAAAGCCGGGAACGCAGGGTTTTCAATACCACAACTCTAAATGTCGAAATTCGAATGCGATCCGGGAAGGGGTAAAAACTCCACCCCCGTTGCGGAAAGTGGGAGATGGTCAACTTAATGTCTGGCACAATTCACCCTCCCCCCAGGTTTCATTCCTTGATGTTGGGGGCTTGCTCTCATCGGACAAGAAAGTAAATGGGTAACCCAGTGAACCAAGACTCACACCCTCGAACCTTCGCCATGAGCCGTGAGCGGTTCCCGAATATAGTCCATGCCCGTTCCAATCCAATCTCAACTATTTTCTTAGATATCCCATGTAGGAGGCATTGCAGGATTGGGGCACTGGTACCCTTTTTTACATTGATCGCTATACCCATTGCAGTTTTGATTCCTTCGGTGTATTTCGTTTATATCAAGCGGATGTTCGGGGTTATCTTGTTGAGGGTCATGATATGTAGGCACTTTTTTCATATGTCGATACCTATGAGACTCCGGATGTAGAGAAATGCAATGCAGTGGTGTATCTTATTAATGACCAAACTGCACATGATTCCCTACATGTAGTTATGCACGAGATAAAATCTTTACCTAATGTGATACTTACCTAGCTAGAGTGGTATGCGTAGTCAGGGCCTACAGTAATAAAGATCTATAGTCCTAGGACATTGGACTTCGACCGAGGGGGGTTAACGAAACCACGCCTTTTGGTTATATAAAGGCTATCCCAAACTCCCCAGCTTTAAAACATCATAGCATGTGTAGAAGTTGACTATTATAATGCTATTACACTAATACTGTTAGAATGAGTAATCCCAAGACGTGGGATAAAGTGAGATATGTGGGGTAAAGTAGAATATGTGGGGTAAAGTGGGATATGTGGGGTAACGTGGGATGCAATGTGGGATAATGCGGGATGTAATGCGGGATACTACGTGGGATACTATGTGGGATACTATGTGGGATACTATGTGGGATACTATGTGGGATACTATGTGGGATACTATGTGGGATACTACGTGGGTCGACACAGTGGGATGGATTGTATGGCGAGAATGGGATATATAAGAGCGCTGGGAATCCTTCATGTTTAGTCTTTTATTATCATCGAATATCATCTTCATTTCCTGTCTTCACTATTCGCACGAGAGCCAGTGAACCGGACAGGCATCTATTTCTACTAATACATTAAATAACAACCACTTATGGTACGCAACTACATAGTATGGCTGCCACAAAATTGCATCTCACAGCCTGCTTTCTTGATATGTTATCATGAGGCCCATTCAAGCAGATAATTAAAGTGATTTCTAGCTTTTCTGAATCCTGATAATTGCTGGAAAGGCACTAACTGTAGAGTCCCAAAAACCTCAATATTACTCATTCTCGTTCATCTGAGTTATAGACTGCCAAGATATATGCGCGGACATTAAGACCCAAGATGTAGGTAAGTACGGTACTGACGCACTAATTGTTGGGCTAACCTAACATAGGAGGTGACGTCTTGGGGTGAGGGAGGTTGATTAAGCTTGATGGTCGGTGTCCTTGTACTTAACACACACACGAATCATCACTTGTACTTAGGATACAAGCATCATCAGAGAATAGTTCTCATACAATACACATTCCGATCTTCTCCCCACGACTGACAGTGGGTTTGAGTCTTTACTCGGTGTGTATCTTCTTCTTTTACTTCAGTACCTCCAGAATGCTGGGCATTGAGGCTTTACGCTATCTGAATACGTCTAATACAGCCGAGGCAGAGGAAAACAAATATTAGCTTGACCCTGTTGGGCGGAGCCTAAGCCATTCTTATGATACTTTTACATACAGGTACGATACTTACAGCTTGGTGGCAAAAAAACTCATACCCTTGTATGAGTTTTTGTATGAGTTTTTGCTTGGTGGGGTATGAGTTTTTTTGCCACCAAGCTGTATAAGTTCTAGAAACCGTATAAGAATGAAGTCTTTTTTGTTTGATACTCCCTTGAACTATTTACAGTTCGAAGATATTCAAAACCCACTTGGAACAAATTGAAGACGTCCCGAATCCTCCGGCCTCCCTGCCCGATTGGGCGCCCGGCCAAGTATCTAAGTACCTAGATATAATGTTATGTTGTTACCCTGAAGCTTGTTCTTTGCTACTAATTAGTGGCTTGTCCAGTTGTTCACCTGGCTTTCCTAAAATAATGGTTAGTTATTGTGGTTCTAGCTGATGGTTTAACTCTTAGTGCAACGAACAACCCTGCGTTTTGCAGAACTAGCCAAATGTTCAAATGAGTTGCCGTCACATTGTAAACAGAGTGGATAATTTCAACCCTTGAGAAAGAGCTATAGTACTAAGAACAGTTTACTTGCAATTTGTACTAGGAATTACCTAGGTACATGACACCGAGATTACAAACCATTGCATTTTGCCGGCGTCCACAGTGGTAGTATATACATGACTTACTGCTGATAAACCAGCAAAACGGCCAGTAGTGCAGGCGACTACCCGCCTGGCCACAAGCCCCAACTGTTTATTATTATACCTAATGTAAGTATAAATCCAGAACTGAGAGGTTGTGCCTAACCATGTCTGACTAAATCTATTGCACCGTTGCGATATACCACTATGTTCTTCTCGGTAACGTGTGTACCTTCCCATGCTCTCATATATCCTACTCTTGCTCGACTACTCTGTGTTGGGGAGGAGGCTGGGGAGACAAGGTTGTGAGGAGGTGGGGCACTATTAACTCAAGATATGTATACCGCAATAAAGAGGGTAATAATGTTCGCTCCTTCTGAGGGGATACAGGCTTAATTTTTTTAAAAAGTTTGTATCTATAGAAAGCCTTGGACCATGGCGAAGTCCTTCGGCTGAACCAGACTACCAAGTTGGTATGTTGGGTCCGCTTCCCCAGATTGTTGAAACATATTCCAAGTATATCCAGGAAGTCAAGTTAACGTACTCCAAACCATGTATAGTATCGGAATTTATTGATTTACTCTCACATATGGTGCCAAAGGCCACCAACTGGTCTCCATTTTTCGTTGGTGGTATCACAGTCTCAAAAACACTAAATGGAGGTTTGCAAATGTAAGTTCAGATGGTTGTTGGATGTAAATTGCTTTGCTACTGGTCATTTTTATGGGAGTGAGCTATAAGCCTTTTAAATCATGATACAACTACAACATATACTAAGGACCTTTTGGAGAAACATTATCTATACAGCAATCCAGAAACAGAATTAGACATTCTTGAGGGACTCGCAATCATTATTTTGTATTCCCCCATCATAGATGATAGGAATTGGGCTACAGCCCTAAGCAGACTCTGTATATGTATATATGCACAGAAATATACTGTATCTACACATATTCTAGCTCCTGACACACATCCTGGCTCCTGCAAGATTCCTTACTTATACACAGTGTCCCGGCGAAAGTAGGTGCGGCCTCAGACATGTGTGGTCATTGCTCAGGATATATAATAGCGACATCTGCTAGTACCTACCTTTCAGGCTCGATAGTCCGGAAAGATTGCTACCTCATAGCCTATGGCTCCATTCGGGGGGCAGACGTATAGACTCAAAAAAAAAAAGCCTGCAAAGCTTGGTACACCTTCAAGTTAATGTGAAGTCCTCCTCTGCAATTTGGTGGCCCTCAGGAGCTTCACCTTGGGGAGCTTATGTGACCTTATTCTGTGTACATCGCAGATTTGGGCTGGGACAAAGAAAGAAAAATCATTACCCGCAGTCTATGGCACTGTAGGCACTGTATATACCAGTATCTCATTCTAAACTTTATACAATTGTGCCTGGGCAGCGCTAAACACGCAGGGGTGCGATAAAAATCAGTGATGGTACAAAATTAAAAATAAGTTGAATGTCCATCTACTGCAATACACTCTGCAATACTCAGCCCTGCCTCATCATGCAGTACTTTTTTGATTACTTTGCGAGTTAGGTTGATCTTTTCCCCAATATCGCTAACAGCATCCCTACGTAATAAAAGGATCTTGTACAAGCTATAGAATTTAACCGATATTTGTAGGATCCAAGATCTTTGGACGCCCAGGTCTGGGGTAGTTTCTTGTTGATGCCTTCTGCGTAGGTAGCTTTCCCCAGGTGATAATAGCACTAACGGTAGATTTGGGGATATTCAGCATAGTGGAAATTCGTCTTGAAGATAGTCCTCAGAATAAATGAATGCTTCCTTGAGGTAGTCTCCATCTTGTGGTCAGAGAGTGCATTTTTTTTCCTTTGAAGTCTATACGCCCAACCAGCCTAAGGCTATGAGGCGGTAGAGAATGTATTTTTCTTTTGAGTCTATACGTCTATCCCCTGAAGGGAGCCTTAGGCTATGAGGCGGGTAGGGAATGTATTAATGTGCTGGAGAGATACGTACCCTGCCTTTGCCTGGGTAAAGTACGGTACATACACATACATACCTAAGTGTGGTTACACAGATTAACTCCAGGCTAGCATATTTTTGGTCTGACCCTACTTACCAGTATTCCTAGAATCCCAATTAGGTAGTCCAAATAATGAAAACTCCAAACCGGACTAGTGGTAGCAGATGCTTTGGCGTAGCTAAATACATGGCCTGGTTCATCCGTCCGGTCAGTGATCCCATCAAGTTTATATAGAGTTGATTAGAAACTGCTGCAAGTCAGAGAGGAGTCACGGGATTGTAAGATACTGCAAGGACACTAGGTGACAGGCTATACAGTGCACTGTTATCAAGATGTAGCACTCTATCGATATCGCCGAGTCGGCATGCCGGACGTACTGTATTAGGAAATCGGCTCCACATATTGCACCAACATAACCAAGAAACCAGCAGCGAACAGGTTACAGTTCCCCATCATCATCGGCAGACCGGCTCAAGTCTGGGTATGCCAGTCAAACAATGTCCGATTTTACACCGGCGGGTGGTGGAAGCACTAGAGGCATGCTAGTTACAAATTCTCAGTGGGGTGGCCTTAGGGTGGCTCAACTGACATATCAGGGACACAGTCCTCTGTAAGAAATAGCCCTTCAGCTCTCTCCTAAAGACCCTGGGTGGCACGGCGTCTAGCATATACCTCATACCTCGGACTATTAATCCACAATTCTCGGCTACACACATAACTATGTCATTCTCTGCCAACTGCACAAAATGGGAGCTCAAATACGGACATATTTTGAAAGCAGCTAAAAATCAGCACGGTAAAGGGGTAACTAGAGATCATACTCGACTTGGATACTTGTATTGGCAACTCAGATGGTATGTACTCTGTGATATAACCTGTTTAACATCATTCTGAATTTCTACGATAGATATTAATTACAGAAGCAATGCTAATTTTCACTTCTCAGGATGGGTGGTATGGGAATAGCAAAATTTCTCAGTGCCTGGCACCAGGTTATGTGCATATCTCAAGATAGATGGTGGAATGGGAAGGGAATACCAGGAGATCGAGTTGAATGACAAGATCACCAATAAGAATGAGAGTCTCACCGCTAGCTATCTAGTGACTCATATTTTTGGAAGTTAGTAGGAGCCGTATATTTACGTTGGCACTGGGCTAAAGGTGGGGCAAGCTGCATTGTGAGATTGAGGAAGTACTGACTGTTGAGGCAGTGTAATTAATGACTTGGGGGTGATGAAGGCTATAATCAATTGTATCATTGATATTTACCGTACCTTTCCTCCTTGTTTAATTTTTTCTATATACTCGTTATTCGTGTGTACCGGACGAGTCCTACCTTCCATCGTTAGCCCCAGTCGCACTATCATGCTGCCATACGTGTCTACGCGTATGGCCCCCCCCTACCTGAGCTCGAGATCACTGATATGTTGGTGGTAAATACCAATGGATACGCATCCACGCATATGCAGTTGCAATCACGTGCATGGATACTTGAACTGCAAACATCCATACAGCGAGAGAATCCCTCGCGGACTCGTTTGCACTTTTCTCGGAATTGCTTTGAGCGGATAGTGAACAACTTCAATATCAATACAGCAGCAGCCTACAATTTACATTCGGCTAACAAGCATATAATAATGCAATGTGTCACGAGAAAATTTGTATTAGCGGTTGCTGTCAGTCTTCAACAAATGACATACAGGCTCGCTACGTGACATGGGTGTTTTGATCCAATCACCACGGCCGAAAGAAGGAAACCCCTCACGGGCTCGAACAACGGGCTGGATTATCCACACGAAGTTCGGAATAGACCTGTCAATTTCCAATTATACCCCATCTGGGGCCACAACTTGGAGAGGGGTGGTTATAACTGGGACTGGGTTACAATATCCTGGTTATTTGACGTAGAATTGCTCCATCCTCCAGCAGTATAGGATGGGTTGAGACTACAGTGGGATTAGATATTGAGGTGTAAGAGGTGAGAGGGCGAAATATTAATACTTATAACAACCCCTTAACCAGGATTTGCGAACACGGCGGGTATATAACTCCGTTTCTTGCATTTGCTACCCTTAAACTTACGCTCGAGCTCGTCTCCAAAATGGCAGAACAGCTAGGCTGTGTCAGTAGTTACTTCTTCTGCTTAGCATTTACGAACAAACGTTTGGAGACTGGCAAACAAGACTAAAGACTACCCGCTCCGCCTGATTGCATAAACTTATAGGATGCGTATATGCCATTGGTGCCAGGGGAAAGGAAATAGGAGAATCGGCAAGCTTTCTCCCAGGACACACACACAGTGGAACTGACAGGCCCCCTCAACATACACTTGCTTGCCTCTACAAGGTGTAAGGAGATGACTGAATATTTAATTTCATCTCACCATTCTCCATTCTCCCACTCTCTCTATCTGGGCGTGTCTAGCTCATTCCATCTACAGTTCCAGTCAGCTTGCCATTGACCCGAGTGTTTTGGTGGCGTGAGCAGTTGGAGGTGATGCGTTAGCCATTCTCAGGGCAGCCGCAGGGTCGACACTGTGATGATTCAGTTGCCTTGATCTAAAAATCCCACGAATGGAAAGGAATTCTGTTCGTTTGGAGTCGCGTGGCTCGCCATGGCCCAATCCGAGCAATGAGTATTTAGAAATAGAATAAAAATATATAATGTACGGGGTCCTACAGCGGAGACCAGGTAAGTCCAGGTCGCCCCCCCCCCCCCTAGATGCACCACCCATAATCCCAATCCCAGCATTCACTAAGGCTCTAATTACTACTTTTAAGAGCCCAAAGAGTAACATACGTGCAAACACAATTACATTAAGCTTCAACTAAGGCATGAACGACGTAACTGATACATGTGCAATGGCAAGAATAGCTGGGCCAGGAACAAATCGCCAAGTATGTTCTATGGTCCATTGAGAAGAGCAGGGCAAGGGCTGTGGTATTTCGTTGCCGGCGTCGTGCCAGGACTATAAGGGCAGTGCCGGCATGTTTGTTTGCCTTTATCTTGGCTCGTTCACGAGGAGGTATCAGGTGAACTCGGGACCGCTATTTCTAGGGCATTTATATGGAAGAGTTCTTCCGCTGCATGTACCAGGAGCTATCAGGAAGCCGTTGAGAGAAACCAGGGACCAAGAGAGAGCCAAGCGGAGGACACACATGTGACTAATGAATCTCTTTGGTACTGCGTGAGTTGGCAGATTAACTCGCCCTCCCTTGAACCTGCCTGGAATTCTGGTGGCTCGTCATGCTCCTAGTAGGGGTGCACACAAGTACTAAGTATATATAAATATAGTCTGGTTGGATATGAATAAATAAAAATGGTATGTATTCGCGGGTAATCTAGGTACCTTATCGATATCAAGAGCGGGGCTTCTTTGAGGCGGGGGCAGGGACTAGCCCGAGTGGAGGAGAGAGGCCACCGGGGGAGACCCGGAGCTGCAGTCCATCGCCGTAGTCTAGATAGGCTGAATGCGATTAATGATTCCTTTAAAAAAAAAAACTTCTTTGAGGCGGGGTAAATCAATAACTATTTTCTCATATTCAAACTACTTAAGTATCTAGCTTGTGACGAGAGACGACAGCCCTGGGCTGTTACCAGACTAGGGCTGTTGCCCATCGGATTCTCCTTCCCGGGGCTGGTCTCTGCCCCCCACTCTCTCCCAGTTACACATCACATGCCTTCCATGCAACCAGACTACATATCTTCACCCCCAGCTCTAGCCCGGTTGCCCCCTACATTGCAACCAGCTACCTAACTGCACCACGCCGGGTCCTTCCGTGCTTCCTCCAGTCCTCCCCTGCCACCCCTGCCACCCCCTACCCCTGGGCACTGCAGCAGATAACCCGCGTTCTCTGTTATCCCACAGCCCGAAGAACGGAGTAGCTCGAAACCTGGAGCACCTCCTAAGCACCCCCAGTCTCCCTCTATCTTCCTCATAAAATAGCTGGGTATCCTACTACCCCCACTCTGTGTACTCACTATTCACCAAAATAGCAGACGCCTGTCTCCTACAAGCTAATACCATAGGAACCTCTGCATCTACAGCTCACCTGCAACGCCATTAGCCCTCCCCAGCTAGACATCGTCCACCAATTTCCCCTTGTTTCTGGGTTCACCTATCGGTGCTACATAACCATGGGCAAGAGTAGCCTGTCTGCGGGCAAAGGAAAGGCCGAGGGAGAGAAATCATCGAAACCCCTGACTGGAACCGCTATTTCGAAGAATGACCTTCCTCCCACTGCTCCTAGTCCTGAAATTGCAACCAATCTCTCTGGAAGCACTTTAATAGGGTCTCTCGAAGACCTCAAGGCAAATATTGACGCATTGCTTCGCTCTGCTACGGCAGTACAAGCAACTTCCTTACCGATGCACTTAGATTCACTCCAGCACCACTTCACAAACAGTGAAAGAATAGTATACGACAATGAGAGATTGCAGCAACTTCTCGGCCAGAAGGATGACGAGATCAAGACATCCCAGGAGCAACTGTCCAGGCTTTTGCAGGGCTGGAAAAGAGAGGAGACTGAATATCAGACACAACTTAACGAAGCCAACAAGGAGCTCAAGGCAGCGCTCGCGGGCCAGAAGTCGTTGACTAGTGATATCAGTGAGCTTCTTGCGCGTCATGAGAGGGAGAAAAAAGACTTGGAGTCCAACCTGCAACATTCTATGGATGCAAGAATCGAGTCTCTAGAAGCGAGTCACCAGGAAGAAACTCACAGCCTCCAGGGCCACCTAGAAGAACTTCAAAGCCAACTGACGGAAACCCAAGAGCGTCTGCAGCATTCAGAAGCGCGGTGTTCTTGTATTGTTTTTGAAAAGGCACAGCTAGTGCGTGAGGCTGAGAGGGCAAAACGGGAGTGCACTCATGCAAAAGAACGTTTTGATAAGCTGGTATACAGACAAGATGATACTATCCTGTAAGAGTGGGCCTTAGGGTTTTGTAATCTGCTTTTCTAGAGCATTGAGTGAGGGGACTGTGTAACTGACAGACTTACTCTTTAGCGGCGTCCATTTTGATCAACTTGCCAACGACATCATCAACTTCGCAGTGAGGTTTACCCAGAACATCAACCCCCTCGTTGATACTCAGAAGGTTTGTTTTCTGATCTCCATCTAGCAATGCATCTCGGTGAACACCTCATAATTTTACTAACGTTTGCTAGTAGATGCCCAACGCTATGTCGAATTGTGATTTCATCCCATTGACCCAATCGTCATGCTCCAAAGTTCTTCGCATCAGTTGGGCCGTGCAATATATCTCGAAATCCTTCTTGAAATACCTCTTCCAGCCTTTCGGCCAATGCATGAACCAGGACGACCAAAAGCGCATCACACAGTTGAAAGACTACTCTCGCGCTCTCCTCAACAAGGATCCAATGAGGGAAGCAATCTGGCGAAACTTGACTCTACAAGCAATGAAAGACTCAGATGAATACGGATTCTTGACACACAATGGAAATGATCTCCCTGGGAGGCAAAAGCACGATCGGGACATAACGAGAGAGGTGCTATTCCAGTCCGAAATGGAAATGCTTTTGCCTATTTTAAATGTCGACACGAGCCTCGTGGAACATATGAAATTTGAGCTAAACGCTTTGATAAGAACTGCCGCAGAGATATGGATTAATGCAAGACGCAACTTTGAGCCCATAGAGGCCAGTCAAGACGTCTCATTCTCGAATGACTCTGACTGGGACAACCGATACACCGAATTCATGGGAATGGCAACGCCCTATGAAAGAGAAGCCAGTGGGAATGGTGTGCCAATCGACGATCCTTTGGACAATGATCTCAACTCAGTGTACACTCGAAGCGGGGTTGATTCCTCGGCGCGTCTTGTAAGGTTATGTCTTTTTCCAAAGATTCTGAGAGTTTCCCAAGGCACCCCTGTGGTCATTCACCAAGGCTTGGCTTTGTTTGAGGGTGGCCCTCTGGTTGCTCAAGGTGAAGAAGAAGTTACTGAGGAGAGGCTCCGTGAACTCAAGTTGCAAAAACTCAAGCGAAAGAGGAACTTTAGCCAAAGCCGCACCAGAATAGATTCCACGTCAAGCAGAAAGGCGTCTCAGTCTCACTCTTCGCCAATCATGGACGCAATGAACACCACTATAGGGTTCTCGTGCAATTTCAGCAATCACTCTGGCAATCGCACCACGGAGGGTAGCCTGATTGACATCGAGAGCAGCAATGGTGCACCTGAACTCGAGACAATGATAGCTGCACCTAATCAGGAACCTGCTGTGTTGTCTGGGGATGTCGGAGCTGACGGGTGACCAGGTCAGGGACTGAATACTGGCTCTACAGCGATATTCCACGTTTGTGTAACCATGATTGGCGACTGTTAAATCCATAATCCCGGTGCAATTTACATCTCAATCTCTTCTTGTATTTCCCCTCATGCAATCTTTTCTCATATCTGATATGCAATTGCGCAATTGGGCTCGGTTTCAATCTTTTCTGGTATTCCTTGCTATGTCAGTATGTACGGTTTAGGATGGAAATGAAGAGTTTAGGATATTCTCACTTGATACTCCCCCTTGCTTCCATTAACCATTAACCTACGTACGTAGTTTGGTTCACAGACTCGACCAACCTGCAGATACAGACCCAAAGTAAAATTACTTTGCTATGGCTCAAATTTTTTTTGTGGGAACCCCCAAGGCACCATGCTGGGCTGAAATATGCATATATGGTAAACGAGAAGTTAAATTAATCTGTCTACGAATCAGGTTCAAAATTGAACTACGAGTAGCTGCGGTTGCTGGCTGTAGACTTGGAGACCACGTGTACCATTATGCAACATGTCTATACTGTCAATTTTATCATACACTCTAGCCACAGAGGGCTGTAAATGGTAAAACCTAGTCTCGGAACCGCTACGTTGTAAAACCCACACCAGGTCCTTAGACTAATCCTGTATCAGTCAGTCAGACGAGTTTTTAGGTGGCTATATACTGATCTCGTGCCAAGACTCTTTTTATCTGTCACGTAATTATTTCGGTGTGTGCCAGCTAAGATAAGATAGTACCTACTAGCTATGGCACAAAACTTATAGCTATATATATATACACAATTCTTTTCCTACATTGTCACCTTTTGGTGAGACATGACAAAAAGCTGTATGCCGAAAATCTATTGGTGCTCCCACATACAATATCTTGTGTTTGAAGATACCTGCTGGTTGGCTGGCTTTAACCAATTGCATGTCTCAATGTTCTATGTACTAGATAACCCCCATAGAAATATCAATTAGGGGCTGAATTTTGAACAAAATATACGATACCCGTGTTCTCGGTCCCAGTCTCTTATCTACCTACGCGCTAAAATAATACGATACCCGCTGATATGTAAATTAACATTTGAATGTGGCCACGTAGTGGTCCATTGCAGAAGTAAAAAAGAGAAGGGAAAGAAATAGTCATGTGCTAAAAAGTATAATATATAGCCTCGTTTATATGCTTACTAGTAGCTTATGTAACAAGTCGAGTTGGTAATCTACACGTAGTAATACGTGAGATCTAGTTCCGCCCTGCAAAGATCACTATCTAAACCAATTCTGAACGGTGCGGGGTTCGAATTCACCTCCCCGCACCTAATCTCATGCCCAGTCCGATTTATCTTTGGGCTGGGGTAAATCTCCCCCCTGAGACTTGCCCAGAAACCAGATAGCACATGCACATATACTGTCCTCCAATTGCATGTGTACATGTTGATTTGCAGGCAGAATCTCCAGCCCGAACACGTCATGCCCAAGCTGGCCGCCCATCCGCGTAATTCTGCCCGTGTAGTTGCAATTGTAGGCCATTCCCGTAAAGGGGCGTTTCTGGAGTGCCCAAGAATAGCTCACTGCTGGGCACATTAAGTCTTTGACTCGGCTGGTAAGCAAGGCCGTAGTGAGAGCTGTGGAGGCTGGTTGCGCTGCGAGCCCTGGTAATGTGTTTAGAGTGATTGTGGGTTGGCTTTGCACCGCTGTAGCCCTGGTGAGGAGAATCGACATCCTGAGGCGCTGTTGATGAAGGAACTCCTCGGTCGGAGCCAGTCATTGGCATAATTTCAGGTAGGCCGGGTGGTCCATATACTCTGGAGAATGTCAATCCATTGGCATCTTCCCCAGCCTCTGCCTCTGAACCACTATATCCATCTGGATAAAAACCGCCTGAAGGACCGAAAAAATCTAAATCCGAACAGGAGACTGGACGGCGCCTCAGGCCGAGGTTCACAGGCGATTTTGATGTTACCAGCGCTGGTTGGGTACTTAATCTGTGTGAATGCAAACCCTCGATGTCATCATATTTTGGGGGTAAATCCAAGAATGGAACAGGCAGATTCCTGTCTATCGTTTGTGTGGAGACACTATTAGTATCTTGAATTTGCGCTTCATGTTCCAGGTATTGCTGGTGCAGAGCCCAGCCCGTGTGTAATTTATCTTTGATTAGGGACCTCCTGTTAGAGCTATGGAGTGTTCATAAAGCACGTAAAACAAACATACCGAAGTACAAAGAGTGTTTTTGTTGTTTTTCGGCTTCATGAAGCTTCACGGTCTCCTGCTGAAGAAACTGAACAGTTTCCTTTGGAAAGTATCAGCGCCCTAGCCCCCCCTTGGAGTCTCATCAACATTGATACGCATACACACCAATTTAATTGGATCCGATGTTTTGAGAAGAAAACCCTCTCTCCCCTACAAAGCAGCTGCATAGTCAGTGTTTGCTCCAACACGAGAATAGTCCCAAGATTGGAAAAGGCCCCTACATCCGTAGTATTCACTGTAGGCCGCCAGTCAATACTACCATAATAGTGCGCAATATATGTCTTCAGAACTCGCGGATCGATTCCATCTCCTGGTATAAATTGTTGCTGGGCGTGTGCTTTTGTATTTCTCTCGGTAGCTTCAGGGGCTTGAGCAGCGGAGTTGCTCGTACTGGAAGCTCTGACATGGAGCCGTGGAAGCAGAGAGTTCGTTACCATCTCCGATCTTTCAGATTTGGACTTCAATTCAGGGGATTGTTCGAGGATGAATCTCGGAAGAAAATTTAAGGTTTAAGGAGCCAAATATATATACATATACCAGAGGTTGTTACCAGATAATAAGTAGACACACTCCATGCTTAGCAACTGAAACACCCGCCGAGGCTGCATGCACGTCCTCAAGTTCAAATGACATTAGCATTTTTGCTTCTTTATAAAGTCCGACGCAGCAGCCGCAATTATAGACACATTTACTGTACATACAGCACCGACATCAATCCAATCTCGCCACGTTTGGACCCATGTGGCACTGACATTGCACGAGGCTTGAGGTAGGCTGTGCAGCAGGGGAATCAGGCGGCGTCAATATTCACAGTGCTAGCGTGGCTTAATATGGTTACGCGACTATGTAGTCGTGCTCAAGATGTCAACCAGAGTACAGAGGCTTAGCACACAGAAGGCTTTTCCACCTCCCATTTTTGGAATACTGAGCTTGGCAGAATATACCAAAGTTTGTGTACATAATATTGCCCAGACAGAGTGTCTCATAGGGACAGACGTATAGACTCAAAAAAAAAATGCCTAGGCAGAAATGATATATGCAACGGCTGGCACAAACATCCTTAGGACAACCCGTCTCATAGCCTACCTAAGGCTCCTAAAGACGTATAGACTCAAAAAAAAAAATCCCTCTCCAGTTCTCGCCAGACGAAGGACAAGGATAACCAGGATTTTAGGTTATTAGACGTCTAAAATTTCAGGTGTCACCAACAATTTAAACTACTTCCGACGTTAATATATGGCCAGTTTGTTTCGGTGTCCCCGGATGATACCGGGAAATAAGAGCCCTGGTCAGCAAAGGGTCGATTAACGAGATCAGAGCCCTGGTCGATTTTCTATTAACAGATACTTAGCACTAATACCTCTAATTCTACTTGAATGCGGTAGTCTAGTTAGCACCATCCATAATGCATAAAACCCGCGCCTAGAATAACCCCCAGTCGAGCCGGCTCCAGACCGCCTGAAGGCGTTTCAGCTCTGCTCCGCCGCGCCCACTTTTATGCATCACGAATACTTTCTCCATGGAACTGTACACATGGTATTATCATAGTGTTTTGACAATACCTATTGTTGTGCATGTTACACCTGCAAACCCCAAACTATGATAGACCCTCTAACTTTGAATTGAATGCCCCAATTTTGTACATATATCTTCATACCGCTGGGTAAGGGTATTCAGCCTTGCGGTTATAATTCGGATTAGTGCTTCCGGAATGTAACCAACCTAGGAGACTGCAAAACAGCCAGACTACTGGAACAAAGCAGATTCCGTTTTTCTTATATGGGCAGCTAGAAACCCTATCACCCATGGGGCAATTATGTATTATTATAACTGAGGATACGTTAGTACACCGTGTGCCTAGCATAGCTTTTATTGCCTTACTTATCTCCTAGTAAACAGTATTAAGAGGTATCTACTTTTTTCCTTCTTGGGAGTCTATACACCTTTCCCCCAAAGGGACCCTCAGGCTATGAGGCGGAGAGGTATCTATTGCTGATCTGGATACTGGAGAGAATATGCAATTAAATAGGGTATGCAATTTTCGTCAACCAGACTAGCATGATTTCTTTTCTGTATCAGCAGATGAGTAGTCTGGTTGGCATAAGCAGATGAGTAGTCTGATTGGCATAAGCAGATGAGAAAGTGTGCACCAGCCTCTCGTAGGGTATAAAGTGGCACATGCCTGGGAGTAGCGACCCACAGGGGATGGGGAAGGTGGGCATGACATAGCAGAGATGTTGTGTTGTTGTAAGTCAACCTGTAACAGTATCACAAGACTACTTATATACCCCATGCCATAAGTCTTCCTAAAGGGCCCCTTGTTCGGCAAATATTGCCAGAAATCATCACTTTCAAAGAATTACTTAGAGTCCTCTAGGTTTCTGAGAAACTACCAAAGACTCCCACCTGAAGAATTATGATTCATTTCACTAGACGGGTAGAGTGCATAGAAGGTACAGAACGCATAAAAGGTCAGAATACATCATGCTGCCATACTAAGTTGTGTGGCAAGGTAAGTTGTAGTTAGTCTTGGTTTTACACCAAACTACCACTTTTCGAAGAACTATTAAATCACAATCCCTCAGGACCCCGGGATGGTATCTAAAGCTCTCAGCCTTTATAACGTAATAGCTTATATACAAGTTACGATACTGACTAATGCCTAGGTACATTATCCGTATATTACCATAGAAATTTATAGAGGTTGTACACAACTACCACATAAGAGTACAGATTCTTGATATGAGGGGTACTCAAACTCACGTTAGATATTTTACGCAGAAGCTTCCATAAATAAAGAAACCTTCTCCATAATCATAATGCCAGGTGCCCAAAGTATTGTCAGATTTTGACTATTTTGGTTAATAGCATGAAACACTTGGCAAATACTCTAACTCTTATCTCAAACCACCTATGACCTGAAAATCTAACTGAAGTTGCCCAATTTCCCAGCATATCAGAAGAGCCAGTATCTTAAAGGAAATCCCAAAGAGAACTTGAGTTGAATGAACCTACCAATCATACCTAACTAGACTAAATATGTCAGTAGCAGTCCCAAAATCAATCCTTTTGCTGTTCTCGTGCCAACCCCGATCTCTATCGTTTCCTCGTTGTATTCTGTCAGCTGTAGGTTTTAGGACTAAAACATAGCACCCAGTACCAGAGGTACTCCTTTGAATTGGCCTAGTTGGCTCCAATAGGTTATGATTGGAGTATGCAAGATCTTAAAATATCCCATTCGATTTGCCTTTGCTAGAACCCAGATATTACAAATTGGCTATCAAGGTTGGTGCCGTTTGCAATTCAGGGGGTGTGGGCAACAGAAGCGCCCAAATTTAATCTGCACTTGTACTGTTCGGGCCCAGATTTGAATACGGGCAGCCGGGCCCCAAAATGTATACAAGTAATTGCTCTAGAACATAGCACAACTAATACCCGCGAGCCAACAGTCCATACTTGATATCTATTGTCCATAAGTACTATACTAATATACCGCTCTTTTTTTGGTCTTCTTTTGAGTCTATACGCCTTGCCCCCGCCTCATAGCCCGTTCCCGCAGCTTTAAAGGATTAAGTTTACACACGGAACAACACGCTGCTAAAATTCCCTGCCTTCCTTCCCGGCCATCTTCCCCTGGAGGGAAATACATATGACAAAGGAAATTCGTGACTCGTAGCCCCTCTCCCCTCACCTGAGATCTAGATCCGTGAAAAAGGTTTCCACGAGAATAAGCTTCATAATCTATAGTGTATACTTCTTGGGAATTCCCAGATTAATATTGTAGGGTTCCTTTAAAAAAAGTATCCAATTGGTGGGCAAAGAGCTTTATCATATTAGATTACCTTTGCCCGCATTACTGTACAGCTCTTTTAGCCTTATATCTTCTATCACTATCGCATCCATAACTCCCGTCAGGGTTAACAGTTCATTCCTGTAAGTATTGAATAGTATTACTACTAGTAAAAAGTACTTTGAACTCAGTCCTATTAGGATTATGTATACTTTATCTTCTTTCCCTACTTTCCTACCATTTTTCTTCAATCCTGAGGCAATTTTTTTCACACTATCAAGTATTCTCCTATATTCTTCTCTATCATCTTTGCAGAGGCAAAGCCCTTTTGAAGACATTGTGCTACTACTTCATTCTTACTACTATATTTATCTTTTAATATTTTTTTAGAAATTTTATGCTGTTTCCGAGTCCAAGATTAATTATTGTTGCTCTAAGGTACATGCTAAATAAATTTCTGATCTCGTATAGCCATCATTCTGCTTTCAGTCAGTGGTTTTCCCTGCTTCATTTGAAAGTAGATCTATGGTAACCCTCCATGCCCCTGGGACATGCAGCAAGATCATTTCTATGTTCTCTGCCCAAGTTTGTAATTAGAAGCTCCTGTAAGTATAAGGAGATTCAGATGTAGAGCTAATAATATCATATCAGCCATCACGTTTCTTGGGGAGTCTTGCACCAGTCCTTCTTCGTTTTGTGAGACAACTTCTTAACCCTCATTATTCAGTCTCAGTTGATTAGTCCAGGTTCTTTGCTTTGGAAGCAGTTTGGTTGGGTTTGTGTAAAGCCCTGGAAATCCAGGTCTCTTTTTCGTAGACAGAGATGGAGTAGGAAATCAGTGAGTCTCCGTGCAGCAGAAGCTATAGAGGGCTCATAACCTTTAAGATGAATATCATTTAGGCCACCCAAGTGTCTGTTGTTCTGTCTTAGTCTCCTATAATATATAATCCCCTCAGTTATAGCTCCTCCATTTCTTACTCAGCTACTTATTCCTAAGCTCCTACCTCAATTTCCTTTTTCAGAGACAGCGAGTCGGGTTGGAGGGGTGTGTTGCCCTTACTGACCTTTCTTTTATTCCGAATTAGGCCCTGCGCCATAAGCGGCGAGTATAGACAACCAGACAACACCCCAAAAAAACAGTCGCGAATAGGAAATCCAGCACGCGCTTTACCCACGTGCTACCTAGCGTGAGGACCCTTCACCTTCACCTGGTTGCACATGTAGCCTGTTACTTAACGTTTAAGTGGTTGATGCCCGCGCGCATACGTCTCACTCAAACAGCTGCAGGAATACAGTTAGACCGAGATTCAGAGTGTATCTGGCGAACGGCATTTTGGGTGCTGATAATAGTTCAAAGCATGGAGGGCAGGTGTTGAGTGTTCCTTGTATCAGGTTTTAGTGCACATGCGCGTGTTTCGAGCGCTTATTCATAACCCTCTAGAGTCACTTACAACATACAAGGCCTCTGTGCCCCAAAGTGAAAGAAATCTTCCATCAATGACCCAGGTGGTTGACTCCTGGCCATTCTCAATACACACCTCCTGCAGTCACACCATGATTAGTCGAGTTCCTCCACGCAAGCACCAAAACCTCGGTCAGCTTGCTCCTCCTACTCAGGTTGATTTCTTGCTCTATAACTTCCTGATGACTTCAGAGGTCGCCCTCTCTAGATACCTTTCATAAATTGTTGCAGCGTTTACAATCATTCACGTTGAGAGCATGAATAGGAATAATACTGCCCATCCAATACACTGGGTTTAAAGAAGCATATATAGATATGGGACTCTATGGAAATGCAGGATGAGGCCGCAGGATTATGTGCCTGCTGCGGCCACCAGATATCCCACTTTTGTGAAACATCCACGATAGCTACCTTGAGTTAGGTATCAATGTATGATGTATGATGTATGTACATGTGTAAAGTTCGACCCCAGTCAGGTCTTAACACACATGTTGGAAATTTGAAGCGTACTCCCATATGGTTCCTGAAACAAATACATACGGAGCGTGAGCATTAAGCATATCCAAGCTTCTTCTCTAAAAGCTACATATGTATGATCACACCATCTGTTTCATCTATCACTAATTCGCTCCCCTTTGCACTAGCGCGGGCACTTCGAATCCGCTACCATCATTTTAAGTAGCTCGATATATGGTGTGCATACGTACCCAGTTGTTGTCAATGACGTGATTGCAGGCCGTGATGGAGACATTGCTGTGCAAGGATCTCGGCCCCCGTCAGGGCCCTGAAGCGGGAATGGAGCCAAGATCTAGCATAACAACAAAATCCGCCGAAGGAGCCACATCCCGCATTCGAGACGAAAATATACGTGGCATATGGTGTGACATGTCCTCCCAGGCACCTGGCACGGATCTTAACAAGGATTAGGCAGGCCTGTAAGCTTATTTCGACATCGAGCTTTTCCCGCCAGCCTATTCCTAGCTATAGATCACCCTCAACGGGGTTGATTTTGTGCGTGTATACAGAAGTGCTAATACCGCTGTATAGAGGAAAAGCAAGTAATTGCATGAAAAGTGCCAAAATGACGAGGCCTGACAAGACCGGGACGTTACACGGATTCAAGCTAAGTAACTCATTTGTAAATAGTATACAGACCGCGAGAACAACATGTATGCCCCATACCGATATCCCCATGCAGTTAATTGTGATCATACATACAAAGACATCTTAGGGGCTATGTTTGGCGGTCGTGTGCTCCAAAGTTACCCCTCTACATTTCCTCGCTAAGTGCCATTTTTATATTCAACCCTTCAATACCGATCCCGGTAGGTATGGCTAGTCTGGTTGTATCGGCAAGCCCTAGGTATAGGCTCTCACCCAGCCCCTGTTGCGGTGATTCCGACCCTATACCTACCAGTTAAGTATACAGGCACTTCTCAATTCCGATTATATACCATATTAACTTGACCACTACCGTTGATTTGTCAGCTATCCCACTCCAGATTATAGCTGGCAAAATGAGAAGCCCCCTATATATGCGCGCCTTTTGCATATGTGCAAGGAGTCTACACTGCACTATGACCATAACAGCCATGACTTGACACGCAAGTAATTGAGATTAATATATATAGATGAACTACTAGATGAACTACGTATTCCGGAATCCTGGAATCCAAATTCAATTCGGACACTGCAGATTGCTAAAGGAGTATGTCACCAGATGAAGGCTTACATACATATACATATATAACACCATTTACGCCTAAATGATGTGATTGCACAACCAACAATTCATACTTGCACACGTACCAGAGGAACAGCACTTGTAAGTGAAATTCCCACGCAGATATATTATACTTACTCATTTTAGGTTTGGGTACTTGACATCTACTATATCTCGATACATGTAACAACTATTGTACCCCGCGAGGAGGTAAAGCTATTAAGTTGTTGACCCGCAGGCAAGCGATAGTCCAAGCCGTTTTCAATCACAGAATCTACCACCCCAAAAACCAGTGTCGCGCTGCGGTGCAAATTACATATCCCATTTCCAACACCTAACTTCTGCCTTCGTGGATCACTGACATCTTACCGTTCGCCGTCTCCCCACAATGACCACAACTGTAATCGACCACATCGTTATATTACTTCCGTATAGCGAGCTTGTATCTCCGCCCTCATGGCTTACCAGCAACTTCACAATAACGCCAGGTGGCGTTCACTCAGACAATTGTACTGAGAATAAGTTAATTTTATTTCAAGACGGCACATACATCGAACTAATCGCTTTCATAAATGATGACCCGGAGCGTCGAGAGGGGCACAGATGGGGAAGGAAACAGTCCGGCTTAATCGATTTTGCGCTCACCACACCCGCCGGTGCCAACGGAGGAAATATAGCCTCCGTCCACTATGAAGCATTGCAGAGGCGGGTACGGAGTGCCAGATCAGATTTGGGGATTGAATATATAGAGCCCATTTCTGGGGGTAGAAGAAAGCCAGATGGGGCGGAGGTGAAATGGACAGTCACATTTCCCACTCTTTCCAGACAGGTTGCGAAAGGGACGTATGCTGCTTCGGTAACTGGTGCGGTACCATTCATGTGTCATGATGTAACTCCGAGGAACCTCCGAGTGGATACTGCCAATATACAAGCTACAACACATCCAAGCGCGGTTAAAGGCATCGCCCAATTTTCAGTAATTGTCCCACCGCAAAAGCTCGAGAGCTACATCGAGCTATACTCCTTGATACTCGACACAAAGCCCGTCAGGGTCTTCGGGACAGCAAGGCTTGAACTTAAGGCCCCTATCCAAATCCCAGGAATGGTGACACCGTGGATTTTTATTGAAACTCCCGAATTTGATGTCGAAAGTTCTCGATTGGAAGAACGCGGTATTGAGCTTGTGGAGGTAGCATTGAGGGTTGGTGCATTGGGTGGCGGAGTAGGAGTCGTGAGAGATTCAATTCAGGAACAAGGCATCTGGGTACACTTCTTGAAATGAGCCTCATGCACAATGGTGCGTTTCCACGAATCCGGGATAAAAGTGCCTATATCCCCAGCGTACGGAGTTTCTTATGTTCGCCTCAAACTTACATGATCATGGCGTGGGCAAATTTACGAATTTTTTTCTTCTCCTTTTTATCATGCTAGCACTGTTCCCGAGACTGCTCAACAGGGTAAAAAATATAACCCGCTATCCCTTGCATAATTCAAAATGTGACTGTCGATGCTATACTTACATGGTGACATTACCAATACTCGAAACCTTGTAGTCTATGGTGCCCGTGTGACAAATCATTCCCCCTCAAATCTTATGTTTACGAATGCCAAGAGTATGCAGCTATTGAGTTACCAAATCCAGTAGTCGCTGTATTTTGCCTAGCCCTCAGCGTTTTGACTTGGATGGGTAATTACTTACTTAAGTGCCACATGCTGTACACATATTAAGGTTTATTGAACCCTAATTTTACACATATATGCTATTCTTTCCCTTATAGCATGAATTTCGAAACTTCTATATATTCTATTGGAACTTTTCTAATACTTGGCCATTTGTCTTGATATATAGTACCGCACTCCACAAGCCTATTGAGGCTATACCTTCAACATGTCAATCTTTTGTCCATATATGATTAGATTCCTACCTTCTAATTTTCTCTCCTACTACCCCCAGAACTGGACCTACAGGTTACTCCCATGTATTCAATATAACTCTGATTTCAATTTGGGCCTATTCGGGATTTTTCAACCTGCTTTTCGAAAATGCGCAATTTACCGCTTGTGTGTCACATCCTGGTGAGGTGCGTTAGCTTTCCTCTTGGATACTCCTCTCATTGGTGAGGGTCCTACTGCCAGTAGCAATTACCATCCCAGCAGCGGAGCTGAAGGCGCACATTTGATCCACAACTCTTGCAATCTGAACCAGACCATTCTATACCCACCCTGATCCTCGAGATTGCCCAGCACAGACTGCCACCAAATCCTCTAGGCAGCCGTGCTTGGGTGCCAGGTGTATATTAACCCCGCGAGGCGGGGTTGGAATGTGAGGTGATGGGGCAGCGTGCTGCCTGAAGGTGGGATTTGTGACGAGCTACTCCACCATGGCCTGAGAGCCCCCCCTCCAGGGCTTGCCGGCCTCGCAACTCTTGGCCTGGGAGGCCCAGAAAGAGTCACAGCTGCTTGATCTGAGAACACATCAGCAGGATTTCTGTTTGGGTTTTTGGTTGTGAATGCTCTTCGTTGGAGTACTTTGAGAAGAGATATGTTACTCTGTGGCGTCGAAGGCTGGTTGGGAATACTTATTAACTAGGTAATTCGAAGCTAGAACCCTCTTGTTCTTGTTGGCTTTATTGAATTGTCCATGGTAGAGTAGGGTATGCTTCAACGGTGGATAAAGGCAGCCTTGTACCTGTGAACAAATGTTCAGCTGTACACATTCGAAATAACTACCTATAGTACGATCTTTTGAGACTTGAACCTACCTAACTCCTTATTTGCGTACCGGATTGCTTACATCGAGGATGCTGCTCAGGCTGCTATTCTCTGGAATGAAGATTGTAACACAAGAGGATGTATTCAAATATGGAAAGAGGTGTGGACTGGAGAGTTGAGGGTAAGTTCTATATTTTTGCTCATGTCAAGTAAATTAACCTGCACATAGGACAATGCTCCTACCCCAAATTGAAAGGTGCTTACACATTATTAAGGAATATAGTTGGACTAGGGCGTCAATTGAAAATATATCAATATTTCATACATTTTAAGGGACAACTGTATCTACCAATTGGTGCCTTAGCTAAGCAAGTCTGCTCACCTGACCTCAGCAAACTATACTAGTTACCCTCAACCCTGCCCGAATTTTCCAAATATATAGATATGCGATAGAAAGCAATACTGAGGCCCGCATCTTTGCTACGTATTTAACCAGTACCCTTCAGATACTAGGCCACTGGCCCTGATACTCGGTCCACACTTGCAGATAATGTATACTGCGATCCGCAAGCCCATTAAGGTTATATTTCCAACATGTCAACTCCTGCCTTCTATTCCTCACTATCCCGTATATCTCTCCCTGCCCCCAGAACAGCGCCTGCAGGTTACTCTCATGTATTTACTATAACTCTGGTTTCAATTTAAGCCTATTCACATGACAACTGGATTTTTAAACCATTTAATACCTGCTTTCCGGAAATGCGCATACCCTAGTTGTCACATCCTGGTGAAGTACGTTAATTTAGCGTATGCAGGTAACTTTACAATTTAACATGCGCCTGAGCTCAAGCGTAGATAGATAGGTAGGCAACTGAGCTAGGTAGTGGGGAGACATGGGCGAGCGGAGCAGGTGGATGAAGAAGATAATGATCCCGACGGGGACTATGTCGTAGATCTGGTTGAAACGTTTTTCGCCAATTTCGACATGCGCTGAACAGTTAGTGATTTCATTTGACTTTCATGTACCTACGGGGAGTGGCTGGGAATAGTGGGCGTGGCAGCGGAAGGGTACGATATTGACCTCGCCGGGGATGAGGCCGAAGATTGAAGGGGTAGAGGCGGAAGCATATTAGATACTGGGGAGGGTTCCTTTGTTTTCCATAGGCTCGAGAGGTGGGGTGTTTATGCAACTCGCTGTTCCGTGAGTGTATCGAACGAGGGGACGGGGCTGTCTCATAGCCTTAGGTCCCACGGATGTGTAGACTCAAAAAAGAAAGAAAAACCGAGCTAGGTAAAAGTTGGAGTTGCGGCCCATGAGGGCTGAAACAGAGGCTATTTGTGCCGCTAGTTTTAAAATATTCATCACTCATATGATGCTGTCCTAGGGGCCATGGCGAAGCCCAAGGCAGATTCAAGGGAGTGCAAGTTATTCTGCAGCTTGGTACATGATACAAAGCTGGTACCTCGTGAACGAGTATTAATGACGAATATTATAACCAAATAAATCCCGAACAAGTGAATGTTGAAAATAAATAAGCAACTGAAAAATCCCTCCACCGCACCCAGTATGCAGGAGAATTGCTTTTCTTGATTTTGTAGCCCCATGAATTAAAACGCCCACAGCTGCTTGTTCAGAGCCATATATATTCGTCTGTATCCTGGTGCTTGCCGTGCTTACGCTTCCCCCTCAAGGATTTCCCTAAGGCTGGCGCCCGGGTGCCCTCATAAGAGGCTATCTGAGTGTTCCGTGCCACGACGCGTATGTATGCCTGCAATAACTTTCTGGTTTCTCATTACCAGGGATCCCAACGTGACTGTGTATCCATAGGGCCGCTGTGTTGTGTTGTTTCTGTCTCATGAGAGCGTCCGTAATTTTCCTCTCAGATGCTGAGAAGGGTGTATTTGGGGGCTAGACCCTCTGTTAAAGTGGAGAGCATGCTGGTGTAGATGTTTCCGCATGGGCATCTGCTATGCCTTGCCTTTCCGTGTTGCGAGAGTGCCCATGTCGGTCCCTTCTTTTCTCCGTGGCTTCCTCTTCTAGAATTCTGCCCTCAGCGTGGAACACTAGCTCCCAAATAGCTCCTTAGGCTCCCTACTAGTATGGCCATTGGTATCTCGGGGCAGGGGCAAGTGTGCACCGGCCAATCCCACGATAATTCTCTCCACGAGAGGCCTGTGTCCGCTTGACTACAATAATTCTGGTTTGGAGTGACCTAAGACAAATGATGAGTGAACTGTACTTGGTGCTGAGTGAAGAGCAAAAGAGACTGGCAGTGGAGTGCACACGATGCACCATAATGGTGTATCAGAGAAGTGCAAAAGAGGGTAGCAGAGATAACAAGAATACAGGGTCTGGAGGGGGCGGTGCGAAGGAAGAACACAAGATGGGCAGCAGCGTACTGGGCTGGCACCTATCACAACTACTCCCAGTAGCACTAGGAATAACAGGGGAGGCATGCGGTGCGGGGAAGTAACACAGTGAAAGTGGACTGGGAAGTGGTATGGGAGGACGAGCCAATGTGACAGACCGCGGGCTGCAGAAGTGGTGGGAAATTAGGAAGGTAGGAAGACCCCAGAAGATGCAGGCAATAGAGGGGGAAAGGTGAAAGGGAAATGGGAAAACCCGGAATGGTGCAAGACTTTGTAGACAGATAAGAGTAACGGGGGGCGAGAAGGGCAGGGACTGGCCCAGAGGTAGAAGCCCAAGTGGAAGGGAATGGCCTCTCGTCTTAGGCTAGGTAGTTTAAATACGTGTAATCAGCTACCAAAAAAGAAAATATACAAATGATGCATGTTAGGCTCTACCTATCATCGCTAAATACTCAGTAGTAGACGGGAAGGTGATATCAGCAATCAGAAGTGAAACGGGGTGCTCAAGTTTGTGCTACAGTTTTTCAACCGAAACACGTTGGGTCATTGAGATGGCGGAAGACGAATGCAAGATCGCCCAGAATGTGGTGCATGAGGCAGTGTGTGCTGGTAGCGGATTGGAGGGTATGGGGAGACCCGGAGTGGTGTCGGGAGATGGCGGAGTTCCTCCGGAGCTGAACTTTCTTTTGTCATATGATGTACTAACCGAAGGGGGAAGGAGCAGAGACTGGCTCCGGGGCAGGATAACCTACATGTACGAGTAGGTGCAGCCCCACGTCATTGTCTAGATACTGGACACAAGTAATGATTTTCAAAAAACAAAAACTGAAGCACGTGGATGCTGTTGAAACATGCCTACCTTCTATACCTAGACCCGACTAGTGACCAGTCGAGGAGGACAAGATTGACACATCAGATGATGCACAGAATCTAGCGCAAGAAAAATTTGGAGTTGGCGGGTGGCATGGCGGGTGGCATGGGTGAAAAGAAATACAACATCCAAATTAAGAGCAGCAGTTGCAAATTGACCATCAGAGGCGGGCGCCCTAATTTTGATTATAATAGCTACACACTTTTGGAAGCACAAACCAATGCCCTCAGGATACAGCAGTGAAACTTGAAACTCCACAGAAAGAAAATCTAGCCTATAGACACAATGAAACCCCTGATATCTCTACTCTCTCATTTAGTCATATTATCCAGCTTCACGAATATTCGAATTTCGAACCCAAAAGGCCTGTCTTGGGTTCGACGCCCCCCGGGCCACCACAGTTGTGCGACTAAATCTCCGTTTTGAGGCTGTTTTCCCCATGACCAACAAATATGGTGCGAATACCTACTGCAAAGCCACTAGGGGCTTAGCTCCAAAATGTGCGCGCCGGTACAATCACCTGGGTGGAATATATATCTTTAAGAGACCTTCCCGCAATTCCAATGTTTGCACAGATCTAGCAGCAGATATCACAGCCAGAGACAGGTGACGACCTAATGATAAAAGAAAACCCACCATATGCTTCCACTTATAACGTACCCACGCTCCTTCTTGGGGTCCCGAGCCCACCTTCAAGTGATTTTATCCCCCCCCCCCAAGAGGCATGATCAGAGACCATAGCCACACATGACATTACTGACGTATACAATATACTCCTGGTACAAGCATATCGCCGGGACGGGAGTCGATATGCTTATAACAAATATATGTTTGTATTGCGAGAGAGATGATAGGGCATTATAGGATAGATACAGGGCATAGGAAAAGACCGCGGAGAAATGATAGAGGATTGTGGGAGAGGGACCAGAGGTGGTAGGAAAGTCGGACTAAGAAGCTGTGGAGGGCTACTTAAGGGCTATGGGTAGTTATCACGGAATAACCGGGGTCGGGGAGGCTCTATGAAGTCCCCAATTTTACTCTGAATATGCTATGCCCTTCTACGAATCTCCAGATCCAAGGTCGCAATTCTCTGCTCCTTCCACTCCAGGACGTCTATAATATTGGCAGTGTTGCTTCAGTTTGAGAGAAGAACAACAGAAGACTTTCATGCCTCATGATGAGGCCCCATCCTATCGGTAAGCTTACCTAATTTGGTAATGGCTTCCCAACACAGCTTAGTAGTACTCAAAAAAACCCGTAACTAAAATATGTATGGTGGGGCGCCCATCATCACTTATAGCGGATATATGCTTGTATCAGGGTATGCTTGTTACGGGGGTATACTGTATCTGGTTGGGTGGCAGAGCTACAAGTCCCAGGAGTCCATATACCTTCTTTGAACAGTGGAAGGGCATGAGGAGGCAGAATAACCAGACTAGGACGGGATATCCTAACGTATTACAACATGGTGATGGCGTATATGTTTACGTATAGTGCAAGAATGCACTGCAGGTGCTGCTCTAGGTAGAGGGTACGGGGACAACGGTGCATACGCGGGGGGTACAACCCCTTCATTCGAGGTGTGGTCCCCGCACCCCCGAGTATAGTATACTCCCGCTAGAAAGAGACATGTCGGCAGCTGCATACAACCCCCCACTGCCAAGCGGGAGCTGCATACTGAGATAGATTTTGTATCAACACAATTGAGCGAGCCAAGCATTGTGGGGGAAAGACGTATAGAGTCCAAAAAAAATCGCCAGCCCCACGGGGTGTACCCCTTGGCCAACCAGTTTGTACTCGGTGTTGTGTTGTCTTCGCAGGAGAAATCGAGTCCCAACTGCGCCGCCAAGTTCTGTGATTTCTTTATCATTTCTTTCATGGGGTATGGGGTCAGGATTTTCATTGGTTCGGGATGCAGGGCGTTTGTGCAGCTTGTTGTTCCGGTACACCCAAGCCTTCAAAGGGGGCTGTCTGATAGCCTAAGGCTCCCTTCGGGGGAAAGACGTACAGACTTCCAAAAAAAACCACCAGCCCCCCATCGTTGGTATAGCGATGTTGCCCATAACCATTGCATTCTCATACTCATGACTATTTACGTTAACTTGTATTGCGCGGCTTTTGCCGTGTGCAAAGATATTGGCCTGGCCATGGGAGAAAGTTATGTTTCAATCAGAGCCAGGTGCAGCTCGGTAAATCCCGAGCCGAAACATATACCTTCGGATCTGCTCGTTCCTGGCTCCAGACTGACAGGGGTATTCATATCAAATATATGTCATATGACGAACAAGAGGAGAAACAACTGAACCCCAGAAAGCCAATCCACAACTCTCATTAACGTATAACGGCAGCGGCATTTTAGGGCTGCGGCGTGGTGAAGCGAGAACGAGAACGAGAGCGACAGGGGTGCTCCTTGTCTTGCCGACTGTTTTAAGCTTAGGTAGAGTGCCTCACCGCGTGGTTTCCTGTTGGGGTAGGCAGTCGCCACCGGTCAAGGCGCTAGTAGCACATAACTTACCGTACCGTAGTCTGCCAACATGCACGTGCATGATTAAGACATCATGATCTGACTGATATCAAAGTGACAACTAGACTAATCAAATGGTAGCACTGAAAGTAAGGTACCTGCAACAAAAGTCTTTATACCTTCCTATCTTGGAACAACAGTCTTGGCAGGATATGTATGTGGTAACAATGCGGGCATAACCCTGGCATATGCGTGGTCATAGAAGCATAAACCTAGCATATGCAGCGCTAATCCAGTCGCCTTGGCATGCTGCGTATGCAACATATGGCAGGTGTTCTTCACCCAAATAAGGTATCTAAGGTGGGGGGGGGGTATGGCAATAGCTAAGGTACAATTCGTGGCTACATAGCTGATATGAATAGCACTGGCGTTGCCTGCCAACTTAACTCCATTTTAGATACGATATATGGCAGGGCTTCATTTAATGCGTTGGCTATGTATATGCGAGATTTATGCCCACATGCTACTGCATATTCTACCAAGACCATCATTCCCAAATAGGAAGGTGAAAAGACTTTTTGTTGCAGACCACTTACCCAAGCATGGTGATACTGATTCATGGGCAGACTATATAGGTTTTTGCGCACCTTTCAGCCACATGTGCACAAGAGTCCTGAAACCCAGTTTCAGAGAATCAGGCTTGCCTAACACCTGAATACTCGTGTGGTGATTTGTGCCCTGTCGATATACAGATGCACATGGCGATAAAACTGATCTACCTACCCCGGTTATTGCTCAGTAATTATTGGTTTACTCACTGGTACGCCGTAATTTGATTTATAATTATCTACCGAGCTACTTGCATTAGAGGCCAAAATTTAAACTCAAACCCGGATTTTCAGACCTGTCCAAGCGAGCTGCATCCGGAAAACAAAGGCACCAAAAGCCTTAAAGCTTTTGAGGTTTCAGATGGTAAAGGCTCTAAATCTGTGCACCGTGTATACGTATGCCCCACACGTTACACACGGCTCTTCTGCATGTGCATGATGGCAGTAAAACTCTATGATTGAAGTAGAATATGTATCTAGCAAATGACTAACTATAGTCTGGGTAACCAAAGACGAATTGCAATTAATCCCTGTTGTTGTGCTTTTGTGTTTCGGACATATTATGATTCTGACACCAGCCGGCTTGGATTATACCAACTGTATGCATTTGACAGGCAATGACCAAGATACCTGCTAATGTTGTCATCAAAATGGTCGAGGTTTGGTATTTCCTCTTTGAGTATGTTTACGGGGATCATTGACTAGATTCAACACCCAAACTGTTGGATTGTAATCAGCATACGCATGACCTCCTACTTACAGAGGCAATCAACGCCACTAATATACATAGATGTTTAATTTCGGGACCCAACTAGTAGACCGTCGCCGAGCCTTCGACCCCGCAACACTTGTCGGATGGCTGGGGGATTGTTGTGGCAGGTAATACCAGTTCCACTTTCCACTTAAAATTTGGGTATGTGACACTGAAGCGATACGAAACTTGCGCCACAATACGACATCCATCAACACTGGTGCTTAAGTTCAGGTACCTACCTACCTAGTTCTCCAAGCCCAGGGCAGGCCTACATGTTGTACGTAAAAGAAAGGCAGACATGACGTCAACGTCAATAGGCTGTACTCCCTACGTATATGGCATGCGTACTCCCACCCGTGGTTTACGGGTCAGCTCAAATGGTACTGTGGTCTGTCAATTCAATTTCAATGTCTCACTACCATCTACCATGCCTGATGCCAGGCGTGTACTTGGTGTGTGTGATTCAAGATACCTACTCGAAGTCAGAGAACCATACCAGATCAGTCTGCACTACGGGCCACATTTTTCCACTGGTATCAGATCTACAACTAGTGGAGGTATGGTTGGGGACCTCTGAAGCCGGGGGGTTATGGCGCGCCACTTTGACCCTCTTCTCAATCCAGCAAAAAAATCCGAAAATTTTTTTTATTCTATATTTCGACAGATCTTAACAAGGAGATTCACAAAATAGAAAAAAAAAATTTTTAGCCATTTAATTCAAGAAGCTTTAGTCATTTGAAATTAAACTATTTTGGTGGAAGCCCGCTTCAAATGTTCCACTATATTTATATACAAAATTACCCAAAAAGGAAAAAAGCGGCCTAAAAAATGCCAAGAAACCTACCATTTTGATTTGTCAGCAAGGTTTTTATAGAGCTGAACTTGAAACTCTTTCGTGCCATATGTAAAATTATTATGATATGCATCCATAATACGAACACAATGATCATAATAACGAAGGATACTAGCGGAAGAAACGGAAGCTAATGC
>Ga0307514_10001130_pt1 | contig 36709 bp, 28 predicted proteins | sample 16_EM_MG_FD_203088 | JGI IMG/M metagenome (GOLD analysis project Ga0307514, IMG submission 203088) | Populus trichocarpa ectomycorrhiza microbial communities from riparian zone in the Pacific Northwest, United States - 16_EM | ecosystem: Host-associated > Plants > Roots > Unclassified | place... | reverse complement strand
GAATATCAAACATGGGTTGGTAAACTCATGTACACTATGGTTGGGACATGCCCAGATCTTGCCTTTGCAGTTGCTACTCTGGCAAAATTTACATCAGCACTGACCATACAACATGCTGCTGCATGCAAGCAAGCGATGAGATATCTTAGGAATACTTCATCTCGTGGACTTCTGTACTCGAGCAAGGCATGCTATGTTGGATATACGGATTTTGATTTTGGTGGTGACAAGCATAACCGACGATCAACTTCAGGCTATGTTTTTATGTTTGCTATCAGCTGGAAATCTCGCCAGCAATCGATTATTGCATTATCTACAACTGAAGCTGAGTATATTTCTGCGGCCGAAGCATGCAAGGAACTCGTATGGATCAACCGGCTATTTCAAGATCTCACTATACCAAACTTACTTAACGAGATTTCATCACCTATCCTGTATATTGACAATCAGGCAGCCCTTGCACTGGCCAAAAATCCTACTCACCATGATCGGACAAAGCACATTGACATCCGATATCATTTCATCCGCTCTGAAGCCACAAGCGGATCTGTCAATCTACAGGCAATTGGGACAAAGGAAAATGTTGCGGATATTCTGACAAAAGCCTTGCCAAAGGCAACATTTGAGGGACATCGGCTTGGAATGGGGGTTTTTATTGTTTAATTTCATGTATCCAGCACTCTTTTATCCCGTATTTTTTCCCACTGGGTTTTTCAGGTTTTAATGAGGTCGGCAGTGAATATGTTTTCATGTATGAATTGTGCTCTTGGGAATTGCGCTCTTGCAACTGTTTGGGACAGTCTGCGGAGTGTGCTATGAGCGCTCTGACCGACTAGTTACATCGTTGATTACATCGTTGACTACATCATCGACTACATCACCGATGAGTTACATCACGGTGATGACGAGTTAGGGATGAAAGGGATATATAACTGGAGGGGAATGAGGAACAGTATGAAAAAAGATAGTGAACAAATACAGTGAACTACACATCAACCTCTTACATATGTATGCAATACCCCATTCATAGCCTGTAAAATTCCAACAGCGATGATGTTTTATTCAAAAAAGAGGGGATTATATAAGAGGTGGGATTACCAGCGGAGGCAAACCTTAGTCTCATGCCAAGACCCTCTTGGGCCAGGCGCTATAGCAATGCGTCACGTGCCCAGGATCGAGATGTCAGCTCGTGTAAATAATGTATGGACTGGGCTTACGCCCTTAGCCGGTTTAAACAATGATATGGAATATCTATATGATGTATACATATCGAACTCTCCTCCTCCACCTCCAATTATATCTGGTACTACAGTTATCAACTTCCTTCAAGAACCCAAGTTATTATCTGCACTCATTACCGATAACCACTGCACTCTACAGTACCTGGCTCGCCTGAAATCCATATTTCAGGCCCTGCGAAATCACTCAGTTATACAGCATGATCCTTATACCAGTATGGAGAAACACATAAAAAGCAACATTGTCTTGACAGTTGGTTACAACCAAGCGCTACCAATACTCTTACTAGCTAGTACTTCTACGTAGATTGAGTTTTCACGGGATTGCGCAATTTTCACTATAGCCAATATTTTTTTCGCTATAGTTAATTTAATAGCTGCAGCGTTCTTTTCACTAACGTTATACCTATCATTTTCGTTATAGCCAGGTACTACGGAGTATACTGTAGCAATTCGTGAGTAAGACTGCAGTCTTACACATGGTTCGGCTGTTTTAGCAGAAAAAAAAACGGTCTTATACAAAAATACAGTAATATACATGTATACAGCGTATAACGCTAATCAATGATTACTTCCCTCAAGCTCGAAGTTGAGGCCGCGAGACCCTACCAGGTCTGCTAGAGTGGATTTATCGGAATCGAAGGGCTACATAAGAGGGGTTGGAAGGGTTGGAGGGGTTGGAGGGGTCGGAGGGGTCGGAGGATCGTTGGAGCCAAGGGTCATTGATGTAGAATTGAATACAACTGTACGTTGCGTTAGCGTTTGTTTGGTAATAAGGTGTGAATTTCTGTGGTGTTACAACCCACCTGGACATGTCCTTTTACGTCTCTTTGAGACAATGCCCCATGTAGATACTAGCCTGGTCGGATAATATAGCCTTTTACACAGCGCTTTACCCGGGTGCTGACCTGCGAATTTCAGGTTTCAGGTACTTTCTTAACAGGCAATACAGTCTTACTCGCTACGGTAGCCAGGTATGGAGGGACTCTAAGTACTCTAAGTGCTCCTTTTTACACCACCATCACAGAAAAAGGTCCGGTGATATAATTGGTATGAGACCCACTAGATAAGACTATACGTCCAGCAAATCTGGCCCTACGGGTGATCATGAGGTGGGAGGTCTGGGTTAATCCCCAACTGGACCATTATGTTTTATAGGTATAGTGCATAGTTATCGTAGCGTAATAGATTACAGTCAAGCCCTTTGTCACCATGCATCTTTAAATTTGAGTGACTGCTCTGAAGACTGCCTTGGTTGACCTGCATCGGCAAAATGGCCAAGAAATTTTTATTGAGAATCGGGGGGAATCCAAGCAAATCGATACCATGAAGGTATCATGCGCCGGATACCCCGTGCCATAGAGATGTTCCTGAGATGTGTCCTTGACTAGTACTGCGTGGCAACACACTACAACAGAATGAAATTTTGTTCGGTATATGTCTCAGAAAGTTTTGTTCGCATATTCAACCGACAAGGGCCGTTACACCTCAAGAGTGTGTTGCAGTGCAGGCAACCACGATTCTGTTACACTCTGTCCCTATGGTCACTACAGCATCTACGACCATAGACTGAAGAAAACGAGGCATCCCGTCCGCTCTGCCATATCTAAGCAAAAAGGCCTAGATACAAAAAAGGCCTAGGGTCAAAATTGGACACTGTTTGACCAATTATTGTAGCACAAGTTAGCTGGCTGCCCTTCTAGCTAGTCTATGGTCACGGTGCCTAGCTAGCCTAACAACTTTTGACATACCTATGTATACCCTCTTTTTATCTTGCAATATTTGCTACTCTGAGAGCACCTCTGATACGTAGATACCAAGACATATTCTCTATTCTAGGGGGTGTTAGGGGCCAGCTGGTGGTCAGGCATATCTGACGGAATATAGGTAGGTATTCAGGGTCTAGATCACAGCTCGGGCCTAACTGGCTGCACATACTGGTGCCAAACCATCAAGATAATATTCTGCCTTGATTCATAGAGCAACAAGTGATATACATGATGTTTGAGCATATTCACGAGATGACAGAACTTTAGAGGGTTTTTCAATAGTATCTACAGAAGCTGTATCTCTGCTTGATTCTCTATCATTGGTTGTCCTTCCATCCAACAGGCCAGTCATTCTACATAGACTTTCAGTCAGACGTTGCGGCTTCGAGGGGCTTTTTGACGGTCCTGATTGCTAGTCACATTACCCAATGGAGCAATTGCAATTGTGGCAGCTATCCAGACATGCACCTTCTGCTCCCGGAAACCAACAGAGCACCGCGATGTCTTCTCCCTCCTCATCTAGATCGATCATGACTATCATCCTGCTCTTGCCCCTTATTCTCATGATTAACATGTAGGTCACCCACCCCCGAAATAGATGTTACTCTGTTGGTGAAGGAGCTAATACAATCAGCAACAGAGCAAATGCAGTACCACCGTCTGCTAAGCGGGGCCTCACTTCTCTCTTGATTACCTCTACTATCACTCAGACTGTCTACAAGACTACATGTGCCGTAACCACTACTGTGACTCTAACCGGGACCGCCACCGCTCATACTATCACTACTACGTTTACGTTAACCGATATCTCCACTGATCTTACTATCACCACCACCCCGCCCCCCACAGTGATGGTCAAGGGATTTGACGCAGATGTGATGGTATATGGAAAGGTGGTGATGGAGATGTTGGTCTTTAAATTCTTTTTTAAAGCTCACGGGAGACCCCTTGCGGGGTCTATGGTACGCCGCCGTAATACGGATGGATTCAGGTTCGGGACTGTTAATCGCCCTCCCCACCGCATTTTTTTTATTTTAAGGAATGTACATGAAATAACTCTCTACTGACTAGGTACGCCTGTGGAAAGGCTCCGCCTAAAACTGGTGGGCTAGATACCCGAAGAAAGCTTCCACGCCATCCACCCTGTAGTCTTCTTTCCCCTCACCGGTCCCGTCGCTGATCCAAATCTCGTGGTCCAGGTCTTCCCAAGTTGTGGTTCCTGTGATCCCGCACCTCTCTCGTTCGGCGCTGTGTAGGTTGCAGCTCCAAACGGCGTGGTCTCCAGACTGTACAGCCTCCACGCATGGGCACTGTTCGCTCTCCGCTTCCCCGACCTTGAAGAGCTGTTGGCGCTGTGGGCCCTGGTTGGTTCTGAACCATGTGTAGGCTGCCAGGCTCCGCCTATTCCATGCTGCCCTGGTATCTTCTCCGAATCTTTTGGCCCTCCTCTCCGTTGCTCTGGCCTCCTTCGTACCCTGCGGATGCCCCCCTCTGTCGCTGTTCTCTGCTCCCTATGTTGGTCTCGTTGGGGATTGCGATTATTGTGGTTTGGTTAGCTAATCGGTGGATGGAGATAAACAAGGAGAAGAGCATTGGGCGAATGAAGACAGAGCTGGAGAAGGGGAAACTAGGAGTAGAGCTGGAAATCAAGAAAATCGAAGGGGGAGCAGAAAAGCAGAAGAGTGAACTAGAAGCTGATGTGGAAATACAGAGAATTGCGGCCCAGGGGCAGAGGAGGAGGGCTGGGAGTAGGGGGAGGAGACGATGAATACATGGTGTTTTGTTTCTCTTCATTTAATTTTATTTTTATACATATGTGTGGTTCGACATTCAGTTAGTAACTTAGTGGTTTCATTTAGTCAGGCAGTGGGTTCATTACGCACGTTGAGCTGGTGTCCCAGCCATCCATGGGGTATATATTGTTCCTGGCATTGCCTCGTCGGCCTTGGATACCTACTTATTCATACCAGGCATCTTCTCTGGCCTTGACATTCCCGACCTTACACCAAAACAAGACGTTTTTGAACCACGGAAACACTTGTCTAGTTAAACTCCAGGGCCAGCCAAGATTTCACCATGGAAGACACCTCTGACCTCCTCCTTTCCTCCCTCTGCCCTTACTGCAATGCGCAACCCCCAAAGTACCGCTGCCCCGCCTGTTCCGCACTCACCTGCTCCCTCGCCTGTTCCAGAAAACACAAAGTCTACTCGCAATGCACTGGTGTCCAAGATCCCACCGCCTTTGTCAAACGCGCACAACTCGTCAACCCCTCAAAGCTCAGCCAGGACTACAACTACCTCAATGAGTGTTGAGAGGGTGCTTACTCGTGGCCCCATACTGTCAACTGGTGAGCCTGAGCTCATGTGAGAGGGCAAGGAAGCGGATTCTGATGAAGATGGGATGGGGGAAGGTAGGGTAGTTCTGGGAGCGGGGCAGCTGGGGGACGCAGAGAGGGAGAGGCTGGCAAGGCAAATTGCAGAGACAAGGGGGGTCGGTGTGAAGCAGGTCCCGAAGGGGATAAAGAGGGCGAGGGAAAGCGAGACAGCGTTTGTGGGGTTCGTATATAGCGCTTGTACAGAGTCGGGGATTTATTGCGGACTAATCACATAAACGCTGTGGGAGGAAGCGGCGAAAAACTGTGAGCTGGGCCGTGGAATGGTTCCTCTATGACCAGACTTCCAGCTCCAATTCCAGCAGTACAGCAAACGGACCAAAACGCTTTCTCTCCAACCATATTCAGGAAAACCTTCCGCTTGTGGAAGCTGGAGTAGGCAGCGGTTTTAGAAGTCCACCGAGCCAACTTCTTAGTAAGCTGACAGACCTGACAGGTCTAGTATTGTTCCGTATACTTTGCCATACCCAGCCAGTAGCAATGCAAGGAGAGAGTGTGGTAGGACTTGTAGTAAGAACCATGACCCATAGTGGTATGGATCTGTTCCGGGCCCCCCGCGAGAGCGCAGATTCGCGAGAGGCCCGAGCCACTCGCGAGTGGCCTGGTTCGCGGGGGGCCCGGGGCGCGCGGGAGACGAATTTATTCTCGCGGGGAGCCCGGGCCCCGCGGGAGCAAGCTATCTGCTAACAATCTTTTTTTTTTGAAGTCTCAGATTCCGACTTAAGGCTGTGACGCTTTATTGCCAAACTCGGAAATGAGATAATGTGCACAATCAAATAAATAGGACTTTTTTTTTTCAACCACGCCATGCTCGGTACAGGTAAAAATCAAAAAGAAGGGCGAAAAAGTAGAACAAAACACAATTGCCCAGTGGGAAAACAAAACTCGGATATAGGAAAATAAAAAAGCTTAAGAAAGAATAGACCGTCTGGAAACACGAATAGTACTATAGAGATCTTGTTCTTTTGAAGACGGGTCTGGAGTTGAACAAGATTTGTTCGTACATTTAAGGTTTTGGGGGTGGCAGCCGGTGGTACGATCACCATTAGTTTAGCAAAAATTGTAATAAGCGAGAGGGTGTTGTAGAGGTATTGGTAGTCTAAGTAGAGTCGGTACAGTAATATATTGAGACGGGTCACCGATAGCAATAGTGAACGATGTGGTGAAGGCTTGCTGAATTAAAAATAAGAGCAAATATACAGAGTGGAGCAGATCTAATATATATTCACAGAGAGAGAAGCACAAGCCCGCGGAAGAGAGAGGCCCCCTGCGCCATCGCCATAATCTAGATAGCCTAAACGCAATTAATGACTCCTTAAAAAAAGTTTAAAAAAAGAGGCACCAGCCGAGCTAACTATCCCAATGTCGCACCGTTAGGCCAAAATGAGACCGCTGTGGAAATGGAAGATTGTGAGGTGGCGATACGTACTAAATCGGCGATAATTTCTAAAGTGGCGATAATTCCTAAAGTGGCGATAATTACTGAGTGGCAGTAATCTCGGCTTGGTAAACACCTATATCCGAGATGGTAAGTGATAAACCGCCAGAGTGATTCGGCTGGATAGGAGGAGTATCAGCTATAGATGGAACACTTGTAGAACGCCAGCAGTAGGAGAAGGCAGTTCTGAATTATGCGAAGTGCGCATGCTAGAAGTCTTTCATCAGGATAATGTAGAGACACTTAAAGTTATTTCCCTATAGGTAATTTACTTTGGCTTTTCGATATACTTATTTAATCAGGTTAACCAAATATAATACCGAAACAAGCTGTTACCTGATTCTCCCATATTTTATTATTATTTAATATTATTTCTTACCCAAGAGCATATTTTTGATATGTGTATTGTCGTCCGGAGTGTCAGGGACGCACAGCTATACCTAAACATCCAGCGTGAGGTAGAGAATGCCATCCTTGAGAGTGTATCCTCGCCCGTGATCCTGGCCCTATTTCAGTGCCTGCTGAAAGATCTTGTCATGGAGGTAGTAGCCTTGGTAGAGATAGATTTTCCAGTGCTAGAGTTCTGGCACGAGCTCGGGGTAAGTCTCGACTTCAATACCACTAGATTCACCTATTTCTTGGAAATCTCCTGGCAGACCTGCTGCAAGTACTGCCAGTGCATATTCTTACCTCCATCAACAATGTAAGAGGCATGAACAAGATCTAGATCCGGCTTGGTCACAGAGCTGAATGCATTTTTATCAATGATGGTATTAGGACCTTTCTTATACTGAACAAGAGGGCAGAACACATGCTTGGGTGCATTAAGTTGAGGGGAGTAAGATGGTAGGATATCTGGACTCAAAAGATATCGTGGAGTAGGCGTAGCTGGACAAGGAGATAACTTGGCAACTGAAAATCCTGAAATAGAGTCAGTCTCTTTAGATACAGTATCGATATCTGTGACAGGAGCGAAGGGAACTGCTGGCGGACTGGAGTTAGGAAGGGAAGCAAGAGGGGCAATGGAATTGCTAGATGATAACAGAAGACTCTCAATATCCTAGATCCACTGCGGAACGTTTTCCTGCTCCTTCCATAACTTGACAATATCCTTAGGCCTAGATGAATGCCTGTCATGCATATAAATACCGCATGCGTCAGTATAGTGACCCTGGGTGTTGCAATACATGCAAGAACGCAAGAGGTATCCGAAGAACTTTTCAGCGACTTCTGGTTGTCGAGCTCGTCTAAGAGCCTCGTCCTTCGAAGTTCTTATCACTGTATATTATTTTTATTATTATTTTTGGCCTTTCCCCCGGAGAGAGCCTTAGGCTATGAGGCATATATTAATTATTAATCTCCATAATTCCAGGGAAGATGCACATGCATGCTTAGCAAGGAAGGAAAAAAAAAAACCAAAGCAGTGCATATACTGTACATGAGGGGAATTCATCTCAGTTTGGACAGTTGAATCGGAACGCCTTATACCGGATCCCTTGCTATTACGAACGGCCTCGGGTGATTCCTTATTTCCCACCCCAAATTTCCTCGTTATATCATACCAGATTGAACTGGAACGGAGTGGAGGAAGAACTGTCTCAACCATGTCAGAAACCTCTATTTGGCGTTGTGTATAGGGAAAAGAGAACATAGAAGCTGAAAGCCTCTGAAAGATGTAGCGAGATAGATCATCACGCTGAGGTATAGCTTCCAAAATGGTCGGAATCTTTGGAGTGGGGACATGGGGTGATAGTTAGGTAGGTGGGATGCGTTGGACAGAATTAGCATTCCCTCACTTCCAATGAATTTCGGGCTACTTTCTAGAGATTCTCTACTCCCCCCCCGGTATGTTCTGCTCCTTCAATGTTCCGGTTGTGGATACCCCGCGCAACACTGCAGAATTTGCTTTACTGGATCCGGTGTTAAACTGGATGACAGGGGCCAGACTGCACATGAGGGGAACTAATCCCGGGGAGGCTAAGTTGATACCTAGAAAACCAAATTTTTCCAATGCATACGGATAAACCGGCCGTGTGGGTACTCTAAGAACCAAACGAAACCATCAAGAAGTGTAATATATACAGTAGGATGGGTAGAGCAACCACAGGTCATCCCCGTAAATATAAATATGAATGTAACACCCCTAAGCATCAAATCCTCCGACCACTATTTCCTCCTGAGATGCCAATACCTCCCCCCCGAGACTTCAATAACTCCATATTTCCGCGCGTATTTGCATATCTATTCTGATTCATAGCAGTATACCTACCACCACCGCCCCATAGCCTAAGGCCCCCTTCGGGGGCAAAGCATATGGGCTCAAAAAAAAAAAGTACCTACCACCAACACACATCTTCCATTTCAATGTCTTCTTCGCTCGCAATAGCATCTCCGGCTTCTGGTAGCACGTCCGATAACTCTCTCATTAAGATTTCCTTCCTATGCTTCCCTCTCCGTATAGCCTCTGAATTGATGCCGGCACCACTGTAACCATTGGCATTGGGAATCCTCTTTTTAGGCGATATTGGCGGCATTCGGGGTGGCGGCAAATCAGTGGGACTGCTGAATCTCGAGTCGGCTGCCTGCAGATACATCGGAAGTGTAAGCTGTACATTGGCAACCCTTACCGTAGATGGTGCGACTGGTGGTAGCGAGACTGGACGCAGCTTGTTGCTCTGGTTTTGATGGAACTTGGTCTTCGTTTGCGACTTAGGTGACAAATCCCCGTTCGGAAGCTCTGATCCAAGTCCAAGTACTTCCTGCTCTAGCCAGCTCCCAATGCTGCTCCCCGCGCCTGCATTATCTGAATGCATTGCCTTGTTACTAGTGAAGCTTCGCTTCGAGACCCTCGGGAGTCCCATATCGTTTGAACCTCGCCGCGGTTGTGTTCGCTCCAGCCATAACCTTGTCAGGCCCCTCATTAAACCATCGAGTTCCCATCTTTCCCATAGAATGCTCTCCAGAGCTGGATTCGTGAACAGAGAATTTCTATTAGTCTTTCCACCTTTTCCAGCATTGGGGAATTGAACAAAGACAGTGCGTTTCCGCTCCTCCTTCTGCACCCTTCCTGGCTTGCCAACACATAAATGAACTTGAAAGGAAGCCCGGATGTCATCTGAGTGAGTATTGCTTGCGCCTTCACCTTTGACCTCGTCTGATAGAAGCATGCTATTTCCAACTGCATTCTCCTTGTTCTTCTCTGGGGTGTTGACCGGCAGGAATCCCCAAATGAACGACAGCGTATAGCTATGGTTCGTCAGTGGGTTGGAGAAGGTGAGTGCCTTGACAAGTGGGCGACCAGAAAAGTCAACCCCGATTCCAAACAGTGGTTTTGTGAGGGATGCTTCTCGTTCCTAGATTCCACTGTGTCAGTATTGAATGGAATGGATAGAGGAGAGCCAACTCGCAGGTAAACTTACACCACTCCAATAGACCTTTTCAATGCTGAGTCCTCCCAGAATACCAGGGGCTGGAGCTAAGCCACCCTGGTGCCCGCTCTCGTATATCAACCGCTTTATCTCCATTGTGGCCTCCAGGAGTGGGTCTTCCACTCGCCGGACTTCCACAATCCCACCTGGTTGAAACAGCGAACTCCCACCATACTGTGGGTCACTACCAACTGCTGTGTGTTCACTAAGGGACCCGGCTCCTAGCCCAGGCACGACCATATTTCCACCACTGCCAAAAAGGGGAACCTGGTCACCCCTACGACCAATATACAATTTATACTCCGCAGGGCTCACCTTCGCTGCGGGTGGCCCCATCACACCTACACCAGGGATACCCAACTGTACGGTGGAGAAGATACTGGAGCTCCCCTGTCTAAACCCCTCTCCGCCAGGTCCACCTTCGGTAAACCTAATAGTGTTTATCCGATCATGCTTTCGCTGCTCCCGAGATTGACTTACAAGAGACGTTTGGGTGGGAGCTGTACCATGACCAAACGCTGAGGTTGCAGAAATTATGTCTTCGTCAGAAGAGATCTCAGTGTCTGAGATGAAAGGGTATGGCGATGAGGCAGTGGCAACAGGAAGGTCTATAGGAGACATCCCTTTGGCGGAAAGACGGTACTTCGTCTGTATGCGCTGCGGCCTCCCATTGGATAGCTGCCCACTCACTGAAGGGGGTATCCCACCACGGTTCGCTGGTCGGGGACCAGAATTTGTACCATAGTCTTCGTCCATGGGATCATCGCCTAGAGTATCATCGTCCATGATAAGGGAAGATAATTTCCGAGCCGGTCTCGATTTCACCCCATAATCTATGTTCCCAACTGCTGTACTGGTTCCAGCACTCTTCCCTTTCCCAGTGCTAGGTTGGTTGAGAGTATTGTTCTTAGCCTTCAATGTGAGTTTCTTGTTTAACTTAGCCTTCGTGGAGTTATGCGGTATCGTGGAGGACCCCAGCAGTGGCCCAGGCTTATGTTTTTGCTTTGGTCGTGCTTTATACTTTGGACCTTTTACATTCCCTCCCGACCACCTTTCCACACCCGTGGAAGATGCCCCGCCTTCTTCCCCAGGTTGCGTTTGTGTGCCCTCAGCACCTACATTACCCTGCCAATACGTAGCCCCCGAATATTTGAGAACAATGAAATCCTCAAGGTCGGGGGTATCAGTTTCCATGGGAAGCCGGTACGCGCCCTTGATCCTTCGCCTTGGAAGCCCAAATGGAGGGGGCACCCCACAATTTCCCATCGCGTATAGGTCTGCGTGGGCTTGGATAATCCTCTCAGAAGCATCAGGTGGAACATGTGGGAGGTACTCATCAGAGGGTGGTGAGATGGGGGACAGCGGTCGCATTTCTGGCAAAGATGAGTGCAGGGTATGTGAGGGATGAGAGTTCTTGCGCGAGTGAGTCCTAACTGGAGTCGCTGGAACCGACCTTGTTGTCAGCGTTTTGCCAGGTGTGTTCAGTATGGGTTCTGTGTGAGCAGTGTTCGCTGGCTGTTGCCTCCTTTCCCTGGAGCTAGCGAGTGTCGCAAAATTACCCGCGTTGTCAGCTAAGGAAAGGGGTGGTGGCGGTTCACGTCGATTTTTGTTTGCGGGCATTTGCGCGTCCTTGGTGACCCCTTTCAAGGGACATTGCCCTGATAAGGGTTTTGAATTGACAGGTTTCACAGGACTTGAGTCATTTATCCGTGCAGGCTCAGGTCCAGGGTGCAGCGCTAAGAGCCCCCCGGGATCTGACCGCCCACCACCGACAGCAGGGGCGGATAGGCTTGTAGCTGTTGGGGTTACTGGAGTTTCCACGATGCAGCTCATACTTGTTGAACTATCTGGCGCACGGCCTACGCCGCTGGCCGCAAGCAGGACCTGCGAGGGCGGAGATCCAGCGAGCGTGTTTGCTCTATGTAATCCAGCTCCATTGGCCATGGAGGCCAAAGATAGCCCAGTTGACTCCATCGGCTCAGGAGACTCACATATGTTTTCCTTCCTATCGACTACAGGTTCTGGTGTGTCAAGATCTGTCCGGATTCGGAGGGTCGGTGGTAACAGAGGGATTCCTTCATGGACCCCCGAAGGCGTTTTCATTTTCAGCGGGGAGGCAGATCCTGACACTGGATGTGAGCCATTCGTAGAATGACTGCGACCAAAGGGGCCAAAACTAGAGAGAGCATAGACCCTCTTCCCACTCTCCCCCTTAGCTGAAGCTAGTCCGTCCATTATCTCTGTGATTCGCTCCTCACCAGTGAAAGGGTCGACCTCGAAATACCTCTTTTTCTTGGGTGTGTATGTTGTTTGGGTACCTAACTTTGCCACGATCTCACCAGTGCTACTATAGCCGCTGCTCGCCCCCGTGGCTGCATTGCCATTGGCGGTATTACTGCCTACATTTCTCACCTGTTCATGACCATTGTTGCGAGCGGCAGATTGCCTGTGGGTACCAGAAAAGGCCTTTCTATTCTCCAGCTGAGAATCTGGTATCATGTCGTGACCAAATGCAGAGCTCAGATGTGGTTTGTTTCCTCCAAGTTCAAGGTCCTCGGAGAGGTAAGAACATCCTCTCTTCAATGAGACTTTCAGGGAAGGAGGAGCAGCCAGGCCAGAATCCCAGCTCGTCCTCCTTGGTCTTAGAGGGCTGGGCGGTGGGGACGGGTACGTTTTTCTGTCGGATCTGATCCTCCGATTCTCTCTAGAGAGAGGAGCGCGTGAGGGCTGATTGTGAGCGCTCGAGGTGGAAAATAATAATATGGAGTCACTATTATCAATGGATGCAGGCGTTGTCATGCAGTATGTGGACATTCGGTGAGATTCGTTAACACCTCGCCTGTAGATACATGTGTCAGCCTCAGCCTTCTGCCGCTGTGAATCCCCGAGCTGACTCACCACTAGTTTTGTTGTGGGTGACGCCCGGGTGTCGGATACACGCGCGATAAGAGAAGAGTGATGAGATAGGGCCGCGGGGTATCTTTCCTGAGATTGGTAATAAGTGCTTGCGATGGCACTCAAGAGGATTAGCCAATTAGTGCCTGGACAGGCGAGTCCATCCATACAAGTGATGAGGATGCAGGGATGACTAATTACGAAACACAAGGGAGGCAGGGAGAAATTGGTGGACTGACCACAAGCTCTGAGCGTGCGGAACTCTAAAGACTTTGGTGAATCTTTGAATATGTGTCTGTACTTATGTAGGGTTGGGCAAAGATTTATCGAATGAATAGTCGGCTGACCCTGGCTGCCTGATATATGACCCGTAACCTAGCGTATAGATGACACGCAAGGGGGAAGCCAGCGCGGGTGGGGGCTGGAAAATAAGAATGCGAATCAGCCATCGTGTGTGGCATCACTTAAACTGTTTCTGTAAAATTGGGCCAAAGTGTGCCGGAAGGATCTGACCCTGGGTATATAACCTCAAGCGGGGTGAAGCACGGCACAAAAATGATGGAAAAGACTGGGATAACGCTACCTGTGCGGTAAGAGGCAGGCAATGGATGTGATGGGGAATTTCGTCACCCACACCGAAAGCTAAAAGAGTAGCGTGACCTAGTGCGTCAGAAACAGGTTGAGAAATTGGTTGTCTGGGCATGAGAATATCGTGTACCTACCGGCCTAATCTCGGATTGTCTCAATCTGTGATTCTTTCGCTTTATTGATCAACGTGCGGAAAGGCGCAAGATGACCCAGGCCGAAATGCCGACAGATGGCTTTGGCGAATGCTTTCTTGTGAGTATTGTCTTTCAAAAAAACCACGCCCGAAATCGGTCACCAAGAAAGACGCGTGCTGTTGGGAAACGACAACCCCTTTTTGCGTGCACAAAGCCTACTACTTTCACACGGACAGAATACCTACCAGTGACTCTCTGGCAAAGGTGATATGGAACCAACTCTTTGAGCGGCAACGAAGGCCCCTGTTAACTCTCGATTTGACTCTCGAACAACGAGTCAGCAAGACCAACTGTAAGGGGGAGCTGGGCAAGGCTCGGGTTCGGCTGGCTTGTTTACAACCTGCGTGGCTGCGGTTTGCCCGAACCTTTTACCTGACCTTTCGTGGTCGCGCTTACCCGTCACGAAGGCGTGAAAAGGTGGAAGTGATTGAGTGTGCACCGATAAGATATCCGGGCTTGGGCGAGAGGTCAGTGTGACAGCGTCAATGGCGTAGGCTGTGATGAAAGCTGCTTGCGTGAAATGTAGGATAATCGCGCAGGGGGAGCCAGCTTCGGGCGCTATCGCCCTCGCTCAGTAGATGTCTAGTCTTGTGTTGTAGGTGTCTCCCTAGTCTATTTGTGTACGGTTGATGATCGAAGGGAATGGGGAACGACACTAGCTTGGATAAAAACTTGCTGGCGCTTGGCATAACTGACAACAACCTGTGGCGGGAAGGTTGACCTGGCTAAATTAAGGTGAGGAATGGCACCTTGCCGGATTCGAGAAGGCCGGATATACTTGTCTCGGGCAAAAGCATGAGAACCCTGTTCTCGTGCCGACATACCCCTGCAGGTCCCGCAATCTGGCCCAGAAACCTTTACATACATATGTTGGCACAGGCAGCTCGGGCATGCCACAATACGTAGCCATAGGCCGCAATCTTCCCAAGTTTTCAATCTGGCCCGCGAATTTTTCTGTGATGCAGTATCCTAAACGTAACCTAGGCTGGTAGGTAAGTATCTCTCCAGTAACGACCACCCAACATATATATATACACATGCGTGTGCAATATTAACAATATTAATTAATATCAATTTAGGCCAGGAAAAAAAGTTGACCTGGAAGAAGAGTGGTTCACGCCAGTGCTGGGTGCATGTGAATATGTGAGACCGAAATGTGGCAAGTGGGCTAGGTCCCTTTCAGAGTGGTCTAATAGACTAGCGATTTCATCTCCTCATCACGTTTATCAAGGGAATCACTTTGATTGGGCCGTATCATGTTTGGGGCCATGATTAATGTGGCAGTCAGCTTCTATAAAACCAAAAATCGTATTCCCCCGAAGTGGCCCCAGGAACACTGGGGTAAATTTCAGATGTGCGTGCTTCTAGCTCTGGAGTGACCATCAGCGATAACCGAGCTTGCGACGTTCAAATGTGCACCTAACATGATACTGTCAGTGATCCATTCCCCAGGACAATGATTTCACGTGGTAGATAGGGCTATCGTGATCGACATACTACAATGTGCTCAGACCGAATCACAACACACGCACCTCATAAAACGGTCAAAGTGGTACCGGCCTTCATGTGTTTGCCTGCGTGGATATAACACTGACTCTGGGCCAGCTATAACAATACCTAATACGACAAAATCGGAGCAGCGCACTCTAGTCGTGATTGAACTGAATTGGCAATGCTGGCAGCCACGAGCCCAGCACGGTGGAGCACCACTCTGAAGCCTGACCAGCATGGAAAGCATTCAAAATGTAATCCGCTGCTGTACAGTCGTGCATATATTTTTGGTCTCAACTCTAAAAGGAAGTATTGTTATAACTATTCGGGAATCTCTGGTTGAAGTGACAGTCTATTGGCCACTATAATGGGCTATGCAACCATCTAAATACCCTGAAGGCTTGTTGCATAGGTGTCCACAAGCGAAGTCCTTGGGCAAACTTTGTGCAGTTAATAAGCCCGACGAGTTCATATCTAGGCCTGAGTCAGCTTTATTTATTTTATTTTTTGAGTCCATACGCCTTTGGGAGCTTAGGCTATGAAACGGCACCTGAGTCAACTAACTACCTACGGCTCTTTCAGCGGACTGGACAGGCTGATGATGTGCAAACGCATACGGTGGGCAGCATCGGTGTATGGCCGGCACGTCCCCGAATTGAAGGAGGTGGCGGAACCGATAATACGGGAATGGGTGGAAGAGGACGCACAGCTGAGATGGATGAACGGAACAAAAGGCAGAGGCAGAGAGATACGAGTGGAAGAGCTGGACATCAGACGGGTAGAGGAATGGACAGACGGAAGCCGCATGGAAGGAAGAGCAGCGGCGGCGACGAGAACGAAGGGAGAATACCTGGGGACGATGGCAACTGTAGCCGATGCGGAAGAGCTGGGAGTGTCGATCGCGTGGGAAGAGAATGAGGTTGTGGCGCTGGACAGCAAGGGGGTGATACAGAGGATACAAAGCTTAGCACATCGACAGCCACGCTCGTGGATAGAGGAAAGGCTAGTCGAACAGATGGAGGAGAGACCGCGGACACTGATGTGGGTGAAAGGGCATGACGGAATAGAGGGAAACGAGCTAGCGGACAGGAAGGCCAAGGAGGAAGTGAGTAGGGGAGTATGGATGAACAAGCCTGACATAGTAACACCGGCTGGCATCCGACAAGCCTATCGACTCCACGGAAAAGCACCCAAACACCTGAGCTGGTCCAGATGGGCAGTAAGGGGTCTGACATACATGGTGACTGACAAAGGCACTCAGGCGCAATGGCTGAAGACGATAGGAAAGACGGACGACGCGAGCTGCGTGTGCGATGGGTGGACACCTCAGAACGCAGCACATCTGTACATGTGTCCGTGGGTCGGGGATGGGAAAGGAAGAAGGAGAGAGTCGATATTTGAAGACGAAGAATGGTGCGGGGAAGTGGCGAGGTTCTTACAGTGAGAGCAGCATGTACATAATATATAGATAGGGGCAGGGACTGGCCCGGAGGGTGGAAGGCAGCCGGCAACGGTGCGCCGCAGTCCATCGCCATAGTCTAGATAGGCTGAATGCGATTAATGACTCCCAAAAAAAAAAAAAAAAAAAATACCTACGGCTCTTCTGACCTATTATTCGTACTTTCGATCCAATTGAATCCCAGGACAGGCTCGGTAGCAACACAGAATGTAATACAGATCCTGATTCTAGATCTCTGCCTTGCTGAGGACTATACAGGGAGTACTCTGGAGAATTTAAGGTCGTTGCAGGTCACATAGATGCCAAATACCTATTCCAGCAGAGCACTACGAGTCATGCAACCAAACAGCACAACAGGCTTAGGAAGGCTCCAGGTCATACATGAATGATGATGATGGCGAGAAAATATTGATTCCAAGCCTCGACACAGCGGTTGTGCTGTCCGCTCCGTAACCGTGGAAACATGTTTGCCGAAGGAACAAGATATATAACAGTGGCTAAAACGCCTATCGGCGCTTGAGGCTTCTGGCTGGGATTGCTAAATTTTCTTAAAGCTCAGAAGGCAAAACGGGAGGCCCACGACTCCAAGGTAATATAAACCACACTAAACCAGAGCCCATTGAACTTTGCCCAAGCACTTACAAAACTGTGGCGTTCAGCTAACGACATTACCTCCGGGCTCGTGGGGTGCTACGCAGCCTATACCTAGAGTCTCGTGACTACATGCATGCATACAACGCGCCACTGCCCACTTCGGAACTGCGTGGATTAAGGGTGTCGGGATGATTTTCATGGCTGCCCGCGCGCTGTTATGCTATTCTAGATTGTGACTTTAGGGCGTGAGCAATCATGGGAGGCCAGAGTCTGAAAAACCCGGATGCTGGGTATGGTATGTAGCCCCGTATCTGCAAGTAAGCAATAGGTATGTTCTCTGGTCAGCGGCTTACTGGGGTTGGTATTAGCCTATCAGGGCCTAAGTTGGTTGGCCTCCTGGTACATATAGAGTCACTTTGAAGACTGTCTTCATTTATACATAGAGTGCGGTGACAAAAACCTGTGTACGGCTGTCCTGCATGCGCATGGGTGCCGCCATATGTTTGGCAAGTTGAGTGATGTGTGGGGCCTAGTGTATATCAAGGGCACAGAAATGTAAAACCCCAAATTTTCAAACCACTGTATATGCAGAGTTGTTATTGGTGCATGCATGATACTGCTGCCCATAGCACAGGATATGCGCCCTACACAGACTTTTGTCACCCCACTGTAAACGCCCAGGTGGAATCAACTATTGATTGCTGCTTTTTTTTTTTTTTAAGGAGTCATTCATTAATGGCATTCAGCCTATCTAGACTATGGCGACTGATTACTGCTTCAAGCATAGGATTCACATGGAGAGACATGTTTCAAGAATCAAGCCAAGCTCCACTATGTAGTGGAGCCAGCCTCTGGTTTCTTTGCTTTCCCTTTGAGTCACGACGCAGATAACTATGTGCGTGACCTATGCACCTTCAAGATGGTGCATAGTGAATTGGTGTTATGTATGCAAATATCGGCTGCCGAGACCAGCACTTGCCCCGCATGTACATGTATAAATGCTGGGATAGGTTGCATGAAACGGCTAAGGTATGCTTGCAGAATTTCTGCTTAGCAATAGGCGGCGTACTATGGCGGCTGGAGAATCTGATAGGGAGTTACCACTGACATGTGGTGCAATATAGCGAGTAATATGGCCTTGACACAGGGTTTCTATATGTATCAGCCGTATCAGCTTCAGGTCTAAGCTGCATGTCAAAAATGAGTTCTTCCTCTTGAATTCTAGCCTGATGAATGATAAAAAGAAATTCAGTACAACATAATACAGCAGTTACTCACCCACCTGGGTCGCAGCTACCTGTATATGTACGAAAACCGTTGAGTCTGCAGCAACATTGGGGGTTTGCGGATAGAGGCGTGGTGCACTTGTCGCCCCACTTCTGGAATTTTGGTAACTACGGTGAGTTCCTGGTGACTAGATATCTGGATCAGCCCTTTCGTACGTGGTGAACCCGGTTTTATGGCAGAAGAATGGACAGCTTGAGTAGTAATGAAGTTTGACATCTTCAATCAGCATTGCATGCAGTGACTGGGTCCTAGGTATTACAGCACTCCTGTAGCCTACAGGCACATGCAAGATGGGCAGCCAACCATGATCGGTAAGCACTGTGATACACCGATGTCCACGGCAACGCCAACATCGTCCCATCTAATGGTAAGCCAGAGCCTGAGTTTTCGAACCACGTTGACAATGGCAAGATAGCTAGTAGTTAGGGGCCAAGGGGATCGAATTCATACATGAACATATTCACGCACTGTGGGTACTGCCCTAAGGCTCTATTCAAGGGTGTGCCGATGGAGTCACTCGAGTCATGGTCCACGTCTACGAAGCAAATAGCGAGGCGACAGCGGATGTTGGTCGTGCGGCCGCGACACCGATTTGTCGCTGAACAGGTCGACCTCTTTCGAATATCGAATAGGCAACGTGAGGTGATAGCCTATCGCTGGTGCCAGGTGCTATCCTAGTACGCACTAGGAATTCCATTGTACGCTTAAACTCGGAATTTGTTCTCGTGTTGGCCATTGGATTTGCTTTGTTGGAGCTCTTTGGTGGTACTTAATGCTACGCAAATATGAACTGACACTAGTATGATAGGTCGCATCCAGTTTATAGCTTAGCAAACGTGGGATATACTTATCTAAGTCCTAGGCCACTCCCCCACCTCAACTCCGAAGTTGCATTTCGTATTCTCACCGATATCGAAGCTGGCGGGCATGCTCTGACACTACTTTTGTAGCCTTCTATTCACACCGAACATTGACCCCTCGCCGATTGCCGGTATATAGTTACTGTATTTATATCTACATACATTATCACTTGACTGGCAGTTGCCAAGTATCCTTAAGTGCATGCACCTTCCATACACAACTACATGCATGGAGTATACTAGTATTAGGTACCAAGCCGATGGATACATCCCCTGTTAATAATGTCTCTGAAGTGCCGGGCATTTGTTGGCAACAGAACTTCGTGCTAATGAGCTGCGCGTGCAGCGATGCCCATGCAGTGCAACTGTTTCTGCATGCAATTAATCCTGGTTAGATCGTGAACGATAAGAATTCGAACCTCCATATGTGAATGTAATACAAATACGTGCTATATTCCAATGATTTTCTATAAAAAATACCAAGATAAATATTTCAGAGATTACGATGGAGTGTGAAGTGATCATTGGCACAAGTGCTAAATTTCGGGTCCCGTCTAGATCAAGGTAGGACATCAATTTGATATACATCTATTACACAGGGTGTATTCTTCTCTCACGTTAGGTACATTGGCCTTGGAATTCTTGTAAAAGGATATGATCCGCACTGATCAGCCGAGCCAATGAATTCCGCCAGAATTGCAAGAACAGTGGGGCTCTGCGTGGACTTGTATCATTATCACATTGATTTGACACGTAGATAGGAATATTGCTAGTAGTAGCTACCTGATTGGTGCGTGACGAATTGACAGGCATTATATGCATGCAGGTTGGCACGGGGCTTGCAGTAGTCGTCACATCATGAAGTGACATGGTGTTCCGATTTTCTCCCCTCGCCACATCCTGGAAACGACCAACGGTCTATGAGATAGTTAGGTTGACACTGAGGACACCATAAGTCCAGGTGCTTTACTATCTATTCTTCCAAATACCCGCGAGGCCATCGTGACAATTGCCATAATTTGGGTTATGGGCGTATCTCATGTATGGACAGATATGCACATGGACTTCAAAAGGTGTGTGCTTGGGTAAATTACGGCATATCAGTGTGCGTCATCGATGATCGCCAAGTAGAGACCTCTGGCCAAAATTGGTCTTGCATGCGTTAGAGTCGAGTCTTAACATTCCTATTCAAACTCACTGATACCACACTTTTCCCCAGCAAGGGCTGCCAATACTCAATTACGCTACAACTTGACGGACCCACACGAGCAGCTGTGTTGATGAAAACTAATTGTATATGATACAGGTGTCAGGGTCATTCCGTGACATGCCATGACCAAAAGTGCTTTCTTTTAACTCTACGAACTTGCAATTGGGTAGGTTGATCGATTTTGCGCCTTCTGTGGGCACCAGCAAGAGCTGGTAGAACCCAAGTATGGACAGGTACTCCACTTCACCGTTTTTGGCACAGTCGTCTGGAGATGGCTGCACACCATGTACCCTCACTACCGTGCAACTTTGCAACACAGTACTAGGCCTCTATATATGCGCCTTTGTAATCAAATGTCATTTAGATACAGATCTAAGAGGCAAGCACCCTAATAGGAGTTGTAGGGCAATGTGCGAATAAATGCAGGCATACAAATATAAAATTGTATAGTGAGGGTACAATTGTACTCTAACCTCAACACCAAAGCAGCATAACTTCCGCAGGATTATACCAACTTGCTTTTTACTTATTGTTTAGAAATCAGCTGATCATAGTCCCTAGCTCTGGGGGTATTAAGTCAATTTGACGATTTATGCGTGGTTTCGCCCACCCGGGCTGTGATGTGGACTAGGTACCTTGCCTGGCGAGGTAATATCAAGGCCGAGTCGAAAAACAAACGCCTCTTAATAGATGAGTGAATTGCACGAAGAAGCTAGACAACCTACTCGTAGATGCAGTCTCCTGTCATAGTATAGATAGACTGAATACGAATAATGATTCTCAGGAAAAAGAAAAAAAGAACCCCGACCAGACTAGAAGATTCCGTCTCATTGGAAAGCCCATATGCGTATTGCAGTCCCTTCAGGCGAAGCAAACCAACGCGAAGGGCTTGCTAGCTAGCTCTCGTGCGTGGCCTATTGCAATAATGTCACGTCTGTCAAACCTACATCGAGTATCAACCCAAGTAGAGCAAAAACTCTAGAACTGAGTCTTTGTTGTTTTGCTAGTTAAGCTACTGGTAAGGGCAGTGGGACTGAGAGTGCGCATCGGGACCCCGCCATGTTATGTGAGCACTGGTTTGAAGGCTCCACAGGCCCCGGTAGCAAAAAAGAAATTGTACAGCAACTCAGTTATCTCCTGATCATGATCAGCTGAGTCGCAATACCCCTTCACTGCTCAGGGGATACAGTGGCCATACCATACTTCTAGGAGTACAGGATTTTATGTGCGAGAAGTACATGTCCTCTCCCCAGCAAACTCGTATGGGAGCTCGCTCGCTCTCGGGGGGAAGATACGTAGAAGGGTGTGCAACACTCGCTACTATTCAACTAGACTATTTTCACCGCTCAGGCTCGATAGGTAAGCGACTAAGAAGATACAGAGATACTTTGTAGTCCTAGTACTCTAGGAAGGGTGCCGTCATGTACAAAGTTAATATGCATTACCTACTGCTCATAGCTGGGTACCTACATTTTATGCTGAGTTCAAGTTCGTTGACAGCAAAAATACCTATCCATGCACCCATCGAAATCCAAAGTGACGGGGGGAACGCACACTAGGCCCCGGTAAGAAACGCTTCCGGGGGCCACCTGTTCAAGTTGGGTGTCGTGCGGTCCACCCACCACCGGCCCACCCATTTTCCTGTGCCATGCGTATCATATTTTTTGGGAATTATACTAGGTACTGCAGCAGAATTAAAGGGTTGTAATGGAGTGACCCATATTTGTTAAACATTCCGATTCCCTGCCCCAGTATGGACAGTATCTAACCTGTTTTTGACTGACCACAACTTCCATCCGTAGAGAAGGAAAGTCCTACTTTACGAAAACTAGATTTGAGAATAAATCCATGTTTTCTATGAGTATATATCCCATGCCTGTGAATTTCAGAGATTATAGTTAACGGGGATAACTGTATATATTGAAAATAAGTTGCTCCCTTCCTGCATTAGAAAAAATATGGTACTGTGATGTGCGGACAGTATCCATATCATACTACTAATTACTCGGGACGTGGCCCGACAGATATCTGGTACAGAGAGCTTTTCTGGGGGGCGAATCTGCATGTCTTTCCCCCGAAGGGAGCCTTACCGGTAGGTTATGAGACTGACAGAGGGTTGTACCAAAGTAGAGTATAGATCTTGGTGTACTGTGGCTACTAAATGCATGTTGAAATGTTCCGGAAGATTGCCCCTCGCGCATGCAAGCACCGCGGAAGCCCCTGGCCCGCGCGCTAAACGATCTTACTCGCATACCCAGTTAGATATTTACTTTAACCCGCAACCAGGCTACTTGATCCTACTTAAAATTACAAACCACACAACTGCTGCGGAGAGCTCAACTCGTGGCAAGCTGTGAACCTCGAGTACGATAGCTGCTGCGCTGCTTTCAAACAAACTTGTCTAGAGGCTATCGCGCTGTGTTGCCATTACTCATCACAGATATATGCATGAGATCTGCTGCACAAGGCATCTCAAAGGAAAGTCACTATACCTTATAATCAATTACTTCCCTCTCCAGGTCATTGGAGATTCTATACATAGTGGTGCCCCCCTCGAATCTGTTGAACCACAGGTTAAGTAAGGGCTGGGTTACAGAGTCTTGGCCCTTTCCAAGGTGGCGGAGTTCTTATATGAACTGTAGGACCCAACCTCTACATTGGCCCCAAGAATAGTGGTGGGCTCACCGCAGGATGTTTGAAACTTCTTTAACTCGGAGTTTCTCCCTGCACAGCTCCGTCTTACACGAGGATTACAGCCGAGACCAATCTCCGGTAAGCATAAGGCTATATCCTTCCAAAACTGAACCAAGCAACAGCCATGTCATTTTCCAAGAAGCTGCCTTAGGGATATTCCATATAACACCCCCATTTCCTCACTAACTTCTGGTTCACAATATTCAAGCTAGTCCTTCATTTACCAGTTTCAGTGATTTACACAGACAGTTGAGCTTCTGGATAAGCTCCTGCTTGCTCTAGATTTCTTTTATCCATACAATTTTTAATATTTGATAATTCTTTGGCCTTCTTCTCTTTGCGCAACCCACACAATTCCCTCTTTCACAGACATCATATTCCGAATACCCAACATGTATTTCTCACTTACTACAGTCTTTACTGCGACAGCGTTCCTACCTCTCCTCACCAGTGCACATCTGCACATCTCAAGCATGCCAGGCGCCTACCTCACTTCTGATAATATGCCCCCCGTTCAGCCATCCGGGGCAAACTTCCCATGCGCAGTTGATGACTTCAATAAGAAAAATGGCGAAGGCCCCACTCTCACCCCGGGGAAGTGGAAGGGCGGTAAATTCCAGCTCATGGGTACTGCAGTTCACAGCGGTGGGAGTTGCCAGATATCAATTACATACGATTCTCCCCCGAATAAGAATTCGAATTGGAGAGTCATCAAGAGCTTTGAAGGGGACTGTCCAGTAAAACAGAATGGGAACCTGAACCCGCAGTTGGGAATTAATCATAAATTGCCTCCCCTGGTATACACAATCCCGAAGGGAATGCCTAGTGGACCTGCCACTATTGCTTGGTAGGTCCTGATATCTCTCCAGAGCACTGCAGGTGATGATTGCCCGTCGGGTTATGGTAGCTAATCAAGTCAACATAACAGGACATGGGTAAATAACACCGGAAATCGCGAATTCTATATGCGTTGTCAAGCTGTCAAAATTGGGGGGAAGAAAAAGAACAGAGAGGTCTTCGACAAATTACCACCCATGTTTGTTGCAAATGTCGCTAGCGAGAACCAGTGCACAACTGCTGATGCTGCGGGAAAAAATATTAAATTTCCAAACCCAGGGAAGGTGAAGGTTGGAAAGGGGACTGCGAACCCGAATGGCAAGGATTGCTTTACTGCTGCAGAGAGGAGGAGGGGAAGGAAATAGATACCCAGTATGGGTCACACAATATGTTTGGGATAGTGACTATATTACCTCACCTCTCGGCTTTTATTTTATTTTAAAAAAAACCCACTACCCGCACGCACCTCCGATAGGAGGGTATGACGAGCCACTCTGGTTTCTGGGTGAATTCAAGGGGAGGGAAAGTTAACCACGCGGTACTACTCTATCTTTAGCTCCGTGGGTCTGGGATTCATTACCCACGATACCGATTCTGAATAAACCAATGTGAAATCTTTGAGTCACACAACGGGTGGAAAAGCTTCGTCCGTTATGCATGCCAGTGAGCAAAGAATGAGTGGTTGCATCAGGAGGCCGGCATAGCGCCCCACACCAGGATTTTAAATAAAGGCCTGAGCAATCTCCCGTTTACAAACTGCTTTGTAAATCATCCTGAAATTCTGTAAGTATGGCAGGTATTGCTCTGTAGGTAGGCATTGTACTAGACTGGAACATGTGAGTTAAGTTCTGTCAACGCCCACCAGAGGAGGGCACTTTATCAGAGCTGTGTAGGGTCCTATTATGAGGCCAAGGTTTCTACAGTACAAACCATCACGATTCACGGGATTATCCAAGTAACCTAATTAAAGTCCCAGTTACGCTAGTATACTGTAGCATAGCTGGTCCATGATTATACCTATCCAAGCCCGGCATCATTCTAGATTATAGACCCACTTACGATAGGTAGAGAAAATTGGCGTATGGGCTGTGTTGTAGGAGCTGGAGAGATCGCCCCCAAGGGTTTGAGCATTCACAGGTCTAGCTATAGGCAGAATGGGCAGCCCTGGGAGAGGTGGTGTGCTGAAGCCGATCGCAAGTGCCAACTGGTCCGCAGACAATATATCATCTGAGCATAGTTCACCTTCCCGGCCGGGCAGTGTGCTGCACCCATAATGAGAGCCCCTCGATCAAATACTCCGCACCTAATATCCAATGGGGATTAGGTGGGCTCATCCGAGATAGACCCCCCTTAGTATGGAGGAAACCCTCAGCTATGCTCATCAAATGATATTAATATCAAGAACCCAAGAGCTTGAAAGAGTCTGCACAGGGGAAGGAGTGTTTTGGATATGTCAGACATTTCTTTAATTTATTATTAGGGCATAAGTCAATTTGCAAATGCTACTCTTTAACACAAAATGCCCGCTTTCCACGACCCATAACACAACCTAAGAATATAAGATTAAAAACTCGGATCTTTTGAATAAAAGCAATGATTTATCATTTAGCCTGTTGTAGAAAAAGGTAGATGGTGGAATGGGTTAGAGAAATATGTGTCGAACGACCTCAAAGTCACCAATCTGTATGGGGGGTTTTTTTTTAAGGAGTCATTAATCGTATATTTTAGAGAATACATTAGGGTATCTGGGAGTTTTTCAAATGTTCATCCCATTATTGCTACTATAGACGGGGGTGGGTCATCACTTTTGTCGCTGTCGCGTAACTGTAGTTCAAAACTGCCCCTTCACTGTGTGGGTACTGTTGGGCTATTGAACACTTGATATAACATATTCCCAAATTTGGCCCATATTGATAAGAAAACTGTCGAGGGGCCACCAATACTCGTTGAGCGACATTTGGTAATGTTCAGCCTGGCCTGAAGCTTTTTTTTCCCTTCTCCTACTCTATACGCTTATGGAGCCTTAGGCTTTTAAGGTGGCCGTGGGACCTTTGACGGGACTTTCATTGGGAGCAGTCGACCCCCGTGGCCTGAAGTTAACTGTGTAGGAAATACACCAACATCACAATGCATACTCACCCGTCTCATACATACCCTTAGACTCCACAGACATATAGATTTCCAAAAAAAAAAAAAATGCATACTCACGTGAGTGTCGACTGGCGACAAATAGGGGCAAAACCAGATGTGACAGGGTATCCTAATTCGGGCAAAGTGTAGGATAAAATCACTGGATTTCCACATATTTTAGAAATATAGTTCCATTGTCTCGAGACTATGGCGACCACTATACAAGCCCCGATACAGCTTTATCTCTACCCAATACCTTGCTCAATAACCTCATAACCTTACAGAATGTATCGCTCACAAGAAATTATTGATCTTGACAGTGGTGTAGGCCCGGGAATGAGCTCTGGACTAGCTTGGCCCGGGGTTTCGACTCATGGAGCCATCTGCAGCCGTGATGCAGCCTGGTTATCCCGAAAGCTTATCCCCCCCTCCAGGCTCACTCGGGCAAAGAATCTTCCACACTTTTACTAGGCTCGATGTCCTCTGTATGGTTTTCTGTGCTACCCACTGCTGACGCTACCACCGTTGGTCCCACTGGGATGTTGGGTCGAGTGACTACAAGCACCGGCGTTGGATGCCATGGTGGGGAAGATGTACCTACTCCATTCGAGAGGGCCTAGAGATCAAATATCGATGATCTGCAACCAATACGCCTGACCCGACTGTGAGACCTGAGTGAGGCGAGTTTAAATCTCGGGATCCAGGTGGAAAAGTGTTAGGCGTGGTGCAATCGTCACATCTTTCCCCACCCACCGCGTTCCTGATTCAAGCGTGCGATTACCGTAAGAACTCGTGGACAAGAAAGTAATAATGTATGAAAAAGTAATCTCGAATAAGATAGGCAAAAGGCTCTGACCAGATTTGCTATGGGTATGGATCGCGAATAAGAAAGGAATTGTTATGGTAGAGCCGGAAAGTTCCAGCACTGGTAGGGTAAACCATTACCACCATCACCACCCCCTAGGTATACGGATACCCCCCTCATCAAGCACATTATGCCTTCAAAGCGGCATGGTCCTATATCTTAAAACATAGCTAAACGCCCACGATCGCAAGGCCCTATTCAGTATAAGCGTTGGCATATGCAGGCAATAGAGGCTTCAAGTAAGCCAACTAGTAGCGGTCAGTTTATAGAGATTCCATCCGGAAATACAAGCACTACTCTGGAACCCAATAATCAAGACCTTGCATTAAGTGCAATCACAGAGTTAAGAAGTACTTAAAGGACAAGCAAGTCCAGTAGGAAGTTTACATCACCGTTGGAGGAGGCAGGACAGGACCCGGAGTGGTGCCGGGAAGTGGTGAGGTGCCTGGGGCGGTAGTTGAGTCTTTTTTGTACGTAGGGGGTAGGGACAGGGGCCGGCGGATAGGGACCGGTCCAGTGGTTGAGAGAGATATCTGGGACACCAGGCCGCTGCGGTCCATCGCCATAGTCTAGATAGGCTGAATGGGATTAATGACTCTTTAAAATGACAGGGACCGGCTCCGGAGTTGGATAACCCACCAGTAGGCGCAGTCTCTAGTCATAGTCTAGATAAGACTAAATATGAGTGATGATTTGCCTAAAAAAAAGTGGACATCACTGGCACCGCAAGCAATATTGCAGGGTGTTTAAGCTAGCAGAATCTGAGAGCTCTGAGCCTGACTCCAGTGAAAGTGAACCCGACCCACCGGGGTTCCCATCCCATATCCACTAGGATGAAGAAATTGTTTGACAGCGCGGGCGGGCGCTGTGGTCCGGGGTGGGATAGTAGCAAGAATCTGGGTTTTCAGGTTAAGAAATTATGATTCAGAAATTATCTATGATTAAGGAAGTAACCGAGAAATAAGACGCAGACAGCTTTTGTCAAAACCGCCATCCTATAAATAAAACTGCAGTCTTATCCACGAGTTCTTACGGTATGTTGGGAGGTCGGAATAGAATGTATGCGATTAATGATTATTAAAAATGTGGACGGCTGGGATATAACCGTCCCCGCGGGCTTGAGGGTAGCGTAGATCATTCTCCACATCCTAGGGGGAGCTGGCCGGGGCATGAAGGCGTGGCGGTGGAAGGATGCGATATTATCTCGGGTTCCCTTTGTTTTACCGAGGCTCGGGAAGCAGGGTGTTTAAGCAGCTTGTTGTCCCGTGAGTAAATCCAAACCTTTAAAGGAGTGGGAGTGGAACCGTCCCACAGCCTCAGGTTTCACGGACGTATAGACTCAAAAAAAAAAAAAAAAGGATCATTCTCCATCTCGTACTGGCTGCCTGCTAGGGCATATCCTGCAAACCTGCATGTCATCCTGGTAATTTCCTTTAACACCAAGTTCGAACCCCGCTTTTTACCTGCAGTCAACGTATGGTCATGGGTGGTTCTCCCCAGACATAAGCAAAGTTCGAACTCCAGGACATTGTGGACCTCCATTTTTTGCCAACCCATTGGTATTGCCAGGTTGAGCAGATACCGAGCAGTAGGTCAGGGTTGCCTAAGAACAACTGGGCAACCATATTGGTGATGACCCTTACATGATGCTAAGTACATCCAATGGATACCTACATGTCATGCATAATTATGACAAACTCACTATTTCGCTTTGTCACATTTTAAATATTGCTGGGAATTGCGATACCTGTGGCGGTCTGTTCTCGTGCCCAGACCGATTTATTTTTATGTGGGTGCTTAAATCGTGGTGGTCAGGCTCGCACGGGAAACGCGGTGGAGCACCTCGGAAACTCACGTGCAATCAAAGGAGGTGTCGTCGCCATAGTCTAGATAAGCTGAATGATTCCTTTAAAATAAAAAAAAAGGAGGTGCTCAAGAGACATTGAGGATCTAATCCTAGTTCGTGAGACACGAAACTACCGTCGGACCTGCCTAAGCCCTAGAGTGGTCTTAACATGCTCGAGCCAACTAACTTCCAGATTTCGCTGAGGAGCTCTGGTAACATTGTCCTTTGCAAGGCCCAGGCACTCTGGTCTACCGATGCATCGCCAGCAAGTCAAGAGTGATGCCATCGAACGACGGCTAAAAATCTGGATCAAGGACTGACAGACGTAGTGACGGATCGAACGCAAAAAAGTGTGGCAACACAGGATTGGGAGGGCGGTCAGTGCGGCGTAGCCCAAAATGCAGTATATCTGCTAGAGCGCCGTTGGTGGGGAATGGAGAGAGAGGAGGAGATATGGGGAGGCCCGGGGTGGGGCAGGGCGGTGGCAGAATTTGTACAATTGTACGTAGTTAGAAGAGCGCGGGTCGACTCAGCAGGGGATCCAGAAAGGCTCCGGCCCCCCGGACACGGCCCCTCGTCATAGGTAGATAGTCTGAATAGTCAATAAGAGTAATGATTTAAAAAATATCTGGGTAACCTTGTAGTTCAAGCTTGTGTGGTTCCAGTGGCACGAGTGCTGTTACGGTCAACAAATATCGACGATGGTAGCCGCGGTTCTTCAAGAAGCCTGGTTGTACCTACATTTCACGGGCATTTGCTATCCTATCATTGGTAAGGCTTCGTAGCCTGCGAACCTGGCCTTAAACTTGCTACTAGTAGTATACCCGGGATTCTCATTCCCCCAAAGGGCAAAAAAAGTGAAACATCTAGGGATAGTATAGAGTAGCGGCTGTGACCAATCCGCGGTGCACAATACACTCACCATCAGCAACCCTCCTGGGCCATATAGTGTGCCGTACAAACTTCTGATCTGAGGAATGTACTGCCCATCCCACCCATAACTAATGCACAGTAGTTTCCGGGATCTCCCCCATTCCATATATACCATGGCAGTACTAGATATTTTGGGTCCGAAATGTAAGCGAATCATTGTTGAAGATAGATTAGCCAGAACCATTCTTTTTTTTCTCGAGTCGATACGTCTGTCCCCCGAAGGGAACCTTAGGCAGCAATAAGAGATTGATAAGTAATCAATATTATTTTTGTATGCACAGAGGGAAAGCATGCACGTGCCTCGGAGAGGAGACTAGTCCCATTTATATAATTTTCCTTGGGAGTTTGACATCCCCCTTGATTATTCTTTCGACCGCGTATCCTGTGTGCTGAAAACTAGGCGACTGATGGAACTTTCGCAAAACCCCCAACTCCAATCTGTTTTGGCAATTCTATTGTGGGCGTGGTTCCAATTTATGCACTTTGTACATGTGTTCTTCCGAGGCTACCTAGTATTCCAAATAGATATATGGATGTATGTAGCAATAACCCCTATAAGGACAAAACTGCAGCTATATCCACGAGCAGGTTGCTTTCCCTTTTTCGGGTAATCTTCGTGATAAATATCCAACGTGACATACATGTACAGTATGGTACAATTTTGACTTTATAAACTTGCTAACGTGTGAGCTGTCCGTCTCATAGCCTAAGGCTTCATAGACGTATAGACTTCAAGAAGCAAGAAAAAAATGTGTGAGCTGGATGCCTATTTCATGACACCTTGACCTCATGCAGATTGTGGGTGTACGAGTACACATTTTTTGTACACATACATATCTCCTGATTTCTTTGATCTCGTGCCCATGTTCGGCTTGGCGTTGCCTTTTGTGTGCCTCACCTGTGTTGGAATACCGTATCAGGTTATGATATGACGCTAGTGAGAGTGGCAGTGGTTCAGATGTGTGGCCAGTGAAGGAACACTTCACCCCGTATGAATAATATATGTATGTAGATGTGTATATCAGCATGTATTCCAGCAGACTTATGGAACGTAGTGAACTGTGTGAATTGTAGTTCTATGTGAGCTATCCAGCTACGTATATATACACGACGAATAGGTATATTTGGTGTGAATGTATGATTATACTTCAGCATGTAATGCTGCACGTAATTCAGTATGTGGTGGAGTGTAAAGTGCACTAGCATGTTTCAACAATCTGGCCTGCCGCAACGCGTGCCAAGAGTGGGTAGGTACGAGATCCTGATTTCTTGATGAGCTTGCTGTCGCTATAGGGAGGGAAACTCCACTCCCGAGTGGAGGTGGCGGTTGCCCCGCGGGAGTAATCCACCAACTATAAGATAGGCGGATTTCTGTGCAAGAAATACTCTCACCCCAGAGATGTCGCCGGTTGACCAAGAATGGTATGTCAGTGGAAATTGACAAAAGACTAGTGCAGCACATGCAGTACAAAAGTCCTCCACAGTATGTACCTAGCTTATGTTCGGCACCAGCGGTGAGGGGTGGATAGTGAGGCGATTAGAGCAAGTGGGTGGATACGTGAGTGTGGATATGTACAAATTTCAGGGGTGGAGGCAAGTTGTAGAGCTCGAGCAGTGGCATGGAGAGGCTGGGGACATGGGAACAGTGTGCATTACGATTTACGGATATGGGGAAAGTCCTTGCCGAATACACGAATGTCATAGCTGTAGTTGATACTCCCGAGATATATGTACTCTTCAAACAAGGAAACAAAAAATGAAACCACCACTCCCAGTACTAGTCCGTATGGATAGTCCTGTAACTTGACTAGCACTATCAGGTAGCCTCCTTCTACTTCGGTCAATGTGTATTATCTGACTCGTGCTTCTCTGCAATTTGTGTCCACTGTTACAATATATCGGAGGGTTTATAGATCATAATCTTTTCCCTAAGAGTTGCAAAACTCAGAAGCTTCTAGTGTTATGCATGCTGCTCTTGAATCACATAACTTGGGTTGGTGTTTTTCACTAAGCCCCTACCGTAGAAGTTGGCAATTAACATCCCCCTTCTCACATACCGCCTCCCATATATTTAGAGATTTTTGTTATTGATGCAATGAGACCCATAGGGGGGACGGTATGTGAGAAGGGGGGCGTTAATTGCCAATTTCTACGGTAGGCCAAGCTGGCTGTAATAATTAATCTAAACCCACTTAGGAAGCTACCATTTGACGTCCAATACCGGACACCAGAGCTCAGTACTCCGTCTCATAGCCTGAGACTTCACAGCGGCTATATTTCCATATAAATATTAACTGAAAGAAAGTAAGTTTCATTACCGTATTTGGGAGACTACCAGATGTCAGAATCGAGTCTTGTAAATAATTCTGTGGGTAAATTACATCAATCTCTGGTAGTATAGTGGTAAGTATTCCCGCTTGTCATCATGGCTGTACGCGGGCGACCGGGGTTCAATTCCCCGCCAGAGAGTTTTTTTTTTTCCTTCCCAGCAGTACATACTCGAGCACTATCATATTGGCTAGGTCTGCAATACAGAAGGGCTTGGCATAAGCCACGGCGCTATCATTATCATGACATCACTGTTCTTTGTTGCTGTTTTTTGTTTCATATCCATGTATGCTTTGCTCACTCGATACGAACAAGCTTAATGAGCTTACGTACCGTAGACGAGGGGTAGTGCAGCCAGACTACTTATTACCTCTCACATATATGGTGAAGTGTGTTCCTCTCTGGACACGTCTGTACCGCTGTCGCATCAGCCTAAAAAAGTTACCCGACGGGGGCAATGATGGGGGGCAAAAGAAATAGCTGTTGGTCACGGTGAGACTCGAACTCACAACCCTCGCGTTATTAGCACGATGCTCTGCCGATTGAGCCACGCGACCTGATTCGTTGATCAGCTTCGCCCAAATCAGCACTTTGGACTTGAAACTTCATGGTTTGTTATAATATTACCAGGGGCAATATATAATCATGCATTGTGCAGAGGCTTTTTGTGTATAGAAAGATGTGCAGAGTATATTAACGCAATATCTAGCATGTATGGACTCGTACATTCGCTAGGTATTAATTTATGTATAGTACAGTACATATCCGTAGATAGATGTGTATGTCGGCTAGACCTGAAAGGTTATTATTTATTACAGGAGAACAAACGCATCGACGGTGTACAACAAGCAAGCAAGACTGACAGACTGTGCTCCATCGAAAATTATCGCAAGAAGCATCCGTCCTGAAAGGTTATTATTTATTGCCGGAGAACGAACGCATCCATGTACAACAAAGCAAGCACGACTGACAGACTGGCTTCATCGCAAAGAGTATCCGTCCTGAAAGGCCATTGTTTATTGCAGGAGAACGAACGCATTCATAGTACAACAAGCAAGCAAGACCGACAGAACCGCATTGCCTACATCGCCACTGTACGACATCACATCCCTCTTGCGCCTTCAGGCCCTCCATCACCCCAAGCCAGATTCAGCACCTTGTACCTACAGTACTTACGTAAGTACAGTACAGATGTACTGTAGCAGTGCCATCGTTATCTGATATCCTCTCGATTATCTTCTCGATTCCCCCTCTCTCCGCTCTCCTCTCCTATCTCTCCCACCAGGCAACACACAGGCACTTCTCTTTTGGAACGGCATAGCATCGGCATCGCAGTGGAGTTTTCTGGACCCGGCGACAACTTTAGCATCTCCACTTTCAAGTTGAAACGTGAACACGCTCATACATTCTGGCACCTGGAATTCTCAATTTCGCCAGATCCAGCGACAGAACGTCTCTTTCTCTGTTTCACCATTTCTTTACACTTCACTGGCTGGAAAAACCCCTCGCACATCAGACGTCGACACAACTTGACACAGCGTAAACAGGCCATTTCGAGATCTCCGCAAGGTTCCTCGGCGCTTTATTCGCGGTTGCCCCAATTTTTTATACTCCGGATCCAGGAGTTAGCATGCCACATTGTCCATCGAGCAGTACGAGCATCATTGTTTCGCCTTTTGTCCGTGTTTGTTACCGCACAGCGACACTGGCAGTCGCCCATCATCTGCGTGCTACCATCAGCGTTTCTACACAATTAGCCCATCAAGCACGACGACGGCGCGGGTACGCGCAAAGCCGGTGCTTGCAGCAGGAAATTCATCAGCAAAGAAGCTCGTCGCTCGCCGAAGGAGGCGGGGTTTGCGGAGTCGGTAGAGGCGGGTGAATTCTTTCGCAGCATTGCTTTGATATATCTTGCATTCTAGCATTGGGGCATAGTTGAGCGAACAGTTGGCATTGCTGGGAGTAGGGAGTACAGAGTCCGGCGTACGGCGTTCACATTGCATCGTCTTGTATCGAGTCAGTTGCAGCTTCAATTTAGATACTCAAGTACACTTGTACCATACCCGAAGCATTCCCATTCCCGATGGCAGCACGCAAGAATAAACATTCTGGAGGTGGTGCCTCGAGGAATTTGGCAAGCGCTCGTCCCGGCAATGGAGGCACATCGTCATCAAACAACAACAACCAGAGAACCGGCGCTATCTCTGCCACCTCAGCTATTGCCCCCCTGGCTGCCCTGAGCCTTACTTCGAATACTGCCAGTGGAAGCCGCAGAAGCTGTAACAACAAAAACAAAAACAACAACAACAACAATAACAATAACAACAACAACAGCAGCAGCAGCAACAACAACAGCAGCAACAACAACAGCAGCAGCAGCAGCAACAGTAGCAACAGTAGTAGCAGTAGCAGGACCAGCAGTCACCACGGCGGTAATTGCCTAGCACTCTCTTCCTCAACCACTCCCACCCAAACAAACTCTGAAAACTGTGACCCCACCAGTCATCGAGCTCCACCTCCACCCCCACCATCACTCCCCACCCTCACCCCCGCCGAGGATGCCCTGTCTAGGAAAAACCTCCAGATTCTTCAGGTACCCCTTCTGCATCCCATACGCCATGTTTAAACTACGCTAATCCGTAATCTCCATGCCTTGCAGGGCGAATTCACCACTCTCGACGAAACCCTCATCATATCAATCCACTTCGACCATCCCCTCTCTCTAGAAGCATCCCGATTAATCCTCTCGCACCTGAGCGGTGTCACGATTCTGGGCGAAGATGACCCCCCCCCTGACCGCGAGGATGAATACCCACCGGACTCGACCGTTGATGAATACACGCCCACTACATCTTCAGATCGGAGTGAGGGTTCGTCAAGGTCAGGAGATGCCGAGGAGGAGCTGGGGGGTGATTTAGCAACGCTCAGGAGAATGTTTCCGTCAGTAAAGGAGTTTACGCTTGCGAGAGCGCTGGAGAAAAGCCAGAGGGGGGTAGAGGGTGCAGTCGATGAGTTGCTGAATAGGGTTTTTCTGGATGCGGAGGGGGAAGAGGAGGAGGGGGGGTGGAGGGGAGTAGGCAGAGGGGTGGATGGGTTTGAGGTGGGTAATAATGCTGGGGGAAGCTCGAGAAGAAAGAAGGATAAGGGGAAGGGGAGGAGAGTTGCCGTTGGGGGACTGCGGATTGATACGCAGAGCGGGGTGAGTATGGGCGATGGAAATAGCTCTGGCGGTGCTGGCGGTGCTACTTCTGGGTCGAGGTGGGATGCGATTCAACGGGACATTTCATTCTTATCCGCGGTGATGCATATCCCCCAGCACACCATCGCATCAGCATGTCATGCTGCGGGAGGGGATATTGCCGAAACGGTGTACAGGTTAGTGGAGAAACTCCCTTCACCTCCACCAGCCGTACATGGATACGGGGGGATACTGTTGGATACAGAAGGTGATGATGGGGGACAGGAGAAGGAGATACTGGATATGCTTGAGGCCGCGTTCCCAGAGGTGGAGAGGAGGGTAGCGAGAGGGCTGTGGAGGTTGGTGGTGGGGAGGGAGTGGAGGGCGTCACCGCACGGGGTGATTTCTCCGCACTGGTCGGGGGTTACCAGTCCGGTGGGAGGGGCTCCGAGGGCAGGAGGCTGGAGTGTTACAGGGAGGGGAGGTGGGTGGAGTGTGACTGGCCGTGGTGGGCACTCACACGCACACCCTGCACGTCCTGCAGCACCACCAGCTGCTCCACCTCGCACACAGGAAGAAAACGAGTCCTCCATCAGTGCACTCTTTACAATCGCTGCAATTTTGCAAAATTCGCCTCACTCCCCTACCTCCACCGCCAACACACCAAATACACCCATACTGGCACCCAAATCCCCCACCCCAGCTCCTTCCCGCTTCCACCCACTGCCCCCACAGCATCAACAAACCATCACCATCAACCCCCGTACAAACACCATTACCGCCCCATTCTTCACCGCAGAAACCCACACCCTCACCACCCTCACCACCTCCCTCCACCACGCCCTATCCACCCAATCAGCCCTATCCCGCCGTGCCACTGGACGAAATAACCTCTCCTCTGCAGCGGCATATTACTCTCAGCACGCGCAAGCCTTGGGACAGAGTTTGAGGGATATGCAGGTTGAAAGAGTATTAGAGTCAGTCACGTATGATAGTGCGGGAGGGCCGGAGGTTGATCTGCATGGGTTGAGGGTTGCGGAGGGGCTGAGGGTTG
>Ga0307514_10001129_pt1 | contig 36718 bp, 29 predicted proteins | sample 16_EM_MG_FD_203088 | JGI IMG/M metagenome (GOLD analysis project Ga0307514, IMG submission 203088) | Populus trichocarpa ectomycorrhiza microbial communities from riparian zone in the Pacific Northwest, United States - 16_EM | ecosystem: Host-associated > Plants > Roots > Unclassified | place... | reverse complement strand
TCACGCACCACTCATATTACCGAAGATGCAAGACCAAATATCGTTGACGCTCTGTTGACGCTCATTTTCAGGATGTAGTTGGGCGCTTGAGTATTCTTGTTTTGCACATCAAGGCGGCTAATACGTCCAAAACGAACCGTGACATACCATGGTCAATATTTTACGATTAACAGTCGCATATCTGAATGTGACCATAAATGTGAAACCCGAAACGCAGAACCGGAGATTGGAACCGACGGGTCTAGCCAAACCCGGCGAAACCCGCAGGTTGACGGGTACGGGACCGGGTTTGGCCCGCCGAGAGTCTGCGTGTCGGGTTTTTGGCCGGTTCTGGAACTGAACCGACCTGTTTTTGCGGTCCAAACCCGGACCGCTGGCGGGTTACCCGGACCCGTTGCTAACACTATATCTTGCACATGATCGTCAACAGTACATCAATGATTTTGGGACTTGCATCTTCGGTAATATGAGTGATGCTTAATCACAAGCATCTATAAACAATGTAATGGCACCCTGTATGGGCAAATATGTAAGAATATTCCCGCCACATCCCCAGTGACAGTAACAACTCATTTAATTTACAGAGCTACCGCTAAGTATCCATGAACCTTTGAGCGTATCAAAACAGGTAGAACAATGTGTATAGAGAATAACGGCCACATTGCGCTGTAATTAACCATAATGGAAGGCCAACAATCGTTGACACTCTGTTGACGCTCATTTTCATAATGGGGCAGGGAGCATTTGACTGTATCTTTTGCCTATAATGGCAGCCAATACTTCGTTTATAACTATGTGCAACCTATCGCCCACCAGGTTACCCATGATATGTGACCAAGACTTGTTGATGTTGTGACGAACCTGTCAAGATGATTGATTGATTGAGTCTATGTCTAAGATAACACGTAGCCTATATAGTAACTGCCAGCCCTAACCCACAGCCGCGTGATGACGTACTCTACAAAGACTCGGTCTAACACTTCTGCAGGGTGTTATCACGTCCGTACAACAGTAAGCCATAGAAAAAATAGACAGAAAACAAATGGAAGACAGAAGCCAAAAGGCAGAAGCCAAACCATGCCATGCCCTGAGCTCCTCCCAACGACCATTCTCCCGCTCATGCCATTGGTGGCATCAATCATATGCCTATTCCTACACTCGGTAGTCGATTGTGCGGTCGGCTTCAACTGTCATGACTTCCAGTCAACCTCTTCTCCGAAGGTGAGACACAGTCCAGCTGGAGCATCATTTGATTCCTGTACGCAGCCTCTCGGTTCCAATCATGGATTGTGCTGTCGGCTTCAACTGTCTTGACTCCCAGTCAACCGCTCCTCCGAAGGTGACACACAGTCCTGTTCTATTGTGATTGGTATCACATTGAATAACAGTATCGAAGGTACTGCTCCAATCAGCTGAAGTGTCGTTGATTCTCGTACGCAGCCTCTCGGTTCCAATCATGGGTTCTACTGACGGTGTTGGTGTCAGAATTAGAGACAATTCTCTGCGATGATGTTGACTTCCGCTCGACAAATGAAGCGGAATACTGTCGTTCCCTTTTTGAACACAAGTGCTTATAACCTGTTGTACGGTGGTGGATGCTCGAGTAGTCCAGTGTGTGCGTGCATATGCGAAGGTGAGTCTGTGTTGGTATCAAAATTAGAGACGCTTTTCCGTGGCGATGTTGACTTTCGTTCGACAAACGAAAGTGGAAGTGTTGATCGTAGCCAGTTGTTCAGTTGCAGATGCTCGTGTAGTCAGGTATGTGTCGGTGTCGGTGTCGCTGTTGAACTTGGCATAACCTGTTGTACGTGGCATGTCGAAATTGGAGACGCTTCTCTGTGGCGATGTTAACTTCCGCTCGACAAACAAAGTGGAAGTGTTTATTGTGATTTCTTTTTAAACGCAAGTGCTCATAAGCTGTTGTACCATGGCGGATGCTCGATATCGAAATTGGAGACGCTTCTCCATAGCAGCAATTCGAATTGGAGACGCTTCTCCGTAGGTCGCTCTTCCATGTCAGCTAGCTCTAGGAAACTCATTCCCGTAGATTATGGATCCCCGTACTCAGCCTCCCGAGTGGAAGAGGGGTTGTCATCATTGAAGGTTTAGGGTGAAGGTACACATTGTACACCTAACAAAGCTTCCTCGTCCTCACAATAGAGGAGTCCACGGACTTCTTGGATTCATGGCCACAATTGCCATGGCCGGGCTCTCGGGTAGCCCAAATCCTATACCCAGCACACTGTAGCGAACCAACCACCGTGCTACCCGGGGGTTTCAATCTGCCGACATCTCCCAAGTATCCGCGGTCCATTACCCGCGCACTTCTTATAGACTATCCAAATACCATACTGTATGTCGATCTCTTCTTCTTGGCGTTGCCACCGGTTGACCTGTTCTCGAAATCACTTCGAACACATTCTAATGATGCCGATGTTGACCCGAACTCATCCTGATGATGCCGATGTTGACCCTAACTCCTCCGAGGGTGTTGATCCGAGCTCCTCTGAGGGTGTTGACACGATGTTGACCCAAACTCCACCCAAACTGCTTTCTGTACTCGTCCCGAACGTGTCCTGTCGATGTGTCGTTCGGTTGCCGTAATCTTGTATACCCATAGAACTCAACACCGCGGACATCGCAGCCCTCTAAGCAGTTGAGTGTGAAATTTGATCGAGAGGAGGCATCTGAGTCCTTTGCATCGTGGAATCATCGTCCTCAGTCCATAGGGTGTCCTAATCCCGGATGTGTTCGCAACACATCCGGGACACAGCGCTCTCGCTCGTTTCAACGTTCGTGATTCGACTGTTATCGCTTGATAATTGTCGAAAATGATGTCCAGATTGTGGTCGCCGCCAGGATCATAACCTGTTATGACAAACCTGTCGAGATGATTGATTGGTTGAGTCTACGTCTAAGATACCACGAAGCCTACATAGTAGCTCCCAGCCCTAACCCACAGCCACGTGATGATGTAATCTACAAAGACTTGGTCCAACAGTTGACGCTCTGTTGACACTCATTTTCATCATGGGGTAGGGAGTTTGTTACTATCTCTGTTTCATATATGAGCAGCAAATACTACGGTTATGACTACGTGCAACTTATCGCCTCGCAGATTATCCAAGATACATGACCATAAATAGTTAACGCTCTGTTGACGCTCATTTTCATGATGGGGCAAGGAGCGTTTTGCAGTCTCTTTTGCTAATAAAGGCAGCCAATACTTCATTTATGACAATTTACAACCTATCGCCCCACAGATGACCCATGATACATGACCAAGAATCTTTGATGCTCTGTTGATGCTCATTTTGCCACAGGTGTATCCACATTATGCAATCATTTCTATTGGTAGAGTCTATCATTCATGTTAATTTGGCAGCCTTTCTAACATTTACATTTACATTTTCTTGATCACTACATTGTTCTGTAATAATACATGTAAATATATTCTTTAAAATATACTTTACAGTATCCGCGAATGCAGGAGAATAATAATCACCAAAATGCCGTACCATTCGATCAATGCTAGACATCACTGCCAGGTTCATTCAATAGGCTGCTCTGGTCTTCAAAATGAATGTTAGCTGCATTACCACACAGCAGGGAGTGTACTAACCAGTGCATGTTCCTTCATCAGGCAGCATAACTGCATCATAATCTGTATCGTGCTCGCTATCTTGGGCAGATATATCGAGGGAAATTTATTCAGCACGGGGAAAAGAAGTATGTGAATACGCATATCCGGCCAGCAAACTGACTATTTCGAGACGTTAAGCTCAGGATGTGTTACCAGTTGAGGTGGGTGGTGTTCCGGGCAGAGGTGGCATCAGGTCTGGAGTCGGCACTGGAGTCAGCTATCTGAGTCGGTTGGGCTGAGGTGCACGTGTTCCTTTGCATCTCCAGCATGTCAGCAGATTATTTGTGGTACCATTTTGGCGAGGCAGGCACCCAGACGTGTGGTTTTGTAAAGCATAGTCGGGCGTTTTTCTATCGCAGCCTTCACCTTGTTGTGCCCAGGAAACTCAACACCCACTTCTTCTCTTCTCAGACCTTGGCACGAGGTTACTTGCATCGATATTGTGTTTCCTCCATTGTGGCATGCGAACACCGTCGTGTAGCCATTTTGGCCATCTTCAAGGCCAGGCGCATGCCGGACTGTTCCAGCAGTACACGACCTCCATTAGCAAAATGTATTTTAGTCACTAGGAGCCTCCAGGAGTGTCTGAGAGGATTTGGAGTGTAAACTTAGACGTGTCAATTTAAGGAGAGTATCAGACTGTAGCAGGGCATTCCGGCCGGCCTTCGGAGTAACTGGAATCTCTGATGACTGGTACACAAGTGTGATGGGAGTAATTGTGATCAGTTTGAGAACACCTCAGAGCGCCAGAGAGAACATTGGGTGCATCTAGGAGCACCTGTGAGTGCCGGCGTCAAAACTGGGAGCACCGACGACATATCTGGAAGCGCCAACGACATGTCTGGCAGCGCCGACGACAAGCCTGGGAGCAGCAGGGAGCGGATGCGACAAGCCTGGAAGCACATCAAATCACTGTAGAGCAGTCTGAGAAAAACGACATCTTTGGAAACATTGAAGGAGCACCTGGAAATCATAACTACAACTTATTGTTCAACAATTTTTGAAACTCATGTATTCAGTTTGTATTCTCCTCTATGTATCTATATAGCTACTCATCTACACAGTACATCAGGACTGGCTGCAGGCGGAGCTTCAGAGCAAATTTGAGGTGCGTCTGACAATGACGATGGAGTGAAATCAGGGATACACTCCGTGGCTGGGATCGAGCGAGCTTGGGGATGCACTTGAAGGCAGTAATCGAGCGTATTTGGGGATACACTTGGAGGCTATGGTCGAATGACTTCAGAGATGCACTCCGAGATCATGATTGAGCGAGTGTCGGGATCCACTTGGAGACCATGATTGTGTGAACTTGAAGGCTGTACTCGAGCGAGTTTGGGGACACACTTGAAGGCCGTGATCGAGCAAGTTTGGGGATATACTTGGAGGCCATGATCGAGTGAGTTTGGAGATATGCACTTGGATGGCGATGATCATGCAAACTTTGGAGGCCATAATGGAGTGAGTTTGGAGATCCACTTGGAGGCCATAGTCGAGCGAGTTTGGAGATATGCACTTGGAAGACCATGATTGTGCAAACTTTGGAGGCTATAATCAAGCAAGTTTGGAGATGCACTTGGAGCCCGTAGTGAAGCGAGTTTGGAGATACAATTGGATGCCGTAATCGCATAAAGTTGGAGATGGACATGGAGGGTATGATCGTGCGAACTTGGAGGCCGTAATCGTGGCAGTTTGGACGGGTACCTAGACCGGGTCAATGGATAGTGCACCGGATGCTGAGATTCTTTTCATCAGTTAGTTAACTCGCAACCGTGGGATTCTGACAGGTGAATTTACTTTTGAGCTCTCATGGAGAACTGGCTGATAACGGTCGATTGTGTTGGGAGGTAGGCCGGAACTTGAAGCTACATTCAGTGATCAACTCGTAATCATGAGAATGAAGGGAAGACAAACAATCTTGGGTGAATGCTGTACTCGGTGTTTGCTGTACTCAGTGTATGCTTGTACTCGGTGTATGCTGTACTCGGTGTATGCTGTACTCAGTGTCAACTTCTCATCATGACATGGAAGAGATAGAGAGGGATGACTTAACTTGATGTTCTACTGCAATGATGGTGGACAAGAAGGACAGAGATGGGGGATGAAGATGAGAACGATGTGGAGAATACGAGCGGATATGAGAAATCAGGGGTAAGACTTGTCTGATTCGGTTGGGATGACCTCGTATCGGTGTTATTACACCCCAGATCGGGACTTGTACCTGCTGTTGCACAGATGGTCAATTGACTCGCACACAAAATTCTCTTATGTCCCAGTTTCGAATAATGACTTCCCCCATCACCTCTGATCTCTCTCTTTCTTGACCTCAATTCTACCATCACCTAACTACATGAAGTTAAGTCATTGCTCTCAATTACTCCATGCCATGATCAAGAGTTAATACCGTGTACAGCTTACACCAAGTACAGCATACACTGTGTAATGCATAAACCGCGCACTGCATCATCCCAAAATCGACTGCCTCCCGCTCCCAGCCAGTCTCTCATCTCTCGGCAGACCATGTTTGTACTCAATTCTCTACATTCCGACAATTACGAGTTAACGAATAAATAGAATCTCAGCTCACATCGCGCCTCCCTTCCGAAGTACCGCCTCCAGATTGACCGCCTTGAGATTGACCGCCTCCAGATTGACCGCCTCCAGATTGACCGCCTCCCAGTACTGCTCCAATCTCGCTTGATCACGGCTTCCAAGTGCATCTCCAAACTCGGTTGATCACACCCTCATAGTGTATCTCTAAATTCGCTCGATTACGGCCCCCAATTGCATCTCCAAATTCGCTCGATGACAGCCTCCAAGTGCATCTCCAAACTCGCTCAATCACGGCCTCCAAGTGGATCTCCAAATTTGCTCGATTACAGCCTTCAAGTGTATGTCTAACCTCGCTGCATTATGGCCTCCATGTTCGCACGATCATGGCCTCCAAGTGCATCTCCAAACTCGCACAATCACAGTCTCCATGTACATCCTTAAGGAGCGATGGTAGGTGTACAGAAATACATGGGTAACAGAGGTGGAATGAGTGATGGGGACGATTTTTTTCGGCAAACCCCGGAGTAGATAGACATCATCTCATTTCCGTAATATCTTAACATTCAATGAAAATACACACTCTATCTTTCCCACCTTTTGGTCTCACTCGCTCTATCCGCTATATCGTGAAAGTACGCAATTGCATGGGATCCTCAATGCCGGGTAGTATCATATCTTCTGAACCTGATTCCTATGCCACTTGAACCAGAACTACACTTTCTCATGAATTCCGTTTGGATGTCAGCTGAGGTGCGGTGGAGTGTTGAATGTGGGCTCTCTGCCTTTTAGCTCCATCGTTTCACCGCAATGGCTTCAAAATTATGCATCTCAAAAAGTTCTCTCAATGCGCGTGGCCTGGTGCTACTCCAATTATGCTGGAGTACCATCTGCGGCCAGATTGACTGTATGTATGTATAGAGAGAGACTAAAATATTGCATGCCATATTATGATGTAGCGAATCTTGTGACTGTAACAATGATGAATATGATAAGGCAAAATGCCTTGTGGTTATGTAAGAACCACTGCTGTGAGAATATGGGATCAAGTCTTCTGCCGACCTGCGCAGCAGTCTCGGCCACTCTCGGAGTATTCTACAGAGCTGCGCAGCAGTCTCAGCTTCTCTCGAAGTCTCCAGCAGATCTGCCCAGACGTCTCAGGAACTCCAAAATTTGACTATCCCAGATGGAGCATCCTGAATGCACCTCCATAACTGCAGGTGCTTTCAGGAGCACCTGAGAATGCTCTTGCAGAGTCTGAGAGCACTTTGCTTACCCCCAGGGGGGTCTGGGAGCGTCTGGAAGTAATTAGAAGCATGGGTGAGGTCGCCCGGAGTGTCTAGGAGGATTGTGTGTGGCTTCCGGATCGAATTACATTTTGCAGATGTCCTTGCCTTGCCATCGTAGCAGGCATATTGAATACCTACAAGAATTTAGTTGCTGCTTCAAACAATGAAATGCAGCTATTACCTCAACCATATATGTTTCGGTAGCCTCCTCTAATGTGATTACAGCCTGATTTATCCACTCTTGGGGAAGCTTATCACAAAATATGTTTCTGAACATCCCAGAGCTTACCACCTCATGATTGTCGGTTTTGCAGACAGTGCGGTCAATTGCCTTCGTTGACCATTGCTGTTTCCCGTTACGGGCAGCAATAAATTGGTCACGTAACTCTCAGCGTATACCCACTGCATAGTATATGGGTAATTGATGGCTGTTGACCACGGTATGGATAAACTCACATGCAACTGCATACTGCTTCCTATTTGTGCTGCTTCCATTCTTACAGATGATTGTTAAATGTCCATGCTGGCTCATATTATTGGTGGCAGCATTGGCAGCGTCGTGGTGGACTAACTGCTGTTTGCGTTCTTGTTGTGCGCCAATAAGTGCCATATTTGACGAAGGGCCTAACAATCTGCTGGATTTGGATCTGCTCGGACCTGGCTGAAGTGGTTGTGGATCCATAATTTGCTGTTGTGGAATAGGATAGAAAGATGATAACGAAAAGAAGTGGGAAGTCCTGAGGATTATATAGTTAGCTTCATGTCAGAATCAAATAATTAACTGCTAACATGTGTGTTATACTCAAGATGAATCCTTCTGCAAATAGCTGCAAGTTGCAGGGGTTTCCCACTGCCCCGAGATGTGCAATATGTTGGTCCGTTGTTGTTTGTTTGTTTACTGGGATAAATTGCGCCGTACAACAGCCGAGATCGCATGATTGTCAGCCATTAATAGGCCAGTACTCGACGGAATGGACGTCGGCTGATGTTTGTCTCAAAGAATTCCTGGGATAATTCATGAAACTGATGTTAACAATCAAGTCATGTTGTCCAGTTAGCCTAACTATTCCCAAATTATTGACAGCCGAAAGGGAGGTTTTGCTTTGTTCCAGATGAGTAAACTTACTAACCTTGACATAAAAGACGCAGCTTCCCTCCGTATTGTTCATATCTTGCAACATTCAACACCTCACCCAACAACAAAGACACTGTAAACTATAATGGTAAATGCTCCGAAAAAGAACTGTTCGCCACTTCCGGCAGCCAGATACAGTAAATCGACGAAGCGGTCTACCGCAAGATGTCATCAACCAACTGCAGGCAAGAGTGGCTTGGAGGCAGACAGAATCCGAGCCCATGGGGCATAGTGCAGCTTGAGATCCAAAAAGAATCTTACAGTGGAAAAATGATGAGAAACGGACTTCTTAAGCAATGAAGAGAAAGAGCAATGAATTAAGGGTTATGTTGAGAGAGAAACCACTGGGGCAAGAAAGCGAGGTGAAAACGCAGAGGCCGCACTTCTGCAAGAGCAGGAAGATATGAAGCATGGAGAAATCGCACCATTGACGAACAGAGAGCCCGAATCGACGGTTGACAAGACAATGATTGCTTTCGGTGAGAGTCTGAGTGATCTTGCAAGTTCCGACGATTGAGATGAAGGAGAAGATGTGGATGATGAAGAGACAGGGCAGGGCAAGCTGAGCGAAGATGACGAACCCAGCTGGGTGATGTGCACAATCACCAAAATGGTAGAGCAGTGCATGCAGATGTTTCAGCACAAGCAGATGAAGCTTGATGAATTGACACGACCCAGATGGGAAGATGAAGCTGAGTACTTCCGTGAAGGAGATAAGAAGTGCGGCACATCCGAATTGATCGTTCCAGCCGTCGTTCAACCGCAAACAGATGATGACGCTTCAGCACCTGCACCAAGAACATTTGGCGAGCATATGGAGTATCTTGAGATTGTCCCCAGAATATCCACAATGCTGCAAGGGACTTCTCAACCAAGAAGTAGTCAGATGAGGCTAGGTTCGATGAAGCCACAGTTGAATACAAGCATATATGGTCTTCCGCCCCCAGCACAGCACGATACGTCACCTTTGATGACAGGGAAGCCTGATGAATCAATAAGCTTTTACCCCTGCATAGAGCCTCCAGCTACTCACCATATAAATTTTGGATGCAGACGAACACATGGTGACAGCTACTGGGTCTGTGGAGGAATAGATAGGCAAACTGTTATTTTTGACGTCATATCTTTGTGGAAAGCACTTTGTTTACCAATTTTGCTACGTGTCAGCTTTTTCTTGATTTCTGGGACCAAATTGTGAGACAAGATACTTCATCTGTGTATGTGCAAGAGTCGAACGCACCATGTGAAAGTTCAAGAATTGAAATCGCCCAGAAAAACAGTCAAAATATTCGATTCCTATCTGCAGATGACTATTAAGCGACAGAGCAAAAGCTAAAACAGTGATGAAATGTATTAACAAAATTTATGTGAGTGATGTTATACGAGTCATAGACAGAGGGGTAAGTGCTCAAGATGAATCTGTCTCAACGACGACCGTCATGCCATATTCAACCAGATATCCCACTGCATAACTCTCCACACAGACCTTGTGCACATGGTTGAGATATTTGAAATTGCTTATGATACGTCTTGGAAATTGAGGAGAAGGAGCTGGATAAGAAAACGTGAGGAAGTTGAGCTATATTTACCATAAACTAGTGTAATGAGCTACATGCCGCAAATTGCCACCCAAAAGCACAGGAATGTGATAGGTCCACGTTATCTCTCACTCAGATAGTGTGGATAGCAGTTGATCAGTAATTCAGAGGTAATGAAACTCCTGGATGGAAACAATAATACATACAAATGCACTATTGGATGTCAATAATGTGTATATTATTGGTTTCATACAATTATTGAGTGTACAAAGGCTGTTTTGATGTGATTAGTGTGAGCGTCAACAGAGTGTCAACAATTTTTAGTCTTACACATTCAGCAATCAAAGGGCTGCAGTGCCACATAATTCCAAAGTGAATGTATTGGTAGGCATTATATGGAAAAAAGCATATAACATGCTCATTGCCATATCCTAGAATTGACTGTCAATGAAACCTCAACAGAGCGTCAACAATGTTTGCCATTGGATCATGGAAAATCCAGAGGTCTGCGCTGTGACATTGACTCATAATCGAACTGTCGGCCACATTCTTGGGCAAACATGGTTACGGTAATATCGCTACGATGTCCTAAAAATGAGCATCAACAGCGTGTCAACTACTTTTCACCTTCCATCATAGAAAATATGACGGCAGTGTAGCAATGATAATCCATAATTGAACTCTTGGCTGCCTTTCAAGGAGAAAGGAGTTGCGACAACATCGCTACTATGTCCTAAACATGAGCCTCACTGGAGGGTCAACAATTTTTGGCCTTGCATCTTGGAAACTGCAATGGCTGTACGGCTACATTCAGCAATAATCAAACTATCAGCTGCCTTTGTAGGCGAAATGAGTTGTGACAACAGCGCTACTATGTCCTCAAAATGAGCATTAACGGAGCGTCAACAACTTTTGGCCTTGCACAGTGGAAAATGCAAGGGCTGTGCAACGAGATTAGGCCATAATTGAACTATTGGCCTCCTTTCTAGGCGAAACAAGTTGCGACAACATCGCTACTATGTCCTAAAAATAGGCATCAATGGAGTGTTAACGACATTTGGGCTTGTATCTGAAAAATGCAAGAGCTGTGCAGCGACATTTAGCTCTAATCGAACAATCGGCCGCCTTTCTAGGCTAAACTGTCTTCCACCACATCGTCACTATGTTTCAAAAATGAGTGTCAATGGAGCATCAACGATTTTAGGTCTTGCATCTTGGAAAGTCAATGGGCTGTGCAAGATTATTAATTCATAATCGAACAATTGGCCAACTTACTAGGCAAAAATGCTTGCAACAAGATCGTAACCATGTCCCAGAATGAGCATCAACAGAGTGTCAACGGAGCGTGAATGAATATTGATCTTGCATCATGGATCATCTAATGGCAATGGAACGCAGATAACCAACAATAAACCTATAGGCAGCCATTATTGGCTAAAACAATATCATATCTGCCTCTGATAATTAAGCGCCCACGGAGCGTCAACAATTGTGGTGGAGGCTCAGAATGCTACATAGGAATAAACTGCATTGTGCTGTTTCTAAATCGAGTTTTACACGGTCAGTCTTTACAACCTGTCCTTGTTTACAACTTCACAAAGATGCATACAATGTCTTACAGATCTGATTTTTTCCTTGTAGCTGTGCTGTCAATATTTGAGAACCCGCAGTCTGCAATACTGTATTGTTAATTTCGGTAGTCTTTCGAGTTGAATTACCCAACTTGGTAATTCTTACCACCATGTCAGATTCAAAATCTTTGAGCCCCACTTTGCTCGAGGATATGATCTCTTCCAAAAACAAACTTGTCTTTATTCGTGATTTGAGCAACCATCCTTTACAAATCATATTCGATGTTTGGTGGGCTTCATTGAATATAGAGTCGAAGTGGCTTATTGCATGGAATAATTCTCGACATGCAGCTGCGTGGCAACGATATTCACACTGTGGAAATGAGAAGACCGGTAGCCCTGGCATCATATGTATTATTTGTCATCAAGTTCTTCGCCATTCATCACAACATGGGACCAGCTCAATGGGGAAACACTTGCTGGGAAAGCTCCCATCACAAAGTTGAACAGATTAACAGAGTCGGAGGTTACTGGATTGACCAGTTCGACGGTCGATGAAACAGCTTTGGCCATCCTGAATAGGTAAGGAAGTCGAGGAGTCACAATAGCATATTCACAGAGTCAAATGATGTTTGACCTCCAGTTTTGCCCATACTGACTGAAATGACAGACTAAACGTTCCAAACTGGCAGCATCGGACGTTGAAATTTCCGAATTTCATGAAGACACATGGAATGCCTAACTCATGTTAAGATTTGTTTCAGCTCATATTCCATGGCATGCTATATTGAATCTGGATCTACGACTGTCATAGAAAGCATTACGTGATGACCTAGTGCTGCCATCTGCAACGACGCTTATCAACATTTGCCGGAGGAATTATGCACTGACCATGGATGCCATTAAGAAACAGTGGCTGTTACGAATAGAAGTAAGTTTAGCTTTGGACAGACAGACATCAACGAACAATCTAGCCATAACGTCGGTCAATGTTTACACTATGGATCAAAATTGGAGATTGGGCGAAGTTCAACTTGCTTTCTATGAGGTTGATCACCAATTCTTTTCCGCTTTCGAAAGCTAGTTAGGAATGACAGGTCAATGGCCAACATACTGCAGCAACGCTAGTCCGACCTTTGAAGGATGGGCTTGATCGTTTTGAGCTTAGCAACGGCCGGTTGCTTGGTATTACGACTGATAATGCTTCCTCAAATTACTCAATAACACGTGAGTTGCAATCAACACTTGAGGCCTCTGGAATCGAGTGGCCTACATCAGGAACCATATACCTGGCATGGCGCACATCATACAGCTGGCTTTAGGTGCATTCATGTGCAGTCTCAGGGTAAAAGGCCGCACCAAATCTTGGGAAGCCCATAAGCGCAATCAGTAATTTGGAGAGAATGAAAGCATAGATAATGGGATGAGTCAAAGATTTCGAAAAGAGGGCAATGCTAGAATCAATAAGGTGTCGCCCATGAGACCAGGTTTGGCGAAGATAATTGAAAAAGTACATACTTCAAGATATTTTGAAAGTTCCGAAACTGACCTTCATATAGCACCGAATGCTTGCAGTATTGATTATGCTGACACCTGGTTGCCGAAACGAGTTCATTGACTGTCAAAAAGCCAAAGTCCACATTACAGTTCTTTGGATGATGGATGTGAAGACACATTTGAACTCAATACTGGAGTTGCTCGGTCACACCTACTGTTTACGGAAATTCACACACCAGTTGCTCCAAGATCCAGAACACAGTGATTACCAGCCACTTTTCGCAACTCAAGATGAATGGACCATTGCAAAGTATGTCAAGGAACTATTGAGGACATTTCGATATTGGACCCTGTGGCTATGGAAGAGGCATACAGTCCCATTGCACCACGTCATCGCGGTATAAAATGACATGTTCGATCACATGGATGGCGTGATGCGAGCTTTGGTTGACAAGAAGACACCATGGAAGGAAGACTTGTTCTTCGCTGTGAAGTTGACCAAACAGAAGTTGTCCAACTACTATGCTGAAGTAACTCCATCAATGGGCATGCTTCTCAGTTCTGCAAATATACTCGATCCTTTCCGGAAGTTGTGATCATTTAGACAGTGGGACAAGGAAATGGATATCATTTCTGAGGATGAGACATCCGATACTACCCAATACCTGGAGGCCTTTCTGAAGTACCTGGAGAATAAATACTGGGCTAAACATTAAGGTGTGCCAGTCAATAAACTCAAAAGCTTACCGAACAGCAAAGACGTCTCCTCTGTAACGGCTTCTGGATCCTGTCCATCATCCTTTCAAACATGTGATTTCTCAAGGTATGATGATGAATACTTAACGCCTAATAATGTGGCCGAGACAACAGATGGACGAAGCGATCCCGCAGCATGTTTATTGACCACAGCCAGGCTCTATTTGACTTCCCTCCCTGAAGTACCAAAGAACTGGGGGCAAATTAGCCCAAAATTCATTCATTACCGCTCCGACCAAATGGCAATTAGCAGTGAACTTTGGATGCTGGACATAACTGACTGGTGGCGCCAACAGGAGGAAATGCACTCAAAGTATGCCGATCTCTCCAATGTGGTATGTGACATTTTCTCTATCATACCACATGATGTCGGAGTGGAGGCCAGTTTTTCCCTTGGGCGAAACTTTATTGGCTCGAGGCAGTTGAAAACGAAAGGCAAGAACCTTTACGAAAAAGTCGTGGCCAGGCAGTTTGCTCGAGCCAATATCGGGATTTTGGCTGGCAATAACCCAGTATCGGATATGAACAACACTGAAAACTACTGGGAGATCAACAAAGGGGCGGAGGAAATGAAATTGCACCAAATGGCCACGGTCCATAACTTTTTGGCAATGTGGCAGGGTAGCCAGAACCTCTGTGCTACATAGAAGGAGTCTTGTGCTGAAAACAAACAGATGACAGCCGTTAGATACATTTTGGACACGGAAGAGATCGTCAAAGCCTCCTGGTCACTCTTTCAACATGATGGTGCAGCTGCATTGATATCCTCACAATGATCACATTTACAACCAGCTTTGTCTGCCAAGATCTCCCTGGAATACGAACTCAAATCTTAAATGTCCGCTGAATCCCGAGAATCAACTGTCATCCAATCGAAAGTGACGATGATAGTGCACCTGAAATGATTTCTGACACTGATGAATGGCTAAACTAGAATGGCGACTTGGATAATGCAAATGACAGTGAAGACGATTGCGCAGCGGATGATGAATCCGATATCAAGCACAACAATGGCATGAAGAATCCAGAATTCCCAAAGCAGGAGGATGTGAGTGCCGCGCCAGATGTTCCCGAATTGGTTCGGCCAACTCAGAAGTCAAAGAGGCGGGCTGCAAAGGTGTTGGTGATGGTCAATGCAGTAGAAATGAGGAGAAATAATGGAGTGAAGAAAAAGTAGGACAGAATGTCTCAATGGTTCACCAGTTTCATTATGTAGCTTGACCGAGAGTTTCAGTTAGAGGTAAATTATGGGTGAATGGTAAGAAGTAGCTTGTGAATATCGGTTCATAATTAGATGTATAGCAGGCGCAATGAATCTTTTGGTGTAATACATCATTTTAGTCGTGTGAGATTGACCAGTGGAAGATTATTACGCCGCTCGGCTTTTCCACAAGGCCGAGTCTCAATTGGGCAGCAAGACAACCGATAAAGTCAAATCAGGATGAAATCAATTATCGACGGCAGCAGGTATTGAATGGACAATAGATTAAAATGTGTGTCAACAGTTTGTGATCTTGTAAGTATGGTAATTCACCAGTGACTTGGTCATTGTTATGCATAATGGACGTATTGGCAGCTTTTATTGGCAAAACAGATTTCAACACGGTCACCACCCAATTCTTAGCATGAGCGGCAACGGAGCATCAATAATTTTTAGCTTCGCATCTTGGGTAAGTTATGGTCCGATGGGTTGCAGTCATGCATTTATGAAATATTGGCTGCCTTCACTGGCAAAAACAACTCCAACATGCTCTCTACGACATCCTGAAGATGAGGGTCAATGGAGCGTCAACAGTTTTAGGGCTTGCATATTTCACAATCAAGGTATCGCACGGATCTTCACGCACATAACTGTAATATAGACTGCCTTGACAGGCAAACAGACTATATATTGAAGGTGAAACACAGAAACCAAATTAATCATTATTGCAAGCTACACAACAAGCAAAAGCATATTATTGGTTGCTGAAAACGCGATTTTGATAAGATACTATTAACACACTGCATGACAACCTCCAAGTACCTGTCCAATCTCGCTCGATTGCGGCCTTTTAGTGTATCTCCTGACTGACTTGATCACGGCGTCCAAGTTCGCACTATTACGGCCTCCTGCTCTATCTCCAAACATTCTACATCATGATCTTGAAGTGCATCTCTTACTTCACTTGATCTCAGCCTCTATGGGTATCTCCAATTTTGCTACATTACCGCCTCCAGGTGCATCTCCAAACTCACTCGATTACGGCCTGGAAGTTCGCACGATCATGGAATCCAAGTGAATTGCCAATCTGGTTTGAGCATGTCCTGGGAGTGTATTTCTGAGTTTCCTCAATCGTCATTTTCAGGCACACCTAGAATTGCTCTCAAGCACCACCTGCAGTCAGTCCAGTTATACTGTGGGTAGATGGGTTGCTATATAGATAGATAGATGAGAAAACAAACTGAATACATGAGCTTTAAAAATCGTTAAACAATAAGTAGTAGCTATAATTTCCAGGTGTACCAGCTGCGTGTCCAAAAAAGATGTTGTTTTTCCCAGACTGCTTTGCAGTGATTCGATGTGTTTTCAGGCTTGTCACTGGAGCTCCCAGGTGCTCCCATGCTTGCCCTCTACGCTCCCAGACATGTCATTGGTGTTCCCAAACTTGACGTTGACGCTCCCAGACTTGTCTTCAGCGCTTACAGTCTTGTTGTCACCGCTACCAGGCTTGTTGCCGGCCCTCCCAGGTGCTCCCAGGTGCACCCAAAGTTCACTCCGGCGCTCGGCGGTGTTCTGAACCTTATCACTATCACTCCCATGGTACACCTGTACCACTCATCAGACATCCCAGTTACTCTGAAGGCCAGCAGGAATGCCTGCCTAGTGTCTGCTACTCCCCTGATATTGACGCATGTAAGTTTCCACTCCACATTCTCTCAGACACTCCTGGAGGCTTCTAATGACTATAATACATCTTGCTGGTGTACTTCTCATCAGAAATACTAGCCCAGTGAGTCTTTGTGAATATGATTGCCTCCATGAACGGTTTCAATACTTCAACAGTCGCCTTTTGGTGTTGAGGAAAGTTGTGATCTCCACAGGTCTTTGGCTGAGGAATCTTCTGGTCTCCACCTGCCTTGGGAAGTGGCAGCACTTGGGGAGGTACAACATCAGACTGATGAAATATGTTGATGGTGAACTTTTAGCACCTGAACAATGGTGGTGCTATGGCCCCGGTCACATGTCTCAGATTTGGAAGTGAAGTGCATGCAATGACAGTATTCGCATGGTGCCGTTTCTTTGGCAGTGGAACCCTTGTAGTTCATATTGTCAGATCACAGAGCGCCTGGTCTAGATGGGCGACCTCCTGCTGTTTGTACAAATTGTCTTCTTTAATAACGCATGACAAGGTGGACTCCCCAGGGTGTTCACGTTCATTCTCGCTAATCTCCTGATCGGTATCATCATTATCCTGCCTCATAAGAATTATACTGAGGACATTGGCAATCTCCAATACTATACTCGAAGGCTGGGTTGGAAGTTCAATCATTTGATCAGCAATGAAGATTGGCAGTCTTCTTCAATCCACGTGCAAGTGCTCTCTCAAGGTGTGCTTCTTTATTTTTCTGTGAATAGAGATTCCTCACCTGGCTCACTGTAGGTTCCGTGTTGATAATGATGAAGTCAGGTTGGAGAATGTAGACAGAAGTATGTAAGGGTAATTACAGTATGAAGTTTAGTACAATCACAGGAAAATAGAGCAACATGGGAATACTCGGTCGAGGAGAATGCAATATGAGGTGTTTATGGACAAAGTGATGCTCAGCCCGGGAGGATGCAATTTTGAGGCATGTCTGGAACATGCCAAGAAGACATGTCGGCAGTTCATATGTATATTGACGAGGCTAGTTCATTCTTGTGATGTAGGAAGCATCGGGTGCACGGAATTAGATGGATTCTTCATTCCTCCAATTCCTGAATATTAGCATTTGTATCAAAGTACGCTATTGATGCAAGAGTTGGAGGTTGGTATAAGCCAACATATGTAGAAATAAACCAGACACACCTGAAGAGCTTGGCCCACCTAAAGAACTTCAGACATTATCAAGGTTGTATCACTATCTAACTCTCAGGGCCGGACATATGGAATACTGAGAAATGGGTTGATTGTGATCGCCCCTGAATATTGCTCCGCCAAATGTAGTTCATTGTGCCTTCTGACCCAGCATATGACTGGTGAGGGCGTAGCTCAGAATTGTCGGTGTGTTGAAGAATCTTGCAGAACATGGATGGAGGATAGAGCTGGGATCTTGCTTAGTGCCAACACTTCAAGTTACATGGGTTGAAACTGAGTGTGTTGCTGACAGTGGATAAATATGAATCTCTGAATGCAGTATACCAGTTAGATGGACACCCAATTTTCATGATATTCTATTGTTGTAAGATTCCTTGGCGAAGTTAGTAGTCGATTATGCAATCTCGTGTACAGAACTTCACTTTCAGTGGTCAGAGTCTGCTGAATTCACAATATGTATGCAGTCTGTGTATGAGAAGTTGGAGAATTTGGGTTTACAAAGGAGTGATTCAACATAGAGAAAAAACAGTGAAGGTACAATGAAGATTCTGGTGTAATCTAATCGATTCCAGTTCTTGTCAATTCCAAGATCGCTAGCCAATGGGTCATAAAGTGTCACTCACATTAAGATGTTGTGTGTATAATATCTTGAAAACACTGCATCATTTAATCAGAAACTCATTATAACTCTCCATGCTACAATGTTGACTGAACATACATATTGGGGTTCAAAGCAGTGCATAAAAATAATATGAATATATCTTGAGGCCTCAACCTACAGTGGACAGACAACTAACCGCATTGAATTCCGGCTCGTTGAGGTGCAGTGAGCATTGAATAGGCATGAAGAATTCAATCCAATGCAATGGCTGGGGTTGGAGGCTCGCATTACTTTGATGGTTACTTGCACTCCCACAAACTGCTTTGTCCTAACTCTAGCTTTCAGCATGGTTTATTCTTTATGCACTTCTTGGATTGGACAGTGGAGGAAATCAGATATCGTCTTTTTCTATTTGGTCACGAACTTCAGGTGGGAGCTTACCGGTTACTGATTGATCTGCTGAGCAGAGACTGCCATTCAGATTCCAGCTCTTCGAGCTCTCTTGATTGAGATCTGTTCACACAATCCATTCTAATATACTGTTCTTTGGCGGCTCAAATATACAAGTTAGTGACAATGTCCATAACTCTTAATCAGAAGCATTGTGAATTTCAGTCTGTTCGAGGAAGTGTGGCATACTGGTGAGCAGAAGTTCCTGGTCATCAGCAGAGTTGCTGAGAAGAAGCTTTCTTTTGAGGTTTGATCTCTGAAGCTGCAGCTCCATATGAAGGCCAAACAACAGAAGCTAATTTAGGATCATGGAAATATATAGATCCGAACATCCCTGTTAGTCAAAATCCAGTTAAGCGTGGTTAGGTATCAACCAGGGCTGTGTATCTATGGTTAGTGTGTGGTTGACGCATTCCTCCAATGGATGGGTTGACACGGAGCGTGATAGTTATGGCATTTTAGCAGCGGCTGGCGCATACCAATCATGCATAGCTTCAGATATTAGTTGGGGCCGCGTGGAATGAGCCGTGCCTGCACATAAAAGCTTAGTGTCTGAAAGATGAACACTCTCTGTGTGCTGGCAGCCACAGATTCAACACATTCAGAACGGAAGGAATATACTTGGAATACAGCAAAATAAACCATTGAAGGGTAATGCGAAGTGGGTATGCATGGTTAGGTGGCGTGCTTAGAGAGGGATCATATATTAATAATAAGTGGCAGCATGTCAGAATTGGCCATTGTATAGAATTTGCATGCGGTGGCAAATCTGAGACCATCAACCTTGACAGGAGAGTGGATCTGAGGTGTACCTGATTTTTATTCCTCAGCAATAAAATACTCCGCAGTATTCTTCATGTTAGCCTGGAATATGCAAGCCACGTCTTAGAATACGATACATCAACACACTATTGCTTAGACAGTTTTTAAATTCCTTAATGATTAGTGATATACTGTACTGGATCTGTCTCAGGAAAGTCAAGAAGTTGATAGTGATTCTCTTTTGCCATTGACTGTAAATTATTCAGCATTGTTGATTCAGTGAATATCTCGAATTCAGACATGATTCTAGTTTCTGGTGTGGCTTCAATAGGTATGTAACATATAATATGCATGACACATGGCGGTTCACGTACAGTTGAAAAGTCCAATCGCGATCGCAGATGTAGGTACCGAAATTCCACATGGACATTATATGATTAGCTGTGACTGCAGCTTCGATAGACTATCAGAACGTGCAATATATGGCACTGTCGACTTTGACTCAGTTGACCATTCACCCGGCGCATCAACTTTTCATGACATATTGTATTATCCAAATGAGGCAAAAGTTCATTATACCAGAGATCTGTTGATCTTGACTTCATCTCATATTCATTACAATAAACATGTAACACGAAATGCAATCGAGCTCTAACCAATTCTCCTGGACTCCTTCCCTGCACATTATTTTCCATACCATTTGACTATTTTGCATCAGTTGGTGAGATTGTATTAGTTGAATGTTTAAAGAGGCGTACCTTGATTACACTGCCCAAATGATTTTCATTCATCCTCACCATCCGACGGCATGAGGTTACCATGCACCATAACCTGCTTCATATAGTCCTCCTGTCACGCCAGAACGCCGTATATCATCAAAGTTATGATGTTCCGTCGGTTCACCAGACCATGCAGGACTCTCATTTGTACCACTCCTGAGAGCTGGTGCTGACATCTGACTCTGTTATCATAACCACTAGATCCAGTGTTCAATAGCCATGTGTGTGGGAATCTGTTTTGCCTGAGTCAGACAACCTTTGCAAAGGCCTTGCGCTGCTCATTCAATACCCAGAACTTCTGAGTTATTACTGCATTGGTTGCTACTGTGAGATTTAGGCCCATCCCACCCACTTTGGGTGTAGTTATGAACCCAGAGGGATTTGGTGAATCTTTCAATTTCAGCAGCAAATCTGGGCGCTCATCATTGCCCATTTCCGTATAGGTGTAGAAAATATCCAAATGATCCCTACACAACTTCGTGAGCCGCCACTTGAAGTGACAAACTTGGCCTGACAGAGGACAATATAGCACCACCTGTTGAGGAGGAGGTGCAAGGGGCAAGGCACTTTTATGACTTTCAGGTCCATGTAGGAGTGCCTCATTTGATGGTTTGTCTTTGTCAGGTTCCGGATACTTCCCAGTTGTATTGACAAGCATTCGCAGAAATATGTCTCGCAGTCATTGGAATAATGGAGAATCTGCCGAACTATCGACGGGCCATTAATCATACCATGGCCCTGAAATGTTATTCCAAACGTCAGTGTCTCCCACTACCAATGAGAAACATGCCAGCCACCATCTATGTACCCTCCATACTCCTGAAGCAACTTGTGCATCTGCAAAAACAAAATCTCCTTGATTAAATTTATGTAGTTTATTGTACCGACAAATTCAAAAAATTGAAATCGAGGTCTCCTAGAAATATGGCATTGCTTTGCTGTTCCAGAGAGTTCTTTGAGTCGTCACAATGCGGTATCCAAGCATCACGACCAGTGTACCCACTATTGCGAATGTTACAACGAGCACTTGACAATTGGTTCACACATTCATTCACAATATCACACATTATCTCTCGGGATACTCCTATGTCATCCAATTCGATTAGTTCTCGCCATGACGATAGTACTCACTCCATACGTTCAATGAAGCATGTAGTTCTTGTTTTTAGAGAACCTAATGACTTAATTTGACCAACAATAGTTACCATGCAGAAGTGGTTCACAATATTTAATTTATTTATCCCAGATCACCTGTACCTTGCAGTTCAACTGTTGAAAGAGGGTTATGCATCATCGCAATTATGATTTCATGCATTTGAGATCAGACTTCACTAAACTATAAGTTCTATTACATTTAGTACTATTATGATATATTGACAAAACCTGGACTAAAATAGCACACAAAGGATATCCTAAATCCCATCACTGACACGATTTCTAACCTCCAAGCGACATCGCACTCTCGACAATTATGCTTCCATTGACTGATCCCATATTCTCAAAGTTCATCATGCTGGTGATGTCATTGCTGTGGCGGTTGCTGTTACTACAGGGGACGGGCTGGCTGCTGCTTGCGATGGCATACCCAGCCATAGGTAGAACAGCTGAGAATCACATACTAGATTCAGTAGCAGCAACACAGCTGCTGAGACAATTACAAGAGTTGTCTGGCTGCTCTATTAGCACCTCCAGGATGTAGTTAGGGTAGTACTGCACAGAGCTGCCCTGATCGTTGTGAGGTTGTGCCATCGCTGGGTCAGTACCACTTGTGTAGATCATTCAGCAGATTATGCAGCGGATATTGTCTTGCTTTTTGGCTTCAAACTGTGGCAAGGAAGAACAAAATTCCACGTCGAGACGATGAAATTCATCTGTGTATGCATCATTCACTGCGTGATTAATGTTTCTGGTATCGCACGTAGGTCATACTCCACATCCACAACCAAACTCTGGAAGGAACCTTAACTCGTCTGTATCCCAGGCCAACAGACAATGGTGGATGGCCATTGCGGTGATGGCAATGAATGTCAGGTTCATTTTATCAATCAATGATCTATCTTTCATTCCCATTTGCCATATGTCATAGAAGTATGTCTGGTGAATATTATCTACAATTTGAGTCGCTGCAAATCAAAACTTGAACTGCTAAATTGATTGTAAACACAATGATTGAACAAGAAGGAAAAGTTGAACTAACCTCACGAACGTTTGTGGGGCATGTGGATCTGTCCTTGGTGAATTCCCAGGCTATCATTTTCCGGATCTCTATACTCGAATGTGTTTGAAATCAGTCAATAGCATCCATTCAGGTCTTGCAGTGGTATATCATTGCTGCATGGGAGCATGTTATCTGTGCGAGAACCTGATGCCCAATTTCAGCGATGAAAACAATCGTTGAAATAATTCATTTACTACTGAAATGTAGGCACATGGAGGGTCTGAGTTTGCCTGGACTGGATGAATCCTCGCAATTTCCTCATACCATGAAATATAAATCTGTGCGGTCTTCACCCCATTCGTGGCCAAGGGATTCACTCACATCTCATGATTGATTACTATAGGTCTCACACATACCATGAGTATTGCTGGAACACCTGGAAGGGTGGTCTGGGTGTTGTATTCTGCGCCGACGATGAGGCATGTCACATCGTCAACACAGGGCTCATATTGCTACTGATTTCCATCTTTTCATGCAACCAATTGCTCACCGGATTCACTTGAATCCTTCCTTGAGTAAACATATACATTACCGGTCAGAATTAATGATTTAAATACTTCATCGGATAGCTTCTTGGATGCTAGTGGCGCAGGCTGGCGTTGATCCCCTTCATCCTCCAGGACAATATAGACCTCCCGATGCTCAGTATGTAGGTGTTGGGCCGACGCAGTAGTTAATTGAGTCGCCGCGACTAGTTTTCCAAGTATTGATGTAAAGGAATCAGTTAATAGCCGCTTGCCCATTGCTTCGCTGCATGGTCGCTGCAGAGTCTCGTTGTCAGATTCCAACTTGTCAACTTGACGTTCATCATCGTTGTCAGGTATCGTGCTGTGATCGTCATCAAGATCCTCGTCGTGGATCAATTGTCTGCTTCTCCTGCCGCTGGAAGGAAGAGGAGGAGGACAAGTGCGGCGCCTTCTTGTCATAATTGAAGAATGCGGCGAGTAGTAAGTACGAAAAATTGAATGAGTGACTAAACGAAATGTGAATCAATGTAGAGTAAATGAATTGAAGCGTTGACTAAAGGAGAGGAAGCTTTGATATGGTAAAAAGTAGCGTAGTGATGTGTCTATTTGTCCTGTCGACGATTCTATGATCTTGGCTTGTCCCACCACCCACACTTCCAACTCGTTTGATAGACAGTAACTCGGAACTAAGGATGGCAGGTGTGAATCATGCCGCGGGGTTTTTGATTGGCTTTGTTTCTCACAAATCGTGATCACAACGAGCTAAAAAGCATTCCCCTGTCACTAATCATTTGGGCTAACTTCTGCTAGGTAATGATACCAAATTATGCTTTACATGGTAGCCATACACAGAGTCCAATCACTGCCACTATGGCTTTCCCAAAAATAAATTTGTCAACGGTTAATCCCAACATCGTGAACACTCAACACAGCTGTTCATGGATGAATATGAATGATGTAGTAATATAATATAGAAAACACCAAAAAGAGCCCCAAAACCTCACCAAAAAACTCCAAATTATCACCTATCCGTCCACCCTCCAAACTGCCAGCAAAATACCCACCCACAACCCAAATCCTTGAACAACCGTCAAGGCAGTGCAGTCCATCCTTACAACAACTAATTTGCAGCTGCGCAGCTGCTTGTTCCCTTTCTATTGGGCAAAGAGTCTGCAGTGGGAGGATTCACAATGTGATCGTGCTGCTGTAGCAAAGCCACATCCTCAGTAGCATCAACACTTTCCTCATAATCGGTAATGAGACAAAGAGCACTCTTTCAGATTACGTGACACAATTGCTTTGGCCGGATATTCAACTTTTGAACCTTCCATTCAAAATTTTCGAAGCCAGTTCTCTTTGTCCGGAACCTTCTTCGATTCCAGTGCCGTGTCTCATCATCCTGATCCAATTCCTCCCCGATAATGTTGATCATTTTCTCGGCAGGGGGTGGGAGGATGTTATGCCAAGGAAGGTAGCTGCGACCTCAATGCATGAGCATCTGGGCTCCAGCTGTGCCGTCGGCTTCTTAGCCACGATGAACCACACAAAAAAGCGTTGTATTCTTTAATTTCGTTGCCGCCTTTACGCATCCAGCAGCAGTATTGCTATAGACAATTGGGTTGACATTACGGGTGTACGGACCACCGTCTCCATTCCTTTCCTCCTGAAAGCCCCAAAGGTCTCAGGTTTTCCAGCTGTGCTCTGGCTGATTGGCGAATGCAGCATTCACGATTGACAAGGTGGTCGTATTGATGATTGATGTAACTATCGTAAGTATGGATTCATCATCCCCAGGCCAGTGCCATCAGAGTAGCTGAGTATTGTTTTCATGCACACTCTTCCCAGCAATGTCGGGATCCATATAGGTGATGGTAAAGCTAAATGGCTCAACAATGTAATCGGTTGAGACGTCGTACCGTACCTTTATTGGCGAAGACCTGTAAGCTGAGGTTTCTTCCACATCGTCTTCCGGATCTACACATCATCAGGAAGGGCAAATAAAGCATCGGGGTGATGAAATGCATCCCAAAGTGCACAAGTTTGCTCGTCTTGGTAGGGGTTTCTTCGAGCGAATTCTTCCTTTGTGGAAGGTCCCCCTCCGTGAACTTGTCCAGTGCTCCCTTGGCATTCTGAGAATCGAAGTTAGTCTTGTCTGACATGTACCGTTTCCAAAGCGGCCTTTTGGACTCCAGATCACTGATTTGAGTAATGCAATGATTGATTAGACAATCCCATTGCTCAACACCGGCACCTTGCTTGTTGATGATGCGAATGGACTGGGCAATCTCCCTGACGATCTCCCTCACTTTAATATCTATCGGTTGTATTGGCAAGCCATCATTATCCTGCCAAATCCCCATGGCATCTGCTGCCCATTTGGTGACTCCAACACTGGCGTACCCAGCCCAGACATGGACGTGTAGAGTCGCTATCTGGATTGTATTCACATCTGTGATGACTGATTTCTGCAACTAGAAGGCATCACATCCAGTTTTTCGTTCCCAACAGTGGTCAATGATTGAATTGTGAATATCGAACACTTGTCACTCTATACAAGAGTCGGGGGTGTTGAATATATTGTCAAGGGTGATGCGATGTGGTAGCACAGGTGAAGATGGTGTGTCGAAGGTTCTGGAGACTGTAATTAATGTGGGCAGGCAAGGCGAATATATTTATGGGCTTGGAGGGTTTTCTTGATACTGCAACATTATCTTGGCTGCAATTCAGCAAGGACGCAATTTACTTTGCATTATCTAAGCGCCTTGATTTGTCGACTGAATGCTTAAGTTCATCATAAAGACAACAAAAGGCATGCTCTGCAGTCATATCTCACACATTTGTCCTTGCTTTAGTTCTTGTGCCCTGCGAGGTTGTCGCTGGGTCAGTATCTAAAGAGAATGTACAGATCATGCAAGGTATGAACTCAATATAAAGTGACAACCATAAATCAGGCAATGGGTATAGGAGAGTCTAGTGAGGGTGCAAAACAATCGCCGGGACAAGCTGAATGCAGATGCAATATGTTTTTCGAGATTGAAGTGATGTTGAAATTGAGAGAACAATTAAACACTTTGCAAACGTTTGAAACAAGAATGAGAATTACAACGAGAATTATAGGACCCGTTGTTGGAAAATGTAAATCGAGGTGTGGCTTTTTCTGAAGACCAGCCAGCTCGTGATTGAATGAGTAAGTGAAAAAACATCGAGACGCTTTTTAATGGTGTCACAACGTTTCATTTTTCTAACGAAACATGGATCTTCTTCAACAGTGTCTTTACTGCTCGAAGACGTAGTCGTACATCAGTGCTGATATCACTCACCTCCATCGCAACCACAAAGCAAGTGTAGAATATGAATCAGCCGAACAACTGCCTGAGAATGGATTTGGGGTCGAGCACAATAGTATTCTACATCCATTTGTTCGAAAACAGCATCGCGACAATTGCTGTCATCATTCTGACGATGATTACAGTGATGCAGAAGCCGACAGCAAGAATGCGTGTATTGATCCTGAGCAACCTCCAGTTCTGACACGTATGTATGGTACTCCACACTTGGACAACCGCCTAGCTGGGAAGCCTATTAGTACGGAGTATTTCGATATCTTCCATGATGAAATCGATCTAGAGTCACCATGCTCTAGTGAGGAGGAGTATCGATTAGCGCACTGGTGCGTCAACCACAACTTGAGCAGAGCTGATATGAATGAGGTTTTCAGGAACCCTACGATGGCAACTGTCAGCAACTTCACTTCGTCCCAAACTTTATTCAAAAGGTTCCACGAAATGTCTTACGCGATGGGCATCGACTCTTGGAAATCGAGCAAAGTCTGTTTCAATAGTTTCGCTTATCCAAACAACCATCGCAACGATGATTACACACATTTCTGTTACCACAATCCTGTTCAATGCTTTGAGTTCCTCATGCAACAGGCTGCGTTTACGGATCATATATCGTATGCTCCAGCATAGGAATTGAATGATGCTGAGGAACTGATCTACTCAGAGGTAGAATCAAGCAACTGGTGATGGAATAAACACGCATGTGGTTTAAATTTTGTCATAACTACGATGATTTTGACCACGTTAATAGCTATGGCAGCCGCTTCGATGTACGTTTGTTCTGCCATTCAGCAGTGCAGACCAGACACATCGTACAAACTATTCGGGCAACAAGAAGGAATGGCCAGGATACCTGATACTTGGAAACATCGACTCTACAATTGCATCAAAGCCTTCGAATCTTGCAAACACCCTTGTTCCCGTTCTTCCTGTTTCTCTCCAATATCACTTTAAAGAACATGGAAAAACAACTGCCATGAAAGAATAACAAATCAACAGTTGGGAGGTTTTAAGGAAGGTCTTCGAGCAGACTTTTCATCCTCTCGATGCCCGTTTCAACACTGGAAAGCTTAGTCTTTGAGCAGATGATCGGATGCAGCAATGGAATCCTGTCATCTGTGCATGGATGGCTGACTTCTTCGAAAACATTCACTTGCATTCAATCAAGCAGCCCCATTCCTCTCCATGCAAAGCACTGAAATCGTCGTTTGGAGAAGGGAATTCATCCTTGCGGCAAGCAAAAGACTATTGGCTATACTATTGAATGATTATACTCACATCTGAGGGAGATGAGATCGAGAGATGGAAAACAAGACAATATCAGGAAGATTGAGCAGTTGCAATCTTAGAAGGCATCTTCTGGATTATGAAATGCATCTCTCAGGCGACTATTATGGTACCCGATACTGTTCATACTGTCTATCATTGTATAATTAAGCATTTGATGGACTGGATAATGTGCTTACTCCAACATCATTCCAGGATCGACAAGTTCAACCAGCATTGGGTGATGATACCTCCATATCCTGGCTTTGCTCGCCTCAGCAAGCCATATAGTCAGGGGACCCAATGGAGCGGTAAAGAGATGAAAGCACATGGCTGTGTGATTGTTCCAGTTTTGGTGGCAAATCTTTCAAACCCTTTGGTGAGGCAAAGGAATCCTTTCACAGAAGCCCTGTTCTGGGTCAAAAATGTTGTACGTTTTCACCATATGGTGCAGTACTGGTAGTGTAAGCAACGGTTCCGTTTTGGGACTGTTTCTAATATTGCGGTTCTAACAAAACCTGGCCCCAGCCGGTTCGGTCCGGGTTTGTACCAAACGGTTCCCTCAATTAAGTCCATGAATATTCATCACATAATTCAGTGTTTGGTATATGAAATATGCAGCTTTGGACGGCGCATCTTTTGGCTGTCTCCGATTTTTGATATCTTCAAAATTCAGCAAGCTGCTTTGAAATTATTGCCATTTTCGGCCGAAAAACGAGGTTTTTGGGCTACCGCTTGCTGAGATTTGAAGATATCGAAAATCGGAGACGGCCAGAAGATGCGCCGTACAAAGCTACATATTTTATGTACCAAACATTAAACTCTCTGATTCATATTTGTAGCCATAATGCGATGGTGCGCTTAAAAAATCGTCGATTTTTAATGGGGTAAAGCCGTTGCCACACAGACCTATAAAACCGGCCAGGTCCAAAACTGCAACCGTTGCTAACACTAAGTACCGGTACCATACGGAGGCCATGATTGAGTTCATGGATCATTATCTGCAGGAGTTTCATTTTCATAAGGATGTTTTCAGTTGATTCCATGCTAGGAAATCTACAAAGAAGGTTTCAGAAGACTTGAAAAAGTAGCTTACTTTGGACAAACAGAATGAACAGGAGAGTGACCCTGCTTGAAACAATCTTTCTGTGGCTGCAAAGCGTTGTCATGTGGATGAACATAAAATGCAGATTGCGTCAGAAATTGCAGAACATCGTGTCGACGAATTGGATTCCAACTTTATGCTGATGCATTTTCTGAACCACTTCCCTGACCATATCCCCTAGGTTGGCAACCTTGTAAATATAAGCCCGGAACTCCCAGAAAAAGCAATGATGGATCTTAAACAAGTATACTGACATTCAAATCCTCATGAGACCGACTTCCAGATATTGCGAACAAAAGCCCGAAAGGAGCAGTTTCATTATCGATAGCGGAATGCAAACGCTGCTAAACAACAGCGCGTCAATAATATGTCTCTAACCAAAGCATCTATCAAGAGAATGATGAACAATCTGGGACCAGAATTCAAGACCTTTCATGACTAGGCAGAGTGGTGTGCAATTCCGAAAGGGGAGCTACAGAATCACTTTGCTTGGTGTTTCAAGAGATTTGCCGACTACACAGACTACATCGATTATGATCAGTTATTCAGTTATTCCAACGGTGCACAGTACATTCAGTACAACGCAGTAGGAATTCTGGTAAAGTCTTTTCAATGCGATGAGCAAACAGTTCATATGGTTCATTGCACTGGGTCCCATGGTGGAGACAGTATAAGCCACCAAGATATGATGGGGTGCTTCTCTGGATGGGGATGAGTCCAAATGGCCACTTTAAGTCGACTACAGGAGGTATTACCACATGGTTGAAGTGTCTTTTCGTCTTCAAAGCTGCTGAATCGAGCATATATAAGCTTCTTGCCTTGTTCAAGACGTTTCCAACTGGGGCGATATGTCAGACTGCTGGTATGGTGATTGTCGAGGTGAGACATCAACCTCCAATGCAACCCTTCCACGATGAAAGCTACCGTTTTAAGCCTCTTTTCTTCGTCGGAACCGGATATATCATCTCTGTAAGCTTGATTTGAGGAGCTGTACACCTTCTTCCTCTCATAGCGCAGCCAGATAGCTCGCAGTGGTACTTCACCAACATGATTGACTTGAATGCTTTCAATGTGTTTTACATATTGATTATTCGACTAGATGCTTGAAGTAATCATTGCAGTGATATATAGAAATCTGATGAGTGTTTACTCTGGGTATTTTAATTTCTGTAATGGGAGTTGTGCAAGATTGTATATAATCGATGTCTCATGGGATTGAATAGTTAAGAATATTCTCGATATCAATGGCACAGTTTCAAAAACCGTCAAAACCATTTTAATCTACAGTCCCAATGTGAAAGAAACAAGTTCAATAAATTAACCTAAATGACAAAACACGTTTTCAGATGTCGCATTGACACGATCACATCATTGAACCCTTCAAAGCACGGTGGAAGATCCAAAATAAGTAGCTCAGGTTATTTATGGGCAATGTGGAAAAGGATCAGTGGGTGGGGTTCATTTTCGGAAACCAATTTCACTTTTTGCTGATGTGAAGTGTATCTTTCCACCATGGTGTTCAGTTTAGCTTGCACATCCCCAGTCCATTTGAGATCAACAAGGTGTCCATCCTCCATCACTATCGGAAGGAGAGGTTTCCTGTTTGCAAGTTTGCATTCTCACCACCTTCTGACCATCCAGGGCTTTGCAATCTGGATTGTCCAGTTTGCCGCATCCAGTTGAGCGTCCTGGCCTTCAGTCCAGATGGCATGCATCAAACTCTTCACAGCAGAAGACAGTGCCTTGTGCCATGCTTTTCCATCACAGTCTCATCCTCTGGATCTTCAGACACACCTGAAAACAGCCACATTATCTGAAAACACCAGTCATAAAGTGAATGGAATCCTGGTATTGCAGTGACTTAAAATTTCAATCCAATTATCGCAATCATCACAATTCACCAGCCCACACTGTTATTCGTCTTGTACCGATATGCCTCATCAACAATCCCAAAACTCCAAGAACTGTGTGAGAGTTGGCCGTTGCTTAATGGTAGCGCTCTTGATGATACGATATCGTACGATACAAGGTGGATGTTCCATCAGTTTTTGGGCTTCTCAATACTGGTGTTCAGACCCTTGTGGGTGAGATTTGCATTTTCCACATGCAACATATTGATTAGTTTGAAATCGGTTCCACATGTCATCTTGTCGATGACACTCTTGAACATCTCTGCAACTCTAGGCATTGATAATACCAGAATTGGTTCAAAAGCTGAAATAAGAACTGGATACCCATTTGGTGGAGTTGACTGGATCTCTGAATGGCAGCGTGGGACAAAATTCTGTCCCCACAACAGATACCACTCCCATTCGTCACTGAAAATCCCAGGAAAGTTGTTCTGCGCCAGATTAACCCACTTTTCAAGGGTATTCCCCCACAAAATTGACAGCAGTAACCTGATTACAACTTTCTCACTCAGCAATTTGCATATTATTGCTGGTGCCATTGAGGTGAAAGTCTTGCCAAGACCCATTTCATCTGCCACCAGCGCTTCTGCCATTTCAGAATCCCACACCCACCTTCTCACAATGAACCATATGGCCGACACTTTGTGTGCCAGAAACTCTGTTCCAGGCAGGCCTGGAATTGAATACTTGTGGCCTGACACATGGTCATCTGTTGATTGGTGAATTGGATAGGCATTCAGCAGCGTTACTACCTCATCAAAACACGCCTGTTCAAAATCGTTGTTGATTGTGTTGAGAACAGTACTCAATACTGAACTCGTATTATCTGGATTGAGGGCCTCCTCACCATCCAGTTGCTTCTGACCCTCTCTTGCACATTGGTCAGACTTCTGTTTGTTCTCAATGATCTATTTCAGTTGCTCTGAGGTAAGTTGGACTGATAGGCTCATTCTCCAATACTTCTAAAATTCATTGTAATATTAGGTATTTCACTGACAAGCATTTGGACCCAATAAATCTGTGGAATACAATCAATTCTATTCACTCAATTAGAACGAACATTAATACTTCTGTCAGTCACTTTCCCACCTCCATCCACAACCACCACTCTTCTATTTTCATCGGACACCTCCGAAGACATACTATACTGATTTGCAGTGGGGTATAACTAATCGTAATGAGGTTGGCCGGGATATCCTTGGCCAGTCTAATTACATGCTCCGCAATATCCTTTGCTGAAGCTGCTTTCATTTCTGGCAACAATGGTTGCACATTGTGTCCCAGTTTCAAAATGAAGGCATTAAAAAGGCAACGGTTGTATAAAATCTAACTATGTAGAGCAGCATACATGGTTGGCCCCGGTGAATATAATGCGAGACACTGTTCGTCCAATTCTTCCTTCCTCAAGTTGCATTTCTAAATAACAGTCAGACAGTATAGTACTTCTGGGCCACAATGTGTTTGATGAAATCAATCAGCTCTTTCCGGTGCCTCACAGCTGGGAACAAAGCTTCATCAGCACAAAATAATTCCGTCGAGGCGGAGTGGCTCCGTCAGAGTAGACACGCTCTGTCACAGCCGTCAGAGACACTCCAGTGGCGGAATACTCCGCTCCTGGCCTCAATACCACCCATCGCGTTGCATATCACACTCCAATTGCTGTTTCACCGTTTCTCCTCACTCTGTCGGTCTTTTATTTTAAATGAACACTCTGCCAGTGTGGCCAACTGTGACCATACGTCGGAATGGGTTCATTAGGTATGCACTTGCATTGGGATTGCAATGCTAAGGGTTATGTTGCGAAAATCTCTCCTTGCGTTCCTTCTACCTGAGCGCAAAATGCAATCCTCTCTTTACTAATTATACAGATCATTCCAAGTCGCCAGATCAATGTGGCTAATGACAATCCATCGCCTGTTCCGTCTGTCTCCTGTCTTACTACTAGTAGCTATCTCTGGAATCTCATATGCACAGCCTACAATGTTTCCTACGCTGAAAACTTGCAGAGCAACGGCTGCCGGAGATTTTTTCACTGGGACAAATTCCAAGACTGGATCCAAGTTGCCCAAGTTTTCAGGTATTGTGGTGTGCGCCAGGACAAACCAGTATTCAATGAGAGCTGCATCCTTGTTTTGGAGCTCGATTTTGAAGAGTCGTTGCAGTTGCCACAGGAGATGCCCATTCAGCGCGCCATAACACCTCCCCGGGTGTTGCTTTACCCACACCCAGTCGTTCCGTCAATCCCCTCAGCGCCAGCTCTGGCTTCCTGTGCATCAACACATCTGACATATGCGTTGACCTTCTAAATCCTGGACGTGAACCTCAATACCATGGTAAATACAGAGCTTCATTGCATGCAGTTGTTCATCCGATGTATACGTCTTGTTACGGCTCTAATGCTTTATAAATACCTACGTGCTGCTGTTTATTGCCGCACAGTCCGTTACTTCTTGCGTATTGTTGAGTAATGCTATGAAGTCCTTAATCATAGTGTCAGGATTCTTTCCATCACGGCAGTTTTGGGGTCCCATGTATTCGGGCTTCGCATATGACTGGGTGCTCAGGGGGGCAGCCAGATCAGCACCGGAAGGGAAGACTATGCAGGCGGCAGTGCTGTTCTCCCAACACTGAGCGAGTGCTTCAAGATTGAGCTCTCTGATTTTGAAGTTGAGAATACGACTCTGAAAGGTGATTACTTGTTGCAGGTAGTTGAGATTATGATTGGAGGCGTTCCAACCGTCATTGAGGTTGGTTTTATGTTCTTGTTCATGTCTCTCTGGAGAATACTGTTGCAAGGCTCCGTATCGACGAATCTGTTCGGCCCAATGAGACATCAGGTGGATCTTCAGACAGTTGAAGTTGGTATCTAACTCCTTGGAAATATCTATCTCGTGGCTGATATGATCCTGCCAGGCATTCATTTTGCGCCGCATCTTGGACCTCGTCCAAGATTCCGCAGTTGTTTCCTCATCTACCTTTCCCTTCTTCACGAGTTCCGTTCTCATGGCAATGGCTTTGGTCTTAGCCTATTTGCCAGCTCGCCCGAGTAAGAAAACATCTTTGAAGGTGTGAAAATGATGCAAGGCATCCTCCATGTAGCTCAGTGTTGCATCAATGTGATACTTATATCAAGCATACACATAGAATTCTAACAATGCCAGGGTGCACTCAATTGCGCGATTGAATAAAGGACGCTGAGCGGAGCTTCCCTCGGGTAGAGACCGGGTAACAACTCCAAGCAGGTACCGCCTCTCATCTCCTTCGCATTCCATTGAGAAACTTTCTCATCTGACGTATTTTTTAGGGTGAGGTCGTGGCAAGCAGCCACGGATAACCTGATTGCATTGTGCTTGTCGAGCCGTTCGTACTGCTTCTTGGAGTGGAAAATCCACTTCTGGAGGTGGTCAGGCATGCCGATCTGCATTGTATAGTGGAGGTCAGGGTTAGGGAGGTTGCTCACAATACAGGGAATATTTCGAAATACATTGAATCCTCAGTGAACATGGCCCGACAAGGGTTCAGCATCGGCTACCTTGGTGTTGGCATCAATGATCATTCTAGATAGGTTGTGATCTCGCCTGGGGTGTTGCTTGTCAGGATGCACATAATCTCCAAGTTCATTCTTTGGACACTCGCACCACAAACAGACATGTCGCTCGAGCTGATGTATGTCGCAATGCTCTGGGCAATCTTCAAGCCATGCTGCGGAAACCGGTTTGCTACGCCTGAAGTTGTCATCTGCACAGAGAATATTGTAATGCCCACTCTTGGCAGTAGAATTTTGTTTAAAGGTGAGTGGCTGGAGTACCCACTGAAGTTCTTTGTTCAGCACCTCTTGGTTTGTTTGGCGCTGCTGATTCAGCAGCATCTGAAGATTATTGCGGTTCTTGATTGGAATCGGTACAAGAGCAACCATTATGATGCTGCGCATTAAGGGCACCTGGCGGATCTTCGAAGATAGATTGCCAATTGTCATAGATACAGGCCACTCTTTTTTGTCACTAGCAAAATTCGAGAGATGCGTTCTGTCAGACATGAAGATCAAGTGAACCAGTATTTCCCCCACTCTGAGCATTAACTAAACATCAATTACCAGGTCATTATCCTCGAGTATCTCTCCTTACCTGTGCCTCCCACCTCCAATCCGCAGTGTGCATTTCGGTATAGAGACATTTCTGGGGAGTATCGCTGTTAAAGCAACCCTGAGGGGCGAAAATGAGATTCTTGGCGTAGGCTGGCTGCCGCATCAACCATCTCATGCTTTTGATGATGTCTTGACTCCAGTATGTGATAGGGCGTTGGTGATTGTCATTCCATCCCATATCCATGAGAGTGTGTAGTTCCCACTCCCCAAGAGCCTGATCATCTGGCATGCTAGCCACAAGCTTCTGGACGACATCACTATTTTTGAAGCTTGGGAAACACAGAGCGGTGTTTTCTTCCTTCAGCACATGGTCATAGTACGTCTTCATGCCCTTCTTCTTGATCTCACACTGGATATATTTGTACTCTCCACGGGTCGCAAATGGGTAGTGGGGATTGTTTTGTACTTTTGTCTCAAGGTAACCCCGAGCCTCGAGTTCCCATCACTCAGCAATGTAATCAATCAGTGGAGGGCAGGTGCCGGGGTATATTTCTATCTGCGGCAGAGGTGCCGGTGGCTGAGATCCCGACTATGTGATGTTTTCAATGTGATTGAGGTAGGGAAACGCGTTCAGGTCTTCAACTGAATCTTTCTCAGTGTTGAATTGATGACGCTGAGCAGGTTCAACTTGTTGGGGCGCGCTGCTAATAGTCAGATTCTTCTGGCATGCAACTTGAAGGTGTTTAGGATGGTGTAATTTGATTTGTTTAAGTCGCCACCTGTCTAAGATGAGCTTCTTTCAGAATGATAATTCGGGGCAATGGGAAGGAGGCTTCCCTGGCATTGTCAACAACTCACCAGGAGTGGAGTATTCACTGTAGAAATGGACGAGAGTTGGTGCTGGGCCTGAGCAGCCTCGTTTGTAAGCTCACTATACTTTCAGCTAACTTATTGAGCCTCAACACCAGCACAAGGAGGTTGTTTACTTGCCAGGAGTTTCAAAAATGCTGCATGCACGATGTTCCATAATACTATGAATAAAATCAAACCAAGAAAATTAAAACCAGTACAAAACCAATAAATAAAATATATCTTCAGCGATACAAAAACCTCGCGACGTGTGTCATAATAAATGCCTGAGATAAATATATTAGAACAAAGAAAACAAACAAGACAAGAACACGACCCTAACCAGAAAACCACAACCATTCCCTCCTCTGCCACGCGAGGACCGGTTCTCTCCTCGCCTACTGAGCCATCCGGGCACGCCTCAGGGACAGGGATATTGGGGATAGGGACATTAGGGAGACTGTCACCACCTGCTGATCCATATCCACATCCGAGGTGATACCGGCTGCCTCAGCTTCTCGCAAAGTTGACGCTACAGGGCGTGGTTATTGCGGCGTCACAAGCCTCAAACGCTCCAGCCCACTGAGAGGATGAGTTTCCGGAGTTCGTGGTGCTGGGCGACACTCAAGGGTTTGTGGCCGTGGGGCAGGCGCCAGAGATTGTGGCCATGGGGTATACTCGCGCATCTCCTGGCCTTGGTCAGGTAGCAAGATTGTCTGATCGTCTACCATGGTATCTACATCGTCACCCGAGGTATTTACCATCTCTCCCTGGCCAATTGTCCAAGGTTCTTTGCCATCATCCTCATCCTCATCCTCCTCCTCCTCCTCCTCCTCCTCCTCCTCCTCCTCC
>Ga0307514_10001128_pt1 | contig 36829 bp, 35 predicted proteins | sample 16_EM_MG_FD_203088 | JGI IMG/M metagenome (GOLD analysis project Ga0307514, IMG submission 203088) | Populus trichocarpa ectomycorrhiza microbial communities from riparian zone in the Pacific Northwest, United States - 16_EM | ecosystem: Host-associated > Plants > Roots > Unclassified | place... | reverse complement strand
TAGCCGATCTCGTAGTCGGGTCTTCTCGATGGTCCGTCTGCTGGGTTCTTCTTGCCTTCCAGGTGTTCGATAACGAAGTCGTACGAAGAGAGGATCTCCGCCCATCTAGCCTGCCGCCGGGATAGCACTTTTGACGTTTGGAAATATTCGAGGTTCTTATGGTCACATTGTATGAGGACCTTATGATTCGCTCCCTCGAGGTAGTGGCGCCATTGCTTCATAGTCTCCACGATGGCCAAGAGCTCCCGATCGTACGTGTCGTAGTTCTGTTCGGCACCTGTGCATTTTCGAGAGTAGAAGTTGACCGGTCTGAGAATCCCGAAACCGTCATACTGGTTGAGAATGCCGGCTATGGCGAAGCCGCTTGCATCGGTCTGCAGGATAATCGGCTTTGCCGGATCGAAATGGTTGAGAATTGGTGCATCGGTGAAGGCCCTTTTCAACTTCCGAAACGCAAGTTCGGCATCCCGAGTCCATTCCCATTTGAGCTGTTTAGGCGTCCTGGATGTCTCTGCTTTCTTTAGCAGGTCCGATATCGGTGTTGTTACCTTTGCATATTTCCTGATAAACCGCCGGTAGAAGTTCGTGAATCCGAGCAGCACTTGCACGTCCCGAACGGACTCCGGGGTTGGCCAATCCTCGATCGTTGATATACGGTCCGATTCCATGCCGATCCCATCGGGGCTAATGACGAAACCCGAGGAAGCCGACTTCTGTGACTCCGAAATGGCACTTCTCGGCTTTGGCATAGAGGCCAAATTCTGGTAGCCGTTCGAGCACTTTTCGTACCTGTTCTTCGTGCTCCTCCTCGTCGGTCGAGTATATCAGTATGTCGTCGAGGTAGCACACAGCAAAGTCGTCAATGAAAGGCCGTAAACAGTCGTCCATATACGCTTGGAATGTAGCTGGTGCGTTTGTCAACCCGAACGGCATAACTTGGTATTCGAACTGACCGTACCGGGTGCGAAACGCGGTTTTGTACTCGTCGCCTTCCTTAATTCGGATGAGGTGATAGGCATTCCGATGGTCCAGTTTCGTGAAGATCCGAGCTCCGCGCAACCTGTCAAGCATCTCTGAGATCAGTGGGAGAGGATATCGGTTCTTCACCGTGGCTCTATTGAGAGCTCGGTAGTCCACACACAGTCGTAGGCCGCCGTCCTTCTTCTTCGCAAATAAGATCGGTGCTGCCGCGGGCGATGATGATCGCTGGATGAATCCCTTGGCTAGGTTTGTTTCGATGTAGGCCTTGAGAGTTTTCAACTCGACTTCCGAAAGGTTATAGATTCGGCCATAGGGTATGTTGAAGCCTGGTTCCAGGTCGATCGCGTGGTCAATTGGCCGGTGCGGTGCAAGAGTCTCTGCTCTATCTTTACTGAATACGTCCACATAGTCCTTGTATCTCACGGGGATACGACCTCCATCATCAGTAGGTACAGTACCTGTTCCGGCGTCTGCGTGTTAGCCTTCTATCTCCACTTGGGATTTGGGATGATGGGAAGGAATGCCCGAGAATTGCAGGTCAAGCGGTTCGCCCAGAAACGAGCCAAACCCCGCTAGTCCACAACTCCCATCGTGACTCGGCGAGCCGGTAGCAGTCATTCAAGGATCCGAGGACGCTCTTCTGCCGCAACTACCGCCGCTGCTCCCTGCTCGCTCGTCCAGCGCTTTGGGTTGATAGTCTCAATCTCACCTGGATTTCCCAAAGTGGTGACCTCCATAGTCGCTCCCAGCAGTCCACTGCATTCCCCAATTCGTAGGGCGAATGTCTCGATGGTCTCATCGCTAGCTAAGAGATCGTCGAATGCGGTTGCTCCGAGTATTTCGATATCTGGAGTAGGACTGTCCTCACCGCTCTCCCTTGGTTTTCCATCTGGATCCATAGGGATCTCCGACGTCGAGTTGATCGTCGGCGTACTCCCACCAATGTCTGGCAGCCGTACGTTAGTACTTTCGTCACCCCGACCTTCGTACCACTGCAGTATCATACCTGATCTGTGTGCCTCCCCTTGGCCAATTGGGGTTCTTAATGAAGTTAATCGACCGGTAGCCCAGTCGATCTCCGGCTTGCGGGTTTTGAACCATGGTAATCCCAGTACTAGATCGTATGCCCTCATTGGGACGACTAGCACCTCCGGTTCGTGGACCGGGGCTAAATGATCCATATATTGGACCGTCATCGCCGTTTTGCGGCTCTCCCTCGCATGCCCGATCACCTGACCGTCAAGGCCGTGAGTTGTGATGTGCGCTGCCTCGTGGGGTAGTCCAAGTCTATTGAGAAGTTGTGGAGATATAAAGATGCTTGTAGCGCCGCAATCGATGAGTGCCCGTATTCGCTGCAATTCTCCGTGTTGATCTCGTATCTGGACTTCGTGGACAATGTGCGATGAATCCGGTCTTGCCGTTCCACACAAATATTGACTTGACATGAGAGCTTTCGGGCTCTCTAAGACAACCCTCGGCCTTAGTGAAATCCGATGCGGTTGAATTTCCTCTAATGTTGCCATCAACGCCCTCGTACCCAATGACTGCAATCCAAGCTCCCGTTCGTCCATCCTCTCCCGCCGAGCTAGGTACCGAGAGAGGTAGGCTAGTTTTTTGGTTGTTGACTATCGAAGGAGCGCTGGCGTTTGATTTGTTTTCCGTCTCCTGGAGGAGCAAGATTTTCGGGGAAGTTGGCTCGTGTATATTTCGTGCACCGGAATGTTTTATGTTTCGGTGATCCGCAGCGTATGCATTTTCCTTCCGACTTCCGAGTTTCGTAGAGCTCCGGCGAGACCCAAGGCGCTGGAGTGCGTTTATCATCCTTGTCTGACTTTGGCTTGTCGGGCTTCGGTGCTTCGGCCGGCTCGGATATGGATGGTCGGAAGTTGCGTTTCTTGCCGCCTTGTTGAGAAGATTCTCCTGACTGCCTGTGCTGTTGTTGTGGCTGCTGCGGTTGAGGCTTTTTGCTGTCCGGCTTGACTTCTGAATCGGCGGCGCGGTCGAAAAGCTCCTCCATACTGTCGAATCTTCCGTTCTTTGGGGTCAACGGCTTGATCTTGGACTTAAGTCCTGGTCGTAGTCCGCTCCAAGCGATTTCGTAAAGGTTCTTGTTGTCCTGCGGGAGCCATCCCGCTGCTCTCCAATTTGCGTTGATTCGATTGGCGTAGACTCTCACCGGTTCATTCGCTCCTTGGAGGAAGTCGGTCATACACTTCATTGCCGCGTTGAGTTTTCGGTCCTTGTCGCCATACATCTTTTGCATTTCTTCCGAGAAGGCCTCGAAGTCTTCCAAACAGGGATCTGAGTCTCTCCGTAGGTCTCGGAGCCACTCTACCGGATCGGTCATCTGTGTCTGTCTCTGTGCCGGGTCCGGGTGATTGTTCCATGTGCTGAGAAGGCTCGCTGCATATTTGACTTTGTCGGGATCTCCGTGCGGGAATAAGTGCGCGTGGGATTGGAAGTTAGATCGTAAGGTGTCGAGGAAGTTATCAAGCTCTTTTGCTCCGCCGCAGTACCGTTCTGGATGGGTCATATCGAAGATTTTCGTTTTCGTTGCTTCCGGCCGAATAGACTCTCTGCGGTATTCCCGATTTGCCTCCATCAGCTCGGCATTCTGCACACATAGTTGAGTATTCTGTTGAATGGCATTGTTGAGCATTTCTCGCTGTTCCTCCATCATCATTCGCATTGACGCGATCTCAGATTGCATGGTAGGTTCGGGCTCGCTCAGGTTGTCGCCTAGGCCGTCGCTCAGGGTATCTTCCATGTCGGCAGTGTTTTCTTCGTCGTCGTGATCGTCCTCTTCGTGGATCTCATCCTCCGGAAGTACGGAGGCTCCTCGGGTGAGAATAGGGGTTACTCAGCCGAGAGGCGATCGTAGGTTTTCCGTGCTCGAACGTATACTAGTTAAGCGCAATTGCCCTCTGGCAGCTTTCTTAGAAGGCATAGTAGACGATTGACGGTAGAATTGACGCGCAAGCTGTTCGTTTCCTGTCGCTTGTGTCGTTTTTTTGACAATAGGGGTAAGAATCGTATATCCTCATGCGCGAAACGTATCCGATAACTGAAAATCGAATATAATGTAAGGACGCGTACGCCTACGTCTAGCCGCAGATGTGTGAGATGGTATACGGTTGCACACGAGAGCGAGTGAGTATAGATGGAGAGTATAGTGGTAAGATATTCGATACTGATCTAAGTGTCGTACCGGGCGATCTATATACAATGGCGCTTACCCGGCCTCGGGTCACGTGTCGCCGTTACAACAAAAATCAGCCGACATCCTTTCCCTTGAAGTACGTCCTATTAATATCCAGCAATTTGGTGATTCCCGCAGTCTTACACCGAAATTATCCCGGTTACTATACAAACCACATCAGACCGACTCTTTGCAAAGTGTGGGGCGGTGCGAAACCCCTGCAATTTGCAGCCATCCTCCCTAGGATTCATCTTGAGCATAATGGTCATGTTGGCTGCTATTTATTTCATTCTGACATGGAGTGAACTATATAGTCCTCAGGGCTTCCCACTTCCTCTTGTTATCATCTTCCTCTGCTATTCCACACCAGCACATCATGGACACACAACCACATCCACCAGGTGAGAGTGGATCTAATACAGGCAGATTGGCGGGCGGTACAACAAATATGGAAATTCTTGCCCCAAAACAAGAGTGCAGACACAAGTTAGTTCACCACAACACTGCCAATGCAGCCCCCAAACATATGACCCAGGATGCACATTGAAAAATCATCTGCAAGATTGGAAGCAGCAAAAATAACGAGCAGCATGTGGTGGGATGAATGTATGTCCATATCACGGCAAGCCGCGTTCAATGAAGTGCATAACGTACCGCAGGTGTCTGTAAAGAGCTACGTAAGGAATTGATTGCTGCCCGTAACAGGAAACCACCATTTTCGGCAACGGCATTCGTCCACACAGTCCGTGAAACCGAACATCATAATGTTGACAGCCGTGGGATTTTTGCAGGCGAATTTCCTTATAATCATCCCAGAGAGTGGATGAAGCAGTCTTTATTCATATTTCCAGAGGCTACGGAAGCATCTATGGCAGAGGTAACAGTCAAATTTCATTGTTAGAAGCAGCAACTGATATCTTGTAGGTTTTTGACATGCCTGCAACGATGGCAAGGCAAGGAGGTCGGGTACAGCTGGAACAGTTTGACATGCGCCTAGTGTTGAATATGGCCAAAATGGCCAAAGAAAGATTTGTGCATGCCGCTAGATGGGAAACAACATCTCTGATTAAGAAACCACGTGGTAAGATCGGACAAGAGAACAACCGGAATGTTGATGGTCTGCCGCATGAAATGGTGAAGGCTGGGATACACAGACACCCGGTAATGCTTCGTCAAAACCAAAAGTGAGGCTGCCTTCCATGCCAACATGGCACCGCAAAGAATCTGCAGACAAGCGGGAGATGCAAAGGAACAGGTGAACCTTCACCGGACTGACGCAGACAGCCGACTCATGAGTCGACTCCACCTCTGCCAGTTACGCCACCTGCCCCAACCGGTAACCTTTCCGCAGCTCGACGTTCCCAAATCTTCAATTTACCGGCCAGATATACGTATTCCCATACAGGTCTCTCCTATGCGGAATTTTTCGATCATGATGAGGATATCCAGCACGATACCGATTTTTATCCTGATATGCTGAATGATGATGACACATACACTGGTTAGTACACTATCTGTCGTAGGGTAATGTAGCTAACATTCATTTTGAAGACCAGAGCAGCGGATTGAGCGGTCCTGCAACTGATGACGAGCATTGACCGAAAGACACGCAATTTTGCAGATCATTATTATATATATCAATGTATTATTAAAGAACAACATAGTGATCAAGAAGAAAGTAAATGAAAACACCAGAAAGGCAGCCAAAACGATGTGAATGATGGACTGTGCCAAATTGGATCATTCTGCATTGTGGATAGATCCATGGCAGAATGAGCGTCAAAGTAGCGTCAACGATGTTTGGTCATGCATCGTGGAAAATCACACCACCGATAGGTTGTACTCACTTAATAACGAATTTCTGGCTGCCTTAATAGGCAAACAGATTGCAATACCCTCCATGCCCCATCATGAAAATGAGCGTCAATGGGTAGTCAACGATGTATGGTCATGCGTCCTGAGACATCACACCTCCGATAGGTCGTAGGCAGTCATAAAAGTATTTATGGCTGGCTTTATAGGCCAAACTGGTCGCAATACCCTCCCTGCACCATCATGAAAATGAGTGTCAACGATTTTTGGTCATGCATCCTGGGAAATCACACTTCCGATAGGTTGAGTTAGTCAGAAAGGACATTTTGGCTGCCTTTATATGCCCAACAGATTGCAACACACTCCCTGCCCCATCGTGAAAATAAGCGTCAACGGACAGTCAACGATTTTTGGTAATGCGTCCTGGGAAATCACACCTCCCATAGGTTGTAGTCAGTCATAAAGGAATTTTTGGCCACCTCTATAGGCAAAACAGAGTGCAATATGCTCCCTGCCCCATCATGAAAATGAGTGTCAACAATTGTTGGTCAGATATCATGGGTAATCTGTGGGACGACAGGTTGCACATTGTCATCAACTGATTATTGGCTCCCTGTATAGGCAAAAGTGAAAGTGAAACGCTTCCTGCCCCGTCTTCAAAATGAGCGTCAACACAGTGTCAACGATTGTTGGACTTCCATCATTGTTCATCACATCGCGATGTGGTAGTGATTGTCTATACACATCGTTTTGCCTGTTATTGTACTCTCAATGGCTCAAGAATAGTGAGAGGTAGATCTGTAAATGAAATAGGTTGTCACTGTCCCGGAGGATGTTGCTAGAATAGACCATACCTATCTGCTTATCAATGCTGCCATATCCTTCTTTATGGATGCTTGTGATCAAGGACCACTAATATTACGGAAGATGCAATACCAAAAATCGTTGATGCTTCTTTGAGGCTCATTTTCAGGATGTGGATGGGCATGTGAGTATGCTTGTTTTGAATATTAAGGCGACTAATACGTGGAAAATGAACTGTCCATTACCAATGTTGATGGTGTACGATTAACAGTAGCATATCTGAATTCGACCATCAATGTGAAACGGGAAACGCAGAACTGGAGGATGGAACGGACGGGTCAAGCCCAACCCAGGTAAACTCTGGGGTTGGCGAGTACGCGTCCTAGTTTGGCCTGCCAAGGGTCAGCGGGTCGCAGTTTTGGACGTGCTCGGAACACAACTGACCCGTTTTTCCGGTCCAAACTCGGACCGCTGCAGGGGTACCCGGACCTGTTGCTATTACTGCCCGGGGGCGGCCAGTCCGTGTCTTCGGTTGTCCGGCCATGCTCATGCTCCTCCCTCAATACTTCGCATATGGGTGCACCAGAGGTGGGGTAATGGTGTAGCTTCTTCAGCTTGCTACTGCTTGCGTTTGCAAGTCTCGCTGGGAATCGCTGTGATCTGGAGTCTAAAATTTCCTGCAATGGTGTAAACCCAGACTCAGTCATTAGTGCGCACTGCGGGGTTGTCGGCAGTGCGGCCAGGATAGACCTGGCCTGTCGATTGTTGAGGAGTTGGAGGTCGTCTCGCCTGCTTGCTTATCTGGGATCCCACCAGAGCTCGCTCCCATATAGTGCGACTGCTTGGACGGATGCCACTTGGACAGTCCTTACGCTCACGGGATCAGCACCGTATGTCGTGGTCAGGGTTCGGAATGCAACATCTGCTCGCCTGGCCTTCTTCATGCATCGGTTGTGTAGCTCCATAAATGATAGGTGTGAGTGAATCCAGACACCCAGCCAGCGTGTCGCCTGTGTATTGAATAGAATGATCCCATTTCTGACTCATATCTTCGTTGCCAGTTTCGGCCGGAGGTGTTTCCTATTGCCCTGTGTGCGCGTGAACAGCGCCGCCTCCGTCGTAGCAGTGTTGAATTGTAGCCCGCATCTGCTTGCCCACTCAACGCTGTATGATGAAGATCTCTCAAGTATCGTGACAACTTGGTTGGCATTGCTTCCGGTCGCCACCCACCAGAGGTCATCTACAAAGGATAGCCACTCCGCTTGTGATACGTATTCTTCGACCCATTTGATCAGTCCTGAAGTGTAGATTGCAAAGAGGATTGGTGACACAGGTGAGCCCTGCGGGAGCCATCAGCAACGACCGTAGTTCCTGTCCGAAACACCCAGGTGTTCCGGATGGCTCTGACGGCTCTGACGGAACCTAGTACGCTCGGACGGAGAACCACATGCTACCCGTCGCCCAGGCGATGGGTCGCGTTGCTTACACACGTCCTTTAATCGTTGGTCACGTATACGCACATCAGAACCACACATGTGTTACACGCTTCGCAGTCGCTGCAGTTATCCTGAAGCCGTTTACACAACGCATGGCGATGTTTATGCCTTTCTCCGGCCACCGCTCCTTTGGGAATGCCCCTGGTGCACCTGGAAACCATAGCTACAACTTATCGTTCAACGATTTTCAAAACTTATGCATTCAGTGTGTATTCTCATCTATGTATCTATGCTACCTAACTACACACGGTATATCTGGACTGGTAGCACGCGGTGATTGTCAGCAAATTGAGGTGCGCCTAAATATGACGATCGAGTGAACGTCCACCTCCGTTACCCCTGTATCTTTGTACACCCGGCGTCACTCATTAACGATGTACTTGGAGGCCGTGATCGAGCGAGTTGAGAGATGTACTTGGAGGTCGAGATCGAGTGAACTCAGAGATGCACTTGGAGGCCGTGATCGTGCGAACTTGGAGGCTGTAATCAAGCGAGTTTGGAGATACACTTGGAGGCTGTGATTGATCCAGTTTGGAGATGCACTTGGACGCCATAATCCAGCGAGTTTGGAGATGCACTTGGAGGCCGTGATCGTGCAAACTTGGAGGCAGTAATCGTGCGAGTTTGGAGATACACTTGGAGGCTGTGATTGAGCGAGTTTGGAGATGCACTTGGGGGCCGTAATCGAGCGAGTTTGGATATACACAGGAAGGCCGTGATTGAGCGAGATTGGACGAGTACTTGGAGGCGATCGATGGACGGTGTGCTGAGACTGTATTTCGTCTGTCAGTTAACTCGCAACCGTGGGAATGTGAGAAGGTGACTTTACCTTTAAGCTCTCATGGAGAGCTGGCTGATGGCGGTCAATCAAGTATGGAGGCACGCCGGAGGCTGATGCTACATTCAGGGGTCAACTTGTAAACATGAGAATGAAAGGATGACAAACAATCTGTGAGTGCTGTAATCAGTGTATGCTGTACTCGGTGTATGCTGTACTCGGTGTCAACTCATGATCATACCATGGAGAGATAGAGAGGGATGACTTAACTTTGTGTTCTGCGATGATGGTTGAGATGTGGATGAGAAAGAGAGATATGGGGGATGAAGATGAGAACGATGTGGAGGATTCGAGCGGATATGAGCAATCAGGGGTACAACTTGCCTGATCAGGTAGGGAAGACCTCGTACCGGTGTTATTACACGCCGGCTCGGGACTCGTACCTGCAGTATCAGGGATGGTAAATTGACTCGCACAAGAAATTCTCTTACGTCCCAGTTTCTCATGACGATTTGTCTCATCTCCTCTACCATCACCCAAGAACACGAAGTTAAGTCATCCCTCTCTATCTCTCCATGCCATGATCAAGAGTCAACCTGGCTCGAGAAGCATAGGATGAGGGTGAGAAGATATGATACTACCTGGCCACGAGGATCCACGCAATTGAGTAGATCCACGAAATCCTAGAAAGAGCGCGTCCACTCTGCCGGAGCCATTGCGGCCGAACGGAAATGTTTTTCGCTGATGGCCCCACTTCCACTGGGTGTCTTCCCATGGCGTTGACTTCCATTATCATCACCACTGTCCTTTCCGAGAGGAAGCTCTCCGTTTATCGTACAAGGTCTCCATCCATTTGCCTGACCTTCATTCGGTTGACTAGTCTTCTTTTCCCCACACTAGGGAAATCTGCTTTAATGTCCATGAGAAGCGCGCCTGTTATATTGCTGTTCTTCCAGGCTGCATGAGCTCTGTCGACCATGATGGCCTCTGCATTCATGGCTGACCTTCCATTTCTGCTTCCGAATTGTTCAATGCTCTGTAGTCCTCTCCTCTCGGCATCTTCTGACAGCAGCTCAGCGACTGCTGTTTCGATTACATATTCAATGCAGCTCACCAGTGATATGGACCGATAGGCTGTCAGCGGCGTGTAGCCGGCTTTGCCAGGTATGCGAATCACCACTCCGGTAGCCTGCTCTCAAACCCATGGGTGTCTCCCAGCGCGGATGGCCGCCTTTGTCAGCCTCACAATCCTCTCTCTCTGCCACGTCTCGAGCAGTCATATGGCCCTTAACGATTGCTTGCCTGGCCCTGGTACTTTCTTGCTTGATTGAGAAAACAAATCTCGTTCAGCTGCTTGGTCTATGACGCGTGCGTGGTTGATTCCCCACTGATGTAGTTCGTAGTAAAGCTCGTTGTCATTGGGAGGAAATGACACACGCCTCAGCATTTCCTCTGTCTCTAGTGATGAGTTTGCATACTTGCCTTCTCTGTATGATAAGGCTTCCACGGTCGTGCAAGGCCGAGGGTTCCCGAATCTTGCTGCTCTCCATACCTTGGCCCCCCTCAGATTTTGCAAGTACTCGCTCCACTTTGATCTCTTGGACTGTCGAATCGACTTCTGGAGTTGTGCAGTGCCATCACCCTGGCGGCGTCTTGCGACTTCCGTCCCCTCCTTTGCTCTCTTCCGACCACCTTCTTTCTGTGCTTGATGTCGCCGTTTCACCACCTCTTTGATCTAACGCAGATCCTGTTTTTCTATGCCGTGGCGTCGGGAATGCTTCCCATGGCCTCCTGACACCATGCGGCCTCTTGCTCCGCCGTGTCTGCCATCAGCAAAATGTAATTCGGTCCGGAAGCCATACGCAACCCTCCCAGACACTCTGGTAGCTCTCACCACTGCTTCTAAGTACTCCCAGATGCTCCCAGCCCCCCCTGGAGCTTTGCAAAGTGCTTTCAGACTCTGCAAGAGCATTCTCACGTGCTCCTCAAAGCACCTGAAGTGATGGAGGTGCATTCAGGATGCTACTAGAGTGAGTATTACAATAGTCAAATTGTGGAGCTGCTGAGACCACTGGGCAAGTCTGCGGGAGACTTCGAGAGGTGCTGAGACTGCTGCACATGCTCTGCAGGAGACTTGGTGCCATATTTTCACACCACTGGATTTAGGGTTCCATAACCACACGGCATTTCATCGATCATATTGGACATTGTTACAGTCACAAGATTCGCAACATCATAATATGGCATGTATTATCTAAGTCTCTCTATATCTACATAAGGGAGTAGAGGGATAACGGAGATGGATTCAGCAACGGGCAGTATATATTTGGGAGACACTGGGGTAGATAGACATCATCTCATTATACGAAATACACACTTGAGGCCGTGAACGACTGAGTTTGGAGGCTGTAATCATGCGAGGTTGGAAACACACTTGGAGGATGTGATCGAGTGAGTATGAAGATGTACTTGGCAGCCGTGATTGTGCGAGTTTGGAGATGCACTTGGCAGCCGTGATCATGCCAGTTTGGAGATGCACTTGGAGGCCATCGTGATGTGAACTTGGAGGCCGTAATTAGAGCGAGTTTAGAGATATGCTTGGTGGTTGTGATCAAGCGAGATTAGAGATGCACTTGGATAACATGATCGTGAAAGAATGGAGGAGTACTTCGAGGAGGTCAATGTGGAGCAGGTAGATTGGGAGGGAGGCGCGCTGGGAGCTGAGACTCTATTCATTGGTTAACTTGGAATTGTGGGAATGTAGAGAGTTGAGTACAGCATGGTCTGCTGCGAGATGAGAGACTGGCTGGGGACAGGAGACAGTTGATCATGGGATGACGCAGTACGCGGTGTATGCCGTACTCAGTGTATGCTGTACTCAGTGTATGCTGTACTCGGTGTATGCCATACTCGGTGTTAACTCGTGATCATGGCATGGAGAAATAGTAAGCGAAGACTTAACTTCATTTTTTCAGGTGATGGTTGAGTTGAAGATGAGAATGAGAAAGCACAGAGTATATTGGGGAAATCATCACGAGAAACTGCAACTTAAGAGAATTTCGTGTGCGAGTCTATTCACTATCCCCGATACGGCTGGTACGACTCGCGATACAGGGTGTAATTACACCAATACGAGGTCTTCCCAGCCCAATGAGGCATGTCTCACCCCTGATTTCTCATACCCTCTCGTATCCTCCACATCATTCTCATATTCATCCCCCATCTCGCTCTTTCTCATCCACAACTCTACCATCATCGCAGAACCCAAAGTTAAGTCATCCCTCTCTAACTCTCTATCTCATGATCATGAGTTGACAGTGAGTACAGCATACACTGAGTACAGCATACACCGAGTACAGCATACACCGAGTACAGCATACACCGAGTACAGCATACATCGAGTACAGCATACATCGAGTACAGCATACACCGAGTACAGCATACACCGAGTAAAGCATACACCGACTACACCATCCACCCAAGATTGTGTGTCTTTCTTGCATTCAAATAATTACGAGTTGACCCCTGAATGTAGCTTCAGCTTCTGGCGTTCCTCTCTACACAATCGACTGCCATCAGCCAGGACAGCTCAAAGGTTAAGTCACGTTGTCACATTCCCACAGTTGCAAGTTTACGAACTGAAGAAATGAGTCTCAGCACCAGGCGCTCCGTCCATCGACTACCTACAAATACTCGTCCAAACTCGCTCCATTACGGCGTACAAGTTCCCACCATCATGGTCTCCAAGTGCATCTCCACACTCACACGATTGCTGCCTCTAAACTCGCTCGATCACAGCCTCCAACTGTATCTTCAAACTTCCACAGTTACGGCCTCTAAGTTTGCCCGATCATGGCCTCGAAGTGCATCTACAACCTCGCTCAATCACAATCTCGCAGTGCATCTCTAAGTTTACTCCATCACGGCCCCTAAGCGTATCTCCAAACTCACTTGATCACGGCCCCGGATAATCCATCTGAGTTCACTGGATGGTCATTTTCAGGTGCACCTCAAATTGCTCTCAAGCACCGCCTGCAGCCAGTATAGATATACCATGTGTAGCTGGGTAGCTATATAGATACATAGTGGATACATTGATACATAGATGAGAATACAATCTGAATACGTGAGTTTTAACAATTGTTGAACGATAAGTAGTAGCTATGATTTCCAGGCGCACCTGCCGGATTCCAGGCGCACCTGCAGCATTCCAGGCGTGCCTGCAGCATTCCAGGCGCACCTGAACCATTCCAGGCGCACCTGAACCATTCCAGGCGCACCTGCAGCATTCCCAAAGAAGATGTTTTTCCCTGACTGCTCTAGTGTGATTCGAGGTGCTTCCAGCCTTGTCACATGCGCCCCCAGACTTGTCACCAGCACTCCCTGACATGTAGCCGGCACTCCTGGGTGCACCCAAAGTTCTCTCCGGCGCACCAAGGTGTTCCCAAACCTATCACAATCACTCCCATGGTACTCCCGTACCACTCATTGGAGATCTCAATAACTCCGAAGGCCGGCCGGAATGCCCTCCTACAGTCTGATACTCTTCTGAAATTGACGCATCTAAGTTTACACTCCACATCCTCTCAGACACTTCTGGAGTCTTCCAGAGACTAAAATACATTTTGCTGATGGCTGTGCGCTCTGCATCCAGGTGAGCCGTCTCCTTCGCTAGCTTCATCAATTGTTTCTCCGCTCCCGCCATGTCTTCCTTTGTCAATGCAGCTCAATTCCACCCTACTACTGTTTCGTGTTCCGCCTCATCCTGTCTGTGTGCTTCCACCTCCCACTCTGCCACATCGTGGTCAGATCCCGTGGCATGGTCTTCGGCCAGTATAGGCCATTATGTTATTGGGTGATTTTCCAGCGTCCGGTTGATGACCGACTCACCTTCATGACCTGCTCTTCTCCAGTAGTGGGGAGCTCTACCATCATTTCCTATCTCCAGTCCATTTTTGTCCATCACGTCTTCCCAGAATGTAGCATTCCGCTACACTTGGCATCTTGGTGTTAGGGGCGTTTCAACAACCTAAGTATAGTTACTTTACATGGCTCTAGTTAATATTCCTATTGTTGAGTATAATGATTTCTTTTTTGAAAAGAGGGCTGTTCCTTGCTCATCTCGTTTCCACCTGAAGCAATCTGTTGTGTTATGGTTGCTGTTCCAGTCCTTTGGCCAAGCACACCGCTGACACTCTCTGACGGCTATTCTCCTTTGTAATGAGGAAAAATTGATTCCTTCCGTTGGTTACTTATGCGTTATCTTAGCTTGTTTGAGCAGTTTCTTAGACTCCTATCTCGGATCAATTCGACCAGTCCTTGTATTGCCATTCACTTGTATCTGAGCAATATCACTCAGCCGTCAAGACTCTGTGAGGTAAGTTTCGCAGTAATTTGCAGCATCGACCCGATTGTCGGTACAGTTCTCGCCATCGCTGCCCCTATCACTACAACCCGGATTAATGATACACAATTCGGTCTCAGGATTATTTTTGCATAGTAATTGTAGATTATCAATATGATTGACTAATCCATATTTCTGTCCTATACGAGAGTCAAGCCACCAAACGCAATGGGCTGCAAAAAGATCGCGCATATCTCAACAGAAGAATATGATCTTTTCACGGTTGTATACGATTACGTTGTTGTCATTTTGGAAGGATACAGTTATTCGTAGAATACTTATCCAAGGTGCAGGGCTGCTGCCACAACAAGCTAATATATTTATGTATAAAAATAGGTATCATAAAAACTCAATGATAAATAAAGGTCTTCTTCCGCTGGTAGGTATTGTTGATGTCTCGCTGCTAGAGCTTGGTCTTTTCGTTGCTGGAACGATGTGATCTCTTTATAGACAGTTCATGGGGATGTTGCATACATGCACCCATGTTTCCTTATCTATGATTTAGATAGCGACATGCTTTGCAACTTACATTGGTTATCGTACACAATCATGCTAAGGAAAGCCATACCGAATGCACATGGTAGAGATTGCCAAGAATTCCTTCGGTTATCGTGCTCATGCAGTTGAGGTATTACAGAGTTACGCTCTGGGTAAGAATCAGGCCACAACCACACGATATCAAATCAGATCATAACTTCAACTTGGACATCTCACATCGTATGGCGCAGTGGTTATGCCAGCTTTCCATTACAGGTCATCAGTTCATAGATTTAGTTGGCAACCAACCGATACTATGGTAAAGTAGATTAAACGACGCGTATGCTTGGAATATCATATAAGCACTCTTGCAGTTGCAACTCTGCCACAAGTCAATGTGCAGGGATGCTCGAGGTGACATATCAACAGCCAATGTCATGATCCCACTGTTACACCGTGGCTAGGCCGAGACCATTCTCTTTGACCGGGGACTGCCCTAGTTCCAGCGTCACATATGAGACTGGTTAGAAGATTCCGCATACTCGCAACTGGCTAACAACTGCATAATCTGCCCGGTAGGAACTGACATATCCTGCGTAGATTCTGGTATTGAATCTGGTTGAAAATAACACGATCGGCAGATGTTTCCATCTTTCCATCTGGCAGTGCTATTGCATCATCTTGAGTGAATCTGCAAAGAATCAAAACATCCTCATTCAATTGAGACGTGTAGTATATTAACCCCACTAGAGGTTATTATAACTGAAAGTTCGGGCAATACCTAGGGTAGGTGTTATGCAAGACCAGTAGCCCTAAGGGTACCGTCCAGTACCCATCATTGATCATTCCAGGTTATATATACACTCCTAAGGGCGAACCCAAAACATCACCCCCTGCTCTAGGATTGGTAACCCAACGATCGCTCCATCCTAAGAAGTAAACTTGCTAACCTCAAACGGTGAACACCTGCATTGTCTCCATGCCGCTACATCCCTGTATTCAGTATCGTACCAACACTGCCCAGCACACATTACGAGTGTGTATGATTCTGTTGATAATGCCTGTATCCTTCGTCAAAATATATCGACAAGTAATATCATAAGGTTTATCGTAAAGTCATATCGTAAAGTTTGTCGTAAGGTTATAACGTAAGGTTGTATCGTAAGGTTGGCATAAGGTTATTATGTAAAGTCATATTGTATGGTTTGTTGGAAGGTTAAAATGTAAAGTTATCTCGTCAGGTTTTTCGTAAAGTTATAACGTAAAGTCATATGGTAAGGGTATATTCTTTGATATTGTACATCGCTTTCATCCATCTCTCAAGACTTCGAAACACATAACATCACCCCCTTCTCTAGGAACAGTGACCCAATGTTCTCTGCCATCTTATGCATAACGTGTCTTGATACATGCGTCTACTCTATTGGGTACATACACATTGCATCAACTAACTCATTTTTGGAATACGCCCAGAAATATTAAGCTATGTTTCCTAGAGTTTCGAATCATAATTTAACCTCATAACAATTGACAATTTGAATCGAGCTGTACTCGAGCCTTAACCCAAGCCAATGTATCAAGCATAAGCTTTCATCTCATAATTACGTATTACTTGATTTTAGTATGTTAATCGAGATCTTGGTATCTCAAAGCCTCTTATGCAAGTGTACCTGGTCATTAATTTGTATATGACCGTCACCTATGGCTAATATGGATAACAATTCATGGGTTGTTGTAATATTTTAACAATCACTTGACTATTATTTAGCGTTTATAATATATGGTCATATTTCAAAAATCAACCCGCGATACATATGGAATAGGTTCTTATACCCAGCGTTTATTCCACCAGCCTCCTTGGTCCTATTATAAGCTCAGATGCGTAAGTTGAAGATAATTCGAATTTCAATGAGAATGCCTGAGGATATCATACATGTCCTCAGTTCTCTTTATCAAAGATAGTTCAAATGTCGATGAGAATACCTGAAGACATCGTACTTGTCCTCGTTTCTCCTTGTTCAAGGTAATTCGAACGTCAATGAGAATACTTGAAGACATGCTACATGTCCTCGTTTCTTTTTGTCGAAGGTAATACCATGTCAAGTTGCTTTAGTCATCGAGTAGAACCACCCGAACACCAAAAATCAATCCTCGACCCCCATTGTCTTACAAGCATACTGCGATACCTCAGGCAACTTTCCTTACTCCCAGTCTTTTCTCACTATTGAACTAAGCATATTTTACCCCCTTCTTTTTATGACGATTCTCTGGCCGTCATTGAAAACAACTTTAGGAAAAAAAATGAATATAAAAGTATCGAAGTAATAAGTGAAGGTAATATCGTTGAACTAATATGGAAGATATTAATTACCAAAGTATTATGTAAAGGTCCTACCATCAAAATAGTATCGGAGATATTTATTGCCGAAGCGAGATGCGAATGTAATATCGTCGAAATGATATCGAAGTCATCAATTACCGAAGTAATATGCGAAGGAAATCTCATCAAAATACTTCCGACAATATTGAATACTGACGTGATATGGAAAGGTATTATTATGTAGAAAATATCGAAGATATTGTGTACCAAAGTAATATCTGCAGGTAATATCATTGAAAGACTATCGAAGATATTAATTACCGAAGTAATATGCCAGGGTATTATAATCGAAATAATATCAAACATATTCATTACCGAGGTAGTAAGGAAAGGTAATATTTTCGAAATAATTTTGAAGATATTAATTACAACCACTCCTTGGAATTGGTGGTGGAAGCATGAAAATGTTGCATCACACCATGGTCTTTAACGTCAACTGATGGTCTTTTATAATTTCTTTCCTGAAATGACATCCCAGACATCTTATCATACTCAGTAGTAGATTAGCAATATTTGTAGTTTGTCTAGCAATTATCCTGATTACGCTCGATGGCATCGCTAAGATCATGATCGGACTAATCCTCGGACCATGCTCAAGACCCTAAATGATTCGAGTCTCTATTTTGCCCACAGAATGAACACTCATCATCATCATCTGATTCCTCGTATTCTTCTGTTCTTTCCTCAGAATACTCGTTATGTATATCGTCTTTCCATGGTTGCTTAACCTCTCTAAGCTTACGCTCAAATATTTTTTGATAATATTCTTCAGCTTGATCCCAGCAATTATCATGGCCTTCTAATAGCCCTTGGTTATAACCATCACTATAACTGGTATTGTTTCCTTCATTTCACATCCTCCAATCGCGAGGTGTATATTTATCGATTTTAGCATAAACAACTTGGATGCATTTCTAGAAATCAATCATTCAGTCAAATCGTAGCGATATACAATTTTCTGCCTAGAATTGATAATATCGCATGAGCATAGAGTGTTCCATCGCAATACACAACTTGATCATTAACACGGCCAAAGTTGTAATGAGTCATAGGATCTAAAACCACTCCATCAGAGGATAGGTAAGATCTACCACAGGCAGAATTTGGCCGATGATTTATTATCGTCGCAATAGCACCACTCTGTTTAATCATCCCATTTGCAGACCGAATCCCACACGTCAGCCCACGAGTGATATTCTTTCCAGTGATTGTCAAATACCGGATCATTAATTGTAAGTAGTTGTCCGTTAATTGCTAATTGATGATAATACTCAACTCAAGGGTTTGGTACTTCTGCCTCTGCGTGGAATATAGAATTATTCCAATCGTTTTCAACATTGTGGATAATACCGAATCTATCAAATCGAAAATTTTCAATGGTTCGAATTCGAATAAATCTGGAGTATATCTTGGCAGATCAAATATATTAATGGGCATAAGCCTAACATCAGCGGAATATAATGATATTAGATCTATTATTTTAAATACAACGTTGACGACAAAGTTGAACTTTTCTTTCCAGTATATTTGGTCCTGGATCGCTTTCCGGAATGTAATCCCGTGGGTTGCAATATTCGGTACCTGTAACAGGAATTCGAAAAGGTATCATAACGGTAAGTTTCGGTTGTTTAGTGGATATTACCACAAGTCTGAATCATACTGATCGTATAGTAATTGCAATGCGAAACATCATATATATACCCAAGAGCATATGGATATTATTTATTATACTGTTAGTGGGGTTTCAACGGCCTAAGTGTACGTACTTTAAACGGCTCTAGATAATGGTCCTATTGTTGAGTATAATTATTCCTTTTTTGAATAGGGGGCTGTTCCTTTCTCTACTCGTTTCCACCTGGAGGAATGTGTTGTGTTATGATTGCCTTTCCGGTGGGTTGGCCAAGCACACCGCTCACACTCTCCGGCGGCTTCCCTCCTTTTCAATTTGGAAGGATCGATTCTGTCAGCTCGTTCCTCATGAGTTTTCTTACCATTTCTCAGGAGATTCTGAGATTCCTTTCTCGTATTAATTGGACGAGTCCTTGTATTCCCAGTCACTTTTAACTGAGCAATATCTCTTAGCCGTCGATACTCTTTAAGATAATTATCGCAGTCCTATACTTCTGCGTCAACCCGATCACAGGCACCGTTCTCCCAATCGCTGTCCTCAGCGCCATAACTCAGATGTATGATAGACAATGTGGTCTTGGGAACGTTTTCGCATAGTAATGGTAGATTATCGATATACCTGACTAATCCATCCTCCAGTCCCATCAGAGAGGCAAGCCACCAAAAGCAACGGGCTGCAAAAAGTTACTGCATATCGCGACAGAAGGATATGACCTTTTTGAGGCTGTATTTGATTACCTCGTTGTCGTTTTGGAAAGATATAGTCATTAGGAGAATACTTATCGGAGGAGCGGGGCTGCCAATACAACAAGCGCATATATTTATGTATAACAATAGGTATCATAAAAACAAAATAATAAATAAAGATTTTCTTCCGCTGGTAGGTATTGTTGGTTTCTCGCTGCCAGAGCTTGTTATTTTCATTGCCGGAACAATGTGATCTCTTTATTGAAAGTTCATGGGGATGTTACGCACGCACACACATGTTTCCTTATCTATGATTCAGATTGCAACGTGCTTGGCGACTTACATTAGTTATCGTATACAACCATGCTATGGCAAGCCGTACTAAATGCGCATGGTAGAGATTGCCACGAATCCCTTGGTTTATCGTGCTCATGCAGTTGAGGTATTACAGCGTTACTCTCCTGATAAGAATCAGGCCACAACCACACGGTATCAAATCAGATCATAACTTCAACTTGGACATCTCACTTCTTATGGTTCATTAGTTACGCCAGCTTTCCATTTAATGTATTCAGCTCATAGATTAAGTTGGCGACCAACCAATACTATGGTAACATAGAATAAATGACACGTATGCTCCGACTATAATCGAAGCAATCTAGCAGGTGACAATCTGCCACAAGTCAATGTGCCGGGATGCTCCAGCCCGCATATCAACAGCCATTGTCATAATCTCTCAGTCACACTGTGCTTAGGCCGAGACAATTCTCTCTGACCGGAGAGTGCCCAAGTTCCAGCCTCAGATAAGAGACTCGCTGTAAGATCCCACGTACTTGCAACTGGCTAACGACTACCTAGTCCGCCCTGTAGGAACCGACATATGACGCGTAGAATCTGGAAAATGAATCTGGTTGAGAATAACACGGTCAGTAGATGTTTCCATCTTTCGATCTGGCAGTGGTAATGCATCATATCCAGTGAATCCACCGAGGATCAAAACTTTCTTATTCAATCGAGATGTCTACTAAAATAACCCCACTAAAGGTTATTATTACTGAAAGTCCTGGAGATCCCTAAGGTAGGTGTTATGCAAGATCAGTAGCCCTAAGGCTACCGTCAAGTACCCATTATTGATTATTCCAGGTTACATATACACTGCTAACGGAGAACCCCTAACACTTGGGTCCCAACGTGTGCTATGGGCGTTGATGTCTCCAACGAGGACAGTGCCACTCTGCCGAATGACTCTCTGCCATTTCAACTTCCGCGCCAGTCTCTCTCCAGATTGCGTCTTTCTTTGATCGTAAACGTTGACGATCGTCGTTATCGTCTTACCTCTCCTCCTGACGTCAGGAGCAATGACATCGTCGTTAGCACCCCTGTTTAAATTCTTTACCTCATCAACCACCAGGCCGCTCCCTTTCCGTATTGCCGTCTAAACACTTTTTCTTTTTCTCATTTCGTATGCCAAATGGCTGATCGCAATACCCCCTTTTCTCCCATTGGCTCTTGCAAGCACACTACCTTCGCCCTGAGTTGGACTCTCATCACCAGCGCCACAATGGTCCACTCGTACGACCATGCGCAGTTGTGCTGGATCACTCTAATCATTGGTAGCCAGGGCTTCCGCTTCAGGTTCAGTTGCGGTCGTAGTCGCGATCTTGGCCTCAGTCATCATGACATCTCTCGCCTTCCCCGTTGCCTCCTCTTCCTCTGCATCAGCCATCTCCCCTTCTTCCCTTCCACCACCTGCTGCCCCTCCTCCCCGTTGTTTATAACCAAGCACCACTCTATTTGTCCACTTTGCCACTGCCGTGTGCGTAGCTTCGCTCGTGGGAGACCATCCTGCTGTTCCCGTTATTCTGCTCTGCCGCACTGCTTTGGCAGCTTCCCTCTTCATCGCCCACCTGCTGCTGAACCCAATATGATTTCCTTTTCAATTGGGGTACTTCTCCAGCGTATGGCCGCAGAGTGATCCCTGCCTTGCCGTACACCCCACTACATTGCACTTGTGGTCGCTTGTCCGGTGATTTCCTGAGCAGTAGCCATACTTGGGCTTGTAGCCACACTTATTCTCTATGTGGCCCCATCCACAGCAGAGCTCACACCTACAGTCAGGACTGGCATTCGTGAACGCCTCGACTCGGTACCATACTCCCGCCGCCTTGATGCCTTTCCTGATTAAACTCTCTGGCACCAGGCTCCCCGGTAAAACAAAGACTACCGATGACGCGGCGATTTCTCCGTTCTGCATCCGCTCCCTGATGGTGTGGGGGTTTGTCAGCCATCGTTCCTGGGTGGGGATCGCGAGGCCCTCGTTCTCCCCATCCAATTCATCTCGCATCTTCTGCACGCCCTCTGTGCCTTTTCCCATGTACTGCACTAGGGGTACTGCATGGATCATTAGCCTTTCCCAGATCTCGTTCTCTTCGACATCCACGACTTGTTTGTCGACAGTTCTAGCTGCTGTGATGATGATGTTGCGGTAGCGCATAGCCATCTCCGCTGTCGCATTCTGGAGCGTGATTGCTGTTATCGTGCCCTTCGCATTCCTCCTTGCATTGATGATCCTACTGTGGGCCGGGGCCTGCTGGTGGAAACGCGCTCTGTTGATCGCTGACGCAATCTCTTGGTCCATCTTATTGGAGAGTGGCACACTTTCGTCACTCCTCAAGATTATGCATCTGTCTGCCATGCTCGAGCCTGTTGTCGGGGCTTGGGCAGGTCTGGTCAGCTGTTTTCATTTCCGTGGTGGGACTGACTCCCATCGTCTGGACAGTGTCGGCACTGATGTCGTCGCTACTCTCGGCGTCAAGGTGGCTCTCGGGGTCTGTGTCGGGGAAAGTTTTGGTGCAGGTGGTAGTTTCGTCTTTGGGTTTGGATTTGGTTTGGGTTTGGGTTTCGGCTTTGGCATTGATTCAAGCTGCGTTCCAGGCTGCAGCTGTCGGCGCTCCTCCTGCTTGTTCGGTCGGCCTGCCTGCGTCAGGTCTGCGTGTATCAAGGCCTCCAGGCCGACCCCCTCGGTGTCCGCCTTCCTTTCCTCACTCTGGTCCCGTTTTATAGCAGCCACCACTCTCTTGACCATGTCCGTGATGCCCTTGCCCCACAGTACGTCATTCTGGTGGTACGCAACCCGCTTTTCCTATTTTGCCTCCAACCACGTTTTCATCCCTCGCCACTGCGTCTCCTGCAGTGCAGTCTACGTCTCCAGCATATTTGCCATCTTTGCGATGGTTTGTAGCTGTGTTAGTTCGCGGGCTTGCTACTGAGCCGCGCGCTCCATGCGGCTCCTCTAGTCCCCGAGGGCCCAGGCGCTTGCAGGGACCTCACTCCTCCTTCTCCGCTTACCGTTCTCGTTCCTCTCCATTGGCTCAAGTGTGTCTTCGCCCGCAGTCCCCGCGGCGATGGATGTCACCACCGTCGCCATCTCCATGGTCATGTCCATAGGCGCGTCACTCCTCCCGTCTGCTGCTTTTCCCGTGTCCAGGCTGGTCCTCTCACGCGCTCTGACTTCGGTCATCACTTCTGTGAGGCGCACCTCTAGTCCTCGTCGTCACTTGCCCGTTGGCCGACGTGTCGGGTCAACCGTGTTTTTTGCCAAGACTTTGCGTGAACCCACTCAGTTGCGTGGATTCCTCCTCCCGCGGTCCTGACGGTGCTGTGAAGCTCGCTCCGGGGTCAATTCAACGTCTAGAATCGATTGCCGCCGTCCGTTTTTCAATTGCTATCGTTATTGTCGACTTAACGCGCTGATTCTGTTTCGCCAAGACTTTTGTCGATTAGTACCCGTATTGGAACTATATTGACTACTAGGTATGGTGGCGGCTTCGCCGCCCCCTTTGGTAAAAAAGAATCCTAAACCCCAAAACCCATGATATCCAGCCAGCTCTCAGCTGGTTCGCATTACGTCCAGCCAGCCAAGAGCCAGCCCATCAAGATTACATCCAGCCATCGCAGTTTTAGCGCATCCAGATTACGTCCAGCCAGCCGAGAGCCAGCCCGTACAGCCAGCAAACAGCTAGCCCGTCCAGATTGCGTCCAGCCAGCTGAGAGCCAACCTGTGCAGATCGGATACAGCCAGCCAAGAACCATCTCAGAGTGAGTATGTCAGGGTTGTCTAAATCGTCTTCAGCCAGCCAAATGTCAGCCCGTCCAAATCATATTCACTGAACCAAGGTCAGCCCGTCCAAATCATATTCGGTTGACCAAGAGTCAGCTCATCCAGATCATCTCAAGCTGGCCAAGAGCCAGCCTATCTTGACCATGTCCAGCCAGCAGAGAGCTAGCCCGTCCAAATCGTATCCAGCGAGCCGAATGTCAGCCCATCTCAATTGTCTGTAGTCTGCAGATAGCCAGCCTATCCAGAGCACGTCCACCCATCCCGATCGTCTCCAGAAATTCGAGAGTTTGCCTGTCCAGATCACGTCCTGCCAGCCGAACCCGTCAAAATTGTATCCAGCCAGTAGGGAGCAAGCCTGTCTCGATTGGCTCCAGATATTCGAGAGCCAGCCTGTCCAGATCACGTCCAACTACCAGAGGGCCAGCCCATCCAGATCATATGTAGCCAGCCGGGAGCCAGCCCGTCCAGATTGCATCCAGCCAACGCGTCAAGATCGTTTCCAGCAAGTTGAGAGCCAGCGCACCCAGATTGCATCTAGCCAGCTCGGATTGCCGACCAATAGCAGTTGTGAGAGTCACACTTAAGCAAAGCGCCACAGTTCACTAATCATGACCGAAAAAGGCCATCTGCCAACCAATGAGCATTCTGTAACATGCCACAGTAAGATGGTACGTACCACCATCAACCAATGAGAATGCTTCGAGCAGACAAACCAAGTGTATAACTATTAGATGTCGGGGATGAAGATATAGTATCACCGACATTTCAGATTTATCTGGCAGTTTTGCACCAATCAATACATTAGGAACTTACTGTTAGATTAAATACAATTGACTTTCTGATCACCTCAAATCCGACTGCAATTGAGTATGTCGGTTGTTGATGGTCCGGCGGCGATATTTGATTCGCGAATTTACGTAACTCGATTCAAGCTTTCGCTGGCGTGAAATCCTGAAATCAGTTGAAACTTTGGGGGCAACTTTGAAAGCGCCGGGATATTTCCAGCGTTCCGGTGAGGCGTTTCAATGGGAAGCTTTGAGCTGATGGAAAACTCTGAGTTTGTAGAAGCTTGGGCCGATAGGAAGCTTTGGCCGATAGGAAGCTCTAAGTCTGTGGAAGTAATGACGTTGACATCGCCAACTTACTTGTCTACGTGCGTCCACCTCTGGCCGGTACCGAGACTATCGCCGCAACCATCACCATCACCATCGCCACCACCATCACTATCACCACAAGAGACCACGAGCAGGCTAGGACCGAATCATTCTTCATAAATCGATGGGAAGCGGGCAGCGGATTCCCCTGGTAATACTGAGTCAAAGATCTGTTCTCCCTGAGATTCAATTGTCTACATTTTCTGCAGAATCTAAAGCTGCAATTGTCCACATTGTGATCGTGAGACATCGTGAGATTCTGTCGCAGAGGGCGTGAATTCTAAAGACTTGGCATTTGATTATTCATCTACACTTTAAACACAGCCACGTACTGCTCCTTAGTTCTGATTATACCTTTATCGTGCTTAATCGTGGTGGATGTTGAGATCAACTTGGGCCGTCCACACGCCAGATTTTCTGGCCAAAGTTTACGCACGTGCTGTTATCGAAGCAGTGACAGCTCTCCCGGCACAACCGCTTTCCCGGCATCAGCTATATCATGATTCAGGCATCACTGCCACCTACTACCACTCTCCAGTGGCATCATTTCGTCAGCAGCACCGCAATATCTGCAAATATGATGAGATCTCCACTTATTATTATGGATACGTCAAGCCTCCGGTATTTCGGGAATATCATGAAGGGAGATACGGTAGGTGATTATCTTGCACAGTGCTTAGTGCTGGTAGTGGAGAGACAAATCTAATGTTGTAACAGAGGAACTCGTGAACATATCTTCAAAATTACCCGCCTTCGGCCTACTATCAGAAGTAGCAGCTTGCCTTCGTATATATTCCAATATTCAAGTGATGTTGTAAGAGCAAGAGAGTCTGCACAAATATCATGAGAAGGAGGACGAGAGAATACGCCCAAGTAAAAGAATGATGGAGGGAGCAGTAATAAAATTGGCTGAAATGTACATCAATCGGATATGCAGTGCTTAGTGGTTACTTTTGGGACGAAATGGACACAGCAGTAGGTGCGGTAGTCTGATCTTTCCTCGCAGTGCATAAAGTCAGGAATAGATAGAGTCCGTTGGCATTGCGCGCCAAGCTGCTTTCCAAAGCTCACTCTACTCAACCTTCCGATAGCTCGGAAGAGGCGTTTCCGCGTTTGAACCGCTTCCCCGCACCACTAGCATAGATCATCATCCGAACCGCTTAAAATATGTTGCATGCCCACCCATACTTTAATCCATAGCATCTTGTCACTAGGGACTTTAGCTCTTCATCGGGATGGATCTCTGGCTCTCCAACTCGCCAGGCCTATATCGGTAGTGTTTGCTGCATCTCCCTTCCTCCTACACTCTTTGCCGCGGATTTCCTTTCCGAGATCCTCCGTGCACTGTTCGCCTCTGTAGTATATGTAAGTTCCCTTGCTCTGCTTCCGCGGCACTCCCGGATTCTGTTCGCTAACGAATTGGCTTCTTCGTTCCCGGGAACGCCAGCACTGAGTGTTGAGAGTAAAAGAGAAGGAATGAAGAAGCTCAATTGTCTATCGATACAAGAGAAGAAAAACAGTAGACTTATATACAGAGAAAAGAGCATACTCGGCGAAGCAGAGTATCACAACCGGAGCCTGAAGCCGAGTACCAGTGCCGGAGCTAGGCCTCCTCCTCGGCATGGGGGCAGGCGAAGCCCATGGGGGCTGCAAGCCACCGGCCTGATGCCCGCAGCCTTAGGCCAATGGGGGCTGTAAGCCCCCGAACGCCACCGAAGCCACCGGGCCAAATCTCATGCCAACACTGAGCACAGACCAGCCGGCAATGGCCATCACTTGTCCCCCCCATGGGTAACCTCTGTCATTGCTATTGTCATTTTTATTGTCGGCGAGAGCATGATTTCCACGACAGCTCCAACCTCCGGCCAATGACTAAAGCTTACTACGCCCACTCTCCATCGGTGACATCGCAGGGGGCGGTTGGTCTTCACGACTAATTGCAAACTACGCATTCCGATGTCATGGTTGGAATGTACCAAGAAATGTAACATTCATATCTGTGAGATAGTGAAGGTGGCTTACCTCCGTTATTGAGTCAGGGCTGCTTTAGGGGTCAGTGGCGTCTTTGGAGACTCGAGCGGGTGACACAGGTGGAGAATGTTTTTGCAGCTAAGTTTCTCCACCGGATAAACTCTGCCCGCACCACCGGTGCCGATGACCTCCAGTGTTCTGATTCTTTCGTATACAGACGACCTAGAGTATTTCGTTAGAATAGACAGTCATCGTCTTTCTTTCATCGCAACATGATGTTACGCATCCCCTAACGGAGTTAACGTGGCGTTTACCACCTTCTACCACCGTTCAATGTCGTCGCCATATACTTCATTAATACTCGCATTTTTGCTATTCTAATGCTGCACAACAAATAAAATCACTCATGAAGCCTACACTCCAGTAGTCATTCCATGATGTATCTACGACTAGGTATAGCTCCTGAATGACAATGGCATCGTAAATCAAATCCGTAGGCATGTATAATAACTATTAGAATCGGAACAAGCCGAGTTCGGAAGTTTGAATAATGTGAAAGATTGAGTGCCGTGATATGCAAAGTACAGAACATGTTTGCAAAGATGTATAAATTATGCCGACAATAAACCCCAAAAACTTCAAATCTTTCCCCACAACATCAAAAATCCAATCATGCAAAGATCAACCATCACTATCTCACTTCAATTAGCAGTTCCTTCCACTCAACCTGTTCTGTTAAGTTATCGTCGAAGGTTATATACCCATCTTCCTTCGCAGCAGTATGCCATTGACCCGGGACTTTTTCTGGTGGCGAACCCCTCCCCGCTTTCTTGATTCCGCTAATCTTCCACCGTGTATCATAGAAGCCACAAGATATTGGCTGCACGTATTTATGGCAGACAGGACATGCACAGAGGTGTTCGTCGGCAAAGAAGTCGAAATTTCTTTTCCCCCATTGGTGGATTATTCGACCTTTCAAATGGGATACGCAGGCAGTATTTTCGCAGTGGCCTATGAATGTTAAAATTCTCGAGGAACCCGAGTTGTGATAACATTCTGGGCTACCTTCGAGATTCACACCCCGACCGACATGTCTCCATTTTGGAGCTGCGGCGGAGAATTGTCGCTTTTCGATGGCTCCTTCTTTTGGATCGATAAACTGACCGTGGCCCACTACCGGCCTGATAGCAGAACAAGTTCCGCGGAGGATCATCGCCGGATGTAGTCTTCTTTTCTCGTCCTCGTCGTCGGACATTTTTGCAAAAATCGAAGCTGAATATTCTCCATGTTAACATTCATGAGATGAAATCAATGAGAAGAAGGGGAATCGGGCACTCTATGTAGAGTGAATGCAGAAAGATTAAAACAAAACAATGAACGAGAAGACTTACGTTAAACGTAGAATAGACAAGAATTGGTTTTCTAGATCAAACGTAAAGTCAAATGTGGGTGGGGTCTGACGGATATTTATTCCAAGCTCTATCAAAGTTTGCAGCAGCGAACTAATTTTAGAGAATGCGGGGCACGGTAACCGAGGCGAGCCTCTTAATGTATATCCACACACTGTTTCAAAAAATATGAAAATCGTGTGGCACTTTCTGTAATCGCGCAACCGGTACACGAGGAGCGTCCAATTGTATTAATGCAACTTCACGTAGCGCTCAAGCCTGTGTGAAGTTACGTACATATCGCAATCTAATTGGCAGAAGTCGGTGTCGGCTAGTTGTGGTGGGGTGCGACCGGCACCACAAATGGAATGTGGAACTACTGAGAGAGAATTCGATCAAAGATAGATCGCTTCTGAATACGAATGGGATTCCGGTAGCTAAGAATTGACGTAAAAATCAATCGGGGTTGGGAACTCGATGCGTATGAGTAACTAGGTACGATCTCCATGATAAATAATAAAACATATTCCAATATTCTGGCGAGGTAAGCCAGTAGCATTTAGAATAGTGTTCCTCCGTATCATCTTCGTTAGATTCGATGGCGAAGTTGGACCAAAACTTCATCGAAGCCACTATCAATCGCGGAGCCGCAAAAATTTACTGCGGATAAGAGATGCACGTAATATAAGCCCACTGTAGCCCGGGGATTTTGTCTCCTGTATATATCTCAAGTCCTTCTCGTCTCTCCGTACCTTAAGTCTATCTATACACACTGCTCTCTCCATATCGTAACATCTCAGTGCACATTGTAGTCATAGAGAAGCTTGATTGTATCTACCTAGTCGACGTCCAGAGGGCCGTATAAGTACGATCTCCCGTATGCTTATTCATACACACACTTACCTGCGGCGCGTCACCCTGGGTCCTGATACAAGCCAATAGAAACAATATTCTCACATCACCCAATATGCTCATACAAGGCTGTAACAGACTATCCATAACATTCTGTTACGAATGTAAAGCGGACGAAGTCTATTCTACTATCTAAGGAGAAGCTCTGTCTTTATATACATGAGAGCCTGGAACACCATGGAGGTCCATGGAAGCTCATGATTGCAAATACCAGTGTCGGTGGCGGTGGCGAGTGAAAACTCGTGGATGAGTCTACGACTGTGAGTCCGTAGCCTGTGAGTCAATTCGGCGATGTCAGTATAGGTGACTTCCTTACAGATCATATAGTAATACATTCAGATCTTGATAGACTGAGTGATAGCTAATGATCTTTGTAATCGCCGATCACTGGTGAATATAGCGTTCCGTAGATGTATCGCCATTCTGAAACGCTCTTTGTTAGAGGGAAGAGGTATCTGGAGCGATTGCGGGGGTCTTGGGGGTAGGAACTCGTTCTCTTAATCAATTCATGACCGAGGTAGATGACAACCGTAGTGGAGTCTGGGATATGCACTTAGTTCGATATCAGAGACTATGAGACATAAAATGCAAGCCTTGTTACTGAGCACGATATGGTTTTTGAAGCACGCACAGAACCGCTGTACGAAAGAGGTATACAATAGAGTAATAATTGTAGAACATTCGAACTCTGAACCGCTTTCAAAGTTCACGCGAACTTGGCAAAGCACCGTGAACTTTCAAGCTTTACTCCACTCCCGCAGGGTCGCTCCTTTCACAGATTTTTGCAGCCTTTCCGGTGAACTTTCCTTCTAAGTATGCGTGCTCTACTAAGTATAAGCGAGTGCAGTTGTCCAAGTTCGCTTTCCCGCTTACCTCTAGAACTCCTTAAGTGAGCCACTGCTACTATGGAACCCCTTAAACTCCTCATCGTATAATTCAACCGCATTTCCGTGCAGAGCGGAAGCTACACACCGAGCCGCCACCGACTAATGTGCGGTTGTAGGAGATGGGGGCAGCGGCAACACCAGAGTTTCGTCCTGTGCCCGATAGATAGATCATTATCTGCTGGTGAATTCGCAAGAATTATACCGCGAAGAATTCGTGGTGGATTAGAATAAGTATAATAAGCATGACACAGTTAAACGGTCAACGTTGGGGGAATCTACAGGTGGGGAATGTATCGCGGACCCTAAACTTATTAGTTGTAGAGAGACTGTGTCCACGTTATCTACCCGAACGAAGATCTAGCCATCAAATCGAATTTGAATCTCGACCCGAACGTACAGCCCAAACATCAAGAGAATCATACCTGGATGGAGTGGGAGCTTAAAGGTTGAGGAGATTTTAACAGGAAAGATCCAAAACAAGATCGGTATGTTACATCTCTCAGAGGCAAGATCAACCCAGTTCACAGCGGGAGTAAGCAATAGCCGAATTTGATAGGTGATCGCAGTCCCTGTACCCCAATGAGGCGGGATGATGACTACCGACGATTACCATGATACCGACAGTACGAGAATTAACCGGCAGTAAGAGATGATCTCGGATATCAATACTGGATTTGTGGAGCTAACGCACAAGGGCTCGGGAGTGAGCGACCACGATGTATTATCCATGGTAAGGTTGTCAATTTATAGGAAAATTTAACACCGTCAACCGTCAACGCAGTAGAGCTCTGTCCACCGCTGCCGAGTGTCAACAGACGAACTATGCTCGATCGATGATAAGCGTCGGTTATGATTGTTGTTGTTGTTTATTCATACTGTATGCACTCTGACTGGAGTATGACAGGACCTAATACCCCCTCCGCTTCCGGGCGAGCCGGCTAGATGGCGGAGCTCCCCCCCCGCTACCCTTCATCCCCGCTGACAAATGAAAGCTAAAAGATAGACCAAAAATAGAGAAACAAACGAAAAGAAAAGAAAAGAGAAGATATATGCCCCCTGCCGCCGCTCCCCGCACTCTCCCCGCACCTGAGTCATCCTCTGCGCCTGCGCCGTGCCGTCTCCATTCATTTGGCCGGGAACTTCCCGACTTCAGTAGCCGCCAGGAAGTCGACCACCGCTTGATCGCATTCTTCCGTGGAAAACAGCTCAGAGACCTGCACGTGTCGGCATCTGCCCTCTTTCCAGCCTGTCACCTTTCCCACCGCTTTCCAGAGTGCCATCTGCTGGACTCTCCACCGGCTGCAATGGCAGAAAAGGTGCTCCCGCGTCTGGGCCACTGTCCCTGCACACCACCAGCATCTATCGTCCTCTCGGTGGCCGAACCGTTTTAGGTAGACTCCAGTGGGTTCATGCCCGCACATTAGTTGGTAGAACCTAGTAGCCAGCGACTTCACGCTTGTCATCAGGACAGGTCTTTTCGTCCCCGTCTTGCCCTTGAGTCTGTAGCTGAAGTGCTTGCATCATTTGTCGGCCTCCCACTTTTCGTTGGCTGCTGACCTTCCCTCGGAGATTCATCGAGCTCTATTCAAGGCAGAGGTGTACAGCTGCTCTATCATTGTGCTTCGGCTTGCGTCTCGGGCTAAGTTCGACTGACGGTCTGCCTCTGCATTACTGGGGAGGCCGGAGTGTCCTGGGACCTAGTGGATCTCGGTTGCGATGCCGTGGGTGAGGAGATTCCTCGCACTTCTGTTGATCCAGCTTGCCAGTCGCTCCCCAGGGCCCAGCTCCAGGTGTGCCGCTCGTCCAATTGCGGCCTGTGAGTCGCTAACGACAGGCACCGTGTTCACTCCATGCTGTTTGAGTCATTTTCTTCTATTGACTGTCTCCCCGAGCCCGAGCCCAATCGCCAACGGCTCGGCATCAACGACCTCCATACGTCCAGTGCCGAGATACCTGCGGCGGGTCCCCCATTCATCGCAGTGCTTACACACCGCTGCTGTTCCTACTCGCCGGTTGTCACAGCGTGATGCATCTGTCCACCCCATGCAGACTCCCGCCCCCACTTTTGCTTCCTTCTCTCTTGCCCAGTATTTTGTGGCTCTCTTGGCTGGGCTGTTGTCGTCCAGTATAATGGTTTTAACCAGTGGTTTTTCACCCGGGGCCGGCCAGCTCATGTCATGTGTTGCCCGGCCGTGCTTGTGTGCTATTTTGACTACTCGGCATATAGGTGTGCCAGACAAAGGGTCTTCGTGTAGCTCCTTCAGTTTGCAGCTGCATGCATTCGCTAGTCTCGCTGCGAATCATTGTTGACTGCAGTCTAAGATTCCCGGCCCGGGTGTGGGCCTTGACTCCCTCAGTAGTGCCCCTCTAGGGGTCGTGGGCAGCACTCCCAGGAGGGATCTGGCTTGTCGATTGAGGAGAAGCTGGAGGTCCTCTCGCCTGGCTACATCTTTGGGATCCCACCAGAGCTCGCTCCCGTACAGTGCGACGGCTTGGACGCAGGATAATTGGACAGCCCCTACGTTCTCTGGTACTACCCCGTATGTCTTTGTGAGGGTTCCGAGTGTCGCTTCTGCTGCCCTGGATTTCTTCATGCATTGGTTGTGGTCCTCCTTCAACGTCAGTTGCGCGTCCATCCAGATGCCTAGCCAGCGCGTCGCCTCTTTGTTGAATTGTGTGAATCTGTTGCTGACCCTTATCTTTGCTGTTAGCTTTGGCTGGCGGAGTTTCTTGAGGCCACGTCTGCGGGTAAACAGTGCCGCGTCCGTTTTTGCCCTATCGAACTGTGGCCCTTGTCTCCTTGCCCATTCAACGATCTTCCCTACCCATCTCTCAAGTATTATGACGACCAGATTGACATCACTTCCAGTCGCCACCCAGGCGTCATTGTCCACAGATGACAGCCCTTCAGCGGAGACTTACTCTTCGACCGTGTTGATCAGTCTTGAGGTGCAGATCGCGACGAGAAATGGTGACACACGTGATCCCTGACGAACCCCCGCTTCCACTGGCTGTCTCTCCATGGCGTTGCCCTCGATTTTCATCTCCACCGTTCGCTCATAGAGAATGCTCTCCGTCCATCGTATAAGGTCTCCATCCATCTGCCTGACCTTCATTGAGTTGACTAGCCTTCCTTTTGCCACGCTTGGGAAGGCTGCCTCAATGTCCATGAGAAGCACATCTGGAGTGTGGCCGTTTGTCCATGCTGCATGAGCTCTGTCGACCATGATGGCCGCTGCATCGATGGCTGACCGCCCCTTCCTGCTCCCGCATCGTCAGTCGCTCAGTAGCCCTGATCCCTCGGCCTCTTCTGACAGTAGTTCCGCGACCACCTTTTCGACCACTTTTTCAATGCAGCTCAGCAGGGATATAGGGAGGTACGCCATCAGCAGTGTATAGTCGTCTTTGCCGGGCTTCCGAATCACCACCCCGGTAACCCGCTTCCATACAGCTGGGTGGCTTCCAGTGCGAATGGCCGCCTTTGTCCGCCTCACGATCCTCTCTTTGTACCACATCCAGAGCGGCCGTATCGCACCAAACGACAGCTTGTCTGGCCCGGGTCCTTTCTTCATTGATTGGGAATACAGGGCTCGTTCAACTGCTTGCTTGGTGACGGGTGTATGTGCGTGTCCAGCTGGAGGTAGCTGGTAGTACTGGTTGTCGTCGTCCGGGGGAAAAGACCTGCATATCAGCATCTCTTCCTTCTCCAGGATTGTGTTTGCTTGCTTGCCTTCTCCATCTGTGAGAGCTTTCATGGTCGCACCTGCCCGAAGATTGGCATATCGTCCTGCTCTCTATACCTCGGCTCCCCAGAGACTTTGTAAATAGCCTCTCCACATTCGGCTCTTCGATCGGCAGATCGACCACGCGAGCTCAGCTTTCTCTCAGGCGGCCTCTTCTGAATTCCGTTTTCTTTTCTCCCTTCTGACCGCCATTCTTCTTTGTTTGATGTCAGCATTCCACCACCTCGTTGATTTGGCGCAGATTCTGATCTTCTTCGCCCTGGCATCGAGAACGATGCTCATTGCTTCCTGGCACCATGTGGCCTCCTGCTCCACCTCGTCTTCTGTACACTCTGCATCCAGGTGAGCTCACTCCCTTGCTAAGTCAGTCCACAGCTCCTCTGCTGCCTCCGCATCCTTCTCCGTCATTGCCGCTAAATTCCACCCCGCTACTCTCTGGTGGTCCTTCTCCTCCTGCCTGTCAACATCCACCACCCATTCTATAACTTCGTGGTCGGATCCAGTGGCGTGGTCATCGGCTAGTGTGGACCACTTTGTAATTGGTCGGTTTGCTAAAGTCAGGTCGATAACCGATTTGCCTTCGTGGCCCTCTCTCGTCCAGTTGTGGGTGGACTGGCCGTCATTCCCGATCTCCAGTTCATTTTCGTCAATCATTTCTTCCCAGAAGGCAACGTTTCGCAGCCCTCGGCATCTCGGATCCCATCGTCTGCTGTGGGCGTTGAAGTCTCCTGCCAGGACAGTGCTGCGCTGCCGGATGACTCTCTGCCAGTTCAACTTTGGTGCCGGTCGCTCTCCCGACTGGCCGTCTCTCTGATCGTAAACATTGACTATCCTGGGTATCTTTTCCCCTGTTCTCCTGACATCAGTAGCAATAACATCGTTGTTAGCACCACTGTTTAAGTCCGTCTGCACATCAACCACCAGACCGCTCCCTTTCTGTATCGCCATCCAAACTCTTTTTCTTCTTCTCATTTCGTATGTCGCATGGCTGATCCCAACATTTACTCTCCCTCTAGCTGGCTCGTGCAAGCACACTACATCCGCCCTGCATTCAACCCCTGTTTCCAGCGCCGCCATGGTCCACTCGTATAACTTTGCGCAAATGTGCTGGATCACTCTAATCATTCGTACCCAGGGCTCCCGCTTCAATCTCGCTCTCAGTTTCAGTCGCAGCCGTAATCGCAATCTCGGTCTCGGTCTCGGTCATCGTGACGTTCCTTGCCTACCCCGATTTCTTCCTCTTCCTCCACATCTGCCATCTCCTCTTCTTCTCTTCTCCCATCTGCTACCGCTCCCTTGGGCCTAAGACTGAACACCACTCTGTTTGTCCCTGTTGCTATGTTCACATCATCGCCCGTGGGAGGTCATCCTGCTGATCCTCTCTTCCTGATCTGCCGTGCCGCTTTGGCAGCTTCGGCCTTTTCCGCGCACCTGCTGCTGAACGCAATAAGATTTCCTCTGCAATTTGGGCACTTCTCCAGTGTGTGGCCGCAGAGCAATCTCTGCTTTTCCGTGCATCCCACGACATTGCATTTGTGGTCGCTTGTCCAGTGATTGCCTGAGCAGTAGCCACACTTGGGCTTGCTGCCGCACTTGCTCTCGATGTGGCTCCACCGGCAGCAGACCTCAGACCTGCATTCAGGGCCCACGTTCGTGAAAGCCTCGACTCGGTACCACACTCCCGCCACCTTGATGCCTCTCTTGATGAAATTCTCCTCTGCCTTGCTCCCGTTTACGACAAAAACTACCGAAGCGCTTTGATTTCTCCATTCTGCCTCCTCTCCATAATAGTGCGGGGGTTCACCAGCCATTTGACCTGGGTGGGGATCGCACTACTCTTTCTCCACTTCAAACTCCTCTCGCATCTTTTGCAGGCCCTCTGTGACTTTTCCCATGTACCTTACGAGTGGCACTGCGTGGATCTTTAGCCTCTCCCAAGCCTGGTTTTCTTCAACGTCGATCACTCCCTTGTCGACCGTGCGTGCCACTGTGCTGATGACGTCGCGGTACATCAGTGCCATCGGTGCCGTTGCGTTCTGGTGGGTGACTGCCGTAATCGTCCCTCTAGTGATTCTGTTTGCGTTCATAGTCCGAATGTGGGCTGGTGCCATCTGGTGGAAGAGCGCTCTGTTGATCGCTGACGCAATTGCCTGGTCCATTTTGTTGGGGGGAGGTACACTCTCGTCTCTCCTTAATGTCAGGTGTCTCTCTGCCATGCTCGATCCAGCCGTCTGGGCAGGGCGTGTGACTGGGCTTGGGCCAACGGCTGTCCTCTCACTCTGGGCCGGTGGTGGGATGGTCTCCCACCGTCCGGCGGGTGTGGGTGCTAACTTCGGTTTCGGTTCGTGCTGTAGTTGAGGCTGCAGTGTTAGCAGCAGTTTGGGCTTCGGCTGCTGCTGCAGCTGTTGGCTCTACTCAGGTCCACCTTTCTGCGTTGTATCTGCATGTTGCGAGGCCTCTCGCCCACCGCCGTCCAACTTTGAAGTCTTGTCTCGTTCTTTCTCTCTCGCTTCCTGCCCTGGTGCTACTCCTTCCATGACCTTTGCTATCATGTTTGTGATGCCCGCCCCCCACAGCTTGTTGTCCTCGTGGCAGGCGTCCAACTTCTGCTCTCTCTCTTGCATCCACGTCAACGTTCCCCGCCACTGTGCTTCTTCCCGGGCTGCCTGGGCTTCCAACATGTTTGTGACTAGTGTTAGCAACAGTTCCGGACCGTCACTTCGGGTCCGGGTCCGGGTCCAAACCGAACCATTGCCAAATTGGCGGTCCGGGTCGTCAATAAACCCGAACTGCCCACTCGGGTACGGTCCCATGGTAATCTCCCAACCCGTCTGAATTTGGCGGGTTGTCAGCGGGTCGCACAGCGGGTCCATCTATAGTTTCATATAAGGCTCTTGTATTTGCAGTGTGTTAATAGTATCTTATCAAAATGAAGTTTTCAGCAACCATTAATGAGCTTTTGCTTGTTGAGCAGTTTGCAATATCGATTAATTTGGTATCTGTGTTT